>JACXTT010001920.1_pt1 | contig 33945 bp, 28 predicted proteins | sample 9270951 | NCBI WGS metagenome assembly JACXTT01 (sample SAMN15532306, study PRJNA645909) | rock metagenome | isolation source: weathered quartz diorite | place: Puerto Rico | collected 2017-06-21 | reverse complement strand
CCCCCCTACGCGTCACCATGTCCCTTACTCCCGTGTCATCGGCAGGACTACGCGAACCAACTGAGGTCGAACTTGTCACCGACATAACCGGGCTTGACGGTACGCCCGATCCAAAGACGTTCCGAGCCGTCGTTACAATTCCAAGCACCCTCGTGACTACCTACGTCACCCAAAAGCGCATGGAGTTCATCGACGTGCTCTCTCCGCAAGGTCCCCAAACGAGTTCGGGTGTAACTCTCGTGTATCGAGTACGTACGCGAACTTCCAGGAAACGCGCGTCTGCTGATTCAAATACCGTTTTGGTCCAAGTCTTTCCTGTTCCGCAGAAGATTGCTCTTGTCAAAACTCAAGTGACGGAGTCTGCCATCGAATTGAGCTGGGCGGCGCCGGCAAGCACATCGGCGGGGGCCACGCTCTCTGGTGCTCTGATGTATCACGTCTATCGCGCCGAAGTAGATCCGGCCTCCCTCAAGGCCACCGAGGAAAGAGGCTCGCCTTTGGAAACTAAACCGGCGCTTGTGCTTCTTGCTACGTTAGCCGCGCCCAGTTACCAGGACACGATGTTCGAATTTGGCAAGTCGTACCTCTATATCGTCCGAAGCGTCATAACCGCGAACGGACTTCCTCTCGAATCCGACGATTCGCAACACGTTGTCGTTACTCCTCGCGACACTTTTCCGCCTGCAGCGCCTCAAGGGCTGGTCGCTGCTTTGGTCCCAGGCCCTACTCCAGAGAGTTCTGCTGTCGAGCTGTCCTGGTCCATCAGCCTTGAAACCGATTTGGCAGGCTACCGCGTCTATAGAAGTGAGCAGGAGAACATAAGGGGGCAGCTGCTTACCGCTGAATTGTTGCTCACGCCTGCGGATCGTGATACCTCTGTAGAGTCTGGCCATCGATATTGGTACACGGTAACTGCGGTCGATCGCGCGGGGAATGAAAGTGCGCCCAGCGCGGCCGTCGCTATTGACGCCGCGCAACTATCGCCGTAGATACGGGTTGAGATCAACTGTTCACGTCTTGGGAGCCCAGCCTCGGATGTCAGTTCGTGCGCATCTACCGGGTTACCGTTGGTTCCAGGTTTTCCCCAACGCGACCATTCGAATTGGTATCTACGCCACCTTTGGTTTAATTCTGGTGTTCACCGCCTGGCTGTTTCTGGCCAATCGCGCCCCGTTCCTCGAGCGTTTCGCGTCCGAACGCAACATAGCGGCTGGCCTACTCCTTTGCCTGTTCGCGCTGATTCCCATCCTTCGGTTCTTGCGCATGCCCGGTCATTTGCTGGCTTCGGGGTTGGTCGCGTGGCTGATCTTCAGCTTGTATTATCGCGTCCTGTGTTTGTTTTTCCGGAAACTCGGCGATTGGCATAGCACGATGGAGATTTTCATGTATGGAGCCGTCGTCTACCTGATCGTTGCGACACTGTCCTGGATTGGCGTGGCCATCTGGAGAGTTCGCGAGGCACACTTTTCGCATCACAACAATCATGCGAGCTGACCAACGATGAAATTGTGCCGCTTTGCGATGCGCGACACTTCCTCTCTTACCTCCGACGCGCCGCCTTATGGCCTGATAGAAGGCGACAGCATTCTCGAAATCGCCGGCGTCCCTTGGGGACAGTGGTCTCGCGGTTCGCGCTCCGTACGTCTCGCCGATGCCCACTTGGTCGCCCCGGTGGCGCCGTCAAAGATTGTTTGCGTCGGCCGTAACTACGCGGCCCACGCCGCCGAGTTCGGCAACGAATTACCGAAGGAGCCGCTCATCTTTCTCAAGCCTCCATCCTCCATCATCGGTCCTCAAGAAGCGATTGTTCTGACGAAGTATTCGAATCGTGTTGAGCACGAAGGCGAACTAGCAATCGTAATTGGTCGCAGATGCTCGAATCTGCTCGATTCCGACGATGCACTTTCTTTCGTGATGGGCTATACGTGTCTCAACGACGTCACCGCGCGCGATCTCCAGAAGAGTGATGTTCAATTCACTCGAGCAAAAGGCTTCGATACGTTTTGTCCTGTTGGCCCGCATATCGAAACCGAGCTCGACCCAACCAGTGTTCTTGTCGAGACGCGCGTCAACGGCTCGCTCCGCCAGTCCAGCAGCACATCCCTGATGATTTACGCGCCGGCATTTCTCGTGCGCTGGATCTCCCGCATGATGACGCTGAGTCCCGGCGACGTCATTGCCACGGGCACGCCCGCAGGCGTCGGCTCGCTCCTGGCCGGGGACGTCGTCGAGGTTAGTGTCGCCGGTGTTGGCGTGTTGCGCAATCCGGTGCGCGCCCCGCAAGCGTAGTTACACGCAAGCCGCGTGGATTAGGTAAAATACGCAGCAGTGGGGCCACCGGTAGCACAGAGACTTTTCTTGCTCCAGGGCATGCGCGAATCTCTCCGCGCACGATCTCAGGGCCCACTCATTTGACATTACGGAGCGCGCTCGTTGAAAGCCTTATTCGCTGACTGGAAACTGGTGCTGGCCATGGGTGGCGCCGCGATCGCCGCGCTGGCCATGATCGCTTACGCGTTCTTCCGCCCGGCGGTGGACCCTGAAGAAGCGGAACGCAAGCGCCGTCTTCATCTGAACCAAATTGGGCGAATTGCGGAAGGCCAGGTGGTAGAGCTTGTGGAGCACCCTCCGGAAGCGAAGGAGGCACGCAAGCGCTTTTTTGGCGGTAGCGCCCGCCCGCTCGAAGCCAGACGGCCCCGTCATCTCGTCTCCTACAGCTATGCGATTTCCGGCGTTACTTATCACACCGCGCAAGACATCACCGGTCTGGAAGGACAGATTCGTTTCGAGCGGCTCGTTGCCGGCCAACCCGCCAGCGTCAAGTACGACACCTCCAATCCCAGCGATTCCATAATCGTCGCCGATGATTGGTCTGGCTTGCGGTGAGTTTCGAGGCTTGCGCTAAACGCTTCACGGTCGCTGATGCCGTTGCCGGCAATTGCGAGCCCCCCACGTTCTGATTTCTGCTCTATTTGCGCTATCCTTCTCCTTGCCGCGAAAGAGCGGCCACAACAAACTCGCATGAAAATGATCATTGCTTCCTTCCTGACAACCGTTCTCATCGTGGCGATGACTCTCGGCGCAATGTTTATTCTGGTGCAGGCAACTGAATACGTGACTTCGCTCGAATCTCCCCTGCGGCGCGCCTCCGCCATGGGTGCGGAGTTGCTCCTTGGTGTAGTTCTTTTGCTCGGCACCGTCTGGCTCGCCACGCATCTCGCTGTGCGCATCTTCGCTGCCAAGGAAGCGCCTTCCGCGGGAGGCTCCGTTGTCTGAAACGAAGCGCGGCTTGTCCCCTGAAGCAAAGCATCGCGACCGCATGGAAGAGCTCCACCGCATTTCGGCGGAAGCGGAGGCGGGCGGCGGCCCTGAGCGGCGCGAGCGCGAACACAAAGCCGGCAAGCTCACCGCGCGCGAGCGCATTCATCTTCTGCTGGATGAAGGAACTTTTGAGGAACTGGACAAATTTGTACGTCATCGCTGCGTGGATTTCGGCATGCAGGAGCAACGACCTGCCGGCGACGGTTTCGTTACCGGCTTCGGCCGCATCGATGGCCGCCCGGTCTATGTGTTCGCGCAGGATTTCACCGTCTTCGGCGGTTCGCTCTCGGAAACCAACGCGTTGAAAATCTGCAAGATCATGGACCTGGCGATGCGCGCCGGCGCTCCCGTTATCGGCCTGAACGATTCGGGCGGCGCGCGCATCCAGGAGGGCGTCGCCTCGCTCGCCGGCTACGCCGATATTTTCCTGCGCAATACGCTGGCTAGTGGCGTTATTCCGCAAATCAGCGCCATCATGGGCCCATGCGCGGGCGGCGCGGTCTATTCGCCTGCCATCACCGATTTCATCTTCATGACGCGCGAAACATCCTACATGTTCGTCACCGGCCCAGACGTCATCAAGACCGTCACCCACGAGGAAGTCAGCAAGCAGGAGCTTGGCGGGGCCATGACGCATAACGAGAAAAGCGGCGTCGCCCATTTTGTTTCCCGGGACGATGCCGATTGCCTCGCCATGATCCGCGAGCTGATGAGTTTTCTTCCTTCGAACAATGTCGAAGATGTGCCGCGCCGCGCAACTTCGGACTCGCCGGCTCGTCGCGATGAATCTCTCAACACTCTCGTGCCCTCGGATCCCCAGAAGCCTTACGACATGAAGGATGCTGTTCATGCCATCGTCGACGACGGCTTCTTCTTTGAAGTCCACGAGCACTACGCGAAAAACATCGTTGTGGGCTTTGCCCGTCTCGACGGCCGCCCTGTCGGCATTGTCGGCAATCAACCTGCGTACCTCGCCGGAGTTCTCGACATCAATGCTTCCGTGAAAGGCGCGCGTTTCGTCCGTTTCTGCGACGCCTTCAACATTCCGCTGATCACGTTTGAAGACGTTCCCGGGTTTCTTCCCGGCACGCAACAGGAATTCGGCGGCATCATTAAACACGGCGCAAAGCTGCTTTTTGCATTTGCCGAAGCCACTGTTCCGAAAATCACCATCATCACGCGCAAAGCGTACGGCGGAGCCTACTGCGTTATGGCTTCGAAGCACATCCGCACGGACGCTAATTTCGCCTGGCCCACCGGCGAGATTGCCGTCATGGGACCAGAAGGCGCGGTGAATATCGTCTATAGGCGCGAACTGGATAAAGCTCCCGAATCCGAGCGCGAGATCCTACGCCAGGAAAAAATCGCCGAATTCCGCGACCGCTTCGCCAATCCCTTCGTTGCCGCCGAGCGTGGCTACATTGATGCCGTCATTGAACCCGCCGACACCCGCGCCAAAATCATCACCGCTCTCCGCGCCCTCGAAAACAAGCGAGACACGAATCCGAAGAAAAAACACGGCAACATCCCGCTATGAAGCAGTGGCTCACGTCCATTCCATTTACTGACTGGAGTTTTTTATGCATCGGCATAGGATTGCGGTCGCGATTGCCCTAGTGCTCGTTGCGGCCGCGGGCACAATAGCCCAAACGAAGAATGTCGCAGAGCGCTTGGGCTACCCTGCTGATGCGAAACTCCTTATCGTGCACGCCGATGATCTTGCCGTGGCACATTCTGTGAACACAGCAAGCTTCGACGCGCTGGACAAAGGCGCCGTCACCTCCGCCAGCATCATGGTGCCGTGTCCCTGGCTGACGGAGGTCGCGGCATACGCAAAAAATCATCCGGATGCAGATCTGGGTTTGCATCTCACCCTCACGAGCGAGTGGAAAATCTATCGCTGGGGTCCAGTGGAATCCAAAGACAAAGTGCCCAGTCTGCTGGATCCCGCCGGCTATCTCTGGTCAGAGGTGGCTCCGGCTGCTAGAAATATCAAGCCGGAAGAGGCGGAACGGGAAATCCGCGCGCAAGTCGAACATGCTGCCGCAGCGGGCATTCACCCGACGCATCTTGATACGCACATGGGAACGCTGATTGCCACTCCGGAGCTTTTCGCAGTACTTGTCAAAATCGCTCACGAATACAATTTGCCTTTTTTGGCGCCCCGACTCCTCGGGGAGCAGGGCAAGCTGCTCTCGCTACTGAACGAGAAAGACATCCTTCTGGATTCGGTGGTGATGGCGAATCCCTCGGTTCACGCAGATGCGTGGAAGGATTTCTACTCAGAGGCCATCAAGAACCTGAAGCCCGGCCTAACCGAAATGATTGTCCACCTCGGCCACGACGATGCGGAGATGCAAGCCGTCATGGTGGATCATCCCGATTACGGCTCCACTTGGCGCCAGCGCGACTATGACTTCGTGACTGGTCCCGATTTCAAGAAAGTTCTACAGGAAAATAACGTCATCCTCGTCAAATGGAAGGATCTGCAAAAGCTTCTGAAGTAGCTTGTAGGGAACGCGGAATGCGCGGCCCCGCACGGGCGCGTTTCTCTCCATGCTAAACTTACTCTTCACTTAGCTCTTCCATGTTCAAGAAAATCCTGATTGCCAATCGCGGTGAGATTGCCGTGCGCATCCTGCGCGCCTGCCGCGAACTTGGCATCCGGTCGGTCGCGGTATTCAGCGACGTCGACCGCAAATCGCTTCACGTACGCCTTGCCGATGAAGCTTATCCCATCGGTCCAGCACCGTCGCGCGAAAGCTATCTGCGTATTGACAAATTGATAGACGTCGCGCGCCGCTCTGGCTCCGACGCAGTGCATCCCGGCTACGGATTTCTCGCGGAAAACGCCGCGCTCCCCCGCGCCTGCGCAGACGCGGGCCTCACTTTCATCGGGCCACCGCCGGAAGCCATGGAAGCCCTCGGCTCCAAGACCGCCGGCCGTCAGCTCGCCCGCCGTTCCGATGTTCCCATTGTTCCCGGTACGAACGACCCAATTGAAAAACCTGCGGACGCAAAACCTTTCGCGCTGGACATGGGCTACCCCGTCCTTCTCAAAGCCGTCGCTGGCGGTGGTGGAAAGGGTATGCGCATCGTTTACAGCAATGCCGAATTCGACTCTGCCTTCCGCGACGCCTCCTCCGAAGCGATGAACGCGTTCGGCGACGCGCGCCTGTACCTCGAAAAATATCTGGAGCGTCCTCGCCACGTGGAGATTCAGATTTTTGCGGACTCTCACGGCCGAGTGGTGTCTCTCGGCGAACGAGAGTGTTCCCTTCAGCGGCGCCATCAAAAAGTCATCGAGGAAGCGCCTTCGCCGATTGTCACTTCCGACCTGCGCAAGAAGATGGGCAATGCAGCCGTGCGCCTGGCGCGCGCCGGAGGTTACGTCAATGCTGGCACAGTCGAATTCCTTGTAGATGCCCATCTCAATTTTTATTTTCTGGAAGTGAACACGCGTCTGCAGGTGGAGCATCCGGTCACGGAGCAGGTCACCGGCCTCGATCTCGTTAAACTCCAGATCGCCATCGCTGCAGGGCATCGTCTCCCGTTCGCATGGGAATCCATCACGCCGCGCGGCCACGCCATGGAAGTTCGCCTGTACGCCGAAGATCCAGACAACAATTTCTTTCCCTCGCCTGGCAAAATTCTTTCCTGCCACGTACCCAGCGGCCCGGGAATTCGTCTGGATAATGGCGTCTATGAAGGCTGGACTGTGCCCAACGATTACGATCCTCTGCTCAGCAAACTGATTGCCTGGGGCAACAGCCGCGAGGAAACCATCGCGCGCCTTCGCTGTGCTCTCGAGGAGTACGTCATTACCGGCATCAAGACCAACACGGGGCTCTTCCGCCGCATTCTTTCCGAACCCGATTTTCTGCGCGGCGAAATTCACACGAAGTGGCTCGACGACCTGCTTGGCCGCCCAGGCTCCGCTGCGTCCCCATCGTGCGTAGAGACAAGCGGCACCGCGGCTTCAGACGCGGCCGCGATTGCCGCCGCTCTCTGGCAAACAAACCAGTGGGACAGAAATTCCTGTCTGTCCTCTTCTTCTGCAGATCCCGTCCAGCCTTCCCGCTGGAAACTCGAAGGCCGACGCGCCCAACTGGATCGCGAATCATGAAATACGAAGTCCAGCTCGAAGATTTATCAGGAAGGAAATCGCGCATCGTCGAGCTTGAACGCAACGGCGACCGCTGGCGCGTTCAGCTTGATGGTCAGCCCATTGACGCCGACGCCGTCGAGATCGCTCCCTACACTCTCTCGATCCTGCTGAACGGTCAATCCTATGAAATTCGGGTTACCCCTGCTCCCGATGGGAAACTGAAACTGCAAACCGGTACGCATGAGTTCACCGCCGAAGTCATCGATCCTCGCGCCTGGAGCGGTCGCCGCCACGGCCACATCGAAGCGGAAGGCCGCCAGCAGATCGTCGCGCCCATGCCTGGGAAAGTCGTGCGTCTGCTCGTGAAAGCCGGCGACCGCGTGGAAGCGGGGCAGGGGCTCTTCGTCGTCGAAGCCATGAAAATGCAGAACGAAATCCGCTCGCCCAAGAGCGGCATCGTCGAGCGCGTCCTCGCTAAAGAAGGCCAGGCAGTCAACGCCGGCGAAGTTCTCGCCTGGGTCGAATAAGCAGGAACTCACTAGTTACGGATTCTTCTCAGGATGGAAAGACTGGTCTAATGCCCGATGGGCTTGGGAGGCAGCGTCGTTTTCGCGGCATCTGGCAGCTTGCCCGCCGCTTCGATTACCCGTTGAGCGAGGTAATTCGTCGTCCGCGCCTCATCCCGCGCGATCGCCAGATACGCCGCCTTCAAGAGCTGTTCTTTCCGGTTCCGCAGTGTGTCGCGAATCGTCTGCTGCACCTGCGGATCACTGATACCTCGCAGTCCGGGCGACTCCCGCGTGATCAACTTAAGGATCCGGTAACCTTCCTTCAATTGGATCGGTGGGCTCACCTGGCCGGGCTTCAATCCAACGACCATCTTTTTCAGAGCGGGGTCGGACTGATTCAGCGCCGATTCCGGCAAATAACCCAAGTCGCCGCCGGTTGCCGCCGAATTCATGTCTTCGGAATAATCCATCGCCAATTGCGCAAAATCAGCGCCGCTGTTCAGCCGGTCCATCAACATTTTCACTTTGCGCTGCGCTTCGGCTTCGTTGGTGGCGTCGTCGTTCTTGCGGTTGCGAATCTGCGGTTCTTTCTTTGGCGTTACGACGATTTGCGCGATCCGGTATTGCGGCTCCGCTACGTTAAACTGCGCCTTGTTTGTGGTGTAAAACTCCGCGACATCCTGATCCGTGATGGCGATCTTCGCCACGACCTCGCGGTTCATCAACTTCGTGATGGAGAGCTGCCGCCGCAGGTCGCGCTTCAAATCATCCACTGAAACGCCCCCGCTCTTCAATTGCCGCTGAAATTCATCTTCGGTGTAGGGGCTCTTCAACTCCGTAAACTTGTCTTCCACTTCGCCGTCGCTGGCCTCGAGGTTCAGCTTCTTCGCGCGTTCCAGCAATATCTCGTTGTTGATCAGTTCTTCTAGCACGTTCAACTTCAGCGACAGCGCCTCTTCCTGGGAAGGCTCCTGCCCCTCGGGGTTCACCCGCGTGCGATAATACTTCTCCACTTCATCCCGCTTGACCTCTTTCCCGTTCACCACCGCCCACACGTCGGGCGCATGCTGCGTCTGCTTGTTGCAACCTCCCACGATTGCAATCAGCACCGCCGCCAGCGGTAGCAACACTCCAGCGCGCATCACTCCTTTTAACTGCTCCATCGAGCGCCCCACGAAAGTATGGTTTGCAAGGGATGAGTTCAAAGTTGGGTGGCTCAGGCCTCAGGCCGCTTTCTTCACGCGTCCCCCACGGATGCACTCCGTGCAGGCCCGCACATGCTTCTTCACGCCCGCAACGACCGCGCGCACGCGCCTCAGGTTCGGATTCCACCTGCGCCTGCGTGTGTTGTTCGCGTGGCTGATCACGTTTCCATAATGCGGCGCTTTGCCGCAAAACTCACACTTCAGTGCCATTGTTCTTCCCGCTTACGCCTATATTGGCCTGGATTCTTTACTCAGAATGTCGCAAAACCAAGCTCCTTATTCTAGCAGACCCTCCACCTCCCTCAAAGTGCGTCCTCTGCACCCAGGATGATTTTGCAGGTTGCGGGTTGCATCCCAAATGGCATCGTGGGACGCGTCCAGTGCGCCCGGTCACTTTTGTGGGAGGCCCTGACGTGACGGCGTCTCGTTGTTCGACCCCTCCCTGTTCTTTCGTACGGTCTCGCACTCCGCGGTGCGTACCAGTAACTCCCCGAATCCCACTGAACCTAAAGGGTTTGTCTGCGAAAAGGTTTGCGTCTGGCCCGCCGTACCATTGGCGATCTCCACTCCGCCCCCTATCTTGCGCTAAGCCCGCGCCGACTGCTGTACGCGCGGCAACATCCATGAACGCACGGCCAAACCATCGATCCGCCGCGTCCGGGGCAACTCCGGAGCTGCACGTCCGCTCGTACCGCGCATCGACCATTCTCATTCGGCCAGGTCGGCTAGCCTTGTGTCTTGCGCTGCTCGCAGCGCTTTCCACCACGGCCGGCTTTCAAGTCGCACGCTTGCACGACCTCTGGGCAAAATGGCGCAGTCCTAACACGGCGCAAGCCGCGTCATCGGTTCGGCAATCGCCGTCTCTTGTGTCCGATTCCAAACCTGCTGCAACCAGTATTGACCTAGAGAAACTTAGCCACCTTGCTCCGCAGCAGCAAGCCGAGCGCCTGCTCGATCTCGCCATCCACCGGGACGAGCGGTCTCTTGAGATGATTCGCCAGAGGCAGGATGCCTGGCACGGCCGCCTCGAAAGTACCGACCGGCTTTTCCATCTCGTGCTCGCGGCCCTAGATTCCGAGGATCCCCGCGTGCGTGCCGCCGCCGTGGAAATCGATCTTGCCGCCAGCAATCTCAGCAAGTCTCCGCAAAGCGTCGCGCATCTTCTGAACCAGATTAATAACGATCCTGGCAGCCGTTCTCTGACGCTCTGGAGGCTCGGCGCACTCGGCAATCGCGGCGTCGAACCGGCCATCGTGCTGACGACTCTGCTCCGCTACGCGCACGACTCAAGCCAGCAGACGCGCTTCTGGGCGGTCGAAGGATTGGCGATGCTCGGCACCGACGAATCCATCGATCCGCTTCTCTCCATCCTGGCCCACGACTCTTCGTCAAAAATCCGCGAGCGCGCCGCGTGCAATCTCGCGCGGTCAGGAATGCTGACCGGCGAACAACGCCTCACGGCCGTGCCGCAACTGCTTAATCTCCTCGATGATGATTCCCTCGACGTCGCGACGCAGGACTTGGTCTATGCGGTGTTGCATTCGATTACTGGCGCGTCCTTTGGCAGGGACCCCGAAGCCTGGCGCGAGTGGTGGGCCCACCACGACCGCCCCGAAAAGCCGCGCCACATCCCCCGAGGCCTTTTACTGGTTTGACGCAAGAATCCCTTTTCGGCTCATCGGACCGCTACAGATCCCAACCTTTGCGGCGCTCCGGAGACACGAACTTCTGCGCGGCCTCCGAGTTGGGCACCTTGAGATTCGAGCGATCCCAATTGAGTTTTTGTCCCGTGCGCGATGCGACGTTGCCTAGCAGCAAAGTCTCCGTTACCAGCCCCGAGAATTCAAAATTGCCTCCCGGCTTCACTTTGCTCCCTTTGCAAGCATCCAGCCATTCCCGTTCGTTGCCTGGTGAGCGCGGCAGCGTTTTTGGTGGCTGCTTGTAGCTGTTCATTCTGGATTCCGGGATGAGTTGCGGATGCCCACCGTGGAAGTCGCACAGGATTTTGCCGTGATCCCCTACAAACAGGAGTCCTTCGTCTTCCTCTTCTTCCGCCACTTTCATCGGGCGGTTTTCTTCCAGCTCCTCCGGGCGCGGCGGCTTCAAGCCGCCGTCATACCACGTGAATTTCACCGGCGGCATATCGCCGCGTGCCGGAAAGTTGTAATGCACAATCGAAGCCAGCGGGTAAGTCTCTTCATAGCGATCGCTCGAACTTGCCTCCACGCTGACCGGTGCCTCCAGCCTAAGCACTCGGAAGATGGTGTCGAAACTGTAGGAACCCATATCGCCCAGCGCGCCACATCCAAAGTCGCCCCATCCCCGCCACACAAAGGGCAAGTACGCGTGATTAAATGGGCGTTCTGGCGCCGGTCCGAGCCACAGATCCCAGTTCAATCCGTCTGGCACCGCTTGCCCTCCCTTCGGCCGCTCGATGCCCTGGGGCCAGTAGGGACGGCTGGACCAGTTGACGACCTCTCTCACCGGGCCGATTGCGCCATCCCAAATCCATTCGCACAATAAGCGTGTTGCTTCGGAGGCTTGGTTGCCAACTGCAATTTGTGTCGCCACGCCGGTTTCACGCGCAATTTCGGCAAGGCGCCTCGCTTCATAAATCGTATGCGTCAGCGGTTTTTGGCAGAACACATGCTTTCGTTTCTTCATCGCCGATGCAGACACCACCGCATGCAGGTTGTCCGTGGTGCACACAACCACGGCATCTAGATCCTTCTGCTTTTCGAGCAGTTCACGGAAATCACTGTACGCCGCGCAGCCTCCGTACGTGCCCGAAGCTTTCCGCGAGCCGTAATAAGCACTCACGATTTGCTGACACGGCTCACGGCCCGCCATGCCGCCAGTCACTTTGAGCGAATGCGTCAGCTGAATCGGCTGGTCCGGGCTGAGCCAATCCCAGCCCGTCTCCACGCCAAGCAACTTTCGAACGGAATTGCAGAACTCGTGCGGCTCCCATTGCGGATGATCCGCGCTGCCCTTGTTCGGATCGCAGACTGCCACGCCTTGTACGTCGGGTTCTTTCAGGAAGTGAAGCATCACACGCAGACCCTGCGCGCCGACACCGATGAATGCCATGTTGATCTTGTCGCTCGGAGGGACGTATCCCGGTCCGCCCAGCACATGCCGCGGCACGATCGAGAAGCCAATCGCCGTCGCTGCGCTCTGGCCCAAAAACCTGCGCCGTGAAAGACGGCTCGGTGGAACGCTTCCCGCAGGATTCCGATCTTTCATTTCCGCACCTCGGCTTTGCAGTTCTAGAGATATTTCAGCAGGAGATCAATAATGACGGGAACGCCTGCCCACCCACAACGTGTTTCCGGTCGTCCACCCAGCCAGCGCTCCTGCGGAGCGTGCCATAAACCCGCGACGATTCATGGAGTTATGCCCCTATGATTGCGTTCGCCGCAGGATATCATCCGCTGAATTGAGTGGGAAGCTTTGGCAATGCGCGAAAGCAATGGCTGCTTGCTCGGTTACTCGTCGCGCAAGACCTGCATGGTCTCCACGCGCGCGGCGCGGATTGCGGGCACCAGCGAAGCAACTGCCGCTCGCGACGAAAGTGCTTCCTGGAATTTAAAAGTGATTCCCGATCCAATTGGATTTCGCAGAGTAGCTGTTCGTGAAACTGCTCCTTGCGTCCCCATCCCCCTTCCGCCGCTGATAACCGAACGCTTTGCTCGCGCGTCGGTATAATAGACAACCAGGCACGACACGCCGCCGCAGGAGGCCCCCATGAAACGCCGTGAATTTCTGCATCGCACCGCCTGCGCCGCAGGAGGGGCTTGGCTCCACTCCTCTGCGTTCGCGCGACGCGCCTTCGCGATTCCCGCGCCCTCGCGCAAGTTCACCGCAGCCGATACGGTGACTCTTGGCAAGACCGGCATCCAGACCAGCCGTCTCGCCATGGGCACGGGCACTGTCGGTGTCGGCCATCATTCGCACCAAACTGCGCTCGGCATCAAAGGCCTCTCCGATCTGCTGCTCAATGGGTACGATCGCGGCCTGCGCTTCTTCGATTCCGCCGATTCCTACGGCAGCCATCCTCACGTTGCTGAAGCCCTCAAACATGTTGCTCGCGACAAGGTCACCGTGCTCACGAAAACCTGGGCGCGCGACGCCGCCTCCGCACGCGCCGATCTCGATCGTTTTCGCCGCGAGCTCGGTACCGATCAAATCGACATTTGCCTCATGCACTGCCTCACCGAAGGCGACTGGACCGAGCGCTTCAAAGGCGTAATGGACCTTCTCTCCGAAGCCAAGCAGAAGGGCATCATCCGCGCTCACGGCTGCTCCTGCCACAGCATCGAAGCGCTCCGCACCGCCACAAAATCCTCTTGGGTCGAAGTTCACCTCGTTCGAATCAATCCCGTTGGCGCTTACATGGATTCGGATCCGGAGACCGTCGTCAGCGTCCTCCGCGAGATGCGCGCCGCAGGCAAGGCCATCATCGGGATGAAGATTCTCGGCCAGGGCGAGCTGCGCAACCGCCAGGACGAGGCCCTGCGCTACGCCCTCTCGCTCAACCTCCTAGACGCCTTTACTATTGGCGCCGAATCCAAAGCGGAGCAGGAAGATTTGATCCGCCGCATCGACGCGGCGTAGTGACTTTGCAATTTCACGATTCCACTAGCCACTCCACGATCGTTCAAGGTACAATCGGCCCAGGAAAATAATGTCCGCAGAAGTCCGGACATCGGGCGCAGTCGTCACGCAAAGACAGCGCCAAGGACAACGCCCATGTTCGTCCCCCAAGTCGCTGTACGCATCTAATCCGCCGTTAGTGCGGACCTGAACTTTTCTCCCGTCTCTACCGTTTAATTGCCGCAGCCGCGTCCGCGCGCCCGATTTTCCGGGTAGCGCCCACGCAGAACGTAAAGGTTTAAATGTCTCTCGAACAAACAGTAGTCGGGGCGCCGTCGCCCAAGTTGTGGAGTTCCATACGCGAATCCCTGCGCGGCTCGCATCAGGACTTCACGACCGGCAATCTCAATCGCGCGATTTTGCTTCTTGCCATTCCCATGGTTCTGGAAATGGTGCTGGAGTCGCTCTTTGCCGTCGTCGACGTCTTCTGGGTCGGCCGTCTCGGCGCGGACGCCGTCGCCACTGTTGGCCTCACCGAGTCGCTCCTCAGCCTCGTCATGGCCATCGGCTTCGGGCTTAGCCTTTCCACAACCGCCATGGTCGCTCGCCGCATCGGCGAAAAGGATCCCGCTGGCGCCGCTGTCGCTGGAGTCCAAGCCATTGCCATTGGTCTCGCAATCTCCGCGCTCGTTGGCATTCCGTGCATCTTCTACGCGCCGGACTTGCTTCGCCTCATGGGAGCCTCCCCGCAAATCGTCGCTGTCGGCTCCGGCTATGCGCGCATCGCGCTAGGAGGCAGCGGCGCCATCCTGATGCTTTTTCTCAACAACGCCATCTTCCGTGGCGCAGGTGACGCCGCCATCGCCATGCGCCTTCTCTGGGTCTCCAACATCATCAATCTCATCCTCGACCCCTGCCTCATTTTCGGCTGGGGCCCGTTCCCCAAGCTTGGCGTCACCGGAGCCGCGCTCGCCACTTTCACCGGCCGCAGTATCGGCGTGCTCTACCAGTTCTATCGCCTTCTCCGCGGCTCAGAGCGTATCCGCATCCTCCGCAACCAGATTCATCTCAACCTCGGCGTCCTATGGCGCTTGCTGCGCGTTTCGTTCACCGGCATTCTCCAATTCGCCATCGCGCACACCAGTTGGATCGGCCTCGTCCGCATCGTCAGCATCTTCGGCTCCGCAGCACTCGCAGGTTATACCATCGCCATCCGCATCATCATTTTCATTATTTTGCCCAGTTGGGGACTCAGCAACGCCGCCGCCACCCTCGTCGGACAGAACCTCGGCGCCAAACAACCCGAGCGCGCCGAGACTTCCGTCTGGCGCACCGGGCTGTACAACATGATCTTTCTCGGGCTCATCGGCCTCTTCTTCATCATCTTCGCCGAGCCCGTCATTCGCCTGTTCACGCACGACCCTGCCGTCGTTCCGCTAGCTGCTTCCTGCCTGCGCATTCTCAGCTACGGCAACATCGGTTACGCCTACGGCATGGTCATGCTCCAAGCCTTCAACGGCGCCGGTGACACCGTCACTCCCACCATCGTGAATTTCTTCGGATTCTGGCTGCTGGAAATTCCCTTGGCTTACTTCCTGGCGATCAACGTCGGCATGCAATCCAAGGGCGTCTTCTGGTCCATCGTCATCGCAGAAGGCTTCATCGCCGCGGTCAGCATCATTCTCTTTAGACGGGGCCGCTGGAAGCGCCAGCAAATATAGACATGCCTGTGTGGATTCTCTCTTTGGTTTCAAGTCGTTTTTGCAGCCAGTGCGGGGAGTGGCAGCTTTTGAATAATAGAAGGGGCGTGCTCGCCGCCCCTTCTATCCATCGGGTGAGATTTGCCTTAGTTGATCGCCACGGCTGTCCTTGTGGTGAACGCTAGCCGAGACTCTGCGGGATACTCGATATCCTTCTTGCCTGTCGCCGCGGCGCCCGCCGTGCCGGCTCCAGCCCCGGCTGCAGCGCCGATCGCAGCTCCCTTGCCGCCGCCCGCCAGCGCGCCAATGACGGCGCCGCCAGCCGCTCCGCCGCCGATGAAGCCAGCATCCCGCTTCCCCTTGCCTTTTTCGGTTCTTCCAACGGAGTTGGTCGCGAACGTATAGGTCTTGCCGCCTACGGTCACCGTGCGCAGCCGCAGATACAGTTTCGCGGGCGTGGAAAGCCGTCCTGACGTTTGCACGCTGCTCACCGTCAATTTCGCCGCAGAACCCTTCGGAATCACCACTTTACCGCCCACCGTCACATCCTGCGCAACTGTGCCTGATATGGTCTGACCGACTTTCGCCGTCTTCGAACTTACGGATTGATCAGTCACCACCGGAATTTTCGTTCCCGCTGGAATGGTGCCGCTGGCTTGGGTGAGTGCAGGCAGTGCCAGCGCCAGCGCAAGTGAAATTGCAATCGTACGAATTCGAGAATTCATCTCCGTCACCTCAGGTATGGATTAGGGGCTCTAGGAAAAGTCTAACAAAAAGAATTGCCGGGAGTGAAAAGAGACCGCCGCAACGGCGCTAAAGGTGAAACAACAATTCGTCTGAGCCTGGGGCTTTCGGCTCGATGTACAAATTGTCGATCAGGCGTGTTTTGCCGATGAACACCGCGAGCACAACAAAGCAGGGTTTGCCTACCAGCACGACCGGCTCAAACGTTTCCGAATCAACGATTTCCGCATAGTCCACCCTCGCCAGCCGTTCGCAATCTAGTTTGCGGCGCAATGTAGTTTGCAGTTGCAGGGAGTCGCGAACTCCGGCAGCCATCTCATTTTTTGCCGCGTCCAGCGCGCGACTCAGCACGGTCGCAGCGTTGCGCTCCTCTGCGTTCAGATACGCATTGCGCGAAGACATAGCGAGGCCGTCCGGCTCGCGCACAATCGGGCAAACGACAATTTCTGAATCGAGATTCAAATCGCGCGACATGTGCGTGATGATGCGCGATTGCTGCGCGTCCTTCCGCCCGAAATAAGCGAAGTTCGGTTGTACAATTTGCAGCAACTTCATCACCACGGTCGCGACGCCGCGAAAATGTCCCGGCCGCGAACGCCCTTCGAGTTTTTCGCTCAATCCATCAACTTGAACGTAGGAAGAAAATCCCTGCGGATAAATTTCCAAAGCTTCCGGCGCAAACAGCGCATCCACTCCGGCTTGCTCCAATTTTTCCTTGTCAGACTCGAAGGTGCGCGGATATTTCGAAAAATCCTCGTTGGGTCCAAACTGTTTCGGATTCACGAAAATCGAAGCGATTACCGTCAAACATTCCCGCCTGGCTCGCTCGATCAGTGCCAAATGCCCGCGATGCAGCGCTCCCATCGTCGGGACTAGCCCGATGATGCGGTTCTCCGCACGCGCTTGCCGCGCCTGCTCCTTCATCCACGCAATCGTTCGAATGATTTCCACGAAAAGTGTGCGGGGCCCTAAACTACGCACCCGCAGCCGTGGCGCGCTCACGATAAAAGTGCATCAGGTCCGTCGCGATCGGCTGCGCGCCGAGTTGCCGCAGCAGCGTCGTGACCTGGCCGCGGTGGTACGTGCCGTGATTGGCGAGATGTTGCATCGATTCCCAGAGCGGATTGCGATAGACGCCGAATTTCAGCGTCTTGTATTCGAAAACGCGGTCGAGGTCCGCCTGGGTCAATCCATGCACGAAACCGAGCAGGCGCCCTTCGAGTTCGTCCCAGCGCTCGCGCAAGCTCGCCATATCCGGGAATTGCGTCGCGTCCGGAAGCGACGAAGGCGAGCGGCCCTGAAAGCGTTCCAGCCAAATCCATTCCGCTCCCCAAATATGTGCAAGCGTGTCGCGAACAGATCCAAAGCTCGAGCCCATCGGCTGCACGAACTTCTCCGCCGTCAGCGCGGAGGCGGCTTCCAGCGAGCGGCGGTTCGCCCAGGCGTTGTAGTCAAAGAGTAGGCGCATTTCTTGCGGCGTCATCTTCCCCTCCACTTGCAAGACTAGATTTCGATTATCATTCCGAGCCTGCGTGCGGCAGGCAGGCGAAAGCGAGGAATCCGCTCTCGGCTTTTACTTCGTGGTTCGCTTTCTACCAATCGCCGTCACTATTCACAGGCGCTTCTTTTTGCTCCGTCTCCATCTGCGCCGCGTGATATGACTCTCCATCGGACGGGAATATCCCTCCGCGCACATCCTCGCAATATTCCTTCGCGGCCTTCGCGATGATTTCCCGGACGTTGGCGTACTGCCGCGCAAACTTCGGCGTTTGATTGAACGTCAGGCCCAGCAGATCGTGCACCACGAGAATCTGTCCATCGCAATCCGGGCCTGCGCCGATGCCAATCGTCGGGATGCGCAGTTCGCGCGTGATCTGCGCCGCCAGCTCGCGCGGCACCGCTTCAAGCACCACTGCGAAAGCTCCCGATGATTCGACGGCATGCGCGTCGCGAAGCAACTGCTCCGCGGCATCCGCGGTTTTGCCCTGCACGCGATAGCCACCAAGTGCATTCACCGATTGCGGCGTGAGTCCAACGTGACCCATCACCGGAATTTCCGCTTCCGTCAGCCGGGCGATCAGTTCCAGCCGCCGCTCGCCGCCTTCGACTTTCACGGCTTCCGCGCCAGCTTCCTTCACGAAGCGCACTGCATTGCGCAGCGACTCGGCGGTGTCCGTGTGATAGCTACCGTAAGGCATGTCCACAACCATCAGCGCGCGGTGCGTTCCGCGACGCACGGCGCGCGCGTGATGCAGCATTTCGTCAATCGTTACCTGCAGCGTGTTTTCCTGCCCCAGCACGACCATGCCGAGCGAATCGCCGACGAGAATGACGTCCACGCCGGCTTCATCGAGCAGGCGCGCGGTCGGATAGTCGTAGGCCGTCAGGCAAGTAATTTTCTGTGAGTTCGAAGGAGAGCCTGCAGCGCGGGATTTCCGCTGCAGGAGTTCGGGTACAGTGATTTTTCCGTCCCCGGAATTTGGAGCAGCGCTCATGGTGACCTCCGGTGCCGTTCCCTGAATGCGGGATACAGCCCTGTACTTCACCTCCGCAAAGAATAGCAAACTCAAAAACGAATGACCACAATTTTCAATGCTCGACAGTGGGTAAATTTTGGAATTCCGCCTTTTATCAAGCACTGGGGAATCTCTTTCGTTATGTTAAGCTTAGTCATTCCTGTCTCACGTCGATCGAGAGTATATTCACATGAATGTTACTCAGACCACCCCGATTCTCAAAAAACCAAAAGTGTTCCGCGCTGTTCTCCCGACTATCGTTCCTTTGATTGTGGCAGTCTTTGCTACTGGGGCCACGATGCTCATTGGTGAGCAATACGGTATGGGCGCGGTGCCCTTCGTTCTGGTCGGATGGTGCGTGGTCCTTCTTGGGTTTGCTGCCTGGCTCAATCAGTCTTTATTCCATGGGATAAGGACATTTGTTCCGTTCTTGGCAGCCGTCTTCACGATTCTCCTAATCTGGTTTTGGCAGAGGCAGGCCTTCACTGTCCTCGTTCCAAAGGCCGGTCTTACGTATGGGTATTTCCTCAGGCCGGAGGGGGCGCAGGCTCGATTCTGGGTTCTCGTCTGTCCATTCTGGCTGGGTCTGGCATGCCTGTCGGCTTGCTGCATCGCTGCACTGGCCTTATGGTGGCGCGCCGGTGCCCGCGGTTTGTTGGCCTGCATGGTTCCGTGGTGGCTCGCGGCGCTTGTCATTTTCGCGCTGCCATCAATGTACCTTGACGGGCAGGGAAACGCCTCCGTATTCATCTAATCGGAAATCAATCAACTATGTTCTGTTCGGCGACGGCTGGTCAGGATTCGCAACGCACTCACGAACTGCCTACTCCTTTGTGCGCTTGGGAACGGCCTTTCCATTGGGCGCCGCGGCCGAGCCAGTAGCGTACGGCGGAGAGGAAGGTTGCGTAGCCGTAGAATGCGGCGGCGAAGGGCAGCGTGAGAGCCCAGATTACCGAGCGGTTGTAAAACTTCACCGTGAACAGAAACGTCACGGTCATCAGGGAAGCGGCGGTGCTGCCGAGGAGCCATGCTGGTTCTTCGCCGGCGAAAAAAAGGATCCACGGCAACCAGTAGGTGACAAAGAGCCCGAGCAGCGTGGCGGCGAGCAGCAAAGAGGAATAGCGAAGCTGCGTGAAGGCGGTGCGCGCGATCAGGTCTCGGATTTCGGCAAAGGTTTTGTACTCGCGAAGACTGAGACTGGTGCGCGTGACGCCCATCCATATTTTTCCAGTTTCTTTCACCACACGCGCGAGAGCGCAATCGTCGATCACTTCGTTTCGAATGGATGCAAGTCCACCGATGCGTTCGAGCGCGACGCGCCGCAGCAAAATGCATCCGCCCGCGGCACCCGCGTTTCGCTTTTGCGGGTCCGCAATCCAGCGCGGCGGATAGAGCATCAGGAAGAAATACAAGAACGGCGGAATCAGTAATCTTTCTGGGAAAGTCTTGGCCTGCAGGAGCACCATGAGCGAAGCGAGGTCGAGCGATTCCGTTTCGGCGCGGGAGACCAGACGTCGGAGCGTGTCCGGCGCGTGCACGATATCGGCGTCGGTGAACCAGAAAAAGTCCGGCGCCTTTCCGGATCCGGCGGAAATGCCTTCGTTGAGCGCCCAAAGTTTCCCGGTCCAGCCGGGCGAAAGCACTGCAACGGTTTGAACGGAGAGGCGCTGTGCCGCGCTCAATTCTTTGGCTGCCTTCAGCGCGAGCGCGGCGGTTTCGTCCTCGCTCTGATCATCAACGACGGTGACGAGGAACTTTCCGGGATAATCCTGGCCGAGAAGGCTAGTGACGGCGCGGGCGATGGTTGCGGCTTCGTTGCGAGCCGGAACGATGGCAACGACACGTGGCCATTTTTCCAGGGGCTTCGGCTCGAGCTGGTCTTCTTCCAGCCGCCAAAAGTTTCCGCGCAGGAAGGCAAGATAGAACCAAATGACGAGCACCAGCATCGCCAGCAGATTGGTCACGAGGATGGGGTGAAAGCTCATCATTTCGGCAAAGATGGCTTGGAGAGGATATGCGTTCCTCGTCGCAGAGACAAATTTGAGTCAGGAGAGATTGCGAATTGGCTGGGTGCAAGGAGCCGGCAGGGATGCCGCCGTTACGCAGAGAGAAATGGCGGCATGATCAGGCCAAGTCTTCGGAACGAATCGGGAGACGACGTATGCGCTTCTTCGTCGCCGCATAGATCGCGTTGCACAGCGCAGGCGCGATGACTGGCAAGCCGGGTTCGCCGATGCCTGTGGGTTCTTCCTTGCTCATGACCACGTGCACTTCCGTTTTTGGAATCTCGCTCATGCGCGGCATCTGGTAATCGTTGAAATTGGTTTGTTCGACTCGACCACCCTTGATGGTGATGGCGTCGTGCAACGTTGCCGATAGCCCATAGATGGCAGCGCTTTCGACCTGCGCGCGGACGCCTTCCGGATTGATGGGACGGCCGCAATCCACGGCGTAGACGACGCGCCGGACTTTTATCGCGCCAGTATTCACGCTGGCTTCGACGACGGCCGCGGTGTAAGTCTCGAACGAATAGTAACCGGCGATGCCGCGAAAAACGCCCTTGGGAAGCGGCTTGCCCCAGTCGGCCTTTTCCGCAGCGAGGCGCAGAACAGCCTTGAGGCGCGCCGTGTCGAGCGGCCTGGCTTGTTTGGGGTCGCCGAAGTCCGGAATTTTGCGATCGTCACCGATGAGGCGGAGGCGGAACTCCAGCGGGTCGACGCCAGCAGCGTTGGCGAGTTCATCCACGAAGGACTCGACGACGAAGCCGCTGGTGGAATGCTCGACGGAGCGCCACCAGGCGCGCGGCACGGAAGATTTCGCGAGCGTGTACTCGACACGGTAGTTCGGCGTTTGATAGGGAATGAACGCCGCGGTGGCAAATTCCGATTTTTCCGGGGCCTCTTCTCCCTTGGGATTCCACATTGCTTCGATGGAGGTAGAGGTCTGGAAATGCTTCCACGCGGCAAGATGGCCTTTTTCATCGAGCGCGCCGGACAATCGGTGATAGGAGGCGGGCCGATAGAAGCCATGCTGCATGTCGTCGTCACGCGTCCAAAGAATCATCACAGGCTTGCCGGAAGCTTTGGCAACCTGTGCCGCTTCCATGACGAAGTCCGCCTGATAGCGCCGGCCGAAGCCGCCGCCCATCAGCGTGGTGTGCACGATTACTTTTTCGGGAGGCAGTCCTGATACTTTCGCGATGATTTCCTGCGCCCACTGCGGTGCCTGAGTGGGAATCCATGCTTCGGCGCCGTCCGGGCGGATGTGCACGGTGCAATTCATCGGCTCCATGGTGGCATGGGCGGCAAAAGGAAATTCGTAGGTGGCTTCGATTCTTTTCGCGGCAGCGGAGAACGCCGCATCCGCGTCACCATCACTGCGGACGACTTTCCCGGGCTTGGCGGCGTTGTCCAGAAACTGCTTGCGCAACGAATCCGAAGATTCCGAGGCGGCGGGACCTTCGTCCCAAATGATCTGCAGAGCTTTGCGGCCCTGCATGGCGGCCCAGGAATCATCGGCGAGGACGACGACACCGCCAGCCGTGAATGCGCCCGGGCCGACAGGGTCGATGGCGATGACGTCTCTGACTCCCGGCACGGCTTTCGCTTTTGCGGCATCAAAGGATTTCAGTTTGCCGCCAAATACGGGGCAGCGGGCGATAACGGCAAATTCCATGCCGGGCATGCGCGAATCGATGCCAAACTTCGCTGCGCCGGTGGCCTTGTCGCGCGCTTCAAAGCGCCGCGTGTCGTGACCGACGATAGTGAAATCATCGGAATTTTTCAGCGGGACGGTATTGAAATCGGGAATGGGCAGCTTGGCAGCATCCTCGACCAGTTCGCCGTAGGTCAGAAAATTCTTGCGCGCGCCATGGAGCACGCCGCCGTCTTTCGCCACGCAGGTATTGGGATTTACGTTCCAGCGCGCCGCAGCAGCGGAGACGAGCATTTCACGCGCGGCCGCTCCGGCCCGGCGCATCGGCAGCCAGGAGCCAGAGACGCTGCCGCTACCGCCCGTGCCGTGGTCATAAATGTTGGGATTCGTCGGCGCTTGCTCGATTCTTACGTTCTTCCAATCGAGATAGAGTTCTTCCGCGAGAATCATCGGCAAGGCGGTCATGATGCCCTGGCCCATCTCAGACTTGCCGAGAATTAGAGTGACGCGATTGTCCGGTGTGATGCGCACCCAGGCATTGAGCGGATTGGGCGGTTTCTTTTCCTGCTGCGGGGCTTCCTGCGCCTGCGCGACGGCAGGGAGATAAAAACCGATCACCAGCGCCGTTCCACCCGCGGCGCTTTTCTTCAGGAAGTCACGACGATTTACAACGGAAGCTGTCGCCATGGAGCACCTCAGAATTCTTGCGGCTGGAGCGGTTACGAAGAAATCAAGCGGCTGGCTTGGCCTTGCCGGCCGGCATGGACGCGGCGCGGTGAATGGCTTTGCGAATGCGCTGATACGTGCCGCAGCGGCAGATGTTACCGCTCATGGCATCGTCAATGTCGGCGTCGGTGGGCTTGGGTTTCTTGGAAAGGAGAGCTACTGCGGACATGATCTGTCCGGATTGGCAGTAGCCGCACTGCGGAACGTCTTCTTCCATCCAGGCTAGCTGCACGGGATGGCTGCCGTCGGCGGAAAGGCCTTCGATGGTAGTGACTTTCTTTCCGGCGACGCTGGAAATCGCGGTGATGCAGGAGCGCGTGGCTTCGCCGTTGATATGCACGGTGCAAGCGCCGCAGAGCGCCATGCCGCAGCCGAATTTCGTGCCGGTCATGTTTAACGTATCGCGAAGCACCCAGAGCAGCGGCATGTCCGGGCTGACTTCAACGGATTGGGACTTGCCGTTCAGGGTGAAAGTGATGGCCATGGAAACCTCCCTCCAGCAGACGAATATCCTACAACAAATCCGGGCAAGGATGAAAATCTACGAAAACTCGTTCATGGGGGCCGCAAATCAGCGGCTCGAACGGGCAGCCGCCGGATACGTTTGCCCGTTGCCGCGAAAATGGCATTGCCGAGAGCAGCGGCGATGGGCGGAACGCCCGGCTCACCGCAACCGCCCGGAGGCTCCGTGCTGGGCACAATGTGAACATCGATGCCGGCCGGGGCGTCGCTCATGCGCAGAACTTCGTAGTCGTGAAAATTGCTCTGTTCGACGCGGCCGCGGTTTACGGTGATGGCGCTCTTGAGCGCGGCAGCCAGGCCAAAATTGATGGCGCCTTCCATCTGGGCTTCGACGCCGCGCGGGTTGATGGCCAGGCCGCAATCGATGGCGCAGGTGACGCGATGGATTCGAATGCTGCCGTTGGTGGAGTCGCAGGAGACTTCGGCAACTTGCGCGACGTAGCTGTCGTAACCAAAATGAGCGGCGATGCCGCGGCCCGCACCCTTTGGCAGCAGCTTGCCCCAATTTGATCTTTCGGCGGCGAGCTCGATGACGCGTCGGCGGCGGCCGATGTCGATTACGCTGTCGCTTCCTGGATTGATTTTTCGCGCGGGGCCCAGCACCGCGAGCAGGAATTCGACCGGGTCGCGGCCAGCGGCGGTGGCAGCTTCGTCAAAAAAACTCGAGGTGACAAATTGATTGCCGGAGTTTTCGACGGAGCGCCAGTAACCGAGGGGCATTCCGGAATCCGCGACGGCAAATTCGAGACGGAGATTGGGGACGCCGAAAGCGGGGAAGCTGGAACCGTCCAATTGCGCGGCGCCACGTGGCGAGATGCCGGTGCCGCTGTAGAAAACGTCGATGGAGGGCGAAGTGGCGCGATGACGCCAGGCGATTAGATTGCTCTGACCATCGAGGCCTGCGTGCAGATGGTGGTACGCAGCGGGACGATAAAAATCGTGGCGAATGTCATCCTCGCGCGTCCAGACGACCTGAACAGGAGCATGAGCATCGCGGGAGATCAAGGCGGCTTCGACGGCGTAGTCTTGAATGAGGCGGCGGCCGAAGCCTCCACCGATAAACGTGACGTGGACTTTGACATGCTCGCGGGGAATGCCCAGTGCTTGAGCGACGGACTCCGCGGCGGCCCCGGGAATCTGTGTGGGCGCCCAGAGCTCGCATTCGCCATCGCGGACATGGGCGGCGCAATTCGGAGGTTCCATCGTGGCGTGCGCCAGGAAGGGGACTTCGTAAATCGCTTCGAGCTTTTTTGCCGCGCTCGCGTGGGCCTTCTCGAAGTCGCCATCGCTGCGCAGCACGGTGCCTTCGGAGGAAACCAGCTTCACGAATTTTTCGCGCAGGCTGGCGGTGGTTTCCTGTGCGTGCTCGACTTCGTTCCACTCAACTGCAAGAGCTTTGCGGGCTTGCATCGCGGCCCAGGTGGAATCGGCGAGCACGGCAACGCCGGCGCAAGAATAGTTGCGGCTGCCGGGGCCGGACTCGTCGCCGAACTGATGGGTCAGATGAGCAGGCTTCAGTTCGATGACGGTGCGGACGCCGGGCATTTTGCGGACTTTTTCGGCGTTGGAAGTTCGAACGGTGCCGCCGTAGACGGGGCAGCGCTCCACGGAGGCGATGAGCATTCCGGGAATGCGCGTGTCAATGCCGAAGCGCGCGGTGCCGTTTATTTTTTGCGGCGTGTCGGTGCGGGGAGTCGGTTTGCCGACAATTCGAAAACCGGAGGGATTTTTTAGCGGGGGATCGGCCGGAGGTTGAAGCTGGGACGCGGCGGCGAAAAGTTGCGAGTAGGAAAAACTTCGGGACGTGCTGGAATGAAGCACGGAACTATTTTCCGCACGACACTCGGAATGAGGGACGTTCCATTCGATGGCGGCCGCGGAGACGAGCAGTTCACGAGCGGCGGCGCCGGCCTTGCGTAAATTTTCGTAGGAAGTTCGAACGCTGAGACTGCCGCCGGTGAGTTGATCGCCGTACTTGGGGTCGAGGTCGGCTTGAATGACTTGCACCCGGCGCCAATCGCAGCACAGTTCTTCGGCGACGAGCATGGGGAGAGCGGTGCGAACGCCCTGGCCCACTTCGGACTTGCCGCACCAGATTTTTACGCTGCCGTCGGAGTCGAGTTCCAGCCAGGCGTTGGGCGAAAACGCGACGGCTCCAATGGGGTCCGAGATGTTGGGTTTTCGCGAGGCGCCGGAAAAATAGAAGGGGAAAAGTAGGCTCGCGCTGGTGGTAGCGGAGGTCTTCAGGAAAGCGCGGCGTGTGACGATCGAGGACAAATCCACGTCCCCCAAGGATTCAGACGCCCGGTTTTCGGAGGCGTGAGCAGGCTCAATTGCCTTCGGCGGGGGCGGGCCGGGGCGGAGCTTTGGGCGGCGGGGGGGGGAAATCCCGCTCGACACCGCGCCAACCCACGGGGCGGCCACTGACGGCTTCTTTGACGGAGCGGAAGAGAACCACGTACATCAGTTGGCGATAGTAGAAGCGCTGGAGAAGGACGGGGAAGAGGAGGGTCCAGTCCTCCTTGCGTTCCAGAGCAAAGGCCACCATGCAGGTGAGAATGTCAATGAGCACAAAGCCAACGAAAAAGAAGAGAGATTTTTCGACGTCGGCGGTGGTCCAGAGCTGCGGGAGGCGCGTGATGCGAATCTGCGCTAGTCCCCAGAGAAGCAGAGAGCCGAAGAACATCAAATCGATGACCGGGGAAATCAGCGGGAGCACGAGCTGGAAGATAAAGATGTTGGGAAGCGCGATCCAGCCGAGCGTCCCGTGCTTGGGACGCAGGAGCGTGTCGCCGTGCTTCCAAAAGGCTTGCAGCGTGCCGAAGGTCCAGCGGAACCGCTGGCGAATCAGTTGGCTGGCAGTATCCGGCGCTTCGGTCCAGGCGATAGCTTCCTCGTCGTAGCTGATGCGCCAGCCGAGGCGGCGAATGGCGATGGTGAGGTCGGCGTCTTCGGCTACGGTGTCCGCGGTGATGCCGCCGGCGGCTTCGATGGCTTTCTTGCGCCACGCGCCGAGCGCCCCGGGAACGACGGTGATGCAATTGAGTAAATCGAAGGCGCGCTTCTCCATGTTCTGACTGGTGATGTATTCGAGCGCTTGCCAGCGGGTGAGCCAGCGGGAGCGATTGCCAACCTTTACGTTGCCGGCCACGGCGCCAATGGTGGGATTCGAAAAGTGGCGGACCAGTTTGCTGATGGCGTCGGATTCGATTTCGGTGTCCGCGTCGATGGTGACGACAATTTCGGTATCGGCCTGGGACATGGCGACATTCAAAGCCGCCGCCTTTCCACGATTCACCTGGTGGATGATGCGCACGCGCGGTTCATGGGAAAAGTTTGCGTCGAGGAGTTCACCCGTTTTGTCTGCGGAGCCGTCATCGACGACGATGATGTGCAAGTCCTTCAAGTCCGAGAGTAGAACCGACGTCACGGTTTGCACGATGACGTTTTCTTCATTATGCGCGGGAATCAGGACGGTAACGCTCGGCGGCGGGTCCGGCATGACGGCATGGTCCGGGCGCAATTTCTCGATAAGAGCGAGCAGACCGATGATTACGGTGCGTCCGCTGACGAGGACGATGCCGAGAATGAAAATGACGCCGATGAAGAAACGAGACCATTGAAACAGCGTAAATATGAATCCATCGGCGCGCGCTTCGAAGCGCTCTTCGGGGGCGAGGGCCGGCATCATTTCCGCGCGTGTTTTTCCGAGCAGATCCGAAACAGAAACGAGCTGGTACCCTCGGGCACGCAACGCGTCGATGATCTGGGGCAGAGCCGCCACGGTCTGGGTGCGATCGCCGCCGCCGTCGTGGAGGAGAATGATATTGCCCTTGTCCGCTTGCCTGAGGACGCTGTCGACAATTTCCTTTGCGGGGATGGGCTTGCCCTCGCGCAAGCTCCAGTCATCCGGATCGATGCGCTGGCCCACGATGAGATAACCCATCTCCTGCGCCACGGGGAGCTGCACGATCTCCTCCGCATATTCCGGCTGGTGATCAATGCCGTAGGGCGGGCGGAAAAGGATGGACTTCACGCCGAGCGTGCTTTCAATTAGGCGTTCCGTCAGATTCAGCTGCCAGCGGATTTCCGTGCGTGTAATGTCGTCGAACTTTGGATGCGTAAAGGTATGATTTCCAATTTCGTGGCCTTCGGCGTACTCGCGCTGGAGAATATCCGGCCGCTGGTTGGCCATGTTGCCGATTACGAAGAACACACCAGGGACATTTTTCTGCTTCAAAATGTCCAGGATCTTCGGCGTCCATTTCGTATCGGGTCCATCGTCAAAGGAAAGAACCATTTTCTTATCCGCGGCGCCGATCTGGTCAATGTTATAGGAGAGCGGAATGGCGTCGTACGATTCGTCGGTGAAAAGATCGCTCTGCGCATCGTATTCGAGGGAACGTTTGCCGTTCTTTGGTGTATCGGTAATGTGCCAGATGTCGCCTTCGCCTTCGAGGATCAAGTCAGGACCGGGGGGAAGATCACCGAGTTTTTGCCGGGCCGCCGCGTCGGCCCGGGTCGCATCCCAGATCGGCCACAAAGAGGTGTCCGAAGAACCGAGTCGCCAGAGCGCGGTGCCCTGCACGCCCAATCGCTCGCTGGCCCGGAGCTGGTTGTAAGCGGTGACAGCATCCAGCATCCACACCTGGTGCACGTGGTTGTGCTCGTCGTAGTACGAATAGTGTGGATTCAGCGAATTGCTGTCGAATTCGATGTCCGCTTCGGATTCCTCGGCGTGCAGCAAGGCTTCCTGGATGCTGAACTCCGCCGCGGCCTCGTGTTTGTTCTTTGCAGCGAGGGGCCAATCATAAGCGTAGTTCGCAATGCCCACTATGATCTTCTGAGGACGAACGACATCGAACACCTGGCGCAGGTTCTCGACGAACCAGTCCTGGGAGGCGATGGGGCCGGGAGGGGAGGTCAGCCAGTGCTGGTCGTAATTCATCAGCACGATGGCGTCGCATTGTTTTCCGAAAAACTCGTAGTCGTAGGCGTCGTCTCGTGCGGGGAGTGCGATCATGAGTTTTAGATTCTTAGAGTGGAGTGCGGGCGCGAGTGCGCCGATGAATTGGCGGAAGTGCGCCTGGCTGGCTTCGGGGACTTCTTCCAAGTCGACGACAATGCCTGCTTGATGGGATTCGACTGCGTATTCGACGATATTCCGCACCAAATTCTGCCGAGACGCGGCGCTCGCCAACATCTGCGCCATTTCCTTGATGCGCCATTCGGCGCCGTCGTAGTTATTGACGAGGCCCATCATAGGCAGCTCGATGGGCGGATTGAACGACTTCATCCATTGGTGCAACTTGTCGTCTTTCAGAATGGAAATGGCTTCAGCCGGTGTGGCCTTGATGCTGTTTTGGCCGTGTTCGTAGTCCACGATGGTCAGGGCGCCGTCGGCGGAAACGGCATGAAGCTGCTCGGGAATCAGCAAGTCGATGTCTTTGTAGTGTTTTTTCAGAGAAGCGAGGCTGTTCGCATCCCAGCTCACGAAAAACGCCGCGCGCAAGGGGTCATAGCTTGCCGGCACATTTCCGATATTCGCTATGCGTCGCCGCCGGCCTTCGCGCGTGGGCGCCGGCTTCTTTTTCGATTTGAAGGCGCGATATAAGGGTTTGGTGTCCGGCAGGAGCCCCGCGGGCAATTCCACGCTTACGGCGATGGTCACGAAGAAATACGCAAGCAGCAGGGTGAGCAGAGCGCCGGCGATTTCCATGACGCGGCGCGTGCGGCGCCAGCGCACACGCTCCGCGTCATAAAAAATTGGGCCGCGTTCCTTCATGTCACCTTTCCGTCTTTCAGCACGGCAGGGAACGGGACGTCAGCGTGGGCTGAGTCCGTCTGCTCGATTCCGTCAGCTCTATTGTAAGATGCGTGGCATTGATGAAGCGAATTTTCTCGAACACTTTTGTCGCACTGGCCTCGGGGCTCTGCCTGCGGCTATATTTCGTGCTCAAGTATCCCGCCAACTCCGGAGACACCGTCCTCTACGAGCAAATCGCCGCAAACTGGCTGAAACATCATGTCTACGCGATGGACGTCGGCGGCGCGGTTACGTCGGTGGATTTGCGGATGCCGGGTTATCCGGCTTTCCTTGCGATCGTCTATGCCCTCACCGGCCGCACGGGGGCCGATGCGCGAGAGTGGGTGTTGTTAGCGCAGATTGCAGTCGATTTGCTTGCCTGCCTGGTCACCGCTCGCATGGCCGAGCTTCTGACGAGCCCAGCCGCGGGAGTCACCACAAACCCGCGTGTGCGAACTGTTGCGCTGTGGCTCGCGGTATTGTGTCCCTTCACGGCCAACTATGCGGCGGTGCCACTGACCGAAGTGTTCGCCGTTTTCTGGACGGGACTTGCCTCGTGCGTCCTTGTTCTGGCGTTGCGGCGAGTCAAGCAGCCTGATTTTCTCCTGAACAATTCCCACATTCACCTTCGAAGCAGCGCGGAGTGTACGGCGTTGGGAGCGGGGTTGCTGGTTGGCGCCGGAACTTTGTTTCGCCCAGAAACACCAATCTTGCTGATTGCGGCAGCGCTTGCATTCGGCGGCTTGTTCTCTATTTCCCGGGATATCAAACGCTGGTTGTTGGTTTGTCTGGCGATGGCGCTGGGCTGTTTGTTGATTCTTTCTCCTTGGGCTCTGCGCAATAGGGTGACGCTTGGAGAGGTGCGATTCCTTGCGCCGAAAGATTCGAATCTGCCGGGGGAGCTGGTCCCAAAGGGTTTCATGGCATGGGAAAAGACCTGGCTCTTCCGCGTTCGCGATTGTTATCTGGTTCCCTGGAGGCTGAACGAAGAGGCCATCTTCGTGGATGATATCCCCGCGCGTGCGTTTGATTCGCCGGAGGAAAAGCAACGCGTGGCCACGCTTTTCGAACAATACAACAACGATTTGACGCTGACGCCGGAGGAAGATGCGGCGTTCGCGCAGCTCGCACGAGAGCGGACCGCGCGCCATCCTTTGCGGACATATCTCTGGCTGCCGTTGGCACGAGCGGTCACCATTTGGTTTACGCCGCGGATCGAACTCTTGCCCATCTCGGGGCACGTTTTTCCGCTCCGGCAGATGCGGGAAGACGATCCCGTGGATCAGGAAGTGACCAGTCTGTTTTTTGTGCTGAATTTGTTTTATGTCGGGCTAGGTGTGTGGGGTGCCGCGCGGCTTTGGCGTTCAAATTCCGTGGCCCGGCCCGCGGTCGCGTTCCTGGTGCTCTTTATCCTGATTCGCACCGCCTTCCTGACCACGCTGGAAACACCCGAACCGCGCTACGTGCTGGTTTGTTTTCCCGCGCTGATCGCGATGGGCACGCAAATATTTGCCCGCCAGGCCGAGGCGCAGTAGGGCAGGCTTCCGCCTGTGCCTCTATTTCTCGTCAAATGGTTCGGGATGAATGGTGACGCGAAAGATCTGCGGGAACCTTTCCTTTACGCGGTCTTCCAGCACCGCGGTGACGTCGTGAATTTGCGTGATCGGCAGCTCGCTCTTCATCGTGCAATGGCAGGATACCAGAATGTGGTGCTCCACCTGGCGTGCACGCACATCGTGGCAGTTCACCAGCTCGTCGAATTCCGACGGCAGACGGTTTAGAAATTCCTCGATCGCACGAGCGAGCTGCTTCATTTCGCCGATGCCCGTGTCGGGCGTGGCGATGTGGCGTCCCAGCGGCTCGATGTGAATATTGACTTCCACCTGGCCGTCGCGCAACTCGCGGATTTTCTCTTCCAAATCACTGGCCTGGCGATGCGCTTCACGCAAGCTGAGCCTTTCCTCCACCTCCAGGTGGAGTTCGATGAAAAGCTGTCCGGCATGTTGCACCGCGGTCAAGTCATGGATGGCGAGGCCCAGGCTCTGCGCCGCAGCGCGAATCGCTTCGAAGAGATGTTCACCTTGCGGCGCCCGCGGCTCGGCATGGACCATTACGTCTGATGGAACAATTTCGCCAACGCGCTTTTCGATGGCGTCGCTCAAAGCATGGACCTGCTCAAGGCTGGCCGTGCGCGCGACGCTGACCGTAGCGTCAACGAAGTGGCGGTTGCCAGCGCGGCGCACGCGCACGCGGTCCACGTCCAGCACGCCGTCCATGCGAGCGACGGCCTTGGCAATTTCCTGCTGCAAACCTTCCGGCGCAACGTCCAGGAGAGCATCCAAAGTGCGTTTGCCCAGCCGCGCGCCGACCCAGAGAATCACGGCAGCAACACCCAGTGCCGCGAGGGCATCGGCATAGTTTAGCCACGGCATGCGCCAGGTCTCGCCGGCCCAAGCGAGCCCAATGCCTGCAATGACGATGAGGGTGCTCCATACGTCTGTGGAAAAATGCAGCGCATCAGCTTCCAGCGCGTCACTGGAATATTTTTTCGCCACACGCGAAAGCGCCCGCGCGCGCGTGATGTCAATCGACAGCGCAAATACAAGCACTAGGATCGCAGTCACACTGGGCTGGATGTGCACGCTGCGGAAGAACAATCGCGCGAGGGCCTCGTAAATGATGTAGAGGGCCGTGAGCGCCAGCAACCCGGTTTCCACAAAGGCAGAAAAGTTTTCGAACTTCCCATGACCGTAGAGATGGCGTTCATCGGCAGGCTGATCTGCCACGCGGACCGAGAGAAGCGTAATGATGGCTGCAACCAGGTCCAGCGAGGAGTGCAGCGCTTCGGAAAGGACGCCGAGGCTTCCCGTTCTGAGGACTAGAAACGTTTTGAGAGAAACCAACACCACCGCGGAACCCACGCTCAATAGCGCGGCGCGGCGCTTCTCCCGGCTTTCCCCAATCTGGCGCATCGTCATCGGTCCGCCTAGACTACCTCAGATTCAGGTTTTTTCGCCGGCACACGATGGGGCAGTCCTGACGTGTGCAGCAATGAACGGAGGGGCATCAGCTTCCAAGGAATGGCGCCCACTCTAGCTTTTTCGGGGGACAAAAAGCAGGGCGGCGGAATTCATGCAGTAGCGCAGGCCGGTCGGTGCGGGGCCGTCGCTGAATACGTGGCCCAGATGAGCGTCGCACAGGGTGCATTTTACTTCGGTTCGAAGCACGCCTAGGCTGAAATCCTTTTTCTCGCGCACATTTTCCTTGGCGATGGGTTCCCAGAAGCTGGGCCAGCCTGTGCCGGAGTCAAATTTTGATTTGGAATCGAAGAGAGCATTGTTGCAATCGATGCAGCGATAGATGCCGGGCGCGTGCCGATCGTGGAATGCACTGGAAAATGCAATTTCCGTCGCGGCACGGCGAGTCACATCGTATTGCAGAGGAGTGAGCTGCTTTTTCCACTCGGCCTTGCTCTTGTGTACTTTCGGCACGGAGAGTGCTCCCAACGGCGTGCCATCATCGGCGAACTTCACGATTTTGACCGGACCGGGATCGTCCTCCGAGTCGGAATCGCCTGCGAAAGCGGAGAGGCCGATGCGCTGCACTCCGGCGAGCAGGCCGAAGGCAGCCAGGGTTGCCGTGCCGTAAATGAGGCTTCTGCGGGTAAACTCGTTCATCGCGAGAGATCCGTGAAAGCTATTTCACTGCGGTCATGGGCGGCGGAGGCATGAGCGGCAGCCGCTTTGCTTCGCCCCGCGCGCTACGCACTTCCAATTCTTCAAAAAGCAGCGAGGGCGCGACCATCGAAGCCGGGACGCCGGCTTGCGCGGAGCCAAATGCTCCAAGGGCCGTGCCGGCGAAGCCGGTAATCTGGCTCTGCATATAGTTGTAAACAAAATTGTCGTTGCCAATCCCGGCAAGGTTGCGTAAGGCACGCGTGTTCAGCCCGATGATGCGCGAACCGCGTATCATTTCTTCGCGGCCGGTGCCCGGGTACACGCGGAAAACAACCAGCGGCAAACGATCGCCGGTGCCTGCGCCACCGCCGAAGCTCGCCAGCAGTTCAGAGAAATCTTCCTGGTGCAGCAGGCTCAGCGTGGGATTATCCATCTCGCGAACGATGATGCAATAGTTCAGCTTCTCTGCGCGGCAAGCATCGAGGAGTTTTTTCTTTAAGTCAGCGGGAGTCAGAGTTTCCGTGGATGAGAAAAGCACGTTGCTCATGGTGGGTTTGGCGTCATTGAGGAACGCCGCGCGACCATGGCCGTTGGACTGATCGGAGTCCGGCCCGGGGCGACGGGACATCAATCCGTTTTTCACAGTACCGTTCTCCACCAGCGTGACTTTTTGCGCGCGAACTCCTTCTTCGTCAACGGCGTATCTGCCCAGCAGCGCCACGCCGTTGAAATCCTTGGCGCCAGGGTCATCAACCAGAGAGACGCTTGCAGGTAAAACGCGAGAACCGAGGCGTCCGACCCAGTCGCTCTTTCCCCCCAATCCGCTCAACATCTGTTCCATGACCGGCGTAAAGGAAACCG
>JACXTT010001919.1_pt1 | contig 33953 bp, 31 predicted proteins | sample 9270951 | NCBI WGS metagenome assembly JACXTT01 (sample SAMN15532306, study PRJNA645909) | rock metagenome | isolation source: weathered quartz diorite | place: Puerto Rico | collected 2017-06-21 | reverse complement strand
CTCGGGAAGAACCAGCCGGTGATCCTGCAGATGCTCGAGATTCCCGACGAGAAAGCTCAAAAAGCGCTGAAGGGCGTGATGATGGAGCTCGACGACTGCGCCTTCCCGCTGCTGCACGGGATGGTTCCCACCGCCGACCCGATGGTCGCGTTCAGGGACGTCGAAATCGCGCTCCTCGTCGGCGCGCGTCCGCGCGGCCCGGGCATGGAGCGCAAGGACCTGCTCGAGGCGAACGGCCGGATCTTCGCGCCGCAGGGCAAGGCGCTGGCCGCGGTCGCGAGCCGCAAGGTCAAGGTGCTGGTGGTCGGCAACCCCGCCAACAGCAATTGCCTCATCGCCATGAAAAATGCGACGGGCCTCAAGGCCACGCAGTTTACCGCGATGATGCGCCTCGACCACAATCGCGCCGTCGGCCAGATCGCGCACAAAATCGGCAAACCGCTGAGCTCGATCCGCAAAGTCACCATCTGGGGAAATCACTCGGCGACCCAGTACCCCGACGTATTCCAGGCGGAGTGCGGCGGCAAGAAGGTCTGGCCGATGATCAACGACCAGGAGTGGCTGGAGAAGACCTTCATCCCGATGGTGCAAAAGCGCGGCGCCGCGATCATCGAGGCCCGCGGGCTGTCCTCCGCCGCGAGCGCAGCGAACGCCGCAATGGACCACGTGCGCGACTGGATCCAGGGCACGCGCCCCGGCAACTGGGTGAGCATGGGTGTCCCTTCGGACGGAAGCTACGGCATTCCGGAAGGCGTGATCTACGGCTATCCGGTCACTTGCGAAGGCGGCAGGTACAAGATCGTCAAGGGCATTCAGCTGAGCGAATTCAGCCGCTCCAGAATGGACGCGACCTTGAAGGAACTGCACGAAGAACGCGACGGCATCGGGCCCCTGCTCGGCTAGGAAAGACCGGCCCTGGTCCGAGGATGCGACTCGCCGCGGCCCGCGGCGAGCTAAAATGAGCCCCATGTCAGCAGGAACCCGGTTCCGCGCCGCGATGAAAGCGGAGAAGCCGCTGCAATGCGTGGGCGCGATCAATGCCTACCACGCGCGGCTCGCCGAGCGCACCGGCTACAAGGCCGTCTATCTGTCCGGCGGGGGAGTCGCCGCGGGATCTCTCGGACTCCCCGATCTGGGAATCAGCAATCTCGAGGACGTGCTGACCGACGTGCGCCGCATAACGGACGCCTGCTCCCTGCCGCTCCTGGTCGACGTCGATACCGGTTTCGGCGCGAGCGCCTTCAACATCGCGCGCACCGTCAAGTCGCTGATCAAGTCGGGCGCCGCGGCGATGCACATCGAAGACCAGGTCGGCGCCAAGCGCTGCGGTCACCGGCCGGGAAAAGAACTCGTATCGAAGGAGGAAATGGTCGACCGGATCAAGGCGGCGGCGGATGCGAAGACCGATCCGGATTTCATCGTGATGGCGCGCACCGATGCGCTGGCGGTGGAAGGCCTGGAGCGCGCCATCGAGCGGGCGCTCGCCTGCGTTGACGCCGGCGCCGATGCCGTTTTTCCCGAGGCGATCACCGAGCTTTCCATGTACCGCAAGTTCGCCGAAGCGGTGAGAGTGCCGGTGCTCGCCAACATCACCGAGTTCGGCGCGACGCCGCTCTTCACGCTGCAGGAGCTGCGCTCGGCCGGGGTCGCGATCGCTCTCTATCCTCTCTCGGCGTTCCGCGCCATGAACGCGGCGGCGCTCAAGGTCTACAATGCGATCCGCAAGGAAGGGACGCAGAAGAGCGTCGTCGACCTGATGCAGACGCGCGCCGATCTCTACGAAACCCTCGACTATCTCGCCTACGAGCGCAAGCTCGACCAATTGTTCGCCAAAGAGAAAGGGAAATGAGCCAGGGCGCAGCCGCACCGAAGCCCAAGAAGTCGGTCGCGCTCTCCGGGGTCCCGGCAGGCAACACCGCGCTGTGCACGGTCGGCCGCAGCGGCAACGATCTGCATTACCGCGGTTACGATATCCTCGATTTCGCCGACCAGGCCGAGTTCGAGGAGATCGCCTACCTCCTCGTCCACGAGAAGCTGCCCAGCGCCGGGGAGCTTGACGCCTACAAGAGAAAGCTGCGGGGGCTGCGCGGACTGCCGGCAGCGGTCAGGTCCACGCTCGAAGCGGTGCCCGCCTCGGCGCACCCGATGGACGTGATGCGCACCGGGGTGTCGGCGCTCGGCACCGTGGAGCCTGAAAAGGACGATCACCCCTTGGCCCGGGCAAGAGACATCGCCGACCGGCTGATGGCGTCGCTCGGCTCGATGCTGCTCTACTGGCACCACTTCAGCCGCGGGGGCAAGCGCATCGAGGTCGAGACCGATGACGATTCGATCGGCGGGCATCTCCTGCACCTGCTGCACGGGAAGCCGCCCTCGGCCGAGTGGGTGCGCGAGATGCATACCTCGCTCATCCTCTACGCGGAGCACGAGTTCAACGCCTCGACCTTCACATGCCGTGTCATCGCCGGCACCGGATCGGACATCTACTCGGCGATCTGCGGGGGCATAGGCGCGCTGCGCGGTCCCAAGCACGGCGGCGCGAACGAGTTCGCTTTCGAAGTCTTGTCGCGCTACAAGGATCCCGGCGAGGCCGAGGCCGACATCATGCGAAGGCTGCAGGGCAAGGAGATCGTCATCGGCTTCGGTCACCCCGTCTACACAACCGGCGACCCGCGCAACGATGTGATCAAGGAAGTCGCCCGGCGCCTGTCGAAGACTCAAAAGGACATGAAGCTCTTCGACATCGCCGAACGGATCGAGCAGGTGATGTGGCGGGAAAAGAAGATGTTCGCCAATCTGGACTGGTATAGTGCGGTCTCGTATCACATGATGGGCGTGCCCACCGCGATGTTCACCCCGATCTTCGTCGTCTCGCGCACCTCGGGCTGGTCGGCGCACATCATCGAGCAGCGGATCGACGGTAAAATCATCCGTCCCGGCGCCACTTACACCGGCCCCGAAGACCGGCAATGGGTACCCATCGAGGAGCGCCGGTAATAGTGAAACGAAGGAGGAAACTGCCATGAAGGTATTGAGGCTCGCCTTCCTCGCCGCGCTCGCCGGCCCATGCGCCGCGGCTGCTTCGCCGGCTGGGGACATCGCCGGCACCTGGGAATGCCGGCTGCCCGGGATCGAATACCACAACAAGCCTCCCATTCTCTATGTCGCCGAGACGGGTGGAGACCAATCTCAGGTCACGATCGAGGTGGACGGGTTTGCGCGTGAAATCTACGGGCGTTCGGAAATCGCGGCCGACCAGGGCGGCTGGTGGAAAATAAAACCGGCGCAAGGGCAGGAATTCATGATCCGTCCCGACGGCAGCGCAAAGCAGCGCACTCCGGCGATGGGCCTGCGTTTCGCGGATTCGAAGAGCGACTATCGCTGCCTGCGACTTCCGCCCTCGGGCGTGCCGAGCGTGGTGATACCGCTCGCTCCGCCCGCCGAGGGCCAAGAGGCTCCGCCCGCAATCGACCTGGGCGCTCCGCCGCCGCCCACGCAGAGCGAAGGGGACACGCTCAAAAAAGAGTAGTGATGTCAGCGCCCGTTTCCAATGTCCGGCCCAAGCCGGACAAGGTCCTCGTCGACATCGCCGATTACGTCAGCAAGCACGAAATAGCGAGCGCGGAAGCCTACAACACCGCGCGGCTGTGTCTCATGGACACGCTCGGCTGCGGCCTGGAGGCGCTCGAGTATCCCGCGTGCACCAAGCTTCTCGGGCCCCTCGTTCCGGGAATGGCTGTCACCCGGGGCGCGCGCGTCCCCGGCACGCGCTTCGAGCTGGATCCGGTGCAGGCCGCCTTCAACATCGGCGCGACGATCCGTTGGCTGGACTTCAACGATACCTGGCTCGCCGCGGAGTGGGGCCACCCTTCCGACAATCTCGGGGGAATTCTCGCGGTCGCGGACTGGCTTTCCCGCAACGGCACGCCTCTCGTCATGCGCGACGTGCTCACCGCGATGATCAAGGCGCACGAGATCCAGGGAGTGATCGCGCTCCATAACAGCTTCAACCGCGTCGGCCTTGATCACGTGGTGCTGGTGAAGGTCGCCTCCACCGCGGTCGTCGCGAAGCTCCTCGGCCTCTCGCGCGAGGCGATCATCAACGCCGTCTCCAACGCCTGGGTGGACGGCCAAGCCTTGAGGACTTACCGCCACTCTCCCAACACGGGCTCGCGCAAATCCTGGGCGGCGGGCGATGCGACCTCGCGGGCGGTGCGCCTCGCCCTGATCGCCAAGACCGGGGAGATGGGCTATCCGTCGGTGCTCACCGCCAAGACCTGGGGCTTCTACGACGTGCTCTTTCGCGGCAAGCCCTTCCGGTTTCCGCGGCGCTACGGCTCCTACGTGATGGAGAACGTGCTGTTCAAGATCTCCTTTCCGGCCGAGTTCCATGCGCAGACCGCGGTGGAATGCGCGATGAGCCTGCACGAAGAACTCGGGAAGCTTGGCCGCAATATCGAAGACATCAGGAAGATCACGATCCGCACCCACGAAGCGGCGATCCGCATCATCGACAAGAAGGGACCGCTCGACAACCCGGCCGACCGCGACCACTGCATCCAGTACATGATCGCCGTGCCGCTGATCCACGGCCGGCTCACCGCCGCCGACTACGAGGACGATGTCGCCTCGGACGAGCGCATCGACGCGCTGCGCGCGAAAATGGTCTGCGTCGAGGACAAGAAGTTCAGTCGTGACTACCACGACCCGGCAAAGCGCTCCATCGCCAACGCGCTCGCCGTCACGTTCAAGGACGGGACGAAGCTCGAGGAAGTCGTCTGCGAATATCCCATCGGGCACCGCCGCCGGCGCAAGGACGGCGTCCCGCTGCTGGAGGCGAAGTTCCGCGCCAACCTCGCCCGCCGCTTTCCGGAGGAGCGGCGCGAGGCGATTCTCGAGCTGTGCCGCGACCAGGGGCGCCTGGAAGGGACGCCGGTCAACGAGTTCGTCGATCTATTTGTAATCTGAAGACAACGCCGGATGTCTTCTGCCAGTGACGCCAGCGATCGCCTGATTGCGCGCGGCAACGATGCGGAGAAGGACGGCAAGCTGGGCGAAGCGTGCGAGCTGTATCGCAAAGCCGTGCAGGCGGCTCCCGGTTATGCGAAAGCGCACGTCAACCTCGGCATAGGGCTGGAGGCGAGCGGCGATGTCGACGGCGCCATGAGGCAATACGAGGCGGCGCTAGTGATCGATTCCTCGGATACCTATGCCAACTACAACCTCGCCAGCCTGCTGTGTGCGCGCGGAGATCTGGCGCGCGCAGAGCCGCTGCTCAAGGCCGCCCTGGAGAGCAAGCCTGACTTTCCGGAAGCACAGGTCGTGCTCTCCAACGTGTACGACACCCGAGGAGACCTTTCCGCCGCGGCCGGCGCGCTGGAAACGGCGCTGAAGCAGCGGCCGGACTATGCGGGCGCCTGGAATAACTACGGAGTGCTCCTGTCGAAGCTGGGACGCCTGGCCGAGGCGGAAACCGCTCTGCGGCGCGCGACCGAGCTCGACCCGGGCTTCGTGTCGGCGCATTGTCTCCTGGGCAATATGCTCAGCGAGCAGGGCCGGGTCGCCGACGCGCTCGCCCGCTACCAGAGGGCCATCGCGCTCCGGCCCGATTTCCCGGAAGCCCACGCCAACATGGGGTGCGCCCTGAAGGAACTGGGCCGGCTGGACGAGGCCGCTGCTTCCTGCCGCGAGGCCATCCGGCTCGAACCCGACTATGCCGAAGCGCACTACTATCTCGGCGTCATCTATCGCGATCAGGTCCGGCGCAGCGAAGCCCTCGCCTGCTTCGATAGAGCACTTGAGCTCAGGCCCGATTTTGCCGAGGCACACTACGGCCGGGGACACGTATTCTGCGATGAAGACCGTCGCGGCGAGGCTCTCGGCTGCTTCGAGAAGGCGGTATCGCTCAATCCGGAATATGCCCTGGCGCGCTGGTCGTTCGCCATGGCCCAGCTGCCGGCAATCTGTCCGCTGGACGCCGATCCGACGCTCTACAGGGCTGCGTTCTCGTCCGAGCTGGGCGCTCTGGAACGCTGGTTTGACGCGAAGCGCGCGGCCGAAGGCTACAGAATCGTCGGCAATCAAACGCCGTTCTTCCTGGCGTATCAGGAGGAGAACAATCGGGACCTGCTGGAACGCCACGGCAGGCTCTGCGCCCGGTTGATGGCCGATTGGTTCGATCGACAAGCCATTCCTCGCCCGAGGAAGCGCGGCTCCGGCGCCATCCGCGTCGGCGTGATCTCGCAGTTTTTCCGCAGCCACTCGGTCTGGAACGCTCTAGTCAAAGGCTGGTTTCAGCGGCTCGATCGGGAGCGCTTCGAGCTTCTTGCGTTCAACCCGGGGACCGGCGAAGACCTTGAAACGCAGTTCGCGAAGTCCAGGGCATCGCATTTCGAACAGGGCGTGAGGGGGTTGCGGGAGTGGGTGGACGCCATAACGCAGCAGCGGCCCGACGTCCTCATCTATCCGGAAATCGGGATGGATCCAACGACCTTGAAGCTGGCCAGCCTGCGTCTGGCGCCGGTTCAGGCGGCGACCTGGGGACATCCCGAGACGACCGGTCTGCCGACCATGGACTACTACCTGTCCGCCGAGGATCTCGAGCCGACCGATGCACGGGAGAATTACAGCGAGCGGCTCGTCACCCTGCCTCATCTCGGATGCTGTTGTCAGCCTTCGCGGGTTGTCGCGGCGACGCCCGACCTGGCCGGTTTGGGGATAGACGCGGCACCTCCGCTGCTGCTTTGCCCCGGCGCCCCGTTCAAGTACGCGCCTCAACACGACCGAGTGCTCGTCGAAATCGCCCGTGAATTGGGCGCCTGTCGATTCGTTTTCTTCACGCACTGGAATCCCAGCTTGTCGCAGAAGCTGCGGCGGCGGCTCGAGACCGTGTTTGCGCGGAACGGACTTGATCTCGACGATTTCGCAAGCTTCGTCCCGTGGCAGCAGGGGCCGGAATTCCACGGCTGGCTGCGGCGCGCGGATGTCTTTCTGGATACCATCGGTTTCTCCGGCTACAACACCGCGATGCTCGCCGTGGAATGCGGGCTGCCGATCGTGACCCGGGAAGGCCGATTCATGCGCGGCCGGCTGGCGAGCGGCATCCTCAAGCGGATGGGCTTATCGGACCTGGTTGCACAGACGGAGGAGGACTACGTCGCGCTCGCGGTGAGGCTGGCTCGCGACGCCGGCCATCGCAAGCAGGTCAGCGAGCGTATCGAAACCTCCCGCCCCGTTCTGTTCGATGACGTCGCAGTCATCCGCGCGCTGGAAGATTTCCTCCTCGAGGCGACGCGCCGGGGCTGACCACCGCACACGCCGGGTGGCGTTAGAATATCCGTTGGTAATCCGAAGGACGACACCAGATGTCACACAATCTGTTCAACACCCTGCAGGAATTCAAGATGGCATCGGGCAGGACCGGCAAGTTCTATTCGCTGCCGGCCCTGGAAAAGGCGCTCGGCGCGAGGGTTTCGCGCCTGCCGGTGTCGATCCGCATCGTTCTCGAATCGGTGCTGCGCAACTGCGACGGCAAGAAAGTGACCGAGGCGCACGTGCGCGAGCTCGCGAACTGGAAGCCGAGGGCGCAGCGCACCGAGGAAATCCCCTTCGTGGTGTCGCGCATCCTGCTGCAGGACCTCACCGGCATCCCGGCGCTCGCCGACCTCGCGGCGATGCGCAGCGTCGCCGAGCGCCTCGGCAAGAATCCCAAGGTGGTCGAGCCGCTGGTGCCGGTCGACCTCGTCGTCGACCACTCGATCCAGATCGACCACTACGGCGTGAAGAACGCGCTCGACCTCAACATGAAGCTCGAGTTCAGGCGCAACCAGGAGCGCTACACCTTCATGAAGTGGGCGACGCAGGCCTTCGACACCTTCCGCGTGGTGCCGCCGGGGATCGGCATCGTGCACCAGGTCAATCTCGAGCATTTGGCGCGCGGCGTGCACAAGAAGGACGGCGTCACGTACCCCGACACCCTGGTCGGCACCGACAGCCACACCACCATGATCAACGGCATCGGCGTGGTCGGCTGGGGCGTCGGCGGCATCGAGGCCGAGGCCGGCATGCTCGGCCAGCCGATCTACATCCTCACGCCCGACGTGGTCGGCCTCCACCTGAAGGGACGCTTGCGCGGAGGCGTGACCGCGACCGACCTCGTGCTCACGGTCACCGAGATCCTCCGCAAGGCGAAGGTCGTCAACAAGTTCGTCGAGTTCTTCGGCGAGGGCACGGCGAGCCTCACCGTGCCCGACCGCGCGACCATCGGCAACATGAGCCCGGACTACGGCGCGACCGTCGGCTTCTTCCCGGTGGACGACGCGACCCTCGCCTATTTCGAAGGCACGGGACGCACCCGGGACGAGATCGACGCCTTCGCCTCCTACTGCAAGGCGCAGGGGCTGTACGGGACGCCGGCGAAGGGCGACATCGACTACAGCGAGGTGATCGAGCTCGACCTCGCGACGGTCACGCCCTCGCTCGCCGGCCCGAAGCGCCCGCAGGACCGCATCGAGATCGGCAAGGTGAAGGCGAAGTTCACCGAGCTCTTCGCGAAGCCCGTCGCCGAGAACGGCTTCGCGAAGAAGGCCGAGGACCTCCCCAAGCGCTTCAAGACCCGCGACGGTCTGGAAGTCGGCTCGGGCGACGTGATGATCGCCGCGATCACCTCCTGCACCAACACCTCCAACCCCGGCGTGATGCTCGCCGCGGGCCTGCTCGCGAAGAAGGCGGTCGAGCGCGGGCTCACGGTGAAGAAGCACGTGAAGACTTCGCTTGCGCCCGGGTCGCGCGTGGTCACCGAGTACCTGAAGAAGACGGGCCTCCTGCCCTATCTGGAGAAGCTCGGCTTCAATCTCGCCGCCTACGGCTGCACCACCTGCATCGGCAACTCGGGGCCGCTCGCCGAGACCATCGACGAGGCGATCTCGAAGAACGACCTCGTCGGCTGCGCCGTGCTCTCCGGGAACCGCAATTTCGAGGCGCGCATCCACGCGAGCCTGCGGGCGAACTTCCTCGCCTCGCCGCCGCTGGTGGTCGCCTACGCGCTCTCGGGCACCGTGCTCAAGGACCTGATGAGCGAGCCCGTCGGCCGCGGCAAGAACGGCGAGGACGTGTGGATCGGCGACATCTGGCCGACCGCCGAGGAGGTCCAGGCGGGCCTCAAGCACGCGCTCGACCCCAGGACCTACCGCACGCTCTACGGCGACGTCGCCAACGCCAACCCGATGTGGAAGAGCGTGCAGGCGACCACCGGCCAGGTCTACGGCTGGCCGAAATCGACCTACATCGCCGAGCCGCCGTTCTTTCGCGACTTCTCGATGCAGCCCAGGGCCGCGGGCGCGATCCGCGGCGCGCGCGTGCTCGGCATCTTCGGCGACTCGCTCACCACCGACCACATCAGCCCGGCGGGCTCGATCAAGCCGACCTCGCCCGCCGGCGTCTATCTCCTCGAGCACGATGTTTCCGTGTCGGATTTCAACAGCTTCGGCGCGCGCCGCGGCAACCACGAGGTGATGATGCGCGGCACCTTCGGCAACGTGCGCATCAAGAACCTGATGCTGCCGGCGAAGCCCGACGGCTCGCGCACCGAGGGGGGCTTGACCTACCACCAGCCCTCGGGCGAGCAGATGCCGATCTACGAGGCGGCGATGAAGTACATCGCCGCGGGCGTGCCGAGCGTCGTCTTCGGCGGCGAGGAATACGGCACCGGCAGCTCGCGCGACTGGGCGGCGAAGGGGACGCTCTTGCTCGGGGCGCGCGCGGTGATCGCGAAGAGCTTCGAGCGCATCCACCGCGCGAACCTCGTGATGATGGGGGTGCTGCCCTTCCAGTTCACGGGCAACGACTCGGTGGCGTCGCTCGGGATCAAGGGCGACGAGACCATCGACATCCTCGGCGTCGAGTCCGGCGTGCATCCGCGCGACGAGAAGACCCTCGTCATCCACGGCAAGGACGGGTCGACGAAGGAGATCAAGGTGCTCCTGCGGATCGACACGCCGATCGAGGTCGACTACTACGTCCACGGCGGCATCCTGCCGTTCGTGTTACGCGATCTGTTGAAATCGGACGCCGCCGCGCGCGCCGCCGCGTAGTGGATCCCTTCGATGTCGTCGTCGTCGGCGGCGGCAACGCGGCGCTCTGCGCCGCGATCTCGGCGAAGGAGACGGCGAAGCGGGTGCTCGTCCTCGAGCGCGCGCCCGAGGACGAATCCGGAGGCAACTCGCGCTTCACCGCCGGGCTCCTGCGCATCGCCTACAACGGCGCCGACGACCTCGCCCAGCTGATCGACCTGTCGAAGGAGGAGCGCCTGCGCACCGACTTCGGCACGTACACGGCCGAGCAGTTCCTCGACGACATGGCGCGGGTCACCGAGTACCGCTGCGACCCCGACCTCACCGAAGTGCTCGTCAAGCAGAGCTTCCCTACCATGCTGTGGATGCGCAAGAAAGGGATACGTTTCACCGCGGCCTGGGGACGGCAGGCGTTCAAGGTCGACGGAAAATTCAAGTTCTGGGGCGGCTTGACGCTCGAGGCGATCGGCGGCGGTCCGGGGCTCGTGGATTCGCTCACCCAGATCGCGAAGAAGAACGGCGTCGAGGTCTGGTACCAGGCGCGAGCGGTCTCGCTCGTCGCCGACGACAAGGGCATCCACGGGGTCAAAGTGAAACGCAAAGGCAAGACGAGCGAAGTCAAAGCCAAAGCGGTCGTCCTCGCCGCGGGCGGATTCCAGGCGAACGCCGAGTGGCGCACGCGCTATCTCGGGCCCGGATGGGAGCTCGCGAAAGTGCGCGGCACGCGCTTCAACACCGGCGACGCGATCAAGATGGCGCTCGACATCGGCGCGCAGCCGATCGGCAACTGGTCGGGCTGCCACGCCGTGGCCTGGGATAGGAACGCGCCCGAGTTCGGCGACCTCGCGGTAGGCGACCAGTTCCAGAAACACTCGTATCCGTGGGGGATCTACATCAACGCCGAGGGCAAGCGCTTCGTCGACGAGGGCGCGGACTTCCGCAACTACACCTACGCCAAATACGGAAGAGTCATCCTTAACCAGCCGGGCCAGTTCGCCTGGCAGATCTTCGACGCGAAAGTGAAGAGCCAGCTCCGGGACGAATACCGCATCAAGCAGGTCACCAAGGTGACGGCGAACACCCTCGAAGAGCTGGTGAAGAAGCTCGACGACGTCAACGCCGTGCAGGCGCTGAAGGAAATCAAGGCGTACAACGCAGCGGTCAAGACCGACATCCCCTTCAACCCGAACGTGAAGGACGGCCGCCGCACCGAAGGCCTCGCGGTCAACAAGTCGAACTGGGCCAACACCATCGACACCCCGCCCTTCGAGGCCTACGCCGTCACCTGCGGCATTACCTTCAGCTTCGGGGGACTGCGCATCAACACCGACGCGCAAGTCATCAACACCGACGGCGAGCCCATCACGGGGCTATACGGCGCGGGCGAGCTCGTCGGCGGGATCTTTTGGTTCAACTACCCGGGCGGCAGTGGGCTGACCAACGGGGCGGTGTTCGGGAAGATAGCGGGGGCGAGCGCGGCGAAGGAGGCCCCACGTAATGTCTAACTTTCGTGACCGCACGTGCTCAGTCCCATGTGATCTTTGGCCCGATCTCTGACGAGACGTTTCCTGTAAGCAGAGATCGATAACGGACAAATTGAGACCGGATCTCCTCGATGATGTTATCGATCTCCGAAAAACTCGGGGCCTGTGTCGACATATCTCGGCGGTCGGAATGGGCGACACACTTGTTAGCAAACGCCTCGATCGAGGTTCGAAGGCGCTTTAGGGAATTCAGGTCGCGGCTCAGGACATCAGAGTTTAGGCGTGTTTGGCCAGAAGGGAGCTTGGAGCCCTCAGGTTGTCTCCAAACGAAGCTCACGATGCCGAGTAGAGAGACAGATCGTGAATCTACGTCGAGCAATCGTCGCAGATCGATAATCACGCTTCGGTGATGATTCCACCACAACCAATGGAGTTCTTCCTGAGAGAATGTTTCAGCTCGCGTCGCCAGTCGCTCGTAGACTGATCTCGACCACGAGATCGCGTGGATCTGGTTCTCGATCGAGACGACATCCGACGTCAGATTCTGAGAATCCACCGATATGTCACTTGCAGCGCAGCCTAACGTCTTGGTGAACAGCGGGCCAGCTCGATGCTCAACGCTGGTAAGGCGCTGGTCGCCCGTCCGTTCGACCTAAAGTTAGGCGTCAGCATCAACAAGGATGCCGCCTTTCTGCATAGAGAAGCCAAGAGTGGATATGACCTCCGCCAACACCTTGTTGAACACCTCGGTGGCCACCGCGATTCCGAGTTGAGCCTGCTCAGCGGAGGCCTCCGCGCCCCGGTGAACAACAGCATTTCTTAGGTCTTGAATGTCAGATGCCTCCTCGAGTAGAGGCTTTGCGCCAGGAAGTCGCACGATGCTTCGCAACTCAGCACCCGTGAGCTCAAGAAAGAGTTTGGAGAGAAGCTGCTCGTAGCGCTTGAAGCCAGTTTGCGATAGGGCGGCAGAGACAACCAACTCCGCGAGTGCCTCGCTGTGGACGAGCCCGTATACCACGGGACGAAGCAGCGCTGCTTTGAGGAAGAGTTCAGTTGCGGAGCCAGCAAAGACTAGCGCTGCTGCGTGGTAACCCGCCTCTGCCAAGACCTTTGATTCCTTGAACATCCGCGCCGCGGGAACCAGGACATCGGAGTGGCCGACGTAGTACGACTTGAGGCGCGCGCGTGTGAACTCGGCGATAGCCTGCTCTTTGTGCTCAGGGTATAGCTCTCGAGACATGTGCTCATACGCTTCATCCCACGCAGCATCTGACGGGTCGTAGCTCATTCTGTTAGGGGGCTCACTTGAAGTTGCCGAAATTCTGATTGTGCGTTTGGTTTGCTGCCACTCTCAGCAAAAGAGCCTCCAGGTTGTGCCTTAAGCGAGCTGAGGTGACCACGTAAGCTGAAATATGCGTCGCGAGGGCCTTGAGCTTTGGTCGATGCTTCTTCTTTAAGTGTGGCGAGAAGCGAATCGGAGTTGACGCCGCTCGGTTCAGAGTCTGGCGTACCTCAGCACGTAGGTTCGTGGCCTTACCCAAGTAGAGAATTTGCCCTCCGGAGCCAAACAACACGTAGAGCCCAGAGTCGGTGGGAAGAGTATTCAGATTCTCGGGTATTCGCTCAAGTTCTAGACGTGGTTCAACCGACCACTCGCCTAGGTGACTCACCGACGTGCGTAGAACACTGTCACCCGGTTTGAGCGTCCCTCTGAGATAGCGACTCATGTTCGACGTCTTCTTGCCACAAGCTTTCGCGAACTCTGATACCTGTTCAAAGCCGCAGACCTTCTTAAGCGTGTTCAAGAAGTCGACGTTCTTCAGTTTCCGACCCTTCGCCATGTGAATGCCGATATATGAGAGCTCTTCCTTGCTTTAGATCGATTGGCTCTAGCCACCGCAAGCGGATGTTCATTTACTCCCTCCCGTTCGAGCCGAGCCTGTGCTTCTCTGCGACGCCTAACGTTACGGGCACGCGCTGCGTTTGCGCGTCCGGTGTGCCGCGCTGTTATACGGCATCATAGCGGGTCGGCCCCGAAGAGTTTAGCTTCGAGCTCTGCATGTGTCGGAACACGATTGTCTTCAATGATCTTTGTGAGGGCACGACGAGCGAGCGCATACGTAGCTTGGAGGGCTTCCGTTTGCTTCTCCTCGCGCCCGTGAGCGGCAGCTGATCGTGAATCGTATAGCTTTGCGATTGCCTTTTGAGCGTTCATCCTTGGAATGCCGGCCGGTTCTAGAAAACTAGCGATCGTGCTGGAAGTCCGATAGCGAAGTTCAGCCTTACTCGGAGAGAATACGCCCTCAAGCCCACCCCAAAGCCACACGAGGGCTAGCTCAGCGTGCTTGGCGAAACACGATTGGTCCACCGCCACAAATAGCTGCCCAAACGAACCGTGCTCATAAAAAAGTCGGGACGACGCCTGCCAGTGTTTACCGACCCAAGCGAGGTCGATCTCCGTGGCAGTGCGCCTAGCCCTCTGGTCGAGGAGCAGAAACGTTTGCTCAGTTTCTAAGAGGTAATACTTGGCCTCGTTGTAATTGATTTTGGCCGTCTCGAATGATTGCTCGCCCATCACTGGCACGCAAAACGCGGGGCCGAGTCGTAGACGAAGGAGAGCGGTAATCCACCACGCAATAAACTGAGGATCCAACGATAGGCCGACAAGGGCCGTCGTTGGCACTTCAAGTTGAACATGAATGTCGAGCGCCACACCGCCGCCTGCCGCTGACCACGGCGTCGGATGATGCTTCCCGGGCGGTGCTGGCGTGTACGCCATCATGAAATGCGCCATCAAGTGAGCGTACGTTCGCGTCAAGCGAATACCCGAGCCGAGCGAGTACTCATCTGGCTCAAGCTGGAGGCCAGCCAAACCTGCGAATAGCCCGTTGGACGTGTCCACCTTGCCCTGTAATGCCGTCTAACGTGAATTGGAAACCCTAAAGGTCGCTTGTATTCCGCCTCTTGTCAGATTCGGACGATAACTATCATCCTATCAAGCTTCTACGAGCCTGGTCGACGTACGGCTCTCTTGTTCAATGCACCCGAGAGGGAAGTGTTGCAGAACAATCAAGCATCCGGACGCCCCAGCGCGATGGTTCTCGGCGCCGACTCTCATCTGAATCGGAGGTTGCTCCGCGAGAGCTGCCCCACCGAAGCACACCCCATCAGCCTCATGTCCCGCTCCAGCTCCGCTCTCATCAGCGTCAGGGCGCGCTCGACGCCGGCCTGGCCGGCCGCGGCGAGCGGGAATAGATAGTACCGCCCGACTCCGACGGCCTTGGCGCCGAGGGACAGGGCCTTGAGGATATGCGTCCCGCGCTGGACGCCGCCGTCCATCATGACGTCGATTTTGTCGCCGACGGCGTCGACGACTTCGGCGAGCTGGTCGAAGCCGCTCCGGGAGCCGTCGAGCTGGCGGCCGCCGTGGTTGGAGAGCACGATGCCGGTGCAGCCGATGTCGATGGCGCGCTTGGCGTCCTCGACCGACATCAGGCCCTTGAGGCAGAACTGGCCGTTCCATTCCTTCGCCATCTCGGCGACGTATTTCCAGTCCATGGACGGGTCGAGCATCTCGGTGAAGTAGCGGCTGATCGACAGGGTGTCGCCCTTCATGTCGACGTGCTCGTCGAGCTGCGGCATGCGGTAGCGCTCGTGCGTTACGTAGTTCAGGCCCCACATCGGCTTGATCGCGAATTGGAGCATGCCGCCGAGGGTGAGGCGGAACGGGATCGAGAAGCCGGTGCGCAGGTCGCGCTCGCGGTTGCCGCCGGTGATGCTGTCCACGGTGAGCATCATCACGTCGACGCCCACCTGCTTGGCGCGCTGGAGCATGGCGCGGTTCAGGCCGCGGTCCTTGTGGACGTAGAACTGGTACACCTGCGGGGTGGAGTAGGCCTTGCGGAGCTCCTCGACGCTCACGGTGCCGAGCGAGGACACGCCGAACATCGTCCCGAATTTCGAAACCGCGGCCCCGACCGCGCGCTCGCCGTCGTGGTGGAAGAGGCGCTGCAAGGCGGTCGGCGAGCAGTAGAACGGCAGCGCGAGCTTCTGCCCCATCACCGTCACCGACAGGTCGATGTCCTTCACCCCGCGCAGCACGTTCGGCACCAGGTCGCAGCGCTCGAAGGCCTCGGTGTTGCGGCGGTAGGTGACCTCGTCGTCCGCCGCGCCGTCGATGTAGTCGAAGATCGGGCCGGGCAGCCGTCGCTTCGCTAGGCTGCGGAAATCGTGGAAGTTGTGGCAGTCGGAGAGGAGCATGGCGCTCGCGCATTCTATCCGCCCGCGGGGCAGCGGCGCGAATTGCGGTAGTCCAGCGGCCCTGGGAGGGCGCAGGATATGATAGACGTCGAAAACCTGAGCATCAGGCTGAAGGACCATGGCGGAAAGTGAACTTCAAGACGCGGGCGTGGACTGGAGCCTGACGACGTGGGAAGGCGCGCGCCGCGAGCAGCTGCGGCGTTGGTCCGAGCTGCCGCTCGAGCGGATCGTGGCGGCGCTGGAAGAAATGGGAGAGCTGGCGGAGCGGCTCAATCCGGATCCCGCCGCATCGTCGACGTAGTCGAAGATCGGACCGGGCAGGCGCTGACGTGCGAGCCTGCTACGGGAGTATGAACTGCACCTTGCCGACGATGTTCCTGGCCGGGACGAATCCCCAAATGCGGCTGTCGGCGCTGTTGTCGCGGTTGTCGCCCAGGACGAAGTAGTGGCCCGCAGGCACCCGGCAGGACATGCCTTCCTTGGTGAAGGTGCAGTGGTCGATCAAGGGAAAAGGCCTTGCCGGCGGGCCGAAAGCGCCGGCCTCCGCGTCGATGAGAACGCGATATTCACAGTCGCCCAGCCGCTCCTGATACTGAGGTGAGCCGCGGGCGCGATCCTTTTGCACATAGTCGGCGAGCTGCTTTCGCGGCACTTCCTGATCGTTCACCCAGAGGCGCTTGCTGAAGTAGGCGATCCGGTCTCCCGGAAGCCCGACGATCCGCTTCGCGAAGTCGACGGCCCTATTCTCCGGGGACTCGAAAACGACGATGTCTCCTCGATTCAGCTCGGACGAGATGCCTTCTCTCATGAAGTGAATGCCGAAGGTTCCGTAGTTGCCGTAGCCCCATTTCTTCACGATCAACCGGGCGCCCGGCTCGATCGACGGGAGCATCGAAGCCGACGGAAAGCGGAACGGCTCGACCAGGAAGGCACGGGCGCCCAGCGAGAGCCCGGCGAACGCCGCGATGACCGCCGCCAGGCCGAACCCGCGGCTGTACCAGGGCCGCCTGACCTCCCGAAAGTCCCGGGCAAAGCCGTACGCCTGTACCGCGCAGACGATCGAGATCAGCAGCGCGGCGGCAGCGCCGGCCCACGGGGGTTCGCGAAGCGCGACGAAGTCGACCGTCGCGATGACGACCAGCAACACGAGATAGATCGCCGCCCGGCCGGGGCGAGCGACATACAGCATCCCGGCAGGCGGGATGAAAAAACCAAGCGCGGCGGCGATCTTCCTGCTCGGCTTGCGGTAGGTCTCGGTGGATTCCATCGATGCTGGAGGCCGAATTCACCCGCTCGCTATTCCGGCGCGATCTTCGCCGCCTTTACCACCTTCCCCCAGCGCTCGATCTCCTCGGGCACGAACTTCGCCAGGTACTCGGGGCCGCGGCGCTCCGGCGGAACGATCTCCAGGCCGAGGTCCTCGAGCCGCTTGCGCACCTTGGGATCGTCCAGCATGTCGTTCACTGCCCTCGCCATCTTCTGCACGATCGCGCTCGGCGTTCCCTTGGGAAAGAAGAAGGCGTTCCATACGCTCGCTTCCACGCCGGGCAGCCCCTGCTCGCCGCTCGTCGCGAGCTCGGGGATGATGGCGACGCGCTTGGGCGCGAGCACCGCGACGCCTTTCACCGTGCCGGCCTTGGCCTGCGCCGCGCCGGTCTGGATGGTGTCGCACATGTAGTCGATGCGGCCGGCGATCAGGTCCTGCATCGCCGGCGCCGCGCCGCGGTAGGGAATGTGGGTGACTTCGACGCCCATTGCGATGTTCAGCAGCACGCACGGCAGATGCGTCCCCGCTCCCACGCCCGCCGAGCCGAACTGCATCCTGGCCTGGTTCGCCCTGGCGTAAGCGACGAACTCCTGCAGGTTCGACACCGGCAGATCCTTGCGCGCCACGAGGATGCGCGGCGACTCCGATACGAGGCCGACCGGCGCGAAGTCGGCCGCGGCATTGTAGAGCGGCTTCTTGTAGAGCGACTGGTTGTAGGCGTGCGTGCCGCTGTTGCCGATGAGGAGCAGGTAGCCGTCGGGCTCGGCCTTGGCGACGCGCGCGCTTCCGACCATGCCGCCCGCCGCGCCCATGTTTTCGGCGATGATCGGCTGGCCGAGGAGATCGCCGAGGGCCTGCGCCTGGATGCGCGCGCTCGCGTCGACCCCGCCTCCGGGGGCGAAGGGAATGACGAGGGTGATCGGGCGCGCGGGCCAGGTCTGGGCGAGCGAGCCGGCGGTGAGCGCGATCGACGCGGCGAGGACGCCGATCGCCTTTCTCATCGGTACAGCGCCTCCGGCACGTACACGTACCCGTCGAAGATGCGCCGCGCGGTGCGCACGAACGAGGCGCGCTCGACCACCGGCGCCGCCCCCGAGCGCGTGGTGACCAGGTCCACCTCGATGTGGCCCGAAGGATGCTCGATGCTGAGCACGCCGCCGGAAAATCCTTTCGGCTCGATGTAGCGGCTCGCGACGGTTCCGGGAAGGACCGCGGCGGTGCCGACGGCGAGCGCGCCGGTCACCGCGTGCGAGCTGTGGCAGGCGTGCGGCGTGAAGTAGCGCGATGCGATGTTCCCGCCCTGCGCCGGGCGCGATACCAGCACGGGCTTCGGCACGACCAGGCGCGATACGTCTCCCATCCCCATCCGCCTGCCGGCTTCGAGCCGAAGCGCCTCGATTTTTTTCAGCATCGCCTTGTCCGCATCCAGCTCCTGCGGCGTTTCGCGCCCGGTCTTTCCGAACGCCTCGGCGGCCATGATCATCACCGGCATCGCCATGTCCACGCAGCTCGCCTCGATTCCGTCGATCCGGTCCAGGGCGTTTCCGGTCGGCAGCAGCTTGCCCGTTACGGCGCCGAGCGCATCGAGAAAGGTGAGCTTGATCGGCGCCGCAGGCTCGGCAACACCGTCGATGCGCGTGTCACCCGCATACTCGACCCGCCCTCCGGGAGTTTGGATCACCGCTTCGATCAGCGTCTGCGTGTTGACGTTGTAGATGCGCACGGTCGTGGTGGGACTCTGAGGGCGAACCAGGCCGGCCTCGATCGCGAACGGGCCGACGCCAGCGAGCATGTTGCCGCAGTTGGGTTTGGTGTCGACGAACGCCTCGGTCACCGAGACCTGCGCGAACAGGTAATCCACGTCGGCGCCCTCGCGCTGCGAGCGGCTCACGATCGCGACCTTGCTCGTCAAGGTATTCGATCCCCCGATGCCGTCGACCTGCAGCGAATGCGGGGAGCCCATGACGCTGAGCAGCACGGCGTCGCGCCGCCCGGGATCCGCCGGCAGGTCCGACGCAAGGAAATAAGGGCCCCGCGAAGTCCCGCCGCGCATCAGCACACAAGGTATCTTGCGCTGCATGGTCAGGTGCCCGTCAGCTTGTATGCGATGCGCCGCACCGAGGAATAGGGGCTAACATGGCGATGTTTACGGACTTGAGCCTTCGTTCGAGTCCGTGATCGTACCTCATTGGATCGATATCATGCCAAGAGCCCCCCTCGGCCTTCTCCTCTTCGCGCTCGGCGCGTCCCTTGCCGGGTGCGCAACGTTCACCGCCGTCTCCGGCGGGATGCCCGCGCAGCAGGTCCAGGCGAAGCTCGGCGCGCCCGAGACGGTCAGGAAGAACGCAGACGGATCGGAGGTCTGGGAATATCCGGGAGGGCCGCTCGGACGGCAAACTTACATGGTGACTCTCGGATCCGACCACGCGGTGCGGGAAGCCCACCAGGTGTTGAGCGAGGAATATTTTTCGAAAGTGCATGCCGGAATGTCCCGCGACGAGGTGCGGCGGCTGCTCGGCAAGCCCGGGGAGATCACGGTGTTCGGGGCGCGCGACGAAGAGGTGTGGACCTGGCGCTACCAGCAGCAGAACCCGATGTTCTTCAACGTGCTCTTCGACCGCTCCGCGGGGACGGTCAGGACCACCCAGCGGCTCGAGGAAATCCTCTGGATGGATCACGACTGCTGCTGAAGCGATCGGGGGAGCCATGAACACGATATTTTCCCGTTGCCTCGCGCTGCTGCTCCCCGCCCTGTTGGCGGCGTGCGCGAGTTTTTCCGCCGTCAATCCGGGATCTTCCGCCCGGAAGGTCGAAACCCTGATGGGCGCGCCCGCGAACGTTTGGAAGGACGCGGACGGCTCCGAGGTCTGGGAATATCCGCGTGGACCGTTCGGCGTCGAAACCTACATGGTGACGCTGGGGCCGGACCGCGCCGTGCGGGAAGTCCGCCAGGTGCTGAGCGATGAGTACATCTCCAAGCTGCACGTCGGAATGTCGCGCGACGAGGTGCGCCGGCTGCTCGGCAAGCCGAGGGACATCGGCTATTCGGGCCTCAACGACGAGGAGATCTGGTCCTGGCGCTATCGCGAGTCGGGAGTGCGCAACATGGAGCTCTACGTCCAGTTCGACCGGCCCACCGGGACGCTCAAGAGCATTTCGCGGTTCCAGATAGATACGAGCGACGGCAAGCGCCGTTAGAGGGTTTGCTCGAACCCTCCCTCCGTTTCGCTTCATGATCACAGGACTTCACCGCGCCGCCGCCCTGCTCGCCCTGGTGCTGCTCGCGGCCGGATGCGCGAATTTTTCCGCCATATCCCCGGGGGATTCCGCGCTGACGGTCGAGGCGCGCGTCGGCCCGCCCGCCTCCGTGTGGAAAAACGCCGATGATTCCGAGGTCTGGGAATATCCGATGGGCCCGACCGGCGTGCAGACCTTCATGATCGACGTCGGCGCGGACCAGGCCGTACAGGCGGTCCGCCAGGTGCTGAGGGAGGAGTACTTCTCCAAGATCGTGGCGGGAATGTCCCGCGACGACGTGCGCCGGCTGCTCGGCCGGCCGAAGGAAGTCTGGTATTTTCCGTCGCGCGACGAAGAGGTGTGGGTCTGGCGTTATCTGGAGGTCAATTACAGGTTCTTCAACGTCCTGTTCGATCGCACGGGCGGCACGGTGAGAACCACTTTGAGGCTCGACGAAGTTTTCCTTCCCAGCGGGCGGGGCAAGCGCTGAGCGCCCTCGTCATCGTTTTTCGTCGTATTCCTTCATCGCTTCGCGGGCGAGCCTGAACGCCTCGACCCCCGCGGGCATGCCGCAGTACACCGCCACCTGAAGCAGGACCTCGCGGATCTCCTCGCGGGTGCAGCCGTTGGTGAGCGCGCCCTTGACGTGGGTCTTGAACTCGTTCGGCCGGTTCAGGGCGGAGAGCATGCCGAGATTGACGAGGCTGCGGAGCTTGCGCGGCAGCTGCGGCCTCGCCCACAGCCATCCCCAGCAGGATTGCGTGACCAACTCCTGCATCGGCATGCCGAAATCATCGACGGTCTTCAGCTGCCGCTCGACGTATTCGGCGCCGAGCACTTCCTTGCGCACGGCGAGTCCCTTGTCCCACAGTTCTTTCGACATTGCTCGATCCTTTCGGTTGACTTGCGCGGGACGGTCAGGCGAGCGTGTGGTTCAGCTCGCCGATCGCCTCGATCCACAACTTGACGGCGTCCCCGGGTTTGAGGAAGCGGCCGCGTCCCATGCCCACGCCCGCCGGGGTGCCCGTGAGCACGAGGTCGCCCGGGCGGAGCGTCACGCGCGAAGACAGCATCGCGATCTGCTCGGCGGTATCGAAGATCAGCTTGCTCGTGTGGGAGTCCTGCATCAGCTCGCCGTTCACCCACAGCTTGATGCCGAGCCGATGCGGATCGCGGAGGTCGTCCGCCGGAACGATCCAGGGCCCGAGCGGGCAGGAGCCGTCGAAGCACTTCTGGCTGACCCAGTCGTAGTGGAAGGGCGACGTCGGCGGGTTCCTGTCGCGCTTCATCGCATCGCGCGCCGAGAGATCGTTCGCGATGGTGTAGCCGGCGACGCAGCCCAGCGCCTTCTCGACAGGAACGTCCTTCACCGTCCTCCCGATCACGGCCGCGAGCTCGACTTCCCAGTCGACCTTCTGCGAGTACGCCGGGAGCTTCACTGTCGAGCCGGGCCCGACCACCGAGCTTCGGGAAGTCTTCACGAAGTGCCAGGGCTTCTCGCCCAGGTCCTTCATCGTCGGTCCCGGCTCCTTGCCCTGCGCGCGGGCCATCTCGGCCATGTGATCGGTGTAGTTGGCGCCCGCGCAGTAGATGTTGCCCGGATAGAGCACGGGCGCGAGCAGCTTCACCCGCGAAAGCGGCGCTCCTTTCGCCTTGCTCTTTCCTCCGGCGACGCGCTTCGCGAAGGCGGCGAACTCGCGGTGCGCCTTCGGCCAGTCCTGCAGCGCGCCGAGCACCGAGGCCCAAGCGGGCTCGCCGGTGACGCGGGACGCGTCGTAGACCTGCCCGCCGATCAGCAATCCCGCGCAAGTCTCCGAGCCCGATTTGAAGCTCAGCATCTTGTAGCTCATGGCTCTCCTTTCACGCGACGAGGCGCTTGACGCGCCTGATCCAGTCCTCGAACGCGATCATCTGGTCGGAGAGGAACTTGCGCGTCGTCTCGTCGGTCAGCTTTCCCTCCGCGAACTTGCTCGCCGCCATCCCGATGAACACCTCGGGCTTCACCAGCCAGTGCACCCCAAGCTGCGAAAGGATCGGGCGCAAGTGGTATTGGCCTCGGGAACCTCCGATCAGGCCCGCGGTGCAGCTGAACACCGCGGCCGGCTTGTTGTCGAACGGCTGCGGCCGGAACCGCGACATCCAGTCGATCGCGTTCTTGAGCGGGGCGCCGACCGACCAGTTGTATTCGGGGGAGGCGAAGAGCAGCGCGTCCGCCGCGAGAATCTCCTCGCGCAGCTTCGTCGCCGGAGCCGGGAAACCCTTCTCCTGGACGTCGAAGTTGTAGATCGGAAGCTCGCCGATGCCCGTGATGCGGAGCTTGAGCCCGGGCGGCATCAGCTCGCCCGCCGTCCTGAGCGCCGCCATGTTGTAGGACTTCTGCCTGAGGCTTCCGCAGATGCCGAGCACCTCAAAGTGAGCGGGTGTATTCACGTTTTCTCTTGTCGGTTGAAATCCGGCTCGCTTCGCGTCAGCGTCTCATCGCCGCGTCGTAGAAGCTGGGATCGTAGTAAGGAGAAGGATCGCTCAGGGACTTGCGCGGCTGCCCGTACTTCGAGCGCAGCCCGAGCACCGTCTTGACGCCCTCCATGTCGATTTTCGCCTTCTTCTGGAATCCGTCGGTCGGGCTGAGCAGCACCTTGTACGCAGTCTGGGCCGCCTGGGGACTCGCGTTGGGAAGGTTCTTGAGAAAGATCGCGATCGCCTCATCCTTGTTCCCGGGCTCGTACAGCCAGTCGACCGCGTCGCTGAATGCCCGGATATAGCCCACGACCGCGTCGCGATTCTGCTCGGCCCAGGCCTTGCGGGCGCCGCCCACCAGCCCCTGATAGCGGCCGAGCACGCCGGTCGCGTTCGCGAGCCGGTTGAAGCCGCGCGCCTCGGCCTGCACTTCGAAAGGCGAAAGCAGCAGGGTGCCGGCGTGCTTCTTCTCCATGAGCGCCTGGAACCGCTGCAGCACGCCGCCGGCGGCCGCGGTCGTGTAGTCGCGGTCTTTCTGCAGTCCATTGCGTTCGAGGATCTCCAGCAGCACGAATGCGTATCCGGTCGTGAGAGCGTCCACCGACAGGGTCTTGCCGCGCAGATCGCCGAAGCTTTTCACCTCGGGAACGGTCACCAGCCGCAGGAAGCCGTTGTCCCCGCCCATGAAGGCGAACAGATCGGGACCGGGCTTGGGGACCTCGCCCTGCCCTTCGCGGTAAGCGATCAGGTTGTCGATCGCCGTCATGGCGATGTCGAACTTGCCGTCGATGAGATTGCTCAGCTGGAACACCGAGCTAGGCGTGGGAGTTATTCGGACCTCGATGCCGTTCTTCGCGAACAGGCCCTTCTCCTGCGCGACCCAGATCGGCCAGTTGAATCCGCCGGGGAACACGATGAGGCTGAGGGGTTTCGGCGGCGCGGGCGGCGCGCTCGCGCACGAGACGAGCAGCAGCGCGATCAGCATGACGGTCGTCAGCTTGAGCATCCTAAGCATTTTCTCCTCCCTTGGATCGTCCTTTCACTCCGGATCGCCGGCGGTCAGATGCTCCCACATGCGGGCGAGCGCCCGCGCCATTTTGCGCACGACGATCTGCTGTTGCTCCATCGGACTGCGGGTTGCGGTCACACCACGGTCTTCAGCGGCGGCTTCTTGTCCTTCTGGTCCGCGCGGAACTCCGGAATGTCCGGCCGCGATCCCCACATGCAGAACGATTCCGGCGCGAACGGGAATTGCCGCGGCCGGTAGCTCGCCTCTTCCTCGGGCAGGATGTGCCTCACACCGACCGAGTACTCGTACACCATCCTGTCCGGCCCCTCGAAGTAGAGGAAGCAGGCGGACGAGGACGGGTGGCGGCCGGGCCCGAAGACGATTTTCACGCCGTTCTCCCGCAGGAAGTAATACGAGCGCATCACGTCGTCGAAGTCCTCGACCTGGTGGTTGATGTGCTGCACGCCAGGCTGCGGAGACGGAAAGAGCGCGAGCGTGTGATGGATGGTGTTCACGCGCAGCAGCGGCGCATCGCCGATCCAGTCGGACACGCGCGCGTTGAGGAGCTGGGTCCAGAACCGCTCGTCCCGCGGCGCGTTCGAGGTCTTGAGGCCGATGTGGCTGAAATGCGTGATGCCGGCGTCGCGCGAGGGAAAATAGCGCTCGCCGCTGTGGAACGGCCGCACCACCAGCTCGATCTTGTTGCCGCTGGGGTCCTCGAAGGCGAGCAGCTGCCGGACCCGTCGCTGCTCGCACTCGCTTTTCGTGCCATAGCGCACCGGATGCCCGGCCTTCTCGATCTCGGCGCCTGCGCGGTCGAAGTCCTCGCGCCGCTTCAGGTCGAAGCCGATCACGTGATCGGAAGGATCACCCTCGAAATAGACCAGGGTGTGGTCGCGCGTGTCACCGCGCACCGACACCTTATCGCTGCGGAAATAGGCCGCCTTCCCTTCCCGCCCGGCAAGCTGCACTCCGACGATCTTGGTGGCGAACTCGATCGCAGATTCGAGATTCGGCGTGCCGATCCGCAGGTAGCGAATGTCGTGGAGCTCGACCATGGTTCCTACTTCATCAAAGGCATGCCGAAATTGGCGCCGGGATTCACGCCTTCGCGCCAGCGCGAGGTCACCGTCTTGATGCGCGTGTAGAAACGCACGCCTTCCGGCCCGTGCTGGTTCATGTCGCCGAAGATCGAGTGCTTCCAGCCGCCGAAGCTGTGGAAGGAGAGCGGCACCGGGATCGGCACGTTGATGCCGACCATGCCGCAGTTAACCTTGTGGGTGAAGTTGCGCGCCACGTCCCCGTTGCGGGTGAAGATCGCCACGCCGTTGCCGTATTCGTGGTCCGAAGGCAGCGCGAGCGCCTCGTCGAAGCTCTTCGCCCGCACCACGGAGAGCACCGGGCCGAAGATCTCTTCCTTGTAGATGCGCATGTCGGCGCGCACGCGGTCGAAGAGCGAACCGCCGAGGAAGAATCCGTTCGGCTGCTCGGGAACACGGAAATCCCGCCCGTCCACGACCAGGCTCGCGCCTTCCTTCACGCCGAGGTCCACGTAGCTCTTGACCTTGTCGCGGTGCTCGCGCGTGACGAGCGGCCCCATTTCCGAGGAATTGTCCGTCGAGGGCCCGATCTTGAGCTTCCTGATCCTGGGGGTCATCGCTTCGATCAATTCGCTCGCGGTGCGGTCGGTCACGGGCACCGCCACCGAGACCGCCATGCAGCGCTCCCCTGCCGAGCCGTAGGCCGCGCCCATCAGCGCCTCCGCCGCGGCCTCGATGTCCGCGTCGGGCATCACCACCATGTGGTTCTTCGCGCCCCCCAGCGCCTGCACGCGCTTGCCCTGCACGGACCCCGTAGCAAATACATACCTGGCGATCGCAGTCGAGCCGACGAAGCTCACCGCGGAGACGCGCGGGTCGGTGAGCAGCGTGTCCACCGCCTCCTTGTCGCCGTTCACCACATTCAGAACGCCGGCCGGCGCGCCCGCCTCGAGCATCAGCTCGGCGAGCCGCAAGGGGCAGGACGGATCCTTCTCGGAGGGCTTGAGGATGAACGTGTTGCCGCAGGCGATCGCGACCGGGAACATCCACATCGGCACCATCGCCGGGAAATTGAAGGGGGTGATGCCGGCGCACACCCCGAGCGGCTGGCGGATCGAATACAGATCCATGCCCGCGGAGATGTTGTCGGAGAACTCGCCCTTCAGCAGGTGCGGGATGCCGCACGCGAACTCGACCACTTCGAGGCCCCGCTGGATCGAGCCCTTCGCGTCGGAGAGCACCTTGCCGTGCTCGGAAGCGATGAGGAGCGCGAGCTCGTCCATGTGCCGCTCGATCAATTCCTTGAACCGGAACATCACGCGCGCGCGCGCAAGAGGCGAAGTCTCCGACCAGCCGACGAAGGCCTCCTTCGCCGCGGCGATCGCGCGCTCGACCTCGGCCCTGGAGGCGAGAGGGACCCTGCCCGAGAGCGCCCCGGTCGTCGGGTTGAATACGTCGCCGAAGCGGCCGCTTTCACCGCGGACCTGCTTGCCGCCGACGAAATGGGCGAGTTCGCGAACCTTGGCGAGTGCGGCGTCACGGGTATTCATAGGATTCTCTTGAGATGCAGGGAGCCGGGCGTGGGGTGATTCTGAATTATAGCGCCCAGGCCCGAGAATTCAGGACGACGCGGCGGGCCCTATTGGACGGTCGCCCCCGAGTCGCGCACCACCTTGCCCCACTTGTCGTAGTCGGCCTTGAGGTAGGCGCCGAATTGCGCGGGCGTGTCCGGGTCGGGCTCCATGCCGGTCGGGGCGATGAGTTTCTTCACCTCGTCGGCGCGCACCAGCTTGCCGATCTCCCCGTTCAGCTTGGCGACGATCTCGCGCGGCGTTCCTGTCGGCGCCAGCATGCCGATCCACACGATCGCCTCGTAACCGGCGACGCCCGCCTCGGCGATGGTCGGCACCTCGGGTATCTCGGGCGAGCGCTTCGCCGTGCTCACGCCGAGCGCCTTCAACCGCCCCGATTTCATATGCGGAATCGCGATCGGCGTGCCGACGAAGCTGACCTTCACGATGCCCGACATCAGGTCCTGCTGCGCCGGCCCGCTGCCCTTGTACGGCACGTGGTTGAGCTTGATCCCGGCCATGTACATGAAGAGCTCCGTGACGAGGTGCTGCGCGCCGCCGTTGCCGGAGCTGGCGAAATCGATCTTGCCCGGCTCCCTCTTCGCGAGCGCGATCAGCTCCTTCACCGAATTCACGCCGAGCGAGGGATGCACGACCAGCACGTACGGCCCGGTAGCGATCCGGATCACCGGCGCGAAATCGGCGAGCGTGTCGTACGGCATCGCCTTGTACACGTGCGGCGCGATCACGAAAGGCGAAGCGGTGAGGAGGAGCGTGTAGCCGTCCGGCTTCGCCTTCGCGACGTAGTCCGATCCGATCGTGCCCCCGGCGCCGGCGCGGTTCTCGACGAAAAACTGCTGCCCGAGGGACTCGGAGAGCTTCTGCGCGATGACGCGCCCGGGCACGTCGGTCGTGCCCCCGGGCGAGAGCGGGATCACGATGCGCACCGGGCGACTCGGATAGTCCTGCGCGGGCGCGGACGCGGCGAGCGATGCGAGCAGCAGCACGGCGAGCGGGCGCACGGCGCTAGCCTCGGTACACGGGCTCCGGCTGCGAGAAGAACGAGTGCAGGATGTGGTAAACCATCAGGTAGTTCTTTTGGTGGAAGCTCGCGTGCGAGATGCCGGCCATGACCGCGAACTGCTTGTCGGGATTGGGCAGGCGCTTGAAGAACTCTATCAGATCGTCGATACCCGCAATGCCGTCCCATTGTCCGCGCATGATGATCGTGGGAACGGTGATTTTCGCCGGGTCGACGATCGGCAGCTTCGAGCACATGTCGACATAGGTCCCGGTCGGCACCGAATCGTCGAGCGCGACGATGGCCTCGGCGAAGGCGTCGATGGTCGCCTTGTCGGCGGTGCCCGGGTGATCGCGCTCGAAGATGCTGTGCACGAACGCGCGGTCGATCGGCCGGCGGTTCCTGGCCGAGAACTCGGGAAGTTTTTTCTTTCGCTCCGCGAGCGTCGGGCTGCCCTCGCCCGTCCACACGAAGGCGTCGAGCGCGAGGCGCGCGACTCGCTCGGGGTGCGCCTGGGCGAAGAGCGCCGCCCGCAGCGCGCCCGAGGAGATGCCGTACACGAGCAGCTTGCCCGCGCCCGAGGTCTCGAGGATGTATTCGCTGCCGGCGGCGAGATCGTCGGCGCCGTTCGCGATGTCGCAGTTGATCGGGCGCGATTTGTCGGAGCGCCCGTAACCCTCGTTGTCCATGCACCAGGTCTCGAAGCCGCGCGCCGCGAACCAGTCCATCACCGAGGAATCGGCGCGCCCCGGGACTTTCAGATCGAAAGTAGGCTGCGAGGCCATGGAGGAGCCGTGCACGAAAAGCACGGTGCCGCGCCTTTGTTTGCCGGCGGCGGGGAGCTTTTGCCAGAGAAACAGCCGGACTTTTTCCCCGCCCTTGCTGACCCAGTGCTCCTTTCCCGATTCCGCCGCGCGCGCTTGCGATGCCGCCTGCTTCACGTCTTCTCTCCGGGGAAAATGCGAATCTTAGCACCCGCAGCCGGCCCGCTGCGGGACCCTTCCGGCACGGGGCTCACGAACAGTCGAACAGCACGAGCTCGACCGCCGCCGCGGTCGAAGTGCCGAAGGCGATCTTGCCCCTGCCGCGCAGCATGACGCGGTCGCGGCGCAGCAGCACCTCGCGGTCTCCTCCTATCTGCACGTACGTGCCGTTGGTCGATTCGTCGATCAGGATGTACTGCACGCCCCTGCGCTCGATGCGCGCGTGCAGGCGCGATGCGGTCTTCTCGCTCACCACGATGTCGCAAGTCGAGTCGCGGCCGAGCGAGAGCGCGGTTTTCTCGCGCGGGAATTCCATGGTGCGCTCGCCGACCTCGAGGGTGAGCCTTACTTCCACCTTGGCGCTGGAAGCGAGCCCCGCAACCTGGGTCGCGTCCTCGGTGTCCCCCCACATCAGCTCGAACACGCGCACCGCGTCGTGCTTGCCCTTGACCTGGATCGCGTCCAGATCGCGCAGGCTCCCGCGCTGCGCAGCGGGCAAGGCGTTGGCGGTCGCGCCGCTGGTGAGAATCTGCCCCGCCTTGGCGAGCGCGGCGAGGCGCGCCGCCGTGTTCACGCCGTCTCCCCAGAAATCGCCCTTGTCCTCGAGGACGAGGCCGAAATGAAAGCCGATGCGGATGGCGAGCTTCACGCCCGCGGTAGGAGGCAGGGCGATCACGCGCTGCTGCATTTCTCTGGCTGCGTCGCAGGCGGCTTCCCCTTTGCCGAACACCACCATGATCTCGTCGCCTATGGTCTTGACGACCTGGCCGTCGCGCCTCGCAACGATTCCACGGAGCTCGTCCAGGCAGGCTTCGATCGCCTTCGCGGCGGGCTTGTCGCCGAGCAGCTCGTAGAGCGCCGTGCTGCCGCTCACGTCGGCAAAAAGGATCGCGCGTTCCTTGGAGATCAGCGTCATCGCAACCGACTATCGTTCGACGGCACCCATTCGAACGCATGGGCTTTGCATTTTGGTAAAGTATCACCTATTTTCTCGGGGCCTGCTACGCCCTCCCGCGGAGATTTTCATGACTGCCAACATCAAGGTTGCCGAGCGCAAGTGCTACATCAACGGCCAATTCGTCGGCAGCGGGAGGCAGTTCGCCAAGATCAATCCGGTCGACGGCACCGTGGTCGCGCAGGTTCACGAAGCCGACCGCGCGATGGTCGACGCGGCGGTGCGCGGCGCCAGGGCCGCGCTGAAAGGCCCCTGGGGCAGGATGGCGCTGCAGGCGCGCGTCGATCTGCTTCGCAAGGTCGCCGAAGGGATCGAGAAGCGCTTCGACGATTTTCTCCAGGCCGAGGTCGCCGATACCGGAAAACCCGTGTCGCTCGCGAGCCATCTCGACATTCCCCGCGGCGCGGCGAATTTCCGCGTCTTTGCGGACATCGTGCGCACCTACGGCACGGAGTCGTATCACCTGGACACGCCCGACGGCAAGGGAGCGGTAAACTACGCGATGCGAAAGCCGCTCGGCGTGGTCGGCGTGATCGCGCCCTGGAACCTGCCGCTGCTGCTGCTCACCTGGAAGCTCGCGCCGGCGCTCGCCTGCGGCAACACGATCGTCGCGAAGCCCTCGGAGGAAACGCCTTCCACCGCCACGCTGCTCGCAGAGGTCATGCACGAAGCCGGCGTCCCCGCGGGCGTCTACAACGTCGTGCACGGCTTCGGGCCGGATTCGGCGGGCGAATTCATCACCTCGCATCCCGACGTGAACGGAATCACCTTCACCGGAGAAACCGCCACGGGCGCAGCGATCATGAAGGCCGTCGCGCCCACGGTGAAGCCGATTTCCTTCGAGCTGGGCGGCAAGAATCCCGGAATCGTCTTCGCCGACTGCGACTTCGAAGCCGCGGCGGCCGGAATGTCGAACGCGATCTTCTCCAACACCGGGCAGGTGTGCCTCGCGCCGGAGCGGGTCTACGTCGAGCGCCCGATCTTCGAGCGCTTCGTCGCGGCGCTGAAAGCCAGGGCCGAGGCCCTGGTGCTCGGCTTCCCGCAGGACAAGGCCACGAACATGGGGCCGCTGATCTCAAGGCAGCACCGCGAGAAGGTGCTCTCCTATTACGAGCTGGCGAAGAAGGAGGGCGCGAAGCTCGTCACGGGCGGGGGCGTGCCTAAATTCGGCGATGCGCGCGACAACGGCGCCTGGATCCAGCCGACGCTGTGGACCGGGCTGCCCGAGACCGCCCGCACCGTGCGCGAGGAGATCTTCGGCCCCTGCGCCCACATCGCGCCTTTCGACCGCGAAGAGGAAGCGGTCGAGATGGCCAACGACACGCCCTACGGCCTCGCCTCCACGGTCTGGACCACCAACCTCGCGCGCGGCCACCGGGTCGGGCAGGCGATGGAAGTCGGAATCTCCTGGGTCAACTGCTGGTTCCTGCGCGACCTGCGCACGCCCTTCGGCGGAGCCAAGCTCTCGGGCGTCGGCCGCGAAGGCGGCCTGCACTCGCTCAATTTCTATTCCGAGCCGACCAACATCTGCATCAAACTGTGAGCGCCGCCCCGCCGTGCTGAAGCCGCTCGATTTCCAGAAATGGATCGAGGAGCACCGGCATCTGCTCAGGCCGCCTGTCGGCAACGCGCAGATCTGGCAGGACACGGATTTCATCGTCACCGTCGTCGGCGGGCCCAACCAGCGCACCGACTACCACGACGATCCCTACGAGGAATTCTTCTACCAGGTGAAGGGCAACGCCTATCTCGAGGTCATGGAGAACGGGAAGCCGGGACGATTCGAACTGAAGCAAGGCGCGATCTTCCTCATGCCGCCGCACCTGCGCCATTCTCCTCAGCGGCCCGAGGCGGGCAGCGTCTGCCTGGTGATCGAGCGCACCCGGCCCGAGGGCGTCAAGGACGGGTTCGAGTGGTATTGCCGATCGTGCCACGCCTTGCTGCACCGCGTGGAAGTGCAGTTGAAGAGCATCGTGCGCGACCTGCCGCCGCTCTTCGAGCGCTTCCATTCGAGCAAGGCGCTGCGCACTTGCGCAAAGTGCGGCGCCGTCCATCCGGGCACGGGATGACGCGGTGATATCGCCGCGCGTCGATGAGCATCGCCAGGCGGCCCTCCGCGCCGGGCTCAATTACGTCACCGACGGCCTCACCGGCATCCGGCGCGAGCGCGCGGGAAAGGGCTGGATTTACTACGCGCCGGACGGCGTTCGCATCACGAGCAGGGCCGAGCGCAAGCGAATAAACTCCCTCGCGATTCCCCCGGCCTGGACCGACGTCTGGATAAGCCCGGACCCCGAAGGGCACATCCAGGCGACCGCGCGCGACGCGCGCGGCCGCAAGCAGTACCGCTACCATCCCCTGTACCGCGAGGCGCGCGACAAGTCGAAATTCGGCCGCATGCTCGAGTTCAGCGAGACGCTCCCCGAGATCCGCGAGCGCGTGGAGCGCGATTTGCGCGCGCGGGATCTCACACGGCGCCAGATCCTCGCCACCGTGGTGATGCTGCTCGACAAGACGCTGATCCGCGTGGGCAACGACGAGTACGCGCGCGAGAACCGCTCTTTCGGCCTCACCACCCTGCGCGAGCGCCACGTCGAGATCAAGGGCGCGAAACTGCTCTTCAGCTTCCGCGGCAAGAGCGGAGTCGATCACACGGTGTCGATCACCGACCGGCGCCTCGCCCGCATCGTGCAGCAGTGCCAGGACCTCCCCGGGCAGGAGCTGTTCAAGTACATCGACACCTCCGGCAAGCGCCAGACCATCTCGTCGGACGACGTGAACGCCTATCTTCGCGAGATCACCGGCCGGGACATCACGGCGAAGGACTTCCGGACCTGGGCGGGAACGATGCTCGCGGCGCGGGAGCTCTTCCTGCTGGGTCCGGCGAAGAGCCAGCGCGAAGCCGAGCGCAACATGATCCGCGCGATCGACGCCGTGGCGAAGCGCCTCGGCAACACGCGCGCGGTGTGCCGCAAGTACTATGTCCACCCCGGCCTCGTGCGCGCGTATCTCCAGGGACTCACCGCGCCGCTCGCCTCCGCTGTCCTGCCGACTCGGGCGCGCCGCGAGCATCCCACCGCCGCGCTCAGGCGCGACGAAGTCGCGGTGCTGCAGTTCCTGCAGGAGGATGCGGCTGAGGCGTGAAGCCCGGCCGTTTCGCCGGCCCGCGGCGGCTTGCGCTCTGCTCGGGCCGATAAGTGGTTGATCCCCGGGCGAGTACGCCACTCCTCAGGTTCTTGGTGCCAGAATAGGCGGGATTTAGGAAGTTAAGCATACGTTGGATTCACGCAGATAATCCTCATCACGAGGAGATGAGCATGATTGAAATAGACCTGCCTGAACATTGGCTGATTTACGTGGTGTGCGCGGTCCTGGCTTCTGTCGTCATTCGTTTCATATTGTCGTTCCTACGTTGGACGGAGCGCTCCTCCAAATCGAGACCGAGACTCTCGTTTCGGGCTCTCTTACTTGGTTTCGGCGCCGGAGAAAACTCAGATGACTATCTTCATCCTTTTATCGTAGGGTGCTTGGAGTTGCTCGTTTATCCCCTTCTTCTCGCGGCTGGAGACCCGGAATTCATCGGCGCTTGGCTCGGCTTGAAGGTCCTCCCGAAATTGGGCGCATGGTCTACACAGCGGGAGACATACCAGCGATTTCTCATCGGGAACGCCTTGGTCATTATTTCATCGTTTTTTCTGGCGAGGTGGTTCTATGAGTGAATCCAACCCCTCCGCGTTATTGAGAACATTCAATGCCGGAGTTTGAACGATGAAGAGTGAAGCCAAGCCCCGCGTGTACGACATCCTTGCCAAGGCCTTCGCGCAGGAGGACGTGCGAACATGCTTCGCGCTCCTCGGGGATGCGAACATGAATTGGGCCGCGCGGCTGTCCGAGCAGGGATGCCGGATGGTCCACGTCAGGCACGAGCATTGCGCGCTCGCGGCTGCCATGGCGTACGCGCGAAAGAACGGGAACGTGGGAGTCGCGACCGTCACGTGCGGGCCCGGCGTGACGCAACTGATCACTGCGCTACCCGCGGCCGTGCGCGCTCACCTGCCGCTGGTAGTGTTCGCCGGGGAAGCGCCGCTGAAGAGCGGCTGGTACAACCAGGAGATCGACCAGGCGCCACTCATCACTGCGACGGGTGCTGCCTATCACCGACTGCACATGCCCGAACGCATGCCTGTCGCGGTACGCGACGCGTTCCTCGAGGCGCGCCGCCGACACCGGCCCGTGGTGATCGGCGTTCCGTTCGATCTGCAGAGCCGGCCCTGGGACGGACCGGCGGGTCTGCCGAGGCCCTCGCACGAACTGTTGCCGCGCCCTTCGCCAATGCCGCCGCATCCCGACGATGTGGCCAGCGCCGCGAAACTGCTTGCCGGCGCCGAGCGGGTTGTCGTGCTCGCCGGCCTGGGTGCGGTCGAAGCCGGAGCGGGCGCCGCTTGCCGGGCGTTGGCCACCAGGACGGGTGGACTACTGTCGACGACGCTTCCTGCGCGAGGGCTGTTCCATGACGATCCCTTTTGCATCGGCATCTCGGGCAGCTTCACGCCCGAGGTCGGCCTCGAATACCTGGCGCAGGCCGACCTCGTCATCGCG
>JACXTT010001918.1_pt1 | contig 33962 bp, 27 predicted proteins | sample 9270951 | NCBI WGS metagenome assembly JACXTT01 (sample SAMN15532306, study PRJNA645909) | rock metagenome | isolation source: weathered quartz diorite | place: Puerto Rico | collected 2017-06-21 | reverse complement strand
ACGGGAAGGGTTTCGGGTTGCTCGGTGCTCATTGCCTTTCCTCCTTACTTGTCCTTGGACAGCAGCATCAGCGGCGTCCAGCCGGTGCCGCCGAAGCCGGTGGCCAGGCCCAGCCTGACGTCGCGCGGGACCTGGTGCTCGCCGGCATCGCCGCGGATCTGCAGGGCCAGTTCGCCATACCGCAGCAGGGTCGACGGCACGCCCGGGTTGGTACACGTGACCCCGCCCGATGGATTGATGGGCAGTTCGCCGTCGATGTCGGTGGCACCGGTGCCCATCAGCTTCCAGGCCTGGTTCGGCTCGCACAGGCCCATGGTTTCCATCCACACCAGTTCGGCCCAGGTGCAAGGCTCGTACATCTCGATCACATCAAGCTGCCTGGCGGGATGCGTGATGCCGTTGCGCTTGTAGAGCACTTCGCATGCCTTGGCCAGGCTGGGCAGCACGCAACGCTCTTTGGGCGCGATGAAGTCCTGCAGGGCGGCCCAGTGCTGCGCGGAGTGGATGGTGACCATGTCTTTCACCCACACCGGCTTTTTGGTGAGCTTGTGCGCCACGTCCTCGCTGGCAAAGATCATGGCCGCCGAGCCTTCGGTGATCGGGCACATATGGAGCTGCCGCATCGGCGCCGTCAGCATCGGCGAGTTGAGTACGTCCTCCACGGTGAGATGCTCGCGCAGATGCGCGTAGGGATTCTTCAGCGCGTTGTTGGCGGCCTTGACCCGGGCAATGGCAACCGCTTCCTCGGTGCAGCCGGACAGCTTCACATAGGAGCTCGCCATCAGGGAGAAGGTCCCCACGGCGCCCACGCTGCACCATTTCTCGGTGAGCGCGTGCAGGCCCGAGTTGATCGCCGCCTGCAGGAACGGGCCGCGCGGCAGCGTGCCGGGCGGCGGACCAACGAACTTCGCCGTTGCCGACACCAGCGCAACGTCACAGGCGCCGGCCGCGATATGGTGCACAGCCGACAGCGCCGCCGACCCGCCCACGGTGCCGCCGGTCTCGATCTTGACCACGGGCTTGCGGCGGTGCCCGACCCAGTCGGCCAGTTCCATCTCCGACTCCGCCGTACCCGACACGTAGTCGATATCGGCCAGCACGATCTCGTCGACCTGCTTCATCGTGATCTGCGCGTCATCCAGTGCCCGCCGCACGGCCTGGTTGGCAAGTTCCGCCTTTGTCAGCGGGCTGCGCGCCATCATCTCCGTCTGGCCGAAGCCGACGATTGCCACTCTGCGATTCATTCTGATTCTCCGTTGCCGCGACGTCTTGCGTCGCCCGGTCTCACCTGACGCGTCTCAGGGCGTGGTGCCCAGGACCATGACCTGCTGCAATTGCCCGCAAGGCCCCGAAGCCAGATGCGCAAGTCCCGTGCGCGCGCCGTCCACCTGGCGCGCACCCGCCTCGCCGCGTAGCTGCAAGACGACCTCGGCAATACGGCCCATGCCGATGGTGGTATGGGAGCAGCCGGACAGCGCACCACCGGAAAGGTTGACGGGCTGATGGCCGCCGCGGCGACTCGTGCCGGATTCCAGCCAGCGGCCGCCCTGGCCGGCGTCGCACAGGCCGAGCCCCTCGTAGGTCATCAGCTCCTGGTAGGAGAACTCATCGGTCACCTCGAGCAGGTCGATCTCCTTGCGCGGATCGCTGATGCCGGCCATGCGGTAGGCCTTGTTCGCCGCGATCTTCAGCACCTCGGATTCCGCCAGGTCGCGATCCCCCAGGTAGTAGCCGTCGCAGCAGTTGGCCTGCCCCTTGATCCAGACCGGCTTGCTGGTCAGTTGCCGGGCCCGTTGCTCGTTGGCCAGCAGCATGACGATGGCGCTGTCGCCAAACGCACGCGTCTGCAGCGCCGTGATCGGGTCAGACAGGGCTTTCGAGCCGAGCACATCGGCTACGCTGTAATCCCCTGCGCGCAATGCCAGCGGGTTGTCCTTCGCGTGGCGCAGGTTCTTCACCGACACCGCGGCGCATTGCTCGGGAGAGACACCGTACTTCTCCATATAGCGGTTTGCCTGCAGCGCAGCGGCCTGCACGTTGTCGAGGCCCAGCGGCCTGCAGAAGAACGGATCGAAGACCTTGTTCTCGATCGCATTGCCCGCGCTGCGGCTGATGGAGTCGTGGCATACGGCGACCACGAGTACCGTTTCAAACTCGCCGGAGGCGATCTGCCAGGCCGCCTCGAGCACCCCGACGGCGCCGTCCTGGTCGATCTTTTCATCGGGACGCAGGTTGGCGCCGGCAACGTCCACCACCAGCGACGCCGAGAACGGCCGCGCAATGCGGGAGTGTTCGTGGCAGATCAGGCTCGCGTCGATCCCGCCCTTCTCATACGCCGGCAGGAACCGCAGCCCGGTTTCCTGCAGCACCGGCCGGATGGCCTGGTAGGCCAGCTCCTCGGGCGAACACGCCCGCTTCTCGTTGTAGTTGACTTGTGCCATCGAGACGATGGCGACACGGTTTGACATGCTCATCTTGTTGCCCTCGAGCGGTTGACTAGTTCACCTTGCGCTGCTGATCGGCCCAGTATTTGTCGCGCACTTGCCGGCGCAGCACCTTGCCGATCACCGTCATCGGGAGCTGGTCAACAATGGTCACCGTCTTCGGCGCCTTGTACCCGATGCGCGCCTTGCAGAAGGCGACGATTTCGGCCGGATCGGCCGTATGGCCTTCGTTGAGCACGACCTCGGCATGCACGGATTCGCCCCACTCGGCATGCGGCACGCCCACGGCCGCCGACATCAGCACGGCGGGGTGCGCATTGAGCGCGGCCTCGACCTCGATTGCGTAGACGTTGAAGCCGCCGCTGATGATCATGTCCTTCTTGCGATCGACGATGTACACGTAGCGGTCCTCGTCGATATAGCCAAGGTCACCGGACTTCCAGAAGCCGTCCTGGAACTCGGCCGCAGTCGATTCCGGGTTCTTGTAGTAGCCCTTGATCACGCCCGGCCCGCGGATCCAGAGTTCGCCGGTCTCGCCGGGCGCCAGTTCGTGGCCTTGCTCGTCCATCACCAAGATCTCGGTTTCCGGTAGCGCGATGCCGGTGGAACTCAGGTGCCGGTTGCTCTGGCCGGGCGCGCACAGGTGCTCCGCCTTGCTCAGCACGGCCACCGGTGCCAGCACTTCGCTGCTGCCATAGGCCTGGATGAAGATGTTGCCGAACTTCTCCTGCAGCAGCGCAAGCTTGGCCGGACTCATCGGCGCTGCCGCATAGAGGATCGTGCGCAGGCTCGACAGGTCAAACTGCTCATGCAGGCCGAACTCCAGGAAGCGGTAGAGAATGGTCGGCACCAGGTGGCTGGACGTGATCCGCTCGTTCTGGATATTGGCGCAGAACTGCCTGAGGTCCGAGGCGTTCATCGTCACGTGGCAGCCGCCCTTGAATGCGAGCGTCGTGGCATAGGCCGCGGACCCGTGGCTCAGCGGCGTAATGCTCAGGTGGCGGGCGTCGTAGCCGAACATGTCGTCCGGCATCGAATAGAAGTAGCGGTGCAGGGCCAGCCAGTTGTTCAGCGTGTACATGCAGCACTTGCCCCGGCCAGTCGTGCCGCCGGTGAAGCGCAGGAGCATCGGCTTGTCAGCGTCCAGCTCGATATGCGGCTCCGCGTCCGATACGCCCTCCAGCAGGTCCCAGAAACAGGACACGCCATCGCGGGGCGCGGCTGGAGGATCCATGCACACGATCCGGATGCCGCGCTGGCGCAGGGTGTCGTAGTACTTGTCCAGCAGCGCGGTTTCGAGGAACACCACCTCGGGTTCGACCCAGTCGATCTGCCAGAGGTGCTCGTCGAAGGTATCGCGGAAGTTGCACCATGCCGCCTTCACGTCCGCCTTGGCCAGCGTGCAGAAGGTGAGCAGGCTCATGTTGTCGTTGTCCAGGATCGTCAGGTAGACGTCGTCTGACGCAAGCCCGAGCCGCTCCTTGATCATGCGGGCGATCCGGTTGGTGAGCCGGTGCAACTCCATGTGGGTATAGCGGCGGCCACGCTCGACATTGACCAGGGCCTCGCGCTGCGCGAAACGCGAGGCGGCGTCGAGCGACCACCTCGAGAAGTCGATCTTCATCGTTGTCTCCTTTATGTTGTTGGCTTGCCTGGACCAGCCCCGACGGTCAGATGCCACGGAATGCAGGCGGGCGCTTCTCGCTGTAGGCGGCGAGGCCCTCGCGGAAGTCATGGGACCGGGTGTGCTGCTGGCACACCAGCAGTTCGTCGCGCAACGCGGCATCCAGCGGCAGGTCGACCGACCGGTTGGCCACTTCCTTCATGCGGCGCAGCACCAGACTGCTCCGGGTCGCCATCCGCTCTGCCAGGGCTGCCACGGACGGCAGCAGTGCCTCGTCGGGGAGTACGTCGTCGAGCAACCCCCACGCCTGCATCTGTGCCGCGTCAGCAAGGTCGCCCGAAAACAGCAAGTGCTTGGCCCGGCCGAGGCCGACGCGGCGCGGCAGCACTGCTGCGCCGCCACCGCCCGGGAACACGCCGAAATTGGCATGGCCGTCGCCGATCCTGGCGCTCGCCGCGCCGATCAGGATGTCGCAGCACATCGCCAGCTCCAGCCCGCCCGCGATCGTCAGTCCGTTGATCGCCGCGATGACCGGCTTTGGCATGTTGCGCAGCAACGAAAGCGTGGCCAGTGTGCGATCGGCGAAATTCGGCTCCCCCGGGGCGGTGTCGAGGCCGGCAAGCAGCGCCTTGAGATCGGCGCCGGCACAGAACGCCCGGCCGGATCCGGTCAGCACCAGGACTGCCTGGCCCGCATCGGCCTGAACGGCTGTGAGCGCAGCATGAAGCTCTTCAAGCATGCGCGGGTTCACCGCGTTCAGCTCGGCAGGCCGGTTCAGCGTGATCCACGCGACCCGGCCCCGCCGTTCATAGATAATGGTTTCGCCATGCATGGTGCAGTCTCCTTGCGGGTGGGTTGGGCCTCGATCGGGTCCGGATCTGGCTATCCCTCCGCTTCTGGATCAATGATGGTTGGCCGGCCGGGTGGGCGCACCACACTTATCGGGTGCAAAGCGGGTGTGACTTGCCGGAGCTGGGCGCCGGAGGCCCGCTGTGCGGCATGGTCCGGGCGGGACAGACTCCAGGCAGCCGCTTAGACCTTCCGCGGCACTTCCGATAAGATGCCGTTCGCACGTCAGCAGGAGACCCTGGCTTGGCCCCCGATCGCCTTCTCATCCCCACCAAGTTCGCGCCGCCGCGCATCAGCCCGCAGTCCACGCCGCGGGCCAAGCTGCTGTCGCGGCTGCGGGATTCGCGCGACAGCCGGCTCACGCTTGTGTGTGGCAGCGCGGGCTTTGGCAAGACGACCTTGCTGGCCCAGTGGCGCCAGGAACTGCTGAAGGACGGCGAACTGGTCTGCTGGCTGTCCCTGTCGCCGGACGAGCGGCACTTGCCTCAGTTCCGCGCCTACCTGACCGGTGCACTGCAACAGACGGGACTGACCGTCGATGACGGGACCGCTCTTGCCTCCGAAGTGCGGGCCGATCTGCCGGTTGCGGGACTGGTCGCGACCATCGTTGACGCGGTGTGCCAGCGGGGACAGGAAGTATTCCTGTTCATCGATGACTATCATCACGTCGACGACAGCGACACGCATGCACTGATCCAGGGGCTGGTGGACTACGGGCCCGATACGCTGCATCTGGTCCTCGCTTCCCGGACTCAACCGCCGCTGGCCGTAAGCCGCCAGCGCCTGACCGGCGAGCTGACGGAGATCGCCTTCCCCGACCTGCCCTTCGATTTCGCGGAAACGCAGGACTTCCTGGCCAAGCACCTTGGCGACGTGGTGCCTGACGATGCGCGCCTGATTCACGACCTTACGGACGGATGGCCGGTCTGCCTGCAGATGATCTGCATCCGGCTCAAGCGCAGCCCGGTCAACCGGGACGTGCTGTCCCAGATGCTGCATCGCAGGACCGACCTGCAGCGCTATCTCTCGGAAGATGTGGTGCGCCATCTCGCGCCCGAACTCGCCGAATTCATCGAGCGGCTTTCGGTTTGCCGCCGCTTCAATGCCGACCTGGCGCGACACATCACAGGCAATGCACGGGCCCCGGCCTTGCTTGACCAGATCGAGCGCGACAATCTCTTCCTGCTGCCCGCGGAACTCGACAGTCCGCAGCCGTGGTACCGTCTGCACCCCCTGTTCGCGGGCTTCCTCCAGGACCGGCTGCAGCAGCGCGATCCCGGCCTGGTGCGCGAGGTCCATGGAAAGGCCAGCCATTGGTTCGAGCAACAAGGGCTGCTGATCGAAGCGCTGCGGCACGCCTACCATGCGTATGACATCGAGACCGCCGTGCACCTGGTGGAGCGGGCCGACCTTCCGATCCGCAGCATGAGCTTCATCAGCACGCTGCAGCACTGGATGGACGAACTTGCGGCCGATGTGCTGCTGGGCCATCCCCGACTTCTGCTGTTGGGTTGCTGGGCGCTGGTGGCCGCGGGCCGCTGGCGCGACGCTCGGGGCTGGCTCGAGCGGCTGGAGCAAGCGCATGAGGGGCTGGCGCCGGAATCCGCCTTGCACGTGCTCTATCTGCGAGCCAGCATCGCGCTGCAACGCGACGACACCGACGCGGCATTGGCTCTCGTAGCGTCGTCGAACTTCGATAGCCTGACCGACCGCTTCCTTCGCCAGGCGCACCTGGCCGTGCTCAGCTTTTCCTACTGCGCGGCCGGAAGGTACGAGGATGCCCGCGCGCTCCATGCGCACATTGCGCGCCTGCCACGCTCCGAACTCCAGGACGACATGGCGCTGGTGGCCGAATCCACCCTGGTACTGAGCCACCTGCTGGAGGGAAACAATCCGGAGGCCATCCGCACCGGCAGTGCCCTGGTGGCGCGCGCCGAGGCGGCGCATGGGCGGCGTTCGGTGTCTGCCGTCAACAGTGCGGCATTCCTCGCCAACGCGTACTACGAGGCCGACATGCTGGCCGAGGCGAACGACGTGCTGGCCAACCGGCTGGACCTGCTGCGTCTCTCGTCGCCCGAGCCGATGACGCTCGCGATCATTGTTCGCACCCGCCTGATGGCCACGCAGGCATCGGCGGCGCAGGGTCTGCACGCGCTGGCCGAAGAGGAAGCGCGCTGCCGCGAGCTGGTACTCGATCGGCCTTTGGCCTACGTGCTGGCCGGACAAGCGCGGCTCGAACTCCAATTGAACCACCGGGATGCCGCAAGGAAACTACAGACCGAGCTGGACCAACTGGCCAGCCGGTATCGCAACCGGACGGGTTTCCTCGCCGAGATCGAAGCGATCGCGGCCCTGAGCGGAGCTCGGCTGGCCCTGGCCGGCACGGACTGGCACGAAGCACGGGGGCGCGCAGCAACGCTGCGCAGTTTCGGCATGGCATACGGGCGGCAAAAATGCGTGGTGCAGGCCGACTTGCTGGCGGGTACCGCTCTCGCTGAAATGGACGAGACCACCGAAGGCATGCGTCTTCTGCAGGCTGCGGTCGAGGCAGCCCAGAGGCTGGGGCTCGTTCGCACGTTGCTCGATGAAGGCGAGCGCGTGCGCCGGGCCCTGCAGCAACTGCAGCCCACGCTCGGCTCCGGCGGCGACTATCTGGCCGAGGTCCTGCGTCGCGGTGTCGCGGCGCATACGCCGCCTCAGCAGGCCGGTGAGCCCAGCGCGCAGGCGAACGGCGCCGCGCTCAAGCCGCGCGAGCTTGAAATCCTGCGCCTGGCCGCACAGTCCATGTCCAACAAGCGGATCGCACTGACCCTCAACCTCACACTGGACACGGTGAAGTGGAATATGAAGAACGTGTTCGAGAAGCTGGAGGTGCCAAGCCGCTACGACGCGGTGATCGCCGCGCGCAAGCGTGGCCTGATCGACTGACGGCGCAATCCCTTCGCCGCCCGCTCGACACCCGGAAAGTGTGGTGACGGTACGGCGGCGGCAAACCAGAATCTCCTGCCATGACATCCATCACGGCTGCAGCGCGGCTGATGCGGCACAGGAGACATCATGACCCAGGAGCAAACGACATTCCCCTCCGCAGCAAAGCTGCCAAGTGACGAAGAGCGGCTGATGCTGCAGGAGAGCCTGCGTCGCCTGCTCGCCCGGAGGTGGCCCGCCGAGCAAGCCGTGGAGCTTGCTGCAGACCCACAGGCGCTGAGGTCGATCTGGCGAGACCTGGCGGAGCAAGGCCTGACCAGCCTGGGCAGCAATCCGCAGGAAGGCGGTATGCGAGAAATTGCCGTGGCGCTGGAAGAACTGGGGCGCGCCGCCTGCCCGGCGCCGCTGATCGGTGCCGCACTCGCCAATCTCGCCCTGTCACCGGATTTGCCCGGGCGTCCCGGATCCCACGAGTCTGCAGCGCTGCTGGACGCGTTGCATCGCGGCGACGCCAGCGTGAGCTTCGCCTTCGGCAGCCTGGACGGCGACCGGCAAGCTGGCAGCGTGCGAGTCGCCAACGGCAAGCTGCACGGCCGCGCTGCCTTTGTCGAGGCGGGAACGCATGCTACCCACCTGCTCGTTCTGGCTGAGCCCGGTCCGGTACTGGCCATCGTACCGCGCGGCGCGGCCGGCCTGAGCGTGACAGAAACGCCCGGGCTGGCAGTGCCACCGCTGGCTACGGCAAGGTTCGATCACGTGCCGGCATCAACGTTGCTGCTATCGCCGGAGCTTGCCGAGGACCTGCGTCGGATTGGCGCGCTTGCGCTGCTGGCGCGCGCGCTCGGCGCCGCCACGCAAGGCTTCGACATGGCCGTTGCCTATACCAAGGAACGGCAGCAGTTCGGTCAGCCGATCGGGCGCTTCCAGGCGATACAGCACAAGCTCGCCAATTGCCTGATGGCGCTAGAGGCTGCACGGCTGATGCTCCACAACGCCGCCGGGACGCATGACCGTGGCTCCGAGGACTGGCGAATCCTTGGCGCAGCCGCGCGCGCTTTCGCCGGCCCTGCGCTGCGACAGGTATCGCTCGAAACGCATCACACCTTCGGCGCCATTGGCTACTCCGAGGAACATGAGGCACCGCGGCATTTCCGGCGCACGCATGCGGATCTGGCGCGCCACGGCGGCGTCCGCCAGGCCCGTGAGGAGCTCGCCCTGGCGCTGCTCGAGCAGGGAGCGATGCTTCCCGAGCACGATCTTGGCCCAGCCGGGAATGCGTTCCGCGATGAGGTGCGGGCCTGGCTGAAGGAAAACTGGTCAGGCGATTCGCCAAGGCACGAACAAGACCATACCTACGAAGAATGGGGCTACGACACACAGTTCACCAGGCTGTTAGGCAGCAAAGGCTGGAACACGATGAGCTGGCCCCGGGAATATGGGGGCCAGGGACGCACGCCCTACGAGCAACTCGCCTTCATGGAAGAGATCCAGCAAGCCGGTGCGCCCATGGGCGGCCGCGGGGACATCCAGGCGCATGCACTGATGGCGTTCGGCACCGCCGAGCAACAGGCCGCGTTCCTGCCCAGGCTCGCCCGCGGCGAGATCACCTTCTGCCTGGGCTACAGCGAACCGGGGTCTGGCTCGGACCTCGCATCGATGCAGACGACCGCCGTTCGCGACGGGGACGAATGGGTCATCAGCGGCCAGAAGATCTGGACCACTGCCGCCGAAAAGGCGGACTACATGTGGCTGGCTGCCCGCACCGACCGAAACGCGGCGCGGCCGCACGCGGGCCTCAGCATCTTCATCGTTCCAATGAACAGCCCGGGGCTCACCGTCAGGCCATCGATGGCGATGTACGGTCACACGTTCTGCCAGGAATTTCTGGACAATGTCCGGGTGCCCGCCAGTGCGTTGATCGGAAAGGTCAACGACGGCTGGACAATCCTGACATCGGCGCTAGCGACGGAACGCATGATGATGGGGAGCTTCATCGCCAATGCCCGCGCGGAATTCGAACGACTGGTTCGTTGCATCCGTGACAAGACGGTGGTCGACGACACACTGGCAAATGATGGAGCGGTTCGCGACCGCATCGGCGCGCTAGCGGCCGAAGTGGAAGCCGGGCGGCAGTTGTTCATGAAGAGTATCGCCATGGCCGAGCAAGGCAAGGTCCCCATTCATGAAGCAGCCATGAGCAAGGCCTTTACGGGCGAATTGATGGAACGCCTGGGCCAAACGGCGCTCGATATCCTTGGTACGGGCGCAACCTTGTCCGAAGACGCTGAAGGCGCGATCGCCAACGGCAGGTTCGAACAGTTGCTGCGGTACGCAATCCTGACCGTCATCGGCGGCGGCACCGCGGAGATTCAGCGAAGTCTTATCGCCCAGCGGGGACTAGGGTTACCTCGTTGAAGACGGGATGCGGGACGACGCATGTCTCGTGTCATTGCAGCGAGGCACGTAGCTCACGATCGATCGCAATGGGAACCGGACAACGGCCGTTCGTCTTGTCGATGACATTCCGCTCCTCAACCAAAGCAGCCCATCTGGCTATCGCGTTGGACGTCGCAGATGGGTCGTCCTCTGCCCTACGCGGGCCGGCCCAGGAAGGCCGCTCAGTTTTGCTCGGCGTCGGGCCGTACCCGGCCATTCTCGGCCATTGATGAGTGCGACGGCCCGGCTGAACGAATGTCCCCTCGTACGTCACATCGGACACTTCGTCCTATGGCTACACACATGCGCTGACCCAGTAGCTGAGCTGGTCACCTTATCTAGGTCGCCCGCACTCACCAAACCAACCCGCCTCCCCATTTGCGATCCGCCCGTCGCGCGGTTGCCAGAATCACCCGTTCAGACGACGCATTACAAGGCGAATGCACCCACAATGAACCAGCGCCGTGTTCCGCCGGATGGCACTTTCGAGAGTGCGCCCGGATGCGAATGCGCTGCCCCTTCGCTGGAGTCGGATCCGGGCGAGGGCCTTGGCCTCCGACCATCGTGTCGGAGTTTTTTTGACCCGACTGTGCGAATCGCAAAAAGGGATCCGGCCACGCGAGCCGGATCAATGCGTGGCCGCAACCGGCCAGCGTGGAGATGGGAATGTGCACGGCCCAATCGGGCCGCTCACTTCCGACTCAGCATATCGCCTTGCTCATATCCGCAACCCACTCGCAATGGGTGAAGAGTGGGTAGTGCCTCCTGGCGTCACAGCGCGCCGTGCCGCGCGTCCACAGGGTAAACATCGATGGGTGGTGCGCAGATGCAACACGTTGCCCATTTGGAGTGGGCATTGCACCTTCGTCCTGCGATCTACTGTCACGACGCCAACGGTGGGAGTTGTCCATCCCAACCCCCCGCCCGACAAAAGGCGTGGCTAGCCGCCGAGAGCCCACCTTATGAAGGCATTTCGCGGCGCGACCCAGAAACCTTATGGAGACCTTAGAGCATGAAGAGGAAGATTCTGGCCCTGGCAGCAATGGCCGCGTGCGCTGGAACGGCACATGCACAAACCAGCGTCACGCTGTACGGCGTCGTGGACCTCGGCATCGAGTATGTCAACCGCGTTGCAACGCCGCCAGCAAGCCCAACTACCGCCGTGGCCGGCCCGCCAGTCGGCAAGCGGTTCGACATGCCCAACCAGGGCGGCCTGTCCGCCTCCCGCTGGGGCATTCGCGGGACGGAAGACCTTGGCGGTGGGCTCAAGGCGTTCTTCACACTAGAAAGCCAGTTCACGACCGACAACGGCAACTTCACCGGCGGCAGCGGCCTGTTCAATCGCCAGGCGCTCGTGGGCCTGGGCAACGAGTATGGCAAGCTCTCATTCGGCAAACAGTACTCGAGCTTCCTGGACGGGATGGTGAACTTCTCCCCTACGCGCTTCGCGCCGGCATATGAGCCCGGCATCTGGTGGGTCGGGATGGACTACAAGCCGAACAATACGGTCAAGTACATGGGCCAGTTCGGCGGCCTTTACGCCTCCGCGCATTACTCTTTTGGCGCGGGGCTGCCTGTCTCATCGTTCGGCTCGGCGTCCACGGTGCTCTATAACGGCGGAGCCGGTGAAACACCGGGCGCGTTCCGTGACGACACGGCCTATGGCGCATCGCTGATGTACCTTGGCAAGAGCTTCGGCGCCAGCATTGCCTATGACCAATGGAACCCGGCCGCGACCGTCGGCAACCCCGGAAAGGTCAGGAAGGCCGGCGTGGCCGGCAGTTACACCACAGGCCCGCTGAAGTTCATGGCCGGTTATCGTTGGGGTGATCAGACCTATGCCAACGGCAATACGGCAATGCGCGACGATTACTGGTTCGCCGGTGTCAACTATTCGGTCACGCCAGCGCTGGACCTGCAGGTCGGCTACTTCTACTCCGACATCAAGAAGGTCAGCCCGACCAACACGGGCGCCCCCTCCAATCCCGCGAATCCGCAACAGGTCAGCTTCGTGGTTGACTACACGTTCACCAAGCGCACCGATGTGTACTTCTCGGCAGCGTGGACCCACAACGGAAGCCTGGGCAATGACGGTCCGTTCACGCTGTTCCTGTTCAACTATCCGCAGGCACCCGGACAGAAGAACATGGTCGGCATGACAGCCGGCATCCGACACATCTTCTGATTGTCCGCCGCAATGACCAATGGTCTCCGCGAACGGAAATGGCACTTCGATGGCCCCATGTGCCACCATCGTTCGCCGGGGCCGGACACTACTGGGGAAGACTAAGCCGGATTCCCTGAGTACGTGCCGCTACAACTGCCTCATAGCGGCACGACACATCAAGCTTGGAAAAGATCCGTTTCAGGTTCCACTTGACGGTCTGGACGCTGAGATCCAGTACGAGCGCTATGCGCTTATTGGACATTGACTGCGCCAGCAAGGAGACAATCTCGATCTCCCGTTCGGACAGCAGCGATGGTTCGCGCTTTTGCTGATTGCCAAACTCGGAGAACGTTGTCGAACCAATCAGTCCCGTTGCACTGCCATCCTCCGACACGCCAGTAAGAGCCGCCAGATACCCTGCCAGGTCACCAACAACGCTGCCACGCAAGCGCGCGAGCAGTTCGCGCAGTTGATCACCCTCGTCGAGGAAGGTTCGCTGCAGACCCAGCCGGTAGCCAGTTGCTACCGCTGCGATGAGACTCTGTTCGGTGTCCGCCCGTCGGCCAAGGCAGTCGTAAGCCACGGCCTTCAGCAAAGTGACCGTGACCTGATCGAGGCCCCGTCCATAGTGTTCCGCCCACGCTTGCGCATCCGCAAGCCGCACCAGCGCCTGCGCGGGCGCTCCGGTAGCAAGCGCCAGGCGGGCTGAGGAGATATCGGCAAGCGTCCGCATGCCAGCGGTTGCGGCATGGTCCGCGTCATGACGCCGTGAGATGTCATCAAGTACGCACAGCATGTCCTGCGCGTACCGAATGTCTCGGATTACCAGCGCGATACGGATCTGCTCCGATAGCGTCAAGGCAACACCGCGCTCGAAACCCGCGGCGCGCCAGCACGCTTCGGCACGGGACAGGTACGCCAGGGCCTCCCTCGGCGTCTCCAGCAGCGCAATGAGCCTGGCCTTCGTCAGCGTGGCCCGCCAGGTCACCTCGGGCGGTGATCGCTGAAGACGGTCCATGCGATTAGCCAGCGCCTGGCAAGCCTCGCCAATGCGGTCCATTTCGTACCAGGCCATCGCCATGGTTGCCGCGCACACACAGGCGCTTACCGAGCGACGGCCATGAACGTCTTCCGCCTGCGCGAGCACCGGGCTTCCGATGCGGTCAGCCAGCAGTACGTTTCCCTCAAGCATGGCCGCAATGGCCGCAGTGGTCACTCCTAACAGGGCAAGTTCGTCGCTGGATTGTCGAAGCACGCAGGCCACACGGGAATTGAAAAGTCTGCGCACCGCTGAGTGATCACCCTGCTCGGCCAGCCACCACATGTGCAAGGCGAGGCGCAGCCGCTCCGCGAAGGGGGCGTCATCGATTGGCGTATGACCGACCTGCTCCATGGCCGCACGTGCCGCGATCGGATCGTCGCGATAGGCAGCCATCATCGCGTGAAGCAGATGCCGCTCCCGTGCCAGCCCAGCGCCGCCCGGTGTCATTTCGATCAATGCCAGCCATGCACTGGCCTGCTCCGGTTGGACGGACAGTACACATGCCCAGGCTCCCATCCGCAGCAACGAGCGGTGACGGGCAAATTGCTGCGGCGGCACATGCTGCGCCGTCCATCCAAGGCTCCCGACGGCCGCCTGCGTATCCGCTGTCAGTTCGCGCTCTGCCAGTGAAACGGCCAACTCGGGCTCGCCGCATGCGAGCGCATGACGGACTGCCTCGGCCTGCATGTCATGCCCGACAAACCACTCAAATGCCCGCCTGTGCACGCGCTTCGCCTCGGCAGGTTCCCCCGCCAGGCCCTGCCGCAGGAACCTGTTGAACATCGGGTGAAAGCGATACCAGGAGCCTGCCTCTTCCGTCGTTGCCGGCAGAAGAAACAGACCTCTTGCCGCGATGTCGCCGAGCATCTCGGCCGCCCGTGGCACACCTGTCACAGCCGCTGCCAAATCAGCCCGAAAGCGGCGCAGCACTGACAGGCGGCGCATGAACACGTGCAACTCCTCGGGCACGCCGGCAAGCGCGTCCTCGCTCAAATAGGCCTTCAATCCCGCAAACGGGAAGGCGCTCTTTCCCGGCTGCGTGATTCCGCGCCGCCCCTTTCGCAAGGATTCGAGCGAAAGATGCAGCCCCGCAGGCCAGCCTTCGGTTTGCTCGTGGAGATGGCAAGCCAAGTCGGCATCGACGGCATGGCCCAGCCACTTATGCAGGAATGCGGTGGTTTCGCCGTGCAAGAACAGCAGGTCCCCGGCATCCACCTGCGCCAGCTCGCCAGCCGCGCGCAGGCGCCCGACCTGCAGGGCCGGCATGGCGCGCGATGCCACCACGACGTGCAGCCTTGGCACTGCCGCGTCGACAATCATCTGAAGCAGGCCGACGATACCCGGGTCGTCCGCTCGATGAAGGTCGTCGATCATCAGGTACAGCTCGCCCCGCAGGCTGGTCAGTGCATTAACCAGCCCAGACAATGCCCTTGGCATGCCGGCAATATCACTTGTACGGGCGGTCGCAGGATCAAGCGCAACGCCTGCATGAGCCAGTGCGCCATGCAGGCCGGCGATGAACCGCTCAGGCTGCCGATCCGAAGGATCCAGCGACACCCAGGCAATGCGCGCGCCCGTGGCAGCCAATCGCAGGCGCCATTGCGCCATCAGCGTACTCTTGCCGAAACCCGGATAGCCCGTGATCAGCACCAGCCGGCACTCCGGGCATTCGCGCAGCCGCGTCAGCAGCGCTTCTCGCTGCACCATGCGCTCGCCGACGCGGGGCGGCATGAACTTTGTAGCAAGGAATCCTGAAGACTCGCCCATCTCACTTCCCGCAACGGCGCATCACAGTTTGCGCGCGATCAGTTCCTTCATCAGTTCGTTCGTGCCCCCATAGATCCGCTGGATGCGCGCGTCGGTGTACATCCGCGCAATCGGGTACTCGTTCATGTAGCCATCTTGAGATCCGAGCCGCAGCCAGGCTCGGTCATTGCAATGGCGGTGATCCACTCACCGGATGCCATCTTCGGCAACCAGCGCTCGCGCTGGTTTTCCGTGCCGTATTCGAGCAGGTAATGCGCAACGATCGAATGCACCGAATGCTTCATCGGCATCTCTGCACGGGCCAGTTCGTCGATAACCACCGCCTGGTAGGCCATCGACGTACCGGAGCCGCCGTATGCCTCCGGGATCTCGGGCAACATCATGCCCAGTTCGCCCATCTGCTTCCAGATATCGCGATCGATGAATCCCTGCTCTCGCCAGCCAGGCAGACGGGGCACCATCTCGGCTTCGATGAAACGCCTGAACTGGGTGCGGAACAGTTCGATGTCAGCGTCCATCCAGGGAAACTGGTGCAACTTTGGCGTCATGATTCCTCTATCTTGAGGGATTGCAGGGCACGCAGGCTCAGCGCCCTGTGAATACCGGAACGCGGCCATCCATGAATGCGCGCACCGCATTCCTGTGGTCTTCGGTGAAGAAGTTCTCTTTCTCCAGCGCCAGCGACGTATCGAGCACGAGGTTCGCGGTGTCCCGCACGATCTTGTTGACGGATGCCTTGGTCGCGGCAATTGCCAGGCGCGGACCTTCCGCCATGCGGCGGGCCATCGCCATCGCAGAGGCCAGTACGTCGGCCTGCGGCACGACTTCGTTAATCAGGCCGATGCGCTCGGCTTCGGCGGCCGTGAGCTTGTCACCGGTAAACAGGTAACGCTTGGCGCGTGCCGGGCCTACGAGCAACGGCCAGATCACCGAGCCACCATCTCCGGCGGCCACGCCGATGCTGACGTGCGGGTCGGCGAGCTTCGCGCTGTCAGCCATGTAGATCATGTCGCAGAACAGGGCCAGCGTGCAGCCCAGACCGGCCGCAGGCCCGTTCACGGCGGCGATGATCGGCTGCGGAAGCTCCAGCAGATCGATAATGATCTTGCGAGCCTCGCGGAACAACGTGTCGAGTTCGGCGGGCGTGATGTCGCAAAACCAGGCGAGGTCGCCGCCGCCGCAAAAGCCGCGGCCTTCGCCAGTCAGCACCACCGCATGAACGGTGCGGTCGGCCGCAATCTCGGCGAACACGCGCGACAGTTCCTCGTGCAGGCCGGCATTGATGGCGTTCATTGCCTCCGGCCGGTTCAGGCGCATGGTCAGCACGCCGCCATCCTGCTCGAAGCGGATGAATCGATATTGATCGTAGGACATGGAAAATGGTCTCCGTCGGATTCGCTGCGTGTTGCGTCAGGCCAGGAAGCCGCCGTCGACATTGAAGTGGGCACCGGTCACGAAAGACGCCCTGTCGGAGCAGAGCCAGACCACCATCTCGGCCTGCTCCTCCGGCTGGCCCAGACGGCGCATCGGCGTCATCGCCAATGCCTTCTCCAGCGTGCGGCTGGGGAACTCGCTGGTCGATCCACCCGTCATCGGCGTGGTGACATAGCCGGGGCACAGCGCATTGATGCGCACGCCGTACTTTGCGTATTCCAACGCGGCGGTTCGCGTCAGACCGATCACGCCATGCTTGGATGCGGAATAGGCCGCCGAGCCGGATGTCCCCATCTGGCCCGCGATGGAGGCGGTATTCACGATGGCCCCTTTTCCCCGCTCCTTCATATGCCGCAGTTGCGGGACCATGCACCGGAACACGCCGGTCAGGTTCACATCGATCACGCTGTGCCATTGGGCCATGCCAAGCTCGTCCGTCAGGCCGACACCGCCACTGATGCCGGCGTTGTTGAACGCAACATCGAGCGCGCCGAAGCGAGACAGCGTGGCCTGCACCAGCGTTTCGCAACTCTCCTCGCTGCGCACGTCCAGGGCCTGGAACATCGCCATTCCGCCGGCTTCCTCGATTTCGTTGACGGCGGCGATCCCGGTGGCTTCGGTCATGTCCGCCACTACGACGCAAGCCCCTGCGCGTGCCATCAACAGCGCGGTGGCGCGGCCAATTCCCGAGGCACCACCAGTAACGATGGCAACCTTGCCTTGCAGATCCAGCATGAGAAACTCCTTTGATATCGAGGTCAGAAGCGCGGCTCGCGCTTCTCTACGAAGGCGCGTACGCCCTCGGCAAATTCGGGTTGTCCTGCGGCGGCCACAAGGCGCTGCCGCTCGTGGTGCAGGTGCGTGGCCAGATCGTTGTCGTGTGCTTGGTAGACGAGCTGCTTGACGGCGGCGAACGCGCCCGGCGGTCCAGCCAGCAGGCGCCGCAGCACCTTGCCCACCTCCAGGTCGAAATTGCCGGCAGGCACGACGAAGTTGACCAGTCCCAGCGCCTGGGCGCGCACCGCGTCAAAGCCGTCGGTCAGCAGCAGCAGTTCCAGCGCCCTCCGCTCCCCGGCAAGGCGAGGCAGCCAATAGGTCGCGCCAAGGTCTGGCGTGGCGGCAATGCGCGTATAGGCAGTGTTGAAGCGCGTACTGTGTGCCGCAATCACGAGGTCAGCCACGTTGAGCAAACCGAGGCCGCCGCCAGCGACTACGCCATGCACAGCCGCGACCACGATCACCGGCGACGCGCGCAATTGTGCGAAGAGTGGATTCAGTGCGTCGAGGACGCCCTTGATGCGCGCAGGCGCACCGGGCTGTTCAGGCTGCAGCCAGGCCAGGTCAGCGCCGGGACAGAACATCGGGCCATTTGCGCGGATCACCGCTACGCGCACGTCGCGGGCATCGAGAACTTCTGCAAGCACGCTGGCGAGATCGTCATTCAGCCTTCCGCCCAATGCGTTGCGCGTGGCCGGACTGTTCAGCGTAACGGTGGCGAGACCGTCCCGGATCTCCAGTGAAACGGCCGGTGCGTCGGCATTCGCGACGAGCGGGCCGCTAGCATGGTGGTTCATGTTCCTTCCAACATCGATGAATTTCGAACGGATTGCGCGAGACACGGGCGAACAGTGCCCTGCGCGCGCCGCCGTTGCCGGCAAGGCGCGCTTGCGCAATCTGGGCACGGGATTCTTCCGGGTGTGCGGTGGCACGACCAAGCAGAGCACCCACCCGGAATGACTGCTACTTGCCGTTGCCCACCGCGAGCTGCTTGGTGGCGAAGATGCCGCCGACCAGCGGGTCACCGCTCTCCAGCAGGCCGGTGATGCCGCCCCAGGTGTTCCACTTGCGGTTGTCGTCGGGGAACTGCGAGCGTGCCTTGATCTTGCCTGTCGACCAGTCCAGCCCGACATACTCGTAATGGCCGTCCACCTTGTTGGCCAGATAGGCCATGCCACTTGCGGCCGAGACCACGGGCACCATCACGTCGGTGTTGCCGATCTCGCGGTTGACCCAGGCCTTCTCGAATGCGCGCGTGCGCGGGTTCCAGTTGAACTTGACAACGCCAGACTTGACGTCTTCGGCGCGAAGCTTGCGGCCTACCATCTGGCCCGCATGCGATACGGAATTGGTGCCGGCGGCATCATCATGCGAAATCGGGTAGACGCTGTCGGTCAGCCATGGATTGCGCTCTGGCAACGAGGGACTGGCTGCCCCGGCGGTTTGTGCCAGCACGGCGCTGGCAGCAAGCACAGCAAGGATCCGTACACGGACTTGGTTTTTCATGGCAACTTCGCAAGCTCAAAGTGGCTACAGGAAAAATGCGCGATGAACGAGGCCCGGCAGGGCTCTGCGGAATGCAGGCCACGCCGGTGCCTTTCATGAGGGCGTGATCAGCCAGCCACTGTACAAGGCAACGGAATGACAGGTATCTCGTGGTGTATCGCCCCAGGCGTCGGCTACTTCTTCCAGTAGCGCTCGCGCAACTGGTACTTGAGCACCTTGCCCACGCCTGACAGCGGCAGGGCCTCGCTGAACTCGATGCTGCGCGGGCATTTGTAGCCCGCGATACGCTCGCGACAATGGGCCTGCACCGATTCCAGCGACGTGGACTGCCCGGGCCTGAGCACGATGATGGCGTGCACGGCCTCGCCCCATTTCTCGTGCGGAATGCCGATCACGGCCGACTGTGCGACCGCGGGGTGGCTCGACAGCGCGTTCTCGACCTCGGCCGAGTAGACGTTTTCGCCACCGCTGATAATCATGTCCTTGAGGCGGTCAACCAGGAAGACAAAGCCTTCCTCGTCCATGTAACCGCCGTCGCCGGTGTGCATCCAGCCGTTGCGGATAGCCTGCGTCGTGGCTTCCGGCTTGTTCCAGTATCCGAGCATGACGTTCGGCCCGCGCACGACGATCTCCCCGGGAGTGCCTCGCGGCACTTCGTTGCCGTTCTTGTCGACGATACGAACCTCTACCGTCGCCGCCGCGCGGCCGACCGAGCCGATCCGGCCGTTCTCGACATAGGCCTGGCCGTGATGTTGGGGCAGCAATTGCGTCCCTATCGGCGCAAGCTCCGTCATGCCGTACCCCTGCATGAACCCGACTGACGGAAACACCTGCCGCAGCCTTGCCATCAGTGCCTGCGTCATCGGTGAAGCGCCGTAGCTCAGCATCTTGAGCGACGAGAGATCCAGCCTGGCCACTTCATCGGGGCGGCCGTCCATCCACGACACGAGCATGTGGATGATGGTCGGGGCGAGCAGGATGTCCGTAATGCCCTCTTCCGAAATGAGCGAGAGAATCGCCGCGGGGTCGACGGTGGGAACCACGACATGCCGGCCGCCCGAGATAATCAGCGCCATGAAGCCTGCAAAGTCCGCCAGATGGAACATCGGCATGGCATGCAGGTAACGCGCCTCGGATGAATAGGCGCCGGCGATCAGCGAGCAGCTTGCAGCCCAAAGCAGGTTGGCATGGCTCAGCATCACGCCTTTGGGAAAGCCCGTGGTGCCGCCGGTATAGAAAATGCCGGCAAGATCGTCGCCCTGGCGGAATGCATCCTCGATCGGCTCGCTCTCCGCAATCAGGACCTCGTAGTTAAGCATGCCTGGCGGCGTTTCGCCATCACCGGCATAGATGACGTGGCGCAACGTCCTGGAGTGGGCGGCAACCTGCGCGCCGGCATCCTTGAAGGTGTCGTCGACGATCATCACGACGGTTTCGGAATCGTCGAACGAATAGAGAATTTCCGCAGGACTCCAGCGGATATTGACCGGGTTCAGCACCGCGCCGGCCCACGGCACTGCCATGAAGTACTCGAGATAGCGCGCGGAGTTCAGCGAATACATCGCCACCCGGTCGCCTTCGGCAACGCCCAATGCGCGCAATGCTCCGGCCAGCCGCGCAACGCGCGCGCCATACTGGGCGAACGTCAGTCCCTTGCCCTGAAACCGCACCGCGATCTCATTGGGCCGCTGTTGCAGCGAGCGATGCAGGCCTTGCGTCATATACATAGCTTGTCTCCTGTGGCGGGAGCCCGGCACGCGCGGCCGGTTCCGCCCTTTTCTTGTCGTTGTCGATTGCCGCCCTCTCAGGCTCGCTTCCATACCAGCCCATGCTCCAGCGACGCGAGCACCTGGTCGGTGTGCTGGCCACGCAGCGGAATGGCTCCCGGGGCCCGCGCCTGTCCATCGAAACGCGGTGCGGGCATGGCCTCCAGTTCGCCGTTGCGCTCGAAGTAGATGCTGCGCGCCACGTTGTGCGGATGCTCGGCCGCCTCCTGCGGGCTGAGCACGGCGCCGAAGCAGACATCGGTGCCTTCCAGCAAGCCACACCACTCGGCGCGCGTGCGTCCCGCAAAGATCTCCGCGAAATGCCGATGCATCTCCGGCCAGCGCTTGCGGTCCCACTGCCCCGCAAACTGGGGCGCATCCTCGAGCCCCAGCTTTTCAAGCAGCAATGCATAGAACTGCGGTTCAATCGCACCCACGGTGATGAAGTTGCCGTCTGCGCAACGATAGGTCCCGTAGAAATGCGAACTGTCATGCACGTTCTTGCCACGCTGCCCGACCACTAGCCCAGCCTTCTTCGCCGATAGCAGCAACTGCAGCATGTGTGCCGATCCGTCCACAATGGCGGCATCGACCACGGTGCCTTTGCCGGTCTCGCGTGCATTGAGGATGCCCGCCAGAAGGCCCACTGCGAGGTACAGCGCGCCGCCGCCGATGTCGCCAACCGCGGTAATGGCCGACGAAGGCGGTTCGGCGGGGGTGCCATTGTAGTAAAGCGCGCCCGATACCGAGATGTAGTTGTTGTCATGGCCCGCGGCATGCGCCAGCGGCCCATCCTGGCCCCAGCCGGTCATGCGGCCGTAAACCAAGCGCGGGTTACGGGCCTGCAGGACCTCCGGACCCAGTCCCAAGCGCTCCATGACACCCGGGCGCATACCTTCGATCAGCGCGTCGGCGTCCTCCACCAGTCTCAATACGAGCTCCCGGCCCTCCGCCGTCTTGAGGTCGGCAACCACCGAGCGCTTGCCACGGTTGAGTACATAGCCTTCGGCCGGCTTGCCGGCGTTGGCGGCATCGCCGCGCTCGACGGCAATCACATCGGCGCCAAGATCCGCCAGATGCATCGCGCAAAACGGCCCGGGGCCAATCCCGCAAATTTCCACAATCCTGATACCCGACAGCATGAGTCTCTGTCTCCTCTGTTGTACGCGCTTGGGCGGCTGCTTACAGCGAGCGCGCGACCAGTTCGCGCTGGATCTCGTTGGCGCCGCCGTAGATGCGTTGCACACGCGCGTCCGCATACATGCGCGCGATGGGGTACTCGAGCATGTAGCCGTATCCACCGAAGAACTGCACGCAACGGTCGATGACTTCACCCTGGCGCTCGGTCAGCCAGAACTTGCCCATCGACGCGAGCGAGGAATCGAGCTTGCCGTCGATCCACTGCTGGATGATGTGGTCGGCGAACGCGCGCGAAGCCGACACGGTAGCCTTGACATCGGCCAGCACGAAGCGTGTGTTCTGGAAGTCCAGCAGGGTCTTGCCAAAGGCGCGGCGTTCCTTGACGTACTCGACCGTCAGCGCGAGCGCCCGCTCCATTTGCGCGGCGGCACCCACGGCAATCATGGCGCGCTCGTACGGAAGCTGGCCCATGAGCTGGAAGAAGCCCTGGCCTTCCACACCACCGATCAACGCATCGGCCTCGACCACGCAGTCGTCGAAGAACATTTCCGATGTGTCGCCCGCGTCCTGGCCCACCTTGTCCAGGCACTTGCCACGGCGGAAGCCGGGGTTGCTGGTGTCAACGATCAACAGCGAAATGCCCTTGGCACCAGACTCCTCGCCGGTCTTGGCCACGACTACCACCATGTCGGACATCTGACCGTTCGTGATAAAGGTCTTCGCGCCGTTGACGACGTACCGGCCGTCAGGGCGCTTCTTCGCCGTGGTGCGGACCCCCTGCAGGTCCGAGCCGGTACCCGGCTCGGTCATCGCGATCGAGGTGATGATCTCGCCTGATGCCATGCCGGGGAGCCAGCGCTGCTTCTGGGCCTCGGTGCCATAATTGCTCAGGTAATGGCCAACGAGGTAGTTGATGCCGTAGCCAAAGCCCGAGTTGCCGGCGTAGCCCATTTCGCGGATCACTACTGCCGCGTGCGCGGCCGAGCCGCCCGCGCCGCCGTACTGCTCGGGGACGTCGGGCAGGATCAGGCCGAGCTCGCCGGCCTTGAGCCAGGCATCGCGGTCGACACGGTGCTGTTCGCGCCATTTCATCTCGTTGGGTTCGATGACTTCCTTGCAGAAGCGCCGCACCGAATCGGCGAATGCTTCGAGGTCCTCATCAATCCACGGCGAACGGTAGTTCTCAAGCATGCTGGTTCCCCTTACCTTTCAGGCTCAGACGTTGCCGATGCCGCCACCGCAGACCAGCACCTGGCCCGTCACGTAGTCGGACTCCGGCTGGCAGAACATGTACACCGAACCGGCGGCTTCGACGGCGGTGCCCGGACGGCCGAGCGGAATTAACTTCTTCGACTGCTCCACCAGCGCCTCGCTGATCCCGACCTTGATCTCGCGGCCTTCGATGCTCACGGTCTTGGCCTCGGTGCCGGTCAACGGCACGGTCAGACGGGTTTCGATGTGGCCGAAGGCGACCGCGTTGACATTGACCTTCAGGCGACCCCACTCCTTGGCCAGCGTCTTGGTCATGCCCAGAATGCCGGCCTTGGCGGCCGAGTAGTTGGTCTGCCCGGCATTGCCGCCCGCGGCCGCCGACGAGATGTTCACGATCTTGCGGAACACTTCGCGGCCTTCAGCGGCTTCGGCCTTGGCAGCGGCCGAGATCACCGGGTAGGCGGCGCGCAGAATGCGGAACGGGGCCGTCAGGTGGCAATCCATGATCGCGTACCACTGCTCGTCGGTCATCTTCTGGATGACGTTGTCCCACGTATAGCCCGCGTTGTTGACGACGATGTCGATGCCCTTGAAGTTCTCGACCGCCGTCTTAACCAGGCGCTCCGAGAAGTCCGATGCCGTCACGCTGCCCACGCACGCCACGGCCTCGCCGCCGCGCGACCTGATCAGTTCAACGACTTCCTGGGCCGGGTCGGCGTCCAGGTCGTTCACCACCACGCGTGCGCCTTCCGACGCCAGCTTCAGGGCCACTTCACGGCCAATGCCACGGCCCGAGCCGGTAACGATTGCGGACTTGCCTGCGAGCTTGCTCATGTTGTCTCTTCCTTTTGCAACAAGAATAGGTTGCTGGTATTCAGTTCAATGCCACGGTGGCTTCGCCCACCAGCTTGTCTTCCGCGTACTGGTTGGTGCACCGGATGGCGACCTTCACGCGCTTCTCTCCGTCCACTTCAAGCTTTTCAACAATCTCTCCAGTGCAGGTCGGCTGGTTGCCGAGGTGCGTGATGCCGGTGAAACGGATCGCCACGTTGCGCAGCGCTGTCTGCGGCACCCAGTTCGTCAGCAGGCGGCCGAGGTAGGCGGCCGACAGCATGCCGTGCGCGAACACGTCCGGCATGCGCGCCTTGCGGGCGAAGTCGATATCGATGTGGATCGGGTTGTGGTCACCCGAAGCGCCGCAGTAGAGCGCCAGCGTGGTGCGGTTGATCGCCGGCAGGGCCAGCGGCGGCAGCTTGTCGCCGACTTTCACGTCATCAAAGCGAAGGGCTTGCATCGTTCTCATCTCCTTAGCCACGGCGTTCCACCAGGGTGGCGCGCAGGTCCGCCACGTGCTCGCCCTTCTGGTTGGTCACTCTGGTTTGCTGCACGACAAAGTGCAGCGCTCCGCCTTTCTTGTCGTAGACGTCAGCCACCGTGGTTTCGAAATGCAGCGTGTCGCCGGCATATGCCATGCGGTGGTAGTCGAATGCCTGTTCGGCATGCAGGATTCGGCCGAGGTCCAGTTGCAGGACCGACAGGGTCTCGTTCAGGTCGCCCACCTCGCTGTTCAGGCACATGAAGAACGTGGGCGGCACCGGAAGCGTCGGGTGTCCGGCATCGCGCGCCGCCGATTCGTCCGTGTAGACCGGGTCGATCTCTCCGATTGCCTTGGCGAAGAAGCGCAGCCGCCCCTTCTCCACGTCGACCGTGCCTTGCGACATCAGGCGGCCGATAAGGCTTTTGTCTGCCATTTCGGGTATCTCCTTGGTTATCCGCGGCGCCAGGCATCGGCGCCACGCGTTTGCTCGGTTCTCAGCCGCGGCCGTACAGCGTCACCACGCAGGCGCCGCCCAGGCCGAGGTTGTGTTGCAGCGCCAGGTTCACGCCATCGACCTGCGTGGCTTCGGCCGTCCCGCGGATCTGGCGGGTCAGTTCGTAGCACTGCGCCAGTCCGGTTGCCCCCAGCGGGTGTCCCTTCGACAGCAAGCCGCCCGACGGATTGGTCACGACCTTGCCACCGTAGGTGTTGTCGCCGTCCATGACGAATTTCTCGGCGCCACCGACCGGGCAGAAGCCCAGCGCTTCATAGGTCAGTAGCTCGTTGTGGGCGAAGCAGTCGTGCATCTCGGCGACCTTGATGTCCGACGGGCTGACGCCGGCCTTCTCATACACCTGGCGCGCAGCGGTCTGCGCCATGTCGAAGCCCACCACCTCGATCATCGAGCGGGTCTCGAACGGCTTGGGGCTGTCGGTAGTCATCGACTGCGCCAGGATGCGCACGTCGGTACGGATGTTGTGCTTCTTCGCGAAGGCTTCCGAGCAGATGATGGCGGCGGCTGCGCCGCAAGTCGGCGGACAGGCCATCAAACGGGTCATCACGCCCGGCCAGATCATCTGGTCGGCCATCACGTCTTCCGTGGTGACGACCTTGCGGAAGATCGCTAGAGGATTGTTGGCAGCGTGGCGGCTGGCCTTCGCACGGATGGCGGCAAAGGTGTCCATCTTCGTGCCGTACTTCTCCATGTGCTCTTTGCCCGCGCCCCCGAACTGCAGTAGCGCCATGGGAATGCCTGCGGCGGCAGCCTCGGGGTTCGCGGCGTTCGTGATTTCCAGTTGCGGGCCGAGTGGTGCCGGGCGATCGTCCCAGTGCGACTTCAGTGCGCCCGGTTGCATCTGTTCAAAGCCCAGGGCAATGGCGCATTCCACGGCACCGCTTTCCACCGCCTGCCGAGCCAGGAACAGCGCGGTCGATCCGGTCGAGCAGTTGTTCGTCACGTTGACGATCGGAATCTGCGAGAGGCCCACGGGATACACCGCGGCCTGGCCTGCGCAGGAGTCTCCATATACGTAGCCGACGTAGGCCTGCTGTACGCGGTCATACGGGATGCCGGCATCGGCCAGCGCCATGCGCGCGGCTTCCGAGCCCATCTCGATGTAGGTGCCGCTGGCCCCGGGCTTCTTGAACGGGACCATGCCGACCCCGGCGACTACGACATTGTTCGACATGCAAATCTCCTTCCTTGGTTGGTGGCACTCGCAATCTGTCCGTGCAGTCGCGCTCGAGTGCCCGGATGAAGCGCGGGCTGCGATGTGGGTTGCTATAGGGCCGTCGCAGCCTGACTGCTCCAGTCTGACAACACGGCCCCGACGGTGGTGCGTGGGCTCGTGCCGGCGATACGTACCTCCGGAACGGTGCGGCTGAATCTCGGTGCCGGGGCTGGCTGGGTCACCCCATCGATTTCGATGAAGGTGTTGCGGGCCACGTTGTGCGGATGCTGCGGAGCTTCCTCCATATCGAGCACAGGAGCAAAACAGACATCGATTCCGCCAAGCAGGGCGGACCACTGCGCGCGCGTGCGGGTGATGAAAAGCGCTGCGAGCTGGCGCTTGAATTCCGGCCACTGGCGCTTGTCCATCTGCTGCATGAAGGCTGGATCGGTCTGGTCCAGGCAGACCAGCAGGCGCGAGTAGAACTTGGGCTCGACGCAGGCTAGCGATATGTACTTGCCGTCAGCGCACTCATAGGTGTCATAGAACGGCGCCGCTCCGTCATACAGGTTGCTGCCGCGCCGCGCGGTCCAGGTTCCCTGCGCCTTCAGCCCGTAGAGCGAGGCGCCCAGCAGCGCGCTGCCATCGCTCACCGCCGCATCGATGACTTGGCCTTTTCCGCTCTGCCGGGCTTCCAGCAGCGCACAGGCAATTCCGAACGCGAGCATCATGGCCCCGCCACCGAATCCGCCGAGCAGGTTCAATGGCGGCGCCGGGGATTCCTCAGGTCGCCCCATGGCACCGAGCAGGCCGCTCACGGCGATGAAGTTCAGGTCGTGCCCGGCGGATTTCGCCAGCGGCCCATGCTGGCCCCATCCGGTCACGCGGCCAAAGACCAGCTTCGGGTTGCGCGCCAAGCATGCTTCCGGCCCCAGGCCGAGCCTTTCCATCACACCGGGCCGAAACCCCTCGATCAGCACATCGGCCCTGGTGACCAGGTCCAGTACCCTGGCTGGTCCGCCGGGCGCCTTCAGTTCGATGTGAACGGTGCGTTTGCCTCGGGCATTGACGTCAAATCGCAGCGGGTCCTGTTCGATGGGCTGTGCCTGCGGGCCCGTGCAACCAGTCCGCGGCCGCTCAACACGAATGACATCGGCCCCCATGTCGGCCAGCATCATTCCGCAGAATGGCCCCGGCCCGATTCCGACCATTTCAATGACTTTGACACCAGCGAGGGGACCGCTCATTTCCGTTCATCCAGTCAGCCGGGCAGTGACTTGCACCGTGCGGCTCGTTGCCTTCGTGTGGGAAGCATTCTGGGTGGGTCATGACCGCAAGACGATCGTCCGATCATGTGAATCGTCTCGTCCGAACGGGTGAATTCGTGCAAAGGTCCCCCGCGCACGCATTCGGAGCGCTCGATAGCGCACAACGAATCAGCGACTAAGTCGCAGCAGCAGGACGGCGTCGTGCATACCGCTTTGTGCGATCGGCATGCGGAGCGCCGCAGAAACCCTGCGCACTCTGCAATTCGCCCGTTCAGACGACGCGCAACCATCGCAACCTAGGAAAGAATCGGGGCAGGCTTCGATCTATCCGATGCGAAGCAACACTGGAGACACTGACATGGCGGAAGCCAATCCCATTGCCGCGGAGGCGAATGCCGATCCCGCGATCCCTGCCGGCTTTATGCCAGTACTGTCCCGTTCGGGCTATATGAATGGCTTCGGCACCTTCTACGTGCACCCCGAACGCAGGATCGTCGCGGCGCGAGTTCGGGACACACACCTCAACGGACTCGGCATCGCCCACGGTGGCATGCTGGCCACGCTGGCCGACACGGCAATCGGCATGATGATGATGGTGGAAGACAAGCACGGCACCCCGGGGGTCACCGCGGCGCTGAGCATGGAATATCTTAGTTCCGCTTCATCGGGAGACTGGGTGGAAGCTCATGTGGAGATCGACAAGATGGGCGCTCGACTCCGCTTTGCGGGCTGCCGCGTTCTTGTCGGCGAGCGATGCGTGCTGAAGGCCAGCGCCGTTTTCGCCGTGGCGCCTTCGCATCGGGACAGCCATCTTCCGGGGAACAGGCGCGGCGCCAACGAGGATGCCAGATCATGGCTGGCATCGCTGAGTCACTTCTAGCGCGGCCGGAATTGCGAATTACGCCGCGCGATGGATTCGCTGACTAGGCAATCAACCCAAGCTGGCGCGCGAGCATGACAGCCTCGGTCCGGTTGTGGGCGCCCAGCTTGGCGGAGATATTACGCAGGTGGGTCCGAATCGTGTTCTCCGAGACGAAGAGGCTCTGCGCAATGGCTGCATTGGATTTGCCAAGCGCCAGCAGTTTCAGCACATGGATCTCGCGATGCGTCAGGCCCGTGGCCAATGCCTGCGCATCGCCAAGCGTTGATGCGTCCTCATCAGAAGCAGCACCCGCCACTATCTGGCATGCCGCCTCAAGTCGCTCGGCAAACGCTGCCATCTCTGCCGACTGCCGCACGCGTGAAGCATTGGCACGGCGCCAGGCCAGCACCATTGCTGCGACCAGCGGCCCCTCATCCGCAAAGGGCTGGACCATGCCTTGCGGCGCCGCCTCGGCAATCGCCCGTGCAAGCCGCTCTCCGGCTTCGACAACTTGGCCGCTCCGCTGCAGGGCCTCGACCCACAGCAACGTGAGATGCAGTCTGAGCCGGTGACATTCCTGCACGCGCGCTGCTTCAACCGCTTCAGGCAATTCGGCTAGCGCTTGGCCCAGGGCAGACGCCGGCGGCTCCCCCCTCACTTTCAGGCGCAGCCGCGCAAGCGCGATAGACTCGACATCGTGCAGGGGTACGGCCGGAGCCTTGCCAGCCAGCCGCTCGATGGATTCCTCCGCACGCTGCAGGTAGGCAGAGGCGGCTGCGGTGTCCCCGCGCAGCAATGCAAGACGCGAGCGCTCCAGCTCGGAGCAGAGCACAAGCCGTTTGGCATTGTCCTGATGTCCCTGGTATTCAAGTTCCCCGAGCAAACCAAACGCACGCTCGTGCTCCCCGCGATGCCATGCGAGGCGCGAAAGCGTGATATGGCCGCGCACAAGGAAATCGCCCAGGCCAAGGTCACGGGCTAGTGGGAGATACACAGTCAGAATACGTTCGGACTGCTCCGACTGGCCGGCCTCGTATAGAGCTTCGGCCAGTTGGACCGCGGCCAGCGCGTGCCCCTCAGCGCCTGGCGTCTCCTCGGTTGCCATGTAGTTCGTGGCCACGCGGAAGCGCACCAGCGCGTCCTGGAGACGCCCCTGGCGCAGGCTAATGGTGCCTTCCAGGCATTCTGCAATAACCAGGCTGAAAGTGCTGCCGATCTCGAAGTGCGAGCGGCGCGCTTGCTCCAGGAGAGCGCGTGCCTCCTCATTGCGATTCAGCCCTGCATAGAAAAACGCCAGTGAATTGGTCAGCAGGCTGTATGGAAATCCGTAACGAGGATCCAGCAATCCGTGGCTCTCGATGGCGACATCAGGCCCTCGTTCATCGTCGGACATCAACATGAACATGGGCCGCATTGCCAGAAGGTGCGCTTTCACCTCGTCATCGCAATGCGTGCCGCCTGTGGCAAGCAACGCATCGAAGCTGGCAAGCATCGCCAGCGCTTCCTGGTGGCGATGCGTAAATGCAAGCGCCCAGAGGTGTGCCATCCGCAGCCTCGGATTGGCATCCATGACGTCTGGGGGCAGCTTATCGAGCCATCTCGCCAGGAGACGGAAGCGGCCGACGTCCAGCAGCTTCTGCACATGGTTGCCCAGCAAGCGAACAACGAGTTCCGGATCGTCCGCCTGCATGGCATGTTCGATGGCGGGTACCGGTCTGGCCTGTGCCTGGAACCATTGCGCGGCGCGCTGGTGCAGGGCCGCTGCCGCACCCGGGGCAGCATGCTGGAGCTGCACCCGCAAGAAGTCCGCGAAGAGGCTGTGGTAGCGATAGTGTCCGGGGCGGTCCAGCGACACCACGAAAAGATTGGACTGTTCGAGCTGGGCCAGCATTGCCGCACTGTCCTGCCGCCCGGTCACCGCATCGCACAATGGCGCGTTGAGCTCCTGGAGGATGCTGGTGCTCAGCAGGAAGTCGCGCACCAGTCCGGACTGTTTGTCGAGCACGTCCTCGGCCAGAAACTCAGTAATCGCGGCGTCGGAACCAGAAAAGGATTCAAGAAACGCCTCCGGTTGCTCTCGCCCTTCCAGTGATACGGAAGCGAGCCACAGGGCCGTGGCCCATCCTTCAGTGACGTGATGCAGTCTCTCCAGAAGCGTTCCGCTCAGGGGAAGCCCCCGGCGCTCACGCATGAACTCGGCAGTCTCTTCCGGAGAAAAACGCAACTGCTCCAAGCCGATCTCGACAACCTGACCGCGGGCCCGCAAGCGGCCCAGTCCAAGACCCGGAACAATACGCGAGCCAATCACCAGTTGCCAGCCCTGCGGCATATGCTCGATCACTTGCCGGACCAGGTCCAAAACCGCTGAGCTCTGGATCGCTTCGAAATCGTCAAGAAACAGCGTGAATGCAGTGGTGGAAGCCGCGATACGCTCAATCAGTTCCAGCACGCCACCGTCGTGCAGCGACATGTCGGTGGACGGTGCTGCTTCGGCTACTGCGACATTCAGGTGGGAAACGAACCGTCCAAGGTCATTGTCAGCGGAGTCAAGGTTGAACCAGGCGGTAGCGGCGCCGGCATCCTCCTTTAGCCGCGCAGCGTACTGCAGCATGGCAGTGGTCTTGCCAAAACCCGCCGGTGCACGCACGACGATCAGGCGCGCACTTCCCGCCGCTTCCATCCGGTCTCTCAACCGCGGACGGTCCATTTGGGAGGTCGCAAGCACTGGCGCATACAGCTTGGACAGGAGAAGAGTGGGCCGATTGGTCAACATTGGGACTCTTATGGTATTGCCTTGCAGCAATCGCATGGCGTTGCAACGGGAAGCTGGAAATTATGCCAGCAGAAATTCTGTCGGCGCGATGGTGGCTGCCAGCCAGACGTATGCACCGGGCGCCACACACCGAATCACTATTTCAGACGACTCGCAAATCGCCGGGCTGAAACAGAATCGAGCCAACGAGCCTCCTACTCAGCGTACCCGAGCCATGCAACACGCGCGCAACAAGCAGCCCGCCGCAAAGAAAGAGACGCTGGCAAAACCAGCCAGATCGGCGAGCGACTCCGGATTGCGACACGATCTGACGGAACTGTCCGCCGATATCCGGGCTTACCGCCAGCGCATCCATGCAGTGGCGCATTGCAGCTTACCCTCCTGCACGGATGGAGAGAGTCCGGGCCTCGCCGGATTGCTTGATCGTTGGATCATGCAGGCAACGGGACGCAATCAGCTCATTCTTCTGGCATGCGCAACGGAACTTGGGGTCATCAAGTGGAGGCACCTCGAAGCTGGCGGGCACACGCTTTCGCGGCTCGACTGCCGGGCCCTCCGTGCTCTCTACTGGGCAACGGTCCGGCGTTGGCAAGGTAGTAAAGCACAGGGCAAGGCAGGTCAAGCTTAATCAGCGAATGACGCGGGCGCCTTCTGTTGCCGAGAGCCGAGACGGCTTTGCTCTCGCCTCCCTGCACCGGTCGGGGCAACGAAGAAGACAAGGTAGGGTGACGACAGCTTTGCATCCTGAAACGGTCGTTCTAGTTGCTGGAATCAGTAGGACCGCTTAGGGTCGCGAAGAGCCGACCCGGCAGGCCAAGGCCCCCCTCACCTGCTGCGGCATATCCTCACTAGACATTCGCTGTCCAATCGTCGTCGGTAGGCGCGAGGCCAATTTGATTGACCATCAGATAGGGGCCCAATTCAGGAAAGTCGAACAAGGGAATTGGCTTACCCGCGGACACCAGCTGGACGCGGTCATCGAAAACGGCGACGCTGGGCTCACCTGCCAGGCGCGACTGAAAATACAAGCCATCGATCCGAGGAAATGCCGCATGCAGCGCCGAGCTCCACAGGTTCGGACCAAGGTAATCAGTGACCGAGAACACACGAGCGTCCATGCCAAGGGCGGTCAGTGGGCCGGTAAGATCAGCGAGCACAAGAGGCCGGCGATCAGCCACAGCGAGCCGGCAAATGCATCGGCTGCTAAGTTCATGCTCATCGAGCAGTAACGGCAGACGTTGTCCTTGGAAGCGCTCCCGAATGACGGCTTCGGCCATGCATGCGGCAAAGCTCGCCGCCGCATAAAGGACGCCGAACTCGCTGCCAGCCGCATCGAACCGGTAATGGGTCACGCCCGGCGCGCGGCGATTGTAGTAAATAGGGTCCAGGTGCGCGCGGTGGATTCGCCAGAGCGCTACCCGCTCAAGATCGAGCTTCTTCGTGGCAAGCTGTCGGTCGGCGAGGTCGGCCGGCGGTAGCGGACACCCCAAATCTTCTGCGCTATAGCTCATGCGGCGCCCTGCTCGTCGCGGTACCGCGCGTCGACGAGCCGGACAACGGCGTCTATCGGGGCCGCTGCATCGGCGATCCAATCCGCCGGCGTGCGCCCCGCCAGGCCTTCTTGCGGGCGATGCAGGAAATTGTGGATTACCCAACTGCTCGCGCCGGCAGCCACAAACGGTGCAAGCACGGCAGCCAGCCGCTCGGAATCGACGTGGAACTGCCACGACGGATAGCGGAACCCTCGCTCGCGCCCCGGCAGCACGAGTGCATAGAGGCGACTTGCCTGGCGGTCCTGGTTGATGGCGCGGTCCGAACGTCTCGCATAAAGCGCGGCATCCTTTAGGGACAGGTTTTCCGGCTGTTCCCACTCACGTGCGACAGCCAGTCGACCACGTTCGCGCGCCTCCTGCAGCGGATCGGAATGGACGGCCCCACCGACAAGTGCTGCAGGTTCCCCGCTAGCAACGACTCGACGCGCGCTGAACGGACGATTAGGCTTCGCAAAGATGCGGACGATCCTGCCAAGGGCAGCGTCTAGCTCGTGTTGGACCTCGACGGACAACGCGACCTCACGGGACGCATCGTTGACGAGGGCCACCGCCGCCTCAATCAGCTCACCGGGTGTGGCGTGCTGCGGGTCCTGCGCAACCGAGGCCGCACGTCGGGCGCGGGCCCGAGCCATCGAGGGCTGCACGGTTTCCGGCCGGATGGGAGCGGCGGCAAACCGTGCGCGAAGAGGGATACGACGGTGCAAGGTCATGAACTGATGATAAGTCATGAAGTTCATGACGCCAACCGCTTTTGCGTGCGGAGTGGTTCTTACTCCGCATGTTTGTGCTGGCCAGCGGTTGCCGACCCCGATTTCTTGATGTGAAGTGATTTTTTATGCACTATCCTTGAACCTTGCACAATCTTGGCGGCGCTGCGCCTGGGACGACCGAGTTCGTCGGCCACGCGGGTGGTGGCCGCAAGACCGAAACGAGATGGTGGTGCAGAAAAAATGTTCCGCGATCGACGCCTAGCCTTAGCGGGGTGATGGTGCTTTCAGTAAAATGATACACCGGCGGGCGAAATTCTCTTTGAAATCAAGAATTTGCACACAACGACTTTTCCACGAAAAGCTGTTTACGCAACTCGTTGATACAGAACGATTGTCTTGCCGAAAACATGTCAATCAGCACCGAAAGAACCATCACCCCAATTTCGGTGTTGATCTTCTTCTGTGCCATGACACATGGCAACGCTCACCGGCCATATCAGATGACATGGCTTTGTTAACGGTACTTAGCCCGAACTACCGCCCTGCGGTGGAAACGTAGCAGCGCAGCCGCCCGTGTTCGCGCGTGGCATTCGCGGACACCATGTACAGTGACGCCGCCGCTTCCGCACAAGCGTTGGTCAACGCATCGGGCCCATAACGCTCATGCTCCCGATGCACGATCCACCATTCCAGTTCCAGCCTGGTGGTTCGAGCGA
>JACXTT010001917.1_pt1 | contig 33964 bp, 26 predicted proteins | sample 9270951 | NCBI WGS metagenome assembly JACXTT01 (sample SAMN15532306, study PRJNA645909) | rock metagenome | isolation source: weathered quartz diorite | place: Puerto Rico | collected 2017-06-21 | reverse complement strand
TCGGGCGCATCCATGGGTGCATGAGCGAGGAGTTGTTCGTGTGCATCGTCATCCGCTGGACGACTTGGGCCATCTCGTCTGCGTCGAGACGCGAGAACAGGACACGCTGCAGCGTGTGACAATTGACACAGCCGGCCAGCGACAACTTTTGCTCCTGAGTTCCGGGCACACTCATGAGCCACTCCCCGTTCGATAGTTGAGTGGCGAGTCTTGATGTGCTCGTGACTTTGTTCAGTTGCAAGTCCAGGTGGGTGGCTTGCGTCGTCACATCGACGGATGTCTTCGGTGCGTCGTATCCAACGGCGCGAATGCTGATCGTGTAGTGGCCGGGCTCCAGTCTCTGTCGCGGAAAGCTGTATTGACCCTGCGCGTTGCTCACGACCCAAGTGGTGATCGTGGATCCGGCTTTCTTGGCACCGATGAGCACACCTTCCATTTGCCCATCGGTTTGCGACGTCACCTTGCCGGAGAGGGCGGGAGGAGTCGGAGTTTGTGCCAAGAGAAGCCCTGTGAAGACGAATGCCAATAAACTCGGTGCACGCACGACAGTCTCCTTTGTGTAGAAATGGTCTTAAGATCGACTTTTTACGCTCTCCAGCTGTGATGCGCAATGCTTTTCAGCTCGCGAAGCGAGCGTCACAATTCTAGCCACGCGCGTTCCCAGGGGCTGACGCCCGTGGCTAAAGTTGTTTCGCCGCTCGCGGCGCTGACGTTTTTGTCTCGCGTTCGAGCGTGGAATCGCTGCATGCTTGCACGTGATGACACCGCGATTTCTCATCTTCGCAATCGTCTGCTTCGCGTGTATAGAGTTACAACTAGCAGCCCAAGGACGCACTCCCGATGGCCAGCCGGACTTTCAAGGCGTCTGGATCACTGCGACTCTCACACCGCTCGAGCGTCCACCCGAATTTGCAGGCAAAGAATTCTTGACCAAAGGGGAAGCCGCCGAATACGAAAAGCGCACGCTCGACGCACTCAACAGCGATCGGCGCGATGGCGGCGGGGATGCGGACCTACGCCGGAACTACAACGAATTCTGGCGCGACCGGGGCACGACAGTTGTCGCAAGCAGGCGCACGTCGATCATTGTCGATCCGCCGGATGGAAAAATCCCGCCGTTGACTCCTGAAGCACGAAAGAGACGTGCGGCTGCGGGCGAAGCGGGACGTGGACTCAGCGGACCAGAGGACTTGGCATTACGCATCCGTTGCATCTCACGCGATCTGCCCCTGATTCCGACACCGAACAACAATTTCTTGCAAATTGTTCAAGGCCCCGGCTACGTGGCAATGGTCTACGAAATGATGCACGAGTTTCGACTGATTCCTCTCGATGGCCGTCCGCATCTCGATTCCAAGGTCCGCGGTTACATGGGAGATTCGCGGGGTCATTGGGAAGGCGACACGTTGGTGATCGATACGGTCAATTTCATCGGAAAGAGTAACTTCTATGGAGCCGATGAAAACATGCATCTCACCGAACGCTTCACCCGCACAGATCCCGACACGATTGTCTACCAATTCAAGGTCGACGATCCCACCGCCTTCACGAAGTCTTGGAGCGGCGAGCTTTCCATGAGAAAGACCCCGGAAGCAGTCTTTGAATACGCGTGCCACGAAGGCAACTACTCGATGGTCAACATCCTCGCGGGTGCGCGTGCCTCAGAAAAGTAACACTTCCGCTCTGTTACCGATATAATCGCGCGTATTCCGGGTCCACCATTATGAGCATTCACATATTGATTCGTTTCGTAACGGCGTTGTTCCTGGCACAAGCCGGAGGACAGGCTACCCCCGATCATCCGGCCGTCACTGTCCAGGGCAAGACATATACGCCGCGATCGATATTGGACCGTAACATGGGCACGACCGAGGATCAGACAACGCAGTTTCCGCCCCATCACATCATCGGCAACCTTTACTATGTCGGAACGCGAACGCTGAGTTCGTTTCTGATTGTTACGCCGCAGGGAAATATCCTCATCGACAGCACGTATGAGCGCAACGTTCCAACAATTCAAAAGTCGGTGGAGCAACTGGGATTCAAGTTCTCCGATATCAAGATTCTGATCGGTAACCACGCTCACGGCGATCACCAGGAGGGCGATGCTCTGGTCAAGCAGCTCACCGGCGCGCAGGTGATGGCGATGGAGGAGGACGTCCCGGCACTTCGAGCGATCAAGCCCGGCGGCAAAGAACATCCTATCGACAAGGTGCTGCACGATGGGGAGTCCGTGACACTTGGCGGCACCACGCTTGTGGCCCATCTCACGCCGGGGCACACGCGCGGCTGTACGACATGGACGATGAAGGCGCAGGAAGCCGGAAAGACTTACAACGTCGTTATCAATTGCAGCTTGCGTCCGCCCACGACCCTGACGCCGGCCATTGTTGCCGAGTTCAACCGATCGTTCACACTCGTTCGCTCGCTACCTTGCGATGTGCAGCTCGGTGATCATCCCGCTCAGTACAACATGCAAGAGAAGTACGCAAAACTTCGGAACGGAAGTCCTAATCCCTTCATCGACCCGAAGAACTGCACGCTCGAGGCCGATATCCAGGAAGCCATGTTCCACGCGATCCAGAAGGAGAGTCCCAAATGAAAGTCCATTTCTATAGTTCGATCGCCGTTGCGATTGGCACGCTCGCGCTGATATGTGTGGCAGCTATACCCGCCCCGGGCCAATTGGCAACGCCGAAATCTCAGGATGTGCCGCGTCTTCCGACCGGCAAGCCGGACTTCAGCGGCGTTTGGGATCACCCGCGCGTTCAAGATATCACCAGAGATACCAGAACCTGCGGCGGCGGTACTCCTGGTTGCAGTCAAAAGGGAACTGGCGATCTTCCGTTCACGCCCGAAGGCGCAAAGCGATGGCAAGGCCCACGCATCGACTACACCGCCTACTGCTTACCCTGGGGCTACTCGCGGGCCGGACAAGTCGAGTATCCAATCGAAATCATGCAGAAGCCGGATCGCCTTGCGTTCCTTTTTGAATCGAACAACATCTTTCACGTTGTTTTCGTGGACGGACGAAGTCATCCCAAGGATCTCGAGCCTAACTGGCTGGGACATTCGGTAGGGAAATGGGAAGGCGATACTCTGGTTATCGATACCGTCGGTTTCAACGGCAAGACTTACCTCGATACCGCCGAACATCCCGCCAGCGATGCGCTGCACGTGGTCGAGCGCATCAGCTATATGGATCCCCAACACCTGAATTACGAAGTGACGTGGGAAGATCCGAAGATCTACACGAAGCCGATCAAGAACACGAGAGTTTACGCACGCATGAAGCCCGGCGAAGAGCTGATGGAATATTGGTGCATGGAGAATAACAGGACGCTCCTAGATGGTCACTTGCCGGCGCTGCATCTGGATCAATAGAACGACCAACATCAGCGATACGCGATCCGCCATCGCCGATTTGTAACATCGATTCGCGATCAGCAATTTACGGAATGGCGATATCGCTATAGGAAATGGTGAATTGCGGATAGATGTTACAAATTGGCGATGGCCGATGGCATATCGCTGAGGAGGATTCCATGAGACGCGAAATTCGTTTTGTGCAAGTAGGCATCTGGCTTGTGTTTTCGTTGATTCTGTTAACGGCAACCGTTCTCGGCCAGAACGGCAACAAGACAAAAAAGTTTCTAACCAAGCCGCTGTTAATCGAGGACCAAGGCAGTTTCTTTATCGGTGGCGTCCCCAAGGTCACGAACTTTGCAACGGTCGCTCCGCCAAATGCGCCTAATCAGGCGAACACCCCCAACCAGATCACCATTGGACAAATGTATGTGCAATTCCAAATACCGGCGCGAAAGAAACCGAAGGCGCCACCGGTGATTATGGTGCATGGCTCGACGCACACGGCCGCGTGTCTGGAATCGACACCGGATGGACGCGAAGGCTGGTATCCCTACTTCGTTCGCAACGGCATCTCTACCTATCTCGTCGACCAAGCAGGACGAGGCCGTTCGGGCTTCGACGAATCCGTCATTCATGAGGCCGCAGCTATGATTCGGAGTGGTGATGTGCAGAATGGAATCACGCGGATTCCTAGCTTCGGAAGGATCACCGACAACGGGGCGTGGACCGCATGGTTCGGTCATCTCATGCCGGAGGGTTCGAATATTTTAACGGGCAAGCTGATTCGGCATGGCGATCCTGGCGACCCGCCGTCCGACGACGCGAATCACAAAGACACCTATTTCCCAGCGTACCCGCTGTCAGCAGTTGACTCCCGCATCACGGCGCGCGAGGGCGCAATCGCCCAAGCGCCTGGTGGCCCGAACAATTACTACTCTCTCGAGTATTACAAGCAGCTCGTTCCCAACGCCGAAGTCACGCTGCCTGGCTCTGTTTGTGCGACATGTGACCCGATGAATCTGGCGCCGGCGAATACATGGACTCCGATGGATTTGGCTTTGCTTGTCGAGAAGCTCGGCGGCGCCATCGTGGCGACACATTCGCAATCGGGAATCATGGGGCATCACATGGTCCGCATTCTGAAGGAACGCGGGCATCTGGATTTGCTGAAGGGATTGATCACCATCGAGGGTGGATGTTCTTTGCCAAACAGCGGCCTCAAGCCCGAGGATTTCGACAACATCCCCTACATGGCTCTGAAGGGCGATTACACGGCGACCAGCGAACAGTGTCAGACCACCGTGAATGCGATCAATGCGAGACGCGCCGCAGGCCAAGGAGTCGCCAAAGCGGACTACATCAAACTCGACGAACTCGGTAATCCGATTTTCAATGGGACAACCCACATGATGATGTTGGGTACCAACAACCTGGAAGTGGCCGACGTCATCCTGAAGTGGGTTGACGAGAACGTCCCGCCCCGCCCGGCAAATGGGAAGAAGATCCCGCGCGGAGCAGCTACGACGAGGTAATTCCAGGACGGTTGCGTCGTTTCCCTAATTCCGAAAAACGGAATTAGGGAAACGACGCAACCGTCCTGGAATTTTCGTCCAATTTCACCGACTCTCAGACCTCAACGAGAGCGTAAGGCCGATCGGGATTGACCCTCCGTACAAGCTGAAGACAGCAGTTGTACACGGGCGTTCCTTTCATGGTCTTGCCTTGATACGTGCCGTGATGGGCGTGGCCATGAAAGACGGCATTGACATCGAAGTGGTCGATCGTCTCGGCTAAGCGTGATGATCCAAGGAAGGGAAAGATCTCCGGCGGTTCGCCCGCAACTGTTGCGGCAACGGGAGCGTAGTGAAGCACGACGACGGTTTTCTCCGTACGCAGGCTGTTCAAGGCCACTTCGAGTCTTAGCGATTCGTTAACGGCCTCGTTAACGAAGTGCTTGATGGGTTCCTCGCCGAATGGTGTGAGCATGTGCTTGTCGAAACCGCCGCCAAAACCTTTGGTGCCCGCAAAACCGACACCCTTCAATTCGAACGTTTCGGTCTCTTCCAGGATAACAACCTTGCCTGCTCTCAAAACCTTCTTTACTTCTTCGGCTCGTCCGCTCTGGTAATCGTGGTTCCCAAGCACCGCGACAACAGGCACTCGACACGAGCGAAGTTCGTTTGCAAGGCGTTTCGCTTCTTCCGGCAGTCCAAGATGCGTCAGATCGCCGCAGAGTGCGAGCACGTCTGCATTCTGTGAGACTTTGTCGAACAACTCTTGGAGGTTGTCGGGCGAATTTTGATGAACGTGCAGATCGCCGACAGCGGCAACGCGGACGCTATCCGGCTTTGCGCTCATTTTCTCCTCCAACGACGTCCGCGAATCCAAGGTTCGTGACGTCGACGGTGTAGTCGGCTACGGAAAACATACGACCGCGGCACACTTTCATTCTTGGCGTCGGCAGCTCGAACTGATGCTGCAACCGGGACAACAACTCGCGCAGCAGCCAGCTTGGAATTTTTTCTCGCTCGGAGGGATAAATGAACCGGAAGTTCAAAAGGTGGATCAGCAAGACCTCCCAATATTGCTCCATCGAACACAGCAACCGCTCCCAATTGATTTCCTGATGCTTGAGCAATATGAGATGTGCAACATCAGCGCCATCGTAGCGCTCGCGGTTCTGAATGAAAGCTTTGGACCAAATCAAGTCGGTGACGGAAGGGACCTTGACCTCGTAATTGAAAAACTTTGCCGGATGGGAATCCTTGAGCCAGTCGTCGGTCACGGGAGCAATAAGATTGGAAGAACCGAATATGAGATCGACGTACCAGTTTCTTTTGAAGATCTTGGCGATCCATCGCTCGTCTTGAATCTGAGTCTTGTAACCGAGCGAGGTAAATTTATTTAAGATTTTCGGAAAATCACCCGCTTTGACGAAGATGTCGATATCCTTTGTGGGACGCCGGAGCCCGGTGTAGTAATTGACGGCAAAACCTCCGGCCACCATAAAGGTGAACTTCGATTCTTTCAGGATTTTTAGAACTTCCGCGTAGAAGGCATGAGCCGGGAATTCCGACTTATTCCTCATGATTTCAGTATAGAGAAGGTGACGACCATTCAAGGAATTTATCGAGCCGCAGGCTTTTGTCTGATATCGATATTCGCTGGCAGTGCAAATGCCCAGATTTGCAAGGATTGGAAAGAGGCCGTCCGCATCGGGGAGCTCCAAGTTCAACTAAAAGAGGCGAGTGGAATTGCCGCGTCCAGGCAATTTCCCGGCCGTCTGTACCATATCAACGATTCCGGCGACGTCGGCAATTTCTACATTACTGGAATGGATGGAAAAGACACACGACCGGTGCGGGTCAGTAATTTTGATCCGCAAGATACCGAAGCCATGAGCCTCGGTCCTTGCCCAAACAATGGTCGTGGCTCATGTCTTTATCTAGGTGATATCGGGGACAACAACGCCAATCGAAAATCTATCGACATTGTTGTCGCGGATGAGGTCGAAAATTTTCCCAAGACAGTCAAGCCCCGCGCGCGAATGAAACTGCGTTATCCGGACGGGTCGCACGATGCCGAAAGCTTGGCTGTGCATCCCGACGGCACAATTTTCATTCTGACGAAGGAGCGCCCGGCGCACATGTTCAAAGCCAGTCCAAATCTTCCCGAACAAACGCTAAAGTCAGTGACGATGCTGGACCCAGGCGGTAAACCGACCGACATGACGATTTCCGACGATGGAACTCGTCTGCTTGTTTTGACCTACACCGATGCGGTGGAGTACAGCATTGATTTCAAGGAGCAGCAGAAAATCAGGCTCAACTTCCTGCAGCAGCAGGAAAGTGTCGCGTATCTTCCAGGCAGTCGGTCGTTCGTCTACACGACGGAGCAATTGCTGGCTGGGTTGCCTCAATGGATCATGCGGGTCGATTGCAACCAACGGAATTAACCACAAATGGGGACAGTCCCCATTTGTGGTTAATTCCGTTTTTCACCACAGGCCAAAACCGCCGGCATCGCGAGTACGTTTCTGGCTTTCTCGACTTCATTGCGAATTTCGCTGCGGATTTTCTCCAACACGTCGGGCTTTTGTGCGCGAAGTAGCGCGGCGTTGCGGACGGAACCGTTGTACATGACATCGAAGAGGGCGTCCGGCGACAGTAGCCGCCAGACCTGCGGTACTTGAGCGACGGTGATATCGACAAAACCAGCTGCAGTCAGGACGCGTTTTGATTCCTGTGGATCGCTAAATCGAAAGAATGGCGGACCCGGCGGAATAGGCACATTCAAGTCGCCGTACTTATGAATCGCACCGATCACGATCCCGAATCCCACGGCCTTGTCAGGCGTGTCCCAAACCGTGAACGCGATACGTCCACCCTTGCCCAGCACGCGATGCGATTCCTGAAGAGCTTGCTCCGGCCGGCCGAGATGCAGCATTCCGAAGTTCATGACGACGGCATCGAAGCTCTCGTCTGAAAACGAAAGTTGTTCCGCATCGCCTTCGCGAAAATCGATGCCGGGATAGCGTCCGCGAGCCTCCTCTACCATCTCCGATGAAAAATCGACTCCCGTCGGAAGCGCACCGCGCGCTGCTGCGGCTGCAGCGACGTAACCAGGACCACAAGCGGCATCGAGTACCCTCGTGCCGTACTTCACATGCGCGGCATCCAAAAGCGCGGTTGCGGATTGTGTGGTGACCGCGGCAAAACCGCCGTGATATCGCGACGCGATTTGTTGCCAGCCTTGATGTTCGAATTGACGGAAGGCTTGCGGATCGACCTCAGTCACCGGGCTTATTAATTCTCAGTTCTAGGAGGTCGAGGCCGGCCTCGGGGTATATGACGGAATTGTGCGATGTCGTCACCGGTCAGCCGAATTCGCATCTGCTCCTCGAGTCTCTCGCGTTCGAGCAGAACGCGAAGCTTTTCGTAACAGATTTTCGCGCTCTCTTGAAATGTGATCTTGTTTGCGCCCGTGAACATCAGCGCAGGAATTATGAGAGAGACTCGCTTTGCCTCTTTCCCTACGCCGGTAATTGAAAAGTCAAACCGGCGCCCATCCTCGGTGCTTTCAAAACCCAAATACCGAATGTTCTGCTTTGTCTCTTTCATAACGCGTCCTCATTATACTTGATGTGATGCCGGCAAATAGCCCGAACCGCGATACGAGCCACGCTTGGGCGTATCACAATGGAACGAAACACTCGGAGTGGAGCCTGCGATCGAGCCCCCACTATTTGGACTGGGCAAATCAGCCGCTTCCACTGAAGATCTACACGACTCTGGATCCGATTGCCCTGCCACGAGATGCAGACCAGACGGGCATCGCGGCTTTGTCGGCCGTTTCAGCCACAGACGTTGCCGTCGAAGGTGAAAGAATTCCGACGCTGCCGGATTTAGCGCGAATCCTTTACTTCTCCGCGGGTATCACGAAGAAAAAAACGTATCCAGGCGGAGAAATGTACTTCCGGGCCGCGTCCTGCACTGGAGCGTTGTACCAATTCGAGCTCTACATCGTTTGCGGCGATCTCCTGAATCTGAAAGCCGGCGTGTATCACTTCGGCCCCGGCGATTTTGCGCTGCGCTTGTTGCGTGCCGGTGATCACCGCGGTGTGCTCATTCACGCGACCGCGGGCGAAGAGAGCGTGGTCCACGCCCCGCTTACAATTATCTGTGCAGGGACGTACTGGCGAAATGCGTGGAAATACCGGGCGAGGACGTATCGGCATTTCGGTTGGGACAACGGGACGATGCTGGCGAATATGCTCGCCATGACGGCGGCCCTGCAGCTGCCAGCACGGGTCGTCTTAGGATTTGTCGATGCAGAAGTGAACCGGCTGTTGGATTTGGATACGGATCGCGAAGTCGCGTTCTCGATCGTAAGTGTAGGGCGGATAGCTGGCGCACCTCCCGAGGCGCCGCGTGAAATTTCGAAACTGTCGTTTCCGACAGTGCCACTGTCACAGAGTGAGGTGGAGTATCCAGGACTGCAAGAGATTCACGCAGCATCGTCATTGCAGACTGTTGAAGAGGTTTCAGAATGGCGAACGCATGGAAAAGACCTCTGTGGCTCCGTGGTTACTGCCGTATCCAACCACAGAGCCACAGAGGTCTTTCCCCAGCATTCCGGGTTGTTGGATCCCATCGAGCGTGTCATCTTGCGGCGTGGTTCGACGCGAAAGTTTGAACGAGTGCCGATCACACATGACCAACTCCTCACGATCCTGCATGCTTCTACGCAAGGCGTTTGGCCCGGGCTGCCATTACTCAACGATCTTTATCTCATTGTCAATGCCGTCGAAGGCCTATTGCCGGGCGCGTACTTCTATCAACGCGACCACGGCACACTGGAAAGTCTCAAAAACGGCGACTTCCGTAATGACGCCCGTCATCTCGGCCTTCAGCAGGATCTTCCCGGTGATGCTGCCGCGGATGTTTTCTTCCTTGCCGACTTGAACCCGATCCTCGAACGCCTTGGCAATAGGGGTTATCGAGCTGTTCAACTCGAAGCAGGAATCCTTGGCGGCAAGATGTACCTCGCCGCGTATGCGCAGCACCTCGGCGCGACGGGTTTAACTTTTTTTGATGACGACGTTACCGAATTCTTCTCCCCTCATGCGAAGGAAAAAAGCGCAATCTTTCTCGTAGCATTAGGAAAAGGCCGGAAAGTAAGATAACGCGCGGATTAAGATGTCACGCGAGTTCATCTTCGTCGTCAGTCTCGCGATTTTCGCGGTGGGCGGCATGATTTCGTTGCTTGTCCTTCAGCGAAGAATGCGCCGCGCGGAAGCCGAGATCCTCGCAAAAAGCGAGTTTCTTGCTCACGTCAGCCACGAAATCCGGACGCCGATGAATGCCATCCTCGGCATGACAGAGCTCGCGTTGAGATCCGCCGAAAACTCCGACCAGAAGCAATATTTACGCACCGTGAAGCGTTCCGCCGATCTGTTGCTGCAAATTGTCGACGACATTTTGGATTTTTCAAAAATCGAAGCCGGTAAACTCGAACTTTGCGAAGGGACGTTCGTTCTACACGACACACTGAATGAAATACTGGAAGTGCTGGCCTCGCGCGCCGCTGAAAAAGGTATCGAGTTGGCATGCCAGGTATCGACCCGAGTGCCCGGCAGGCTGTTCGGCGATTCGAAACGGCTGCGGCAAATTCTGATTAATCTCGTCGGGAACGCCATCAAATTCACGGATCACGGCGAAGTGTTCGTTGGAGTGGACGTCGACCAGCCCTCGCCCGTTGCTTGTTTACACTTCGTCGTGACCGATACCGGTATCGGTATCCCGGCCGACAAACAAAAAGCTATCTTCGAATCGTTCGTGCAAGCGGATGAATCGATGACGCGACGATACGGCGGCACGGGCCTGGGATTGACTATTTGCTCTCGGCTCGTCGAGATGATGGCCGGCCGCATCTGGGTCGAGAGTGAAGTCGCTCGCGGTAGTTCGTTTCACTTCACAGTGCGAATGCGTGCGGAGCCTCACGCTGATGCGGGCCAGGAATCGCCGGAACAAATTCTGGAAAAAACAACCGCGCCGTTGCGGGTGCTTGTCGCAGAAGATAACGAAATCAATCAGCAAGTCGCGCTGGAGTTTCTACAAAGGCGCGGACACCGGGTCTCGATCGTTGCGAATGGACTGGAAGCACTCGCCGCTTTGGCTGCCGAGCGATTCGATGTCGTCCTGATGGATTTGCAAATGCCCGAAATGGATGGATTCAAGGCAACGGTTACCATCCGAGAGAAGGAAAAGACCACAGGCGAGCGCATTCCCATCATAGCGATGACGGGTTACGCTATGAAGCGAGACCGTCAACGTTGTCTGGAAGCAGGCATGGACGCCTATATTTCAAAGCCTATCCGCTCCAGAGAACTCTATGAAGTCGTAGAATCCCTTAACGCAGCAAGCACTACTTCGAAGGACGCTTTGGCATCTCTCTTGCTTGACTAACGAGCAGGAGAGACTAATGAAAACCGCAGCTATTCTGCTGCTCACGATTTGCATTCTGCCCGCCGGGACATTCGCTCAAGCAATTGCAAACGACTTCTCGAAATTGTACGAGAGCGTTTCACCCGCGGTCGTTCAAGTTACAACGGACGACGGCTCGGGTTCAGGGTTTCTCATAACGCCGTTCGGTCATATCGCCACGAATTTTCACGTGATTCGAAACTCGCGATATCTGGCCGTGCAGTTCCCGGGCGGCCGGAAAGTAAAGGCAGCAGTGGTAGCGGCAAATCCTCACTATGATATGGCGGTTCTCAAAGTGAACAGCGATGTCGTCGAAGGCATCGAGCCACTGCCCATCCTAACTGAAGAAAAGGAAACAACAGTGAAGGTCGGGATTCCCGTTGTGGCGATCGGATCGCCGCTGAATCAACGGTTCCTGATGACTCAAGGAATTCTGTCCAAAGTAGACGAAACCACCGTGCTCGGTGATTTTCTCCTTCAATCCGGGAATTCCGGAGGGCCGCTCTTGAATACCGATGGCGCGGTCGTTGCGATGAACACGTTTGGAGAGGGCAGTATCGGTGGCGCGATTCGCATCGCTGCGCTGCGCGAATTCTTATCGTCTCCGGAACTGATCGCTGAAAGCATCGGAATCGAACCGTCTTCGGAGCAATTGCGCTCGGTGAGTTCGGTGCGTTATCCGATCGATGTGCTCAATCAGAAAATCGAAAGCGAACCTCTGGACATGGACGCGTACAAGTTCAAAGCCGGCGATTTCACGGTTACTGCTTTGACGCCGGTACTGATTGCGAAGCTCCAGGTAATGCATGAAAGACGCCGTGCATCGAACAGACAGCAGAGGCGAGGAAATATTTCAGAGGGCGATCAGGTGATTCAAGAACCCTTTTATGAGTGGCATCGCTCGACGGAGACCTCTCTCGATTACGCAGTCACGTTTGACATTCGGCCCGAGAGCGGGCCGACCAAACGTCCCCTTGCGCATCGAATGATTCCGCCCCTGCTCCGCTTCGGAAAGACCGGCAAGACCGAAATGGAATTCAAGGGCGAATTTCTGGAATTTCGAGTTTATCGTGACGGCGAATTGCTTGAACCGATCATGCCGGGCCGCCTCGTTGTCGAGGGTTCGACCGATCAGAAAAACCACCGCTTCGTCGATCAAGCCTACGCCGGCAGCTACGTTTACTCCCCGGACGAGTTCATGACAGGCAAGGAATTTCGCCTGCAGATCATCGATGCCCGCGCTCCGAACGCCGTTCACAAGGAAGTCGTCTTTACGGCAGACTCCAAGTTGATCAAACAACTTCGTACGGATTTCAGCTTCACGCCGGGAGTACTCATTACACAAGCGCCGTAACGTTGAAATCGGCATGACAAAGCGGTAAGATGCTCCACCATATGTTCACGTGCTTCACCCCAACACTCCATCCCTCGCTTTCCGTGTGAGCCCCATCTTCAACCACGCGTTATGATGATCACAGGTTCCACGAGGTAACAATGTCAGTCCGTCTTTTTGTTGGAAACCTTCCTTACGACGCAACTGAAGACGAAATTCGACAACACTTCTCGACGGTGGGAAACCTTTCCTACGTCTCGATTCCTCTCGACCGCGAAACGGGTAAAAAACGAGGTTTCGCGTTCGTGGAATTTGCCGATGAGCAGCAAGCACAGGAAGCGATCCGCCAATTCAACAATCAGCCCTTCAAAGGACGACCGCTAGCCGTCAACGAAGCGCGCGCGAAAGAAGCCGGAAGCCGGCCCGCTGGAGGATTTCGGCCTTCAACCGGTCCGCGACCTCCCGGACCGCCGATGCGCTCGCCTGCGCCGGATTTTGGAGATCCCGGCGCCATCGATCGGGATCGTCCCGCGCGCAAGAACTTCGGTCCGGACGCTAAGCCTGCTCGCAACCGGGCACAGCGTTTTAAACCTGAAGGCGGTAAGAAGGCACTGAAAGAAAAGTTCACCGGGCAAATCTTCGGCGCCGACGATGAGGATGACGATCTCGCAAAGGACGTCGAAATCGATAATTTCGCGACAGGCCTCGATAATAAAGAAGATTAGTTGGCCGCAAATTACGCCAATTACGCAAATTCATTCGCGTAATTGGCGTAATTTGCGGCCAATCTATTTGGTTAATCCAAATCGCGGTCCAGTTGTCTATAACGGTTATGCAGGACCTAAACCATCTGCTTAACAGGGTCGCCTTCGGGCCCCGTCCAGGCGACAACGAACGTATCCGCGAGATTGGAGTTGACAAATATCTCGACCAACAATTCCATCCCGACCGGATTGATGACAGCGCTGCTGAGGCGCGGCTCGCAAACCTGCCCACGCTTCGAATGAGCACTGCCGAGATCACGGCAAGATATCAGCCTCCGAGGCGGGCGCGACGGTTGCAAATGGGGTCACCCAACCTCAACGTCCCGCAACAAATCCTGCTCGAACTTCAATTGCAAAAGCTGATTCGCGCAGCGCACAGCCAGCGGCAATTGCACGAGGTGATGACGGATTTCTGGTTCAACCACTTCAACATTTTTTGGGGCAAGAACGCCGATCGTTGGCTGACTACGAACCACGAAATGCATGCGATTCGCCCGCACGTTCTCGGAAAATTCAAAGATCTCCTTACGGCAACGGCGAAGAGTCCCGCGATGCTGTTTTATCTCGACAACCATGTTTCCTCATCAATCAAAGGCATCAACGAAAACTACGCTCGCGAGCTCATGGAACTGCACACGCTCGGCGTCGATGGTGGCTACACCCAAAAAGATGTCCAAGAAGTCGCACGCGCCTTCACCGGTTGGACTATCGAGCGGCCGCAATTCAGAGGCGAATTCATTTTTCGGCCGCGGATGCACGACGCCGGCGAAAAGATCGTGCTCGGCCACAAAATCAACGCGGGCGGAATCCGTGACGGCGAGGCGGTCATCGACATTCTTGCCAAGCATCCGAGCACGGCCAGCTTCATCTCGACGAAACTTGTTCGGCGATTCGTCAGTGACGACCCGCCGCCCAACCTCGTGAGACATGTTGCGGAGGTCTATCGAAAAACCGATGGCGATATCCGCGAGATGATGCGGACAATTGTGAGTTCAAATGAATTCAATTCACCCGAAGCGCTAGGCGCGAAAACCAAAACACCATTTGAGTATGTGGCTTCCGCAATCCGATCCCTCGACGGAACGGTGCAAGCCGCGCCGGTCGGCGCCCGTCAACTCGCACAGTCGATGGCCCGCATGGGGCAGCCGCTTTATCAATGCCAGCCTCCGGCCGGCTATCCGGACCGCGGTGAACACTGGATGAGCAATGGAGCCATTCTGGAACGGTTAAACTTCGCGGTCTCGCTCGTGGAAAACCGCATCCCCGGAACTGAGGTGAGCTTCGATGAGCCGGTCAAGTCCGCCATTGCCAGACTTGGTGGGCCCGAGTTTCAAAAGAGGTAAATAAGATGGCAATCACACGTCGTTATTTTTTGAAATCCGGCGGTATTGCGCTGGCGAGCTATGCCACGGTGCCGTCATTCCTGGTGCGCACCGCTCTCGCGCAAACGAACGCGAACCGCGCCGTCGATCATCCGATCATCATTGCTATTTTCCAACGCGGCGCTGCGGACGGTATCTCGATGGTGGTCCCATTTGGGGACAAACATTACGCCGGCGCTCGGCCTCAGATCGCGATTCCAGAACCATTGCGCGGCAGCGAGGAGCGCGCCATCGATCTCGACGGTTTCTTTGCATTACATCCTTCACTCGATTCTCTCAAGCCGCTCTATGATGCGGGTCATCTCGCCGTCATTCATGCCGTTGGATCCCCTGACAGCACGCGTTCGCATTTCGATGCGCAGGACTATATGGAGTCCGGTGCCCCAGGCAATAAGTCTGTTTCCGATGGCTGGCTGAACCGGTATCTGCAATCCACTTCCGTAAGCGATGCGACGCCGTTTCGTGCTGTCGCTCTTACCGCAACATTGCCCCGATCGCTTGCCGGTGTTGCGCCTGCCGTAGCGATGCAACGAGTAGCCGACTTCGGGATCCGCGGTGGACGCGCGACTCCCGAGATCGAACAAATGTTTGCAGACTTATACAAGGACACTTTCGACGCGGTGAAGATGCTTCGCAGCGTCAATTCGCAACAGTACTCGCCGGCGTCCGGTGTTCAATATCCAAACTCGCCCTTTGGGCAAAGCCTTTTGCAAATCGCGCAATTAATAAAGTCCAATGTCGGGCTCCAAGTCGCGTTTGCTGAGATCGGCGGTTGGGACACGCATGCAAATCAAGGTTCAGCACGAGGACAACTCGCGAATCGGCTGAAAGATTTCGGCGATGGCATCGCAGCGCTATATCGCGATCTCGGAGATCGCATGCGCAATACGGTCATTATTACGATGACCGAATTCGGCCGAGCGATTCGTCAAAACGGATCTGGTGGAACCGATCACGGTCATGCGAGTTCGTTGTTCGTTACCGGCGGTCCTGTCAAAGGCGGGAAGGTCTATGGACGTTGGCCAGGCTTGGCGCCTGAACAACTGTACGAAGGACGCGACCTCGCGCTAACAACGGATTTTAGAAACGTCTTTTCGGAAATTCTGGCGAACCACATGGGGACGAAGGACGTTTCGAGAGTCTTTCCAGGTTTCAATCGAGCCGCCCCCCTGACGATCGTGTAGGACAAGCCTCTATACCCAGTTCGAAGTCGCTTGTCATATCAATGGGTATTCCGGAGGTGACTTTGAATAGACTGTTTGTCGGTAATATCCCATTCACGAAATCCGAAGACGCGTTGGCGGAATGGTTCGGCTCGCAAGGCTTCAGAATCCGCGCTGTCGAACTCATCCAAGACCGGGCCACCAACAAACCACGCGGTTTCGGTTTCGTAGAACTCGAAGACGACGCATTGGCGGAAAGCGCGGTGCGTTCGTTGAACGGCAAGCCATTTGCAGGTCGAGCCCTCACAATCAGCTGGGCAACCCCGATACGTGAGAGCGCCTGAGAAGACGGTGTAATTCCAGGACGGTTGCGTTTAATTGGGGACAGTCCCCATTTCTTGTACTTCAGAAATGGGGACTGTCCCCAATTAAACGCAACCGTCCTGGAATTTCGATATAATCCCCGCACTCTTTCTCGGAACAATACAGATGGACGAGTCCGGCTATCGAGCGGAACTTTAGCTGGGCTTTGTAGCGAAATTCGCGGAGGGCGATTTCGCATACGCTCTTCGCACAAACAGGGTGGGGTATTATGAGAAAACTCTTCACCGTAGTCGGGGTCGTCGTGTGCCTTCTTTCGCCGATTCTCAGTTTTTCCCAAACGAGCAATGCCACGTTGGGTGGAACCGTTTCGGATCCTTCAGGAGCCCTCCTTCCCGGCGTCTCGATCACAGCGATGAACACAGCGACGGGAATCGTCACGACCGTTGTGAGCAACGATTCCGGCGCATATCAATTTGCGAGTCTTCAAACGGGATCCTATACGGTCACGGCTGAACTGCCGGGCTTCCAGAAGCAGACGCGTAATGGTGTCGCGTTGGGCGTTTCGCAACAAGTCCGGTTGAATTTCACATTGCAAGTTGGCGCACTTTCTCAAGAGGTCGAAGTGACTGTGGCGGCGGACACGCTGATCGCCACTTCGTCGTCATCCGTTGGGACAGTGCTCCCTGAATATAAAGTCCGCGACCTCCCGCTTGGCGGCCGCAACGTGATGAACTTGTTAACCACCGCGGGAGGCACCGGTCCGACTGAAGACAATTTTCAGGGCAATTTTGCTGGAGGACGCCTCAGCGCCGTCAATGTCACTCGCGATGGCTTCAACGTAAACGATGGACGCTATAACTACGGCGCTCTGACCAGCACGTACACGAGCCCGGATCTAGTAGAAGAGATCCGTGTCATTACTGCTCCCGTCGATGCCGAGTACGGCCGAGGTTCCGGGCAAGTGCAGATGGTCACCCGCTCGGGGTCCAACGATTTCCGCGGCAGCGCGTTTTGGACGAATCGCAACTCCGCGCTCGATGCGAGCAAGTGGTTCAACAATTTTTACGGTGTGTCGAAAGATTACGAGAACCGCAATCAGTTTGGCGCCCGCCTCGGCGGTCCGATTATCAAGAACAAAACATTCTTCTTCGTTCTTGTCGACGAGCAGCGTTACGTCATCCGTCAGACTTTCGTCGGCAACGTCCTGACGTTGCCGGCGCGCCAGGGCATCTATCGGTATTTTCCTGGTGTCGATAATCAGAATGCGCTTGGGCTGAATCCAACTGTCGATCGAAACGGAAATCCGATTCTTAACGGGCAGCCCGCGACGCCACAACAGTTCAGCGTCTTTAGTAGAGATAACAACCGGCCCAGTTTCGATACCAGCGGATTCATCCAAAATACCTTGCTTTCCCGGATGCCGGCGCCGAACGATTACACGGTTGGCGACGGCTTAAACACGGCGGGGATCCGCTTTACGCGTCGTGTCGATGGATACGATCTGGCTGGTTCCAATGGCAACGACACGAATCGCGATCAATTGAACACGCGTATCGATCACAACTTCAACTCGAACCACAAGCTCAGTTTCATTTACACATGGGAAAGAGGCCGGAACATGGCGACGCAGGCCGGCATCACCAACTGGCCTGGTGGATATAACGGGGTGAACTGGAAAGATCCGCGCTTATTGAACGTATCGTTCGTCTCGACTTTATCCCCGACTCTCGTGAACGAACTCCGTGGGGGCTGGAAAACGGAAGCAAAACTAAGCCGCGCCCCCTGGTACGTCGGAAGGCCGTCGGGATTCACTCCTGATGAGGAGAAAGTAGAAACCGGCGAGCAAGGCAAGGAGGCATTCGCTCTTCTTCCTAAATACAACGGTATCCCACTCCAAGTGGTGACAACGCTCTTTCCGAGCAACTTCGTCGATTGGACGGCGGGCCAGGGCACAAATCGCAGCGCGGACAGTCCTTTGTTCACGTATGGCGACACGCTCAGTTGGACGAAAGGCGTGCATGCTTTCAAAATGGGTGGCGAACTACGCACCGGCCATTCCATTTCAGCCAACGACAGCAACATGACGCCGATTGCGCGTTTGGGCGCCGGCGGACCCGCGATCAACGGAATCGAAGGTTCAGTCTTTCAGGGATTGACAGGCAACAACCAAACGCTCGCACGCAACCTTCTCATCGATCTTTCGGGTTCAGTTGCGAGCATTCAGGAAGGCTTCGATCTTCGCGATCCGAAGGACCTCACGTTTCGCGGTTACAAAGACGGAGTTAAATTCCGTATACGCGATTGGCATACGACCGACTTCAGTCTGTTCTTCAAAGATAGTTGGAAAATCCATTCGAACCTCACCTTGAATCTTGGCGCCTCGTACTGGTATTTCGGTGTGCCTTGGGAAGCTCACGGCCTTGCCGGAACCGCGATTGGCGGGGACAAGGGAGCATGCGGCATTTCCTGCGGCGGTTCGCTGACCGCGCTGGAATTCGTTGGCAAGAATTCTCCGAATCCTAACAAACAACTGTGGAACGACGACAGGAACAACATTGCGCCTTCTGTCGGATTGAGCTGGTCACTCCCATGGTTTGGCAAGGACAAAACGGTTTTGCGCGCCGGCTACGGCTGGAATTTCACCGGTAACAATCTGATCGGCGTCAACACCAACCTCGAGAGCATTGGGAACCCTCCCGGCGTGTTCGAAGGCTCTGCCGGTGCGGGGATCATCTACACAACGTCGAACTATCTCTCTCTGGCGAACCTGACGTTGCCGATACCGCAACAGTTTGCGCCTTTGCGGCCCGTACCCTTAGATGGGGCGCGAAGTGACGCTTTGCACGTGGCCATGCCGAATCGCGTTTCGCCTTACACTCAGAATTTCAATTTGGAACTGCAGAGGGAACTGTCGCGCAACTTGACCCTCAGTTTTTCTTACGTCGGAACGAAATCCACAAAACTTTGGAATGGTGATCCGCTCAATGCGGTCAACATTTTCAATAACGGATTCTTGGATGCCTTCAGCACGATGCGTGCCGGCCGTGATGCCAAGCTGTTCGACGACATGCTTCTGGGCATCAACGTCCCCGGCGCGGGTGTCGTGAATGGAACAACACTCACTGGATCTGCGGCTCTCCGCCAAAGCACAAATACGCGTACATTCGTCGCCAATGGCAACGTCGGCGCCCTTGCGAACTTCCTGAACACCAGTACGAGTTACACAGGCAAGGGCGGCGGGGCGTATACAACGAACGGTTTCCGCAGAACTTTTTCGTCGTGAATCCGCAGTTCAGTACCGTTACGCTGCACGGCAACCTCAGCAGCTCCACCTACCACGCGATGCTGGCGCAGGTCACAAAGCGGCTGTCGAGAGGTTTCACCGCGCAGGGTTCGTACACGTGGAGCCGCACTCTCGGCGCAGATGTATCGAACGGCGCGGAGGATCAAGTGTTGAACTCTCGAGATCCGAGAAACCGGGCACGGGATAAGACGCTGGTCACCTATCATCGAACGCACAACTTCACAACCAATGGCACTTACGTTCTGCCGTTTGGGCCAGGGTACCGCCTGCTCGGCAATGCGCCGGGCGTGTTGCAACGACTGGTCGAGCGATGGCAGTTCGGAACAATTTTTAGTTGGGCTTCGGGGCCTCCTCTGACGATCTCAGCGCCGGTCTCCACGATTTGGCAAACCGCAACGAGCATGACGCCGAACATCGTGGGCGATTTTCCGAAGAGCAGCGGCAGCGTGACCAAACTGCCGAACGCTGTGACCTATTTCCCAGATTTGAGGCAAGCAGAAGATCCTACTAAGGCTAGCGTGACTCCGCTGCAGTCGACTCAAGGTTCTTTCACGAACAAGGCACTTACCGATTCGCAAGGCCGGCTACTTCTCGTGAATCCGACTCCCGGACAGGTCGGCAATCTCGGACTCCGGTGGATCGAAGGTCCGGCGCATCTCGGTCTGGACATGAACTTGATCAAGCGCATTCGGATCGCGGAACAGAAAGAGTTCGAATTCCGTGTCGATGTGGTCAACATCCTGAATCACCCGAACTTCGGCTACAACACCAATCGAGACACACAGAACAATCCCTTCCTGCTCGATTTGAACATCAACTCGCCCACGTTCGGTCGCTTCACGGATGCTCAAGGCTCGCGTCGATTCACTCTCAGTGGGCGTTTGAACTTCTAAGAGAACGCAGGCTTTAGCCCGCGTTGCCCAACGAAGCCGCGGAGCGGCGAAGCAATTTAGCCACGGGCGCAAGGGCGTGTTGCCCAAAGGAGATTGTTCGGCGGGAAGAACCAAGCCCCGCAGGGGCGGCACAATCGATTTGTGTCGTTCCTAACGGGACTGGATTCCTCCCGCAATCGTGTTCCACGGGCTGCGCCCGTGGCTAGAATTGTGGCGCTCGCTGCGCGAGCTATGTTGAGCAACAGCCCCGCAAACCCGTGGATTGTTCAAGCGAGAAGGTCCAAGCCCCATATGGGCGGCACGCGTGGCCAGAATTGTGTTGCTCGCTGCGCGAGCTACGTTGGATAACAGCCCCTTTAGCTCGCGTTCTTTTTTCGAAGTAACAAGTACAACCCCGCACAGATTGCGAAGTCCGCGATCAAACCGGTGTCGACCTTATATAAGTTGTGCACCAGAGGCTCAGGAAGAAACGGTTCCGCCGCGAAATAGATGACATTGCCCAAAAGGATCGCCAGGAGCATCCGCATCCATGCGTGAACCTTCATCAGGGATGGCGCCGGGCGATCAAAAACAATCGTCTGAAAGGAAACAATACTTTTCCATCCGGACGTGGCGTGTAGGCCGCGCCGATACGCTTCGTATACTCCGCAACAAATTGTTCCCTGCCTGCGTCTGTTTCGAACGCTTCCAAAAACGGGCGCATGCCGCTGCCTTTGTACCATTCGACAATTGCATCGGCGTCAGGCATGACGTGCTGATAGATGGTCTCCCATACATCAACGTTCTCAGCATGCGGCGCGAGCACATCGTAATAAAAACCGGGATCGTGGGAGTACCATTCCTTCACATGCGCATTTGATGGCGCCAATTCGCGCATCACGCGGTGGGGAAGCGCGTTGAAGTCTGCCGGGATTTGAATCGCGAGCATTCCTCCGGGCGCGACATGTTCGAGAAGTTTTGGATACAGCCAGGCATGGTTCTCCACCCACTGCAGCGCGGCATTCGAAAAGACCAGATCGAATTGTGCCGTTTCCTTGTCAGCCCAGTCGGAAATATCCCGCACAATCCAAACCCGCTGAGGCTGTTCGCTCCGCGCGGTTTGAATCATTGAAATGGAATTGTCCAAACCAAAGATCTCGGCGTCAGGCCAGCGTTCTGCGAGCACGCGCGTGCTGTTACCTGGCCCGCAGCCGAGATCGATGGCCCTTCGGATTTTAGAAGCAGAAATCGCCGCGACAAGATCTCTGCACGGTCTCGTGCGTTGCTCAGCAAACTTTAGATACTGGTCCGCATTCCAGGTCGGCACGCTCCTAGATTACCGGGCGCCGGCCGTCCGCGCGATCATCTTTTCGCCGTAGCGTTCGAGAGTTTGTTTTTTCCGTGCTTCACTGCGATGACCGCGGCGGTCTTCGCGGGCGAAACGTTTTGCTTTGGACTCAGACCCGTACACCTGCTTCCATTTTCCATTTTCGAAAATGATCTGATAACCGCCGCTCAAGATTTCGAAAGGCTTCTTGACTTTGTTGAGGTGGTCGAATTGGACGGACTTGGGCTTGTGAAAGACTTCGAAGTACGAAGGATAAACAAAATCACTCATGGGTATCCCGTTCACTTCGAAAGTGAGTTCTTCCACGGGATCCGCGCTTTCATATGCATAAACCAATTTCGGTTTGGGACCAGTGGTCATCAGGTTGATCGCTGGGTCAACCAGCATCTCCACAAGCTCATGAGAAGCGGAAACGCTAACGAGATCGCCGTTCTTGATCGTGGTCCGGACAAATACTTTGGAGAGTGGCAAACCCGTCGGTGTCAGGTCGTGATACGCGAGAGCGTCCGGCTCATCGGCGTCATCGAGAAAGACAACAGCCCATGCGTTTTTGATGAAGTTCGTGGATTTGACGAGCTTCGCCGGCGTTCCCCACACCGGCGAGACATGTTTGTCGACATATTCCTGCATCGCATCGACCAGCTTGTCGAGATCAACGCCGAGAGCCGTTTTCGCTTTGTTGAAACACGCAATGGTAGGAGCAATTCCTTGATTGAACGCGCCGAATGTCGCCTGAGCCTGACTCATTTGCCCTCGTGTTGTCGCGCCGTAAGTTCGGCTTGAATGTAATCATTTTTCTCTACCGTGACTTGTTTGGCTTGATCCTCGTACGGGCGGAGAAATTCCGAGTCGAAGTACGCGCCGAAAGGTGCATCTTCGAAAGCGAACAACTTGTAGTGTCCTGGCGTGATGCCTCGAATGTTGAACCGGCCATATTGATCGGTCGTTGCAGTCTTGAAGAGATCGGTGCGGTCTCGCAAACTCGTCTCCGGCACAAGGACCACGCGAACATTTGCGGCGATCTCATTTGCCGGTGTCCGAACGGCTCCAACCATGCGTCCACCGAGTTCACTCACTGATACTTCGAGAGGACCCGGAGGATCACCTCGCAGTGTGAAGCCTCGCTCAAGAATATCGGCGCCACCGAGGCGGGCAGAAGCGATATAGGCATCGGCAGGCAGCCCGATCACGTCGAGGGCGAAGCGTACCATGCCGACATCAGGAACGATAAAATTTCCCTCTTTGTCTACCTCTCCGGTTGTACTAAGAAACGCCAGGTTCGGATCGGCCCTGAGTACCACGTGCAACTTGCCGGTTTCGACAGCCGCACGCACCTCGGGCGATGAGTCCTCAACTCGCAATCGACCTGTGATTCTCTTGCTGGGCGCGACGGTGAGCGTGACATTTTGGATAGGGTCTTCGCCGACATCGAGAATCACTTCGCCACTTAGGTTGAATTTGTTTGGAATGCGTAGGGTTGCGAGAATGCGATATCGCCCAGGAATGACATTCGGCGCGACAAAGGTTTTGTCATGGTCGTTGAATGTCACAGATGGACGGTCGACAACGAATGTTTCTTCAAGAGCCGACATATTGATGATCGTCACGCTATCCGCAACATCGATTGGACTCACCAGACGCCCGCGAACGCTCGTGGCGCGCAGGCGTGAAAGCGTCAGGTTCATGCCGGCAAGTTCCGTTCCGGCCGGCACAGTAACAAGCGCAGCTTGTGCGGCGTCGGACACTCCGGGGTAATACGTGGTGACGTATCGCTGCGTGAAACCTACCGGCGCACTGACCGTCCCCATACTGTCACGAGCCGTTAGGTAATAGTCACCTGGCGGTATCCAGTAAATGCGATATTCGCCGAGATCGTTTGTTGCCGATGCCCGCGGACCAAAAGATACCGGTTGCAGCATGCGCCGCCCGTTGCCGGTCCACGTGAGTTGCATGAGTGAAACAGACACTCCTTCCATCACGTGTCCGTCGGGATCGAAGATTCGCCCAGTGATGGTGCCGGTCGGATTCAGCTCCAGCCGAGCGTCAGAGTATCGCCGGCCTGCCGCAACTGTAAGCAACACTCCCGGCACGATGTCGACACGTTGTCGTCGGGGAGCTATGAAGCCTTGCCGGTCTGCGGAAAGCCGGTATTGTCCTGGATCGACCGAGAGTGAAAATCGCCCTTCCGCATTCGTCGTGGCTAGAACAGGCGAACCCGAGTTAACCGGGTACGCGCTCACCTGCGCGCTTGCGATGGGTACATTTGTACCAACTGTCTGTACGACGCCTTCGATAACCGCCTTTTCACCTTGCTGAGACAAAAGGGAAAGAACCAAACCCGCTGCTGCTAGTATTCCGCGCATAGCAATCCTCGGAAATTAGGTTTTCAGGTAGTAGACGCCAGTGCTCTAAGTCTAGTTCGAAAGTACAGCAATCATCGACTCAAAATGCCAACCGTCCTTGTAGCTGAATGGTTCGTGGAGGCGCAGCGCTCGTGACCTGACCGAAAGCGAGTCCGCTCAAGTTCGTCGCGATGCCGGTGTATTGCGTGTGATTGAACGCGTTCAACAGATCGGTCTTCAGTTCGAACTTCATCGTTTCGGTGACTTTGAAATTCTTCGCAAGCGAGAGATCCACATTCCAGATTCCGGGACCCGTGAGCGCCGTTGCGCCTGCGGTTCCTCGCCGGATCGTCCGGCCCGATGAAGGCACGGCCACGAGCTGAAATGCGGCGGGATTCAAATACTGCAGGTTTCCAAAGCTGCAGCAGTTTCCATTGATCGCATTTTTGAAGTCGATCAGGTCCGGCCGGCCGCCGGTCTGTGTCACGCCCAGCGGAAGTCCCGTGCGCGCTCTCCAGATGCCGGAAATGTTCCAGCCTCCGAGCACCTGCTTGGATATCTTTGAATTCGAGAATGGTGTCGGCGCTTGATACAACCAATCGACCGAAACGTTGTGCGCCACATCGCCTGACGCAAGGCTGCGCTCGATCTTCACATTGTTGAAGTCTTCGCTCAGTGTGCGCGAGTCGCCGAGATAAATGGCTCCGACATCTCCGCCCGAATAGGCCAGAGTTTTGCCCCATGTGTAATGGAGGTTGAACGCCAGACCGCGCGCGAACCGCTGTTTGAGCGATGTCTGCCACGAGTTGTAGTTCGTCTGTTGGGAGTTGTCGAGATAGGTGCCCTGGATATCATTCGAGTTCGGACGAACCCCAGTGAGGCGATCCACCGGGTTGAATGTTCTCGAGAGATTGAATTTGACGCCTCGCGATCCGACATACGCCGTTTCCAGCACCAGAGTCGAAGTCAACGCGCGCTGAATTTCGAGCGAATAGTTCATCGCGTATGGAGACTGGAAGTTGGGATTGATTCGTGTGCTCATCTGCGCCGCCCGCTTTTGACCCAACACGATCGGCACCATGTCTTCGTTGTAGGCGGGAAACTTCAATCCGTATAAAGCCGATTCTTGCCGGCTGAATGTAACGGTCACCGGAAGGTCGGGACGCCGATTCGGAGCGGTCTCGAAACTCGAACCGTCCAATCCGGCGAAATTCACGCCGAACCCGCCCCGCACCGCAAAATCGCCTTTACTGTCGGCCGTATATGCGAACCCGAGACGGGGAGCAAAATTCAGGTTGTCGTTTTCAAACGGATGTTTCGTGTCTCGCAGCGCGGCCCAGGTAAAGTTCACGGGATCGACAAGGCCGTCAAAATTGTACAAAGCTGTGAGATCTTCAGGCGGCTGCCCGGTCGCAACGAAAGCGTGATAGCTATCGTAGCGGAGGCCGAGGTTCAAGACGAGTTTCCGCGTGACGCGCCAGTCGTCCTGCGCGTAGAGCGACCAGCTATTCATGCTCCATCTATAAAATTCACTTTGCTGAACATTCAGTCCCACCGACTGCGGCGTATTGTTCATGACGTCCTGAACCGTCTGGAACGTTACCCCGGCGTTTGTGCTGTCGGGAGCTCCACCTCTTCGAAGGTCGAGTTTGCCGCCGAACTTCCAGGAATGTGTTCCCTTGAAAAGAGAAACTTGTTGCTCGATGTGATAGCTCGGTGTCACTCCCCATTGCTTTCGCTCGCGCTGCGCAATTGCCGTCATGCCCGTGAACATGATTGCCGGAACTCCGCGCCCAACGCCGCCGGGCGTTTCAGCCTTGTTCGGATCTCTCTCGTTGAAGAATTTTTCGATTCGCTGACCAGGACTCGCATTGAGTCCGAAATATGTGGCGGAAGTCCAACGGCCTTTGCCGATCACATACGACACGTTGCCGCGAAGCATCTTTCCCCTGAATGTGCGCGGATTGAGCGGCTGCTGGGCGGCCTGATCTTGGGACGGATGCGCACCGGTGAATGTGACGGAAAGATTTCCACCGCCCAGTAAGTAATCGAGTTTTGTATCGAAGTGATCGTCGTTTTGATTGCTGAGACCCGGACCAATCCATCGTCCGAGGAGATCGTTTGGAGCATAGGGCTGGTTCGGAAGCGTGTAGTACTTCAGGTTGATCGCTGTTTCCGGAAATGGCAATGCACGCATTAGTGTGTCGCGGAACAACGGCGTGGGCACGTCGTTCGTCAAGGTTGTCGTTGAACGCTGGCGGTAGCCTTCATATGCGAAGAAGAAAAAGAATTTGTTCTTCAGAATCGGTCCTCCGACCGATCCGCCGAACTGATTCCATACCGAACGCGGCTTGCTTGTGAGAAACGGTTGATGCGCAGACAGTGCCGAGCCTTCGTACCTGTGGAACAGACTGCCGTGCCAATCATTCGTCCCCGACTTCGTGATGAAGCTCACGTTGCCGCTCAAGCCGCCGTATTGAGCTGGGATTACGCCTTTGACGACTTGCACCTCGCCGATCGCATCTGCGCTCATGATATCGATCTTCGTAAAGCCTCCATACCCGCCTAGGAGATTGGAGGCAGCGAAGCCGCTTGCATTGGTTCCGTTGGCTGTGGCCGTCATGGAAGAGCCGCCGAGTCCGTTCATGCGGAACCGCACTCCGCCCGCGCCGGAGACCAGAGCCTCGCCTTTCGTTAGGCCCGCGCCGGAGTATTCAATGATCGACGTCACGTTGCGGTTGATCATCGGAAGGTTCATCACTTGAAGCGTGTCCAGACTGAGGCGTTGTTCGGGCGACAGCGTATTCACCAATGGTGCTTCACCGGTGACGGTCACGTTGTCCGTAATCGAGCCGACTTCGAGCGTGTATGTCCGGCGCACACTCTGCGCCGCGCCCAAAGGAATGCCTTTGCTCTCGTACGCCTTAAAGCCCGGCAACATGAGTTTCAATGTGTAGTTTCCGGGTGGAACGAAATCGATGAGGAATTCTCCCGTCTCGTTTGTTATGGTCTGCAGAACCGCAGCCGTTCCTTCGTTGATAAGCGACGTTTCCACGCCAGGCAGAACTGCTCCAGTCGGGTCCTGAACGATTCCGGCAAACGTGGCAGTTGTTCGCTGTGCGAAAGAGTTGGTTACAACAGCCAAGATGAGCGCAGTCAGCAGCAATGTCCTGCGGATACTCGAAGACATCTCCCCCTCCCATTTGCGGTGTTTTGTTGGCGAGCATCATATCCGCGCACGTATGACTTCGCAAATGCGCACGCAAGGTTTGAACTTTGAACTAGTTTCGAATGGGCATATTCCCCTCCTCGTGAGGAGGGGTGGACGCGACCTCCAGAAAATGTCGCGCAGCAACCTTATTGGGAGCGGACGGGGTGGTGGAGCACACAACCTGTACAGGACTTGTGATTCACCACCCCGTATGCGCCGCTTTGGTGGCTTCGCAGCATTTTCTTACTGGCGCAGCCACCCCTCCTCACGAGGAGGGGAATATCCTCTCCCCCACATCGTCGCCCACGTTTCAAATGAGAAAACCGGATTAGGCTTTGAGTCGTCCGGTGCTATCGCCGAATTTCTCAGTTGGGAGTCCGAGGCTGCCTAGCAGCGTGAGCTGTAAGTTCGTCAGGGGCGTGTGTTCGGGATAGACAAGGTGACGCCCGCCCTTGATTGTTCCCGCGCCTCCCCCCACGACCAGCGTCGGCAACGGGCCGTGCGTGTGGCGATCGCTGTGGCTGATGCCGCCTCCATAGAGAAGGATCACATGATCGAGCAGCGACCCATCACCATCCGTTGTCGAGCGTAGTTTTTCCAGATAATCGGCGAACAGCTTCACGTGATAGGTCTGGATCTTGGCGCACTTCTCCATCTTCTCCGGTTGGTTCTGGTGATGGGTCAGTGGATGATGAGGTTCAGGAACGCCGATCTGCGGATAAGGACGCCCATTCTGTTCGCGGCCATACATGAACGTTGTTACTCGAGTCAGATCGGACTGGAAGGCCAGCAACTGCAGGTCGTAGAGAAGTCCAACGTGTGATTCGAACCGGTCGGGAATGCCTTCCGGCCGCTGCACGTCGGGAGCGTCTTTTCCGCTTTGTTCCTCAGCCTTCTGAATCCGCCGCTCGACGTCACGAAGCGACTCCAGGTAGTCATTCACTTTCCGGTTGTCACCCGGCCCCAGTCTCCGTTGCAACGTCTTGACGCGGTCGGTGATCGAATCGAGAATGCTCCGGTCCTGTTGCAGACGCAATGCACGCACGCGCGGATCCGTGCTGTCGCTCGCACCGAACAATCGCTCGAAAACCACGCGCGGATTGTTTTCCGCCATTAAGGGTAGAGTCGGCGTGAGCCACGAAATCGTGCTGCTGTACGCGCAGCTATAACCTACATCGCAAGCTCCTACCAGGCTGGCATCGTCCACTGTCAACTGAAGCGACGAAAGCTGGGTTTCTTTCTCGAACGCCTTGGCCACGATCTGGTCCATCGAGATTCCGTTTTCAACGACGGTGTCCGACCTCTTGACGTGCACGCCGGTCAGATACGTCCCTGAAGCGCGCGAATGGTCTCCGCCGCCATCGCCGAGTGCTTCCGCTTGATCGCTGTAGAGGCCGGTGACGACAACTACCTTGTCGCGGAATGGTTGCAGTGAAGAAAGAATCGGCGAGAACTCGAAGTCGGTGCCGGTGCCCTTGGGCAGCCACTTGTCGTAGATAATTCCGTTGGGATGATAAACGACGCCGAAACGGCGGGCCGGTTTCGCAGCTGTGTTTTGAGCGGCGGTTAGCGCCGGTATCATGGCGTCCAACAAAGGCAAGGCGACAGCCGTTCCAATCCCGCGAACTACTGTCCGGCGCGAAATGGTTCTCTTGACGACGATCATGATCCCGCCCTCCTCATCTGAAACGGTGTGCTCTTCACAAGAGCCAAAATCATCGATGACCAGCGGTAGTTATCGGCTGCGGCCGCTCGCTCGATCCCGCGGATGGCGGGCGCATCGAAGGATTCAATTTCCCGGCCAATCGCGTAAGTTGCCAGCTTTGCGATGACCGTCTTCACGAACTGTTCTTTCTGCGCGACCAATGCCCGTCGCAAAGCTGCAGGTCCTTCGACCTTCGTTCCGTCAAGCAGCATGCCGGATGCATCGATATCGTTACCTGCATCTTTGGTGCGCCATTGCCCAATTGCATCGAAGTTTTCGAGGCTGAACCCAAGCGGGTCCATGCGCGCATGACAGCTCGCGCAGACGGGATTCCTGCGCTGCGTGTCCAACATTTCACGAACCGACAGTGCTTTGTTTTCTTTGTTGCTCTCTTCGAGCGCGAGCACGTTGGGAGGAGGAGGCGGCACCGGCGCACCCAGAATATTTTCGAGCAGCCACTTTCCGCGGATCGTCGGCGACGTTCGTGTCGTGTACGAAGTGACGGACAGAACGGCCGCTTTGCCCATCAATCCCCAGCGGTTTTCATCGGTAAGCGTCACTCGACGGAAGTGGGTTCCGTAGACACCGGGAATTCCGTAGTGGCGTGCCAGTTGTTCGTTGAGGAACGTGAAGTTCGCAGTCAGCAGATCGACGATGCTCCGGTCCTCTCTCAGTTGAGCATCGAAAAACAGATCCATCTCCTTCACGAACGCCATCCGAAGATTGTCGTCGAACCATGGGAAATGCTGATTCGCATCCGGCGTGAGCAGCCAAACGTTGCGTGTCTCCAGCCACTGTTCGAAAAAGTTTTCCACCAGTGACGTTCGCGCTCGGGAGTCCGCGATCATGCGCCGTACTTGCTGATCGAGCACACGCTCATCCTTCAGTTTCCCTGCTATTGCCAGGTCGAGCAGTTGGTCGTCCGGAACACTACTCCACAAAAAGAACGACAAGCGTGAGGCCAGTTCGATGTCGGAGATCCGATAGACCGCATTCGGAACGGCGCCGGCGGGCTCCGTCTCGATCCGGAGTAGAAAGTCGGGACTGACGAGAATGCGCTCGATCGCCGCGCGAATGCCTGCATCGAAATTCCCTCGAGCGCGAGCCGTCTTGTAGAAACCGAGCAACACCTGAACGTCTTCATCAGTCGCCGGGCGTCGATACGCGCGCCGCGCGAATGTCGAGAGGATCTTCGTTGCGCATGCGGTCTCTTCCGCATTGGTCTTGGGCTGACAAAGGAAGATGTGCCGGCGGCTGGGTGAATCCTTAGGGACTGTGGCGTTGTACGGTCCCCCGATCAGAAGCGATGAGATGAAAGCCGGCATCGTCGGAACGTCTCCTTCGCGGCTCCAAATCGGAATGCGCGCCGGTCCCAGTCCCTCGGGCTGTACATCGTTAGACTTTATGATCGTGCCGACGACCGTCCGCAAGCCTGGCTTCAGCGGGATGCGCACCTGCAAAGCGTCATCCGCGCTGGTCAGAGCTCCGGCCCTTACGTCGCGGTAGTCTGCGGACGCCTGGGCTGCCAGCTCCGCTCCGCCTCCGAGCGTGAAGTGGCCGGCGCGTACACCATCAACGCGAATTTCGATCTCGTTTCGGTCGTTCAGCCCACGGATCACGTCTGAAAAAGTTCGCTGCAGTCGAAGCTTGATGATGTAATCGCCGTCGACAGGGAAATAGTGGCGCACGCTAATGCCGCCACGAGAGCCCAATGGAAAGTCTTCGGAGAGCCGATCCGTCTGCCACAGATAAGTCTGTTCGTTCGAATTGCCCTTGACGGCGGTGTAGCGCTCGAACGCCGGCGGGATTGTCGGATCGCCAACGGCGAGGCGTGCGATCTTGGTTGCTGCGTTGAGATAGCGATCGAGCAGCGCGGGTGCGATCAAAAGCGCATCGGCATTGGTATCAAACCCGTGCGCCTGCTGGTCCGGAGGCAGCATGGACGCGGCGTCGATCTCGATTCCGATGAGGTCGCGAATCGCGTTTGCATATTCGGTGCGATTGAGCCGATGGAGGTTCGACGGCCGTCCCGGATTCAGATGGGTCGCAGCTGCTCGATCCAATTCGTTTTCAAGCCACGTCGCCACGACGTCATACGTCGCGTTGTCGGGGCGCCGATTGCCGGCAGGCGGCATCGACCGGCTTCGCAGCTTCACGACAACCTTTTCCCACGTTTCCGCCGAGTTGAAAACCTGGTCTGCGTCAGCCTTGTCGAGTGTGAGATTGGCCGTCTTCAATCGCTCGTTGTGACAGGTGACGCAGTACGTCGTGACAAACTCACGCACGGGACCCGCGGGCGCGGCATAGGCTGAGGCCGCCGCCAACACGATGCACACACCCGCCGGCAATATCTTTCGCACCGTCACCTCATCGATCTTGAAATTGGACCGAAAATGCAAATTGTGTCCGCAGTCCAATCCGAGATTTCGGATTTCGGATTTGAGATGCAGGATTCGTCCAATTTTCGATTTCCCCTAAAGTGCCTCACCTGCACTTAGTCTGAGCCTGACATGGCCGCCCGAGCGAAGGATCAGCTCCATGCCTGGCCAGAATATCGGCACCGGCCTTGTTATAGAGCACTCCGCCGAGCCGGTCGCCGTATCCGGACGCCGCGAGCCACGGTGTGACGCCTGCCTTGCTCACCACATTGACCTCCGCCCCTTTCTCGATCAACAACTCGAGGAGAGTGTTCCATCCTCGGTACGCCGGCCCAAAGAGGGCGTTCTCATTCAAAGTGGTAACTCCGCCGGCACTCAGGCCCAAGTCCAGTAGAAATTTGACGGCCTCGATCGCCTGCTTCTCGGTAACAGGGCTTTCACCGACAGGATGATTGAGAGCAGTCGCCGCCATCAGCGCCGTCGTGTTGGTGGCCGTCATCAGTTTCGGATCGGCGCCGGCGTCCAACAGGATCCGCATCATCTCAACGTCGTCCACTGAGCTCGCCAGCAGGAAAGGCGTTGCACCCACAGCATCCGTGAACCCACCGGCGAATGCCGGCTTCGGCTTTGTCATGCGCGCGTTTGGATTCGCGCCGTGGGCCAGAAGAGCTCTCACGAGCTGCAGCTTCGCCTGCCGATCCGGAATTCCCGCCATCGGTTCCTCGAAACCGTACACCGGATTTGCGGTTCCGGTTTCCCACGTCGCCGCAGCCCAATGGAGAGGCGTCAAGCCGGCGTCGCCAATATTGGGATCCGCGCCCTGTTCCAAAAGGAAGAGCGCAGCCGGCACTTGTCCTCTCATCGTGGCTACAAGCAATGGAGTCGCGCCTTCGGATGTCGTTGAGGAGGTGGCGCGACGTACCAGGTCATCCCCGTTCGCTTTATTGGGAGTGACGGTCGGCTGCGATTTTATATTGATGCTCATGCCCGCAGCCAACAACAGCCGCGCACTCTCGATGTCGCCCTCGCGGGCGGCAAAGTGCAGCGCGGTAAATCCGCTTTTCGTGTGGGCCAGAAGATCAGCTTTTGCCGCGATGAGTGTTCGAACCACGTCCGGATGGTGTTGCGCCGCTGCCCACATCAGTGCGGTCTGATTCTGTGCGGGCTCATTTGCATTCACATTGGCGTCGCCGGCAAGCAATCTCCCGACAGTATCTGCGTTGCCGCTCCTTGCGCAGGTCATGATCGGTGGCACGCCAGTCGCGACAGGTGTATTCGGATTGGCGCCGGCTTTCAGAAGCAGATCGACAAATGCAGCGCTTCCATTGGTGCAAGCCTCCGATAGCGGCGTCATACGAAGGTCGTTCGCTGCGTTCGCATCTGCTCCGGCGCGAATCAGCAGCGCCGCTGTTTCAAGATCGTTCCAATGAGTGGCCCAAAGAAGCGCCGTCGAGCCGTCGCCAGCTCGAGCATTGACGTCGGCATGTTGACTGAGCAGAGTCCGAACCTGCTGCTGGTCTTGGTTTCGAACCGCCTCCACCAGCCGCAGATCGGCAACGGCTGCTATGGCGGCGGCAGTCATCAGTAACGCCATCGATAAAGCGCCAGCCAGGACGAGCTGTTGGGTTTTGTTGCGCATGCCGCCAATCCTAAGACAAAACGCCCACCGTATAAATCACAAACGTTGATGCGATACTTAACCCCAATGGATATTCCGGTCATTGATATCGGCGCGCTCGTGTCCGGCAGAGAAGATCGCTACCAAGTGGCAGCTGACATCGGGCAGGCGTGCCGCGACTGCGGTTTCTTTTACGTCGTCAATCATGGCGTCGAGGAAGATCTCGCGCACCGGCTCCAGCAACTCAGTCAACAGTTCTTTGCTCAAGACGTTAGGGCCAAACTCGAAATCAGCATGTCTCGAGGTGGCCGTGCCTGGCGAGGATATTTCCCGGTTGGCGGCGAGTTCACATCCGGCAAGCCGGACTTGAAGGAGGGAATTTACTTTGGCGCCGAACTTAGAGACGACCATCCGCTAGTGAAGTCCGGCACTCCTTTGCACGGGCCGAACCTTTTCCCACCAGGCATCCCGCAACTTCGGAACGCTGTCCTGGATTACATGGCTGCGATGACACAACTCGGACATCGCCTCGCCGCAGGTATTTCCCTAAGCCTTGGTCTCGAGGAATCCTATTTCGCGGAGCATTACACGCGTGATCCGCTGATACTGTTCCGCATCTTCAACTATCCGGCGCCTGCGTCCGAGGCTGACGTCGAGTCGGGGCTAGGAGTGGGAGAACACACGGACTATGGCTTGCTGACAATGTTGAAGCAGGATATGTCCGGCGGTTTGCAGGTCAAAATAAAGTCCGGTTGGGTCGATGCTCATCCGATACCGAACTCGTTCGTATGTAACGTTGGTGACATGTTGGACCGCTTAACCGGCGGGCCGTATTTATCGGATCCCCATTGTTTACGCAATTCCTC
>JACXTT010001916.1_pt1 | contig 33988 bp, 24 predicted proteins | sample 9270951 | NCBI WGS metagenome assembly JACXTT01 (sample SAMN15532306, study PRJNA645909) | rock metagenome | isolation source: weathered quartz diorite | place: Puerto Rico | collected 2017-06-21 | reverse complement strand
GTCTGCGGCAGGGCCACTGGGGCCTGTCTTCCCCGCGCTGGCCAACCTGACAAATTGCCCCGACGGCATTTTTAGTTCGCTGCAGAGTCACACGGCGGACAACATCAACTGGGCGCGGGCGCACCACAGCGCCTGGTTGCTCGCGGGGAACGGCCATGGTGGCCAGATTCGCCTGCCGGTGCTCGGCTCCGTGTTCGTGCCGAGCCGGTATAGTCGAAAGTATGATTGCGGTACGTTCTTCGAGTCGCCGACGGTGATGCACGTGGGCCGCGGGCTATCTGGGCAGCATCCCCTGCGGTTTTTCTGCAAACCGGAAGTGACGCGTATCATTTTGCGCAAGACATGAGCGTCAGAGCCTGAAGCGTGAGCGAAGAAAACAATGTCCTTCGCTCATGCTTCGGGCTCTGAGAATCGACGGGTCGAAATTAGCGGCCGCCCGATGTGCCCTTGTCGAGCACATGCGGCGCGGCGTCATCGCCCTGCCCGGTTGACGGCGCAGGGGCAACACGCTTGGGGTCCTTGAAACCTTTGCCCATGTTGTGCTGCAAGTCCTGAACGCCCGTCGGCGTCTGCGAACGCGGAAAGAAACCGCCCAGCGTCAGATAGCCGGCCATCAGCAGTCCGATGCACGCCGCCAGCGCCAGCCGGCCGGAATAGCGCGACCAGAACGATGATGTTGGTCTCATTCGCATCGGCCTAGGGGCCTGGAACGTCGGCCAAGGGTGGGGCAGATCGGCCTGGAAGTAATCGTGCAGCAAATTATCCATCTCGGGACGCGCCTCTTCATTGGATATCGTTGATAAATTACCCATGGTTTACCTCTAATCCCTGAGCCGTCAGTCGGTCCGCCAGACGCTGTCGTGCCCGGCTCAAACGCATGTGGACGGCCGTCGGGTTGATTTCCAGCAGGTCGGCAATCTGGTTCGTGTCGTATTCCAAGGCGTAGCGCAGAGTCAATATTTCTCGGTCCAACGGAGCGAGCTGCTCCAGTTCTTTTCGCAGTTGCCCGAAGGTTTCCTCCCGGGCCATCCCGTCCAGAGGGAGCGACTCGCGCCCCTCGACGCCGTTCATGGTTTGCGGCGCCTGCGTGCCATAGCGGCGAAAGGCGCTCTTGGCGTGATCTTCCGCCAAATTACGCGCCACCCGCAAAACCCAGGCACGTGGATTGACGATCTCGCTGCCGTCCTGCCATTGTTTCCACAGACGCAGAAAGGTCTCTTGCATGATGTCGAGCGCAACGTCAGCGTTTAGCCAGCGCGCGTAAACAAGTGCCCACACTTCGCGGCTATGACGTTCGTAGATTTCTTCAAATGCCGCTTGGTGCGGGGACTTTCTCGGCCTCGACTTCATAGGGCCTCATTCCCGGCCGCGCTCATCGTGCACGAGCAATCACTCGCTGCACAGAGTAAACGAGGCACCCGAATATTTCTAACGCGAAACTTTGTGAAATATTTCACATGCGTAGATTACTGCAAATGCAGGTGCTTTGCCCAAGTTACCCTCGCCTACACGGTTACCACAAGGTTGTCGCGATGGACCATTTCTTCATAGGGAATCGACCCAATCACCTCGCTGATTTTTTCCGTGCGCAGCCCGAGAATCTGGCACGCGTCCTCGGACGAATAGTTGGTCAAACCTCGGGCAAACTCGGTCCCCGTCATATCGCATACGGAGACCACATCTCCCTTGTTGAATGTCCCTTGGACTTCCACAACACCAACGGGAAGAAGGCTTTTCCCAAGTTCGCGCAGCGCAGTCCGGGCGCCGCTGTTGACGAGAACTTTGCCCTTGGGCTGAGCCGTGAAGCCGAGCCAGCGCTTCCAGGCGGGAATCGAGCTGCCGAGCGGCAGGAAGAGGGTGCCGACCGGTTCGGATGCGAAGATCGCGTCGAGCATGCCCGGAGTTGCCCCATTTGCCATGATTACCGACTCGCCCGCCGCCGTTGCCAACCGGGCGGCGCGCAGTTTGCTCCGCATGCCGCCTGTACCGAGGGCGCTGCGGCTAGCGCCGGCCATTTCCATGACGGAAATGTCGATGCTGCCGACAGTTGCGAGTTTTTCTGCTTTCGGATCGGCGCCTGGATCGCTGCTGTATAGGCCGTCAACTACTGTCAGGAGGATGAGCAGCGGCGCTTGCAGTAGATTCGTCAGCATGGCGGCGAGGTGGTCGTTGTCGCCGAATTTGATCTCGGCGATGCTGACGGTGTCATTTTCATTGATGATCGGCACCACGCCCCATTCGAACAATGTTAAGATGGTATTGCGGACGTTGAGATACCTAGCGCGGTTGTCGAAATCGCCGGCGGTCAGGAGAATTTGTGCGGTGTGGGTGTTATGCTGGTCGAAACACTCCTGATAGGCGCGCATCAGAAAGCTTTGGCCGATCGCCGCACACGCCTGAAGTTGCCTTAGATCGGTCGGCCGCTTGCCAAGCTGCAATCGGCCGACGCCGGCGCCGATGGCGCCAGAGCTGACCAGGGCGATCTTGCGGCCCGACTGGCGGATGCGATGAATCTGGTCCGCGAGCGCCTGAATGCGAGCGGGATCGAGCCGGCCGTCCTCGACGGTCAACACGTTGGTGCCGACTTTGACCACGACGGTGTGGGCCTGGGTAACGATCTCTTGCCGGACAGGATCGATCATGGTGTCTGCCTTTGGTTTTCCCAAAACGACCGAGGATGACAATTTCACGGGGAAAAAAACTTTTCCGTTTTGGCAAACGTCTGTTTGACGGGGCCACTCCCCCTGTTTATACTACAGGCCGGACCTTGGCTCATCCTCTAGGGGAGGATACTGCTGTGATGGCGCCGCATCGAGCTCGCTGGTGGCTGGCTCTGCTTTGTAGCAGCGGTCTCTTCGTTTTCACCTCCCCCCTTCATGCCGTCCCTGAAAGTAAGATTCGCGAGCTCGTCAGTCAGGCCGAGGAATACGTAAAGCAACCCGTTCCCAACTGGGAAAAGGCCCGCGAGATTTACGAAGCCCTTCTTGGCCAAAAAGACCCCGGCCTGAAAATCCGCGAACGATATCATCATGCGCAGCGCCGCTGCTGGCAGGCGCGCCGGCATCAAGATCCAAGCTATCGCAAGGAAGTCCTCTCGGTCGAATATGGCCAGGCCTTGAAGCTCAGCAAAATCGTCAACCGCACGCTGCTCGACGACTCCGTGGCAAAGACGAATATCGATCCGGCAAAACTGTTTCACAAGGGGATCGAAGAATTCGACGCCGCTTTGAGCGACCCGTTCTTTCTGCGCGAACATCTTTCCGACAGCAAGCGCGCTCAAGTGGCAGCTTTTCGCGTCAAGCTCAACAAGACCTGGGGCAACCTGAAAAACCTGTCGCGCGAGGAGGCCCTCAAGCAGATCGGCCAGGTCGCACTGGCCGCCGAGGAAGAGCTTGGGCTGAACGCGACGACCGTTGTCATGGAGTTCGCCTGTGGCGCCTGCTACGCCATCGACGAATATACCGTCTATTTGACCCCCAACCAGCTGCGTGAACTCGCTCAGAGCCTGTCGCGCAGTGAGGCCATTGGCGTCGGGCTGACCTTGACCATACGCGACAACAAGATTCTCATCAGCGACATCGGCATGGGCAGTCCTGCGGACCGATCGGCTGTCATCAGCGTCGGCGATCAGCTCATCACCGTCAACAAGAAGGCCGTGGCCGATCTGCCTCTGCTCGCCGTCAAGGAGTTGCTGGAAGGTCCGCTCGGCAGCATGCTCGAGATCGAACTGCTGGCGCCGGGAGCGACCAATATCCGCATGGTTACGTTGAACCGCGAGCGAGCCGTTGTCCCCAGCATCGTCGCGTTTCCATTGCCGCGCACCTCCTATGGCTATCTGAAAATCAACAGCTTCACCGATTCGACCGCACAGGATGTCGATAAGGCGATTGCCGAGCTGGCGAAAGAAGGGATGAAGGGATTGATCGTCGACCTGCGCGACAATAACGGCGGCGTTTTCGAGAGCGCCATCGACACAGCCCGTAGGTTTCTGAGTACCGGCATCATTACCTCGACGCAGCACCAGGATGCGAAGTACAACCAGGTCTATCACGCCCGCAATCCGAAAGCCTTGACGCTGCCGCTGGTCGTCCTCGTCGATAACGACACCGCCAGCGCCGCCGAGGTTCTCGCCGGCGCTCTCAAGGACAACAACCGCGCCTACCTGATCGGTCAAACGACCTTTGGAAAGGGTTGCACGCAGTGCCTGCTGAAGTTCCGCGAGGCGACCGGCGGCGTGCCGACCGGCGGCATGCGCCTCACCGTGGCCCGTTTCTTCTCCCCCAAGGGACACCCCTACTCAGGCCGCGGCGTGGTTCCTCATTTCATCATCGACGACGCTATCGCTCAGTCGCAGTCGACGGTTATGGGTGGCTTGTATCTGGACAAGGCTGTCGAAGAACTCAATCGCATGACGATGCAGAAATAACCTTTCCATTCAATCGAAGTTCAGCTACCTCACCCGCGGATAATATTGCGCCAATCGATCCGGCGCTACTCCCGCGAGCGCCAGCGCCGTCAGCGTCCAGTTGCGCAAGGTCTGCCGCACCAGGCCGACCTGCTGCCAGCGCCGCGGCGACACGTAGATCCGCCGCGGCAACACAACGACCCGGCCTCGCCGCGCAAGACGCTGACTGAAAAACACGTCTTCCATGAAGCGAATACGCGGAAACCCGCCCAGCTCCAGGAAGTCGTGTCGTCGCAGGAACAGCCCCTGATCGCCGTAGACGACGCCGGTCAAGCGGACCCGCGCTGTAGCGCACGCATCGATCGACCGAAAGCCCCAGCCATCGGCATCGACCCGCATCGAGAAGCAGCCCGCCAGGATCGCAGGTTGAGCCAGCGCGCGCTCGATGGCGCGAATCGCGCCAGCTTCAAGCCGGCAATCCGCGTGCAGAAACAAGAGAAAATCGCCGCGCGCCGCCGCGGCCCCCGCGTTCATCTGAAAGGCCCGCCCCAGTTCGCTGACGAGAACTCGATCGGCGGCCCTCGCTTGCTCGAGCGTCGCATCGCTGCTGCCGCCATCGACGACGATGATCTCGCGCGGCCCTTGTGTTCGCAGATCGCGAATCGTCTGCGCGATGACGGCGGCTTCGTTCCAGGTGGGGATGATGATCGATACGCTCATCGCAATTCACATCGGCCGTGGGACGGATTTTCAATTCGTCCATAAAATCAAGGCATGACTGCTGACGCCAGCATCGATGAGCCGTGGTATCAAGCCGGCCTGCGCTTTCGCTGCACCATGTGTGGCCATTGCTGCACCGGCGCGCCGGGCTTCGTCTGGGTCAACGACGGCGAGGTCAAGGCAATCGCCGCGTTCTTGGGCGAAAGCGTCGAGCAGGTGAGCGCGCTGCACACGCGGATCGAGCGTCAAGGCCGCAGCCTGCGCGAGAAGGCCAACGGCGATTGTGTGTTTTATGACAAAACCGCCGGCTGCACCATCTATGAAGCGCGCCCCGCTCAGTGCCGCACTTGGCCGTTCTGGGACAGCAACGTCAAGACGCCCAAGGATTGGCAGCATGCCTGCGAAATCTGCCCCGGCTCCGGCCAGGGAGACTTGATCCCGCCCGAAGAAATCACCCGGCGATTGAATGTTATCCGCCTGTGATACGTCATCCGATTAGCGACACTATTCAGACCAACGAATCGAGGGATGTCCATGCGAACCACCCTGGCACTCGGCCTCATCCTTTCGCTCGCCAGCTCGGCACGCGCCGCCGATTGGCCGCAATGGCTCGGCCTGAAGCGCGACGGCGCCACCACCGAGATCGTCAAGCCGTGGAAAGAGCCGCTCAAGGTCCTGTGGAAGCACGACGTCGGCGAAGGCCACGGCGGCCCGGTCGTTGCCAAGGGCAAAGCGTATCTCTTCTATCGCACGCCCAGCAAGAACGCGGAATGCCTCGCTGCCTTCGATGCCGCCACCGGCAAGCCCCTCTGGGACACGTCCTATCCCCGACACGAGACCAAGATCCCGTTCGGCAACGGGCCGCGCAGCGCCCCCTGCGTCGTGGATGGGAAGATTTATACCTTCGGCATTACCAGCCTCCTCACCTGCTGGGATGCAGACACGGGCCAGACCGTCTGGCAGGTGGATGGTGAGAAGGAGTACAAAGCCCCCACGCTCACCTTTGGTAGCTCCGGCTCGCCGATCGTCGTCGGTGATCACGTGCTCGTCAACATGGGCGCCAAGGGCGCTTCGATCGTCGCCTTCGACAAAAAGACCGGCAAGGAAGTCTGGAAGAAGCTCGACGCCGCCGCCAGCTACTCCTCGCCGTTCCTGTACGGCCCCGCGGACGCGCCGCGCGTCGTCTTCCTCACCGCCAAGGGACTGGTGTCGCTGTCCCCGAAGGACGGCGCCATTCATTGGCAATATCCGTTCGTCGATCTCTTGCTTGAAAGCTCCTGCACGCCGATGATGATCGACGGCAAGTTGCTTGCCAGCTCCATCACCGCCGGCAGCGTCCTCATCGATCCGGAGAAGCTTGACGGAACCAAGCCGGCAAAGGTCTGGACCAATTCGCTCAACTGTTACTTTTCCACCCCCGTCGCGCTGGGCAACGACACGCTCTTCATGGTCACGGGCGATCTGTTCACCAAGAAAGCGGTGCTGCGCTGCGTGGACGCCAAGAACGGCAAGGAACTCTGGAAACGACCCAACGTCGGCGCCTATCATGCCACGCCGACGCGCACAGGCGACGACAAGCTTTTGCTGGTCGAGGAAAAGGGCGATCTCGTCCTGATCGATGCCGATCGCAAAGAATATCGCGAGTTGTCGCGCAGCAAGATTTGCAACAACACTTGGGCGCATCCGGCGATTGCCGATGGCCGCCTATACGTTCGCGATGCCAAGGAATTGATCTGCGTCGAGTTGCCCAAATGATTTCGGTCTTCGTTCGGCGGTCGCGAAATCCCGCGTCCGGCGTCGCGCCGCCGCATGGGATTCTGCGGGCGCTAAACAAAGAAATTAATTCACCGTCTTCCCCAGCGGCTCCGCCAGGCGCTTCAGCGCCTCCAGCAATTTCTTGAACCCCGCGAAATCGAGGGACTGCGCCCCGTCGGACGCCGCATGGTCCGGGTCCGGGTGTACCTCGATCAATAGCCCGTCCGCCCCCGCCGCCAGCGATGCCATCGCCATCTGCGGCACAAACTCGCGCTTGCCGACGCCGTGGCTCGGATCGACGAACACCGGCAAATGCGACAGCTTCTTTGCCGGCGGGATCACCGACAGGTCGAGCGTATTGCGGCTATGATCCGAAAAAGATCGTATGCCGCGCTCGCACAGGATGACGTTGTAATTCCCACCGGCCATGACGTACTCGGCGGCCATCAACCATTCTTCGAGCGTCGCCGACATGCCGCGCTTGAGCAGCACCGGCTTCTTGGCCTTGCCGACGCACTTGAGCAGGCTGAAGTTCTGCATGTTGCGCGTGCCGATCTGGATGATGTCGCAGGCCTGCTCGACGGCGTCGGCGTTGTCGGTGTCCATGAGTTCGGTGACGATGCCGATGCCGGTCTTCCGCCGGGCCTTGTCGAGAATCGCGAGCCCTTCGAGCCCCATCCCTTGAAACGAATACGGACTGGTACGCGGCTTGTACGCCCCGGCCCGCAACAGCCGCACGCCGTTATCCATCATGAACTCGGCCGTGCGCAGAATCATCGCCTCGTTCTCGACGGAGCAAGGCCCGCCGATCATCGTGCAGTTGCCGGGGCCAATGGTCGTCTGCGCCACTTTGATGACGGTGTCCGCCGAATGCATCTCGCGGCTGGCGAGCTTGAACGGCTTGGTGACGCGAATCAGCTCAGAGACGCCCGGCAGCACCTCGAGCGTGCGCGGATCGACGGCGCCGACGTTGCCGGTGATGCCGATGGCGGTACGAGTGGCGCCGGGCATCGGATGCGGCGTCAGATTCATGGCAAGGATCGCTCGCAGGACGTGATCGATTTCGTCCTGCGTGGCGTGTGTTTGCATGACAACGAGCATGATGATATTCTCCCGCAAGCCCAAGGATGAGCCCAGCGAACCCTTGGGATCGGTGTGCGAGATCCTAGAATATCCAGTATATCGCACCGCTTGAATACTCACACCCCTGCTGCGACATGAAGGCCCGAGCAATTGTCCGTCATTTCCGGAACTTCAAGCTGGTGTACGCACCCGTTCTCATCAGCCTGTGCATGGTCCTCGGGCTCTCCTTGTTGACCTTCGGCTTCCTGTATTCAGCCGACGAGGTTGAGGGTACGTATAGGCCTCTCTTGATAAAAGCTGGAATCCTTTTGATAATCCAGGCCTTGTTGGTCGTTGCTTGGATCTTTCGTTCGTTCAAGCTGTTATCCAAGCTCGCGTCCTGTGACCGTGCAATTCGTCGGAGCGAATATCTTAAAGCTCAAGCATATGCGAACGTGGCATGGCAGTACGCACAGACCTTGCAGGCGAGCGATTCACTTTACGGCATGACTCTGGCAAACCTGACCCGCGTCGCACGTCTGCAGGGAAATTACGATGACGCGGAATCCTTCGGTCAAAAATGGGTATGGGCGAGCGAACAAGCGTGGGGAAGTGACCACCCAAACGTCGTCTATGCAATCCGTGAGTTCGCGGAAACTTATCTCGACATCGCGCGCTACGATCAGGCCCAGCCACTCCTGGAAAAAGCCTTGTCTTTCTGGGAGTCCACGCCGCGTCCCGATCTTCTTGCCATGGCACTTTGTCTTGGAGCGCTGGGGCGATTATGGCACCAATTGGACCGGAACGACAAAGCAGAGGCGTACCTGCGACGTGCTTACGCAATTGTTCAAGACCGTCGCATCGATGACGCGCTCGCAGGCATGACTATTGCCCATGGCCTCGCAAGTGCATTCGCCTATCAGGGGAAACTAGCTGAAGCCGAGACGCTCGTGCGAACCTTTCTCGAACGGATCGAGAAAACATTCGCCCCGGAATCGCATATCGTCGCGGCCACGCTTTATCAATTCGCGCTTATTCGATTTCTACAGCGGCGCTATGCTGAAGGAGAACCGATGGCGCGTAGAGCCCTCTCCATTATCCAGAAGATCACGCGGAACAACGAACTTGCCCTGGCGATGTATTGCAGCTTGCTTGGCCGATTACTGACCGCCCTCGCACAGCTTGACGAGGCGGAGGTTTTGCTGCGCTTGGCCTTGCGATCGCGCGAGGAGTACCTGGCACCGGAACACCCGTTCGTCGCGGAAAGTTTGGAATGTTACGCCCAGGTGCTGAAAGCGCAGGGTCGCTTTTTGGAAGCAACAGAGTTTGTTCATCGGGCCGAACAAATTCGGGCCATACATGCGCCACGACGCAATGACTGATTTTCACCACTGCAAGCACTTCGCATCAAACACCGGCCCATCGACGCACACGCGTTTGTAGTCCCAGCCGTCGCTCGTCTTCACTGGCGTCACGCAGCTAAAGCAGATACCGACGCCGCATGCCATCGGTGCCAAGCAGTGCCAGTGCATAGGCATCAGTCACTGCTCCGGAAATGGCCTTCCATGCGGGCACGTCTTTGCATGACCTCAGCAACCAACGCTGCCCGGTTCTTCTCCCAGCGATCGGCCAATTCCGAGCTAAATTCGAAGTGTGTCCACGGAATACGCGGCTTCAGCGCCGCCAGCAAAGCAACGGCCTCGTCCTGCGAAGCCTGGACGGTCACGCTGACTCCGTGGCAATCGCACACGGTATAGGCGCAGCCGACAATGTTACCGGACGAATCGAGCTGGTCGGACTTGTGCACCCAGACGATATCGTCCAGGCGAAAGAGTTCGAGCGTTCCGAAGGTGTAGAACCAGAGCCAGTTCGGGGACATACGCGCGGCGCCGATGCGTTGAGCCTGGGGTGTCTCCGCTTCGACAGCGGCAGCGATTTCCGCTTGCGCACCGAACCGCGCGAGCGCGCGCGCGAGCGGGTGGCTCAGCGGATTGAGCGAGCGTCGCACCGCCAGGCACAACAGCCAGAAGCCGGGCAGCCAAAGAAACACGACCAAGACAATCGCCAGAATCCAGCCGTCCGCGATCCGATTGCGCCCAGTGGCGTCCAGCGTGAACGGCAGGAGCGTGTCTCCCAGCCCCAGATTCCGTGCGTCCCAGCCCAAGATGGCGTCCTAGCTAAGTGGAACCTCGGCCACCAGGATGCCCGAATACTCCGCCTTCGCGTCCTCCTTCACACAATGGACCAAAAGAAACTTCGCGCCGACCGGCACCACCACATATTCAATCGTCGGCTGGCCCTGCTGCCAGTATTCCCAGGGCGTCTTGGTGACCTTGTCGGCCCGCACCGTCACGATGTAAGTGGCCTCCTGGTTGACGTCTTCGATGGCGGCGAGCGTTTGATGGTCCATGGGAAACGGACCGAGCAGCCGGTTGTAGAAGAAATTTCGGGTGAAAAAGAGCGTGATAGCCAGTGCGATCCAGAAGCAGATACCGAGGAAATACAACGCGGCGCGCGTCTCGCGAATTTCCTTGCCGATCCAGCCGTTCGCTTCTTGCGGTGCTTGCGCCGGACTCTCCGGCGCCTTTTCCGGGCGGCGCGCCGGCGATGGGGCTGAGGCAGCATCCTTGGTCGGCGCCTCGCCCAGCTTGTCGCCGCGCTGGAGCAGCACCCGATCGATGAAAGCAGTCCGGTTGGCCAGCCAGAGGCTTTCGACCTCCAGGCTGCTGCCGATCACCGCCCACGGCACTCTGCGGTGCACCTTCTCAAGAAGGCTATCGACATCGACAACGCCGGCGGTCCCTTGCAGCATTTCGCCATCGCTATCGAATAGCCGATAGCAGCACTGCAAAGTTTTGCCAGACTTGTCCAGGGAGTCATAGCGATAGGCCCAGACCAGGTCGTCCAGTCGCATCACCCGAAGTTCGGTGTAGCGGTAGCGCCACAACCAGTGCTTCCCGACGCACACATCGGCGATGCGCGCGGCTCCGGTCGACTCGGCTTCGATGGCGGTCGCGACCTCATCAGGGTTGCCATGCCGCTCCAGTGCACGGGCATATCGATGCCCCTGCGGGTCCAAGGTTCGCCGAATTCCCGCCAGGACCAGCCAAACCCCTGCCACGCAAATTGCCACCAGCGGCGCCGCGAACATGTATCCCTGCCTGTTCAGCGGCTTGCGCACGTTCATGGCGAACGGCAACAACTTGCCGCGCGTGAACGGCAAGCTGTTGCTTACGGTCAACTTGGCGTCGGCAAATAACGGAGCTTCCGCTTCCAGTACGCCGGTGAATTCGGTCCCCTCGTGACCGATTGGTACGCAGATCAAAAAGTACTGCTTGCCCACAAGTGCGACGAAGTACTCATCGGACGGTTCATTTCTGCGGGTAACGAAATACCCGGTCCTCACGGCGTCAGGGGCCTGAATCGTTACATAGTAGTTTCGCTCGACGTCGAGGTTCCCAATCTGATCGATGTCACCCAGATTAACTGGAAATGGACCCGCCAACGCGTTGTAAAGGAACTTTCGCGTCAGGCTCACGGTGGTCATACACCCAATAATCAGCGTCAAGCCCGCGAGCACATGTATGATGTTGTCATTGCGAATCTTCCTGGCGATCCACGTATTGTGCATTTTTACCCCCGCCAATCACTGCTTGGAGCTGTGCTCAATATCAATGACTATGCCTCCACAGCCACCCGCCGGCAGCACTTCTTCACGTCCACGCGTACCACCCACGACGTGTCTCCGACATATTTACCACTGCAAGCATTTGGCATCAAACACCGGCCCATCGACGCACACGCGTTTGTAATCCCAGCCGTCGCTCGTCTTCACCGCCGTCACGCAGCTAAAGCAGATACCGACGCCGCATGCCATCGGTGTCTCCAGCGACAGATGGCACGGGATGCCACGCGCCTCCGCTTGCTTCGCGAGAGCATGCAACATCGGCTCGGGGCCGCAGCCGAAGAGGTGCTGCGGGGCATCGTGCTTGACGAGCAGGTCGGTGACGAAGCCGTGATGGCCGACGCTGCCGTCGTTGGACGCGAGGTGGACCGTCGCGCCGGCGTTCTTGAAGTCGTCCACGCCGGCGGCGAGATTGGCGGTACGAACCCCATAGTACAGGGAAACCTTCTGCACCCGGCGGCGCGGCGTCTGGCCGCCGTAGCCGCGCGCGCCGAGCAGCTCGCGGATATGCGCGAGGAACGGCGTCTGCCCGATGCCGCCCGCGACCAGAGCGACGTGATCGGCGCCAACCGGATCAGGAAAGCCGTTGCCAAGCGGGCCCCAGACTTCGACGGCAGCGCCGACTTTCAAGTTCGCCAGGAGCTTGGTTATTTTGCCGACGACAAGATAAACCACGTCGATTCCCGTCGGCCGTCCCTTTTTCATGTCAATGAACGTGTCGTAAAGAGCAAATGGCCTACCAAGCAGAGGATCGGAACTGTTCGGCATTCGAATCATGATGAACTGGCCCGGCCGAATTGCCTCGGCGAGGGCGGGCGCATGCAGCCGGATCAGGTAGGTGTTGGTTGCGAGCCGAGTGTTGGCCGTGATCGGTGCGTAGTATTGCTGAAAGCTCATGATTCCTGTTCCGCGGTCTCAACGCGTTTAGTCTTCGCCACCAGCCGTTTCAAGCTCTTGAGTTCCTGCGCGATCAGCGGCCGGGACTTGCCGGTCGCCAGGCTGCCGATCTCCAGTGGGCCGATCTCGATGCGTTTCAGCCGCAGCACTTTGTGATCGAGCTTGGCAAACATACGGCGAATTTCGCGGTTCTTGCCTTCGGACAGGACGATGCGCAGCCAGGTGCTGTTGCCTTGCCGCTTCAGACGCTTGACGAAACGCGCTTTGACGTGCCCCTCGGCGAGATAGACGCCTTGCAAGAGTTTCTTGAGATCGTCCGGCGCCGGATTGCCGGCGACAAGCACGAGGTACGCCTTCTCGACGCCGTAGCGCGGGTGCATCAAGCGATTGGCGAGATCGCCGTCATTCGTCATGAGCAGGAGGCCTTCGCTGTCCTCGTCGAGTCGGCCGACGGTGTAGACGCGCTGGTTGATCTGCGGCACCAGGTCGAGGGCGAGCGGCCGGCGCGACGGGTCATGGTTGGTACACAGATAGCCGCGCGGCTTGTTGACGAGCCAGTAGACGAACTTCTCGGCATGGATCTGCTCGCCGTCCACCTTGACGTCTTGTTCGGAGGCGACGCGCGTCGCCAGGTCGGTGACAATGCGGCCGCCGATGCTAACGCGGCCGCCGCGGATCAGGGCTTCGCATTTGCGCCGCGAGCCGACGCCGGCGTGGGCCAGGAATTTATTGAGTCGGTCCATGATGTTTTGTCTCTTCGTTTGGCGCTCGCGCGGCGCCGCGCGAGCGCTAAACGAAATCTGCGGAAATCATCCGCCGAGCGATTCCTTGAGCACTTGCAACTGCTGTTTAGTATATTGCAATGCTTCCTGAACTTGCTGCATCTGCGTTCGCAAGGCGGCGATTTCCTGTTTCGCCTGCTGCAATTCGCCATCGAGCTTCGCGACCTGATCGCCGCTGGCCCAACTCGTGGACAGGACCGGAGCGGCACTCGACGCCTCCTCGACGCGCGTTTGCGACCTGAGCAGTTCGATCTCCTTGGCTGCGTGGAAGCCGTGCGTAAGCAATGTGCCGCGCCGGCCTTCTTCGCCCAGGAACAGGACGAGCCGGCGACTGTTCAGCGGCTTCAAGGAGGCACGCAGGGCGTCGAGATCGTCGATCGGTTCCATGCGGCTGGCGCGCTGGCGCAGCTCCCCTTCCGTCTGCGGGCCCCGCAGCAGCAATTCCGCGAGGATGGCCAGCTCGACCTTGTTAACGCTCCACTGGTCGTAAAGATTGTGCCGCCAGCGTTCGACGCGGCCACCCTGGATGCGCGTGACGTAGCCCTTCGGCTGCAAGCCGGCGAGCGTGTTTTCGACATCCTCCTCGGTCAGGTTCATGAGTGGATCGCGATTGCTCTTCTGATTCGAGCCGGTCATCAGGGAGTTGAGGCTCATCGGATAAACGTCGGGCGTCGTCTTGGCCTTCTCGACGAGCACGCCAAGGACGCGCCGCTCCGCCATCGTCAGCACCGGCCAATTCACCGGCGTCGCTTGGGATTCATCAGACATGCTGGCTCCTTCTTGGCGTTGTTCATCATGGTATGGGGGGCGGGCATACCTGTCCGTCTCTTGTTGCTCGTCGCTGCCATAGAATCACGAACATGCTTGCGAGCAGCAACAGAAACGCCCACCCATAGGCGCCATAAACCTGTGCTAACTTGCCGAGGCGATCCGGTGTGTCAACATGTTGATCGTACACACCCGTACTCGTGGACAGCATGAGCAGTGCGGCGAGAACGAGCGTCGCGCCAAGATACCAACGTGTTCCGCGCGACCAGCGCGGCGTCGAGAGACAATACGCGATCGCGCAAAACGGCAACAGCAACGTCACGCCATGATGCTTCCATGTGCGTTCACAAAATAGCAGCATGCCCAGGACAACGATGCTCCACTCTGCCATTAATTGCAAGCGTGGACGGTCGTCGAGGGACGTGCGGCAAAATCCCATTCCTAGCAGTGCGAATAGTCCCATGCAGCCGATGGTGATGCCTTGCACGATGTGGCGATCCCAGGAGACGATGTTGTGCGTTTCGAGGACGATCTTGCGGTCGCCATCGTAATCGGAGAACGACGCTTCGTCGCTTAGCATGCGGTGCAGAAGGCCCGGCAGGGATTGGTTTTGGTGCTCGCTCGTGACGATGCCAGCCGCGTACGGGGCGACCATCTGGCGATGCCAGCTTTGCAGATAGTCGAGATTGTTGTTCCAGCCGAACGCAATGGCGGGGAGCAACAGGACGAAAGAAATCAGGCTGATGGCCGACGCGATCAGCGCGGTCCAGGCACGCTTCCACGCGAGGTAGAGGAGGAACAGCGCCGGCGTCAACTTGCAGGCGATCCCCAGGCCCAGCAGCAAGCCGGCGAGTGCGTCGCGACCTCGGCAGAAGGCGCATAGCGCCGCCAGGATTAGAAAAAGGATGAGCAGATTGATGTTGCCGTGAACGAGATCGCCTTCGATGGGACGTAGGCTCATCAGGACGGCGAGCGCCTTGCCCCAGAGCGGAAAGGGACGCTCGGGCGTATCCAGTAAGGATAGGATGCCGAGGACCGCGGCCAAGGTCAGTATCGCTTTGCAGCCAAACCATAGCGATGCACCGAGGGGGGGCGGAAGTTGCAGGAAAGGCTTAAGGATCAGAGCCATGATCGGCGGGTTGGGATAGGCGTATTTGTCCCAGACGTTGATGCCGGTATCGAGGTCTTCAAGCTGCGTCCGCCAGCGCAGAAAGGCTGAACGCATGCCGCTCTCGGAATGCGTCATCTTGAGCGCATATTGAGCGTAAATCACGGTAAAGAAAAGCACGAGCGCCAGGCCAATCCAGCGCTGGCTGATGTCGATCAATCCCGATTGCTTGATGAACGCGAACATGGTGCGCATCCTGCAAAAGTGAGCACTCGCTCTGCGAGTGCGGTCCCGGTCGACTGGCGACTTTAGCACAGGAGTGCACACGCGCTCAAGCGGAACTCGACGTGCGGCTTTTATCGATTGTGCCGTCTTTGCTGTTTCTGTTCGCATCAAGCCCTAGGTCGGCAAGTGGCGAAGGATCGATTCGCCGTGTACCCTTGAGTAGGCTCACCTATTCGCAGGAGACACTTCCGTCATGGCTAGCGCCGCTGAACTCTGGTACATCCGCTTACCTGACGGGCGGGTCCTGCGAGCGCGCAACACCGAGTCGCTGCGGCGCTACCTCAAGACCGGGCGGATCCCGTGGGAGAGCCGGGTGCGGCGCTCGCCCGACGATCCATGGCAGACGCTGGACCGGGCGGCGGAGTTTGCCGACCTCGTGCCGGCAGAGACAGCTGCGGAAGAAACGGTCCCCAGCGAGGTCGCCCCGGCAAGCAAGTCGCGCGCCGCGGCTCCCGAGCTGCGCACTCTCGGCGTGCGCGGTCTGGTCGATGAGCTTTGCAACGCCCTCGATAGCAGCTTGCAGCCCGCGAAGCTAAATGCGGCCGGCGCCACCGGGCTGGCCATGGGCGTTGCGCTGGTGATCGGTAATGTCGCGATCCAGCTGGCGCCGAACTGGGCGTGGGCCGGCTACCTTGGCACCGGGGCGGTCTTGCTGGTTCTCTTCAACGTTTGCACGAGCATCGTGACGCAGATGACGGCGCTGGAATTGTCCCGCTATCGGCCCGCACAATTCAGCGAGGTCCGTGCCGGCATGTTCAGCTACGTGCTGCGTCTGACTTGCGCCATCAGCCTGGTAGGCGGCACGCTCATCGGCCTGATCGTGCTGCTGCGTTGGCTGCCCGACCGGCTCGCGCCCGACAATCTCACCAATCCCGGGCTGGCGCTTGAGGCACTGCTGAATCTTATCGACGGCACGCGCTTGCTGCTAGAAGTGATCTGCTGGCCGATCCTCGGCTTCGCCATGCTTTTGATGGGGCCAATCTTCATCGTCGAGGATTTCTCGATCGCGCGCGGCTTGCGCGAATGGATCGGCATGTTGCGGCAACACCTGGGCCGCATCTATCTCTATCAAGCGATCGCGTTCGCCTTTGCCGCCGTGATGACACTCCCCTTGCTTATGCCGGTGCTGCTGGCGTTCGGTTTCGCGGGCGGCAATCCGCGCGCCCTGTCGCTGGGCGAATCGGTTCCGTTCTATCTGCTGGTTGGAGTGTCATTGACGCCGATGCTGGCGTATCTGCTGGTGGCGCACGTGTTCATTTATTTGAATCTGCGCTATGAGTTCTTCTATTCGGCGCGAGAGCGATAACGGGTCTTCCCCGCTCCCGGACGGTCGCGGCTCGTAGGCTTGCTAAACGAAAAAGCCCGACAACCTCTCGGTTATCGGGCTTCATTCTTTCACGATCTCAACCTGTCTACAACAGTTCACTAACCGGTTCGCGGTCGTCGAGGATGTACATCGGCCTGCCGGCGCCGTTCGGGAAGGTCATCGACGGGTCAATGCCGATGGCGCGATAGATAGTGCTGAGGATCTGCGACGGGTTGGTGCGGCGGTCGCGCGGATATTCGCCGCGAGCGCTGGAGGCGCCGATCGCCTGACCCATGCGGAGTCCGCCGCCGGCGATCATGCACGACATGACCGGCGCCCAGTGGTCGCGGCCGGCAGTGGCGTTGACGCGCGGAGTGCGCCCGAACTCGCCCCAGACGATGACGACGGTATCGCGGTCCATGCCGCGGTCGTGAAGGTCCTGGACGAGGTTGGCTATGCCGCGATCAAGCTCGGGAAGCTGATTGCGGAGGGTGATGAAGTTGCGTTCGTGGGTATCCCAGCCGCCGTAAGCGAGAGTTACGCAACCGACGCCGGATTCGACGAGACGGCGTGCGGTGAGGAACTGCTCGATGCCGCGATAACGATCCCGCGTGCGGGTTTCCTCGTTGGAGAGATCGAGCGCACGGCGGGTGGTGCCGGAGGCGACCATGTCGAAAGCCCGCTGGGCAAAGGCGTCCATGCCGGTCATGGTGCCGGAAGCGTCAAGATCGCGGCGAAGGGCGTCGAAGTTTTGCAACAGCTGGCGGCGGTCGTGATTGCGCCCGGTGTCAATGCCACCGGGGAGCGCGAGGTTGGCGTTGCCCTGGCTGCCCGGAGTGAACGGGCGATGGGCGACGCCAAGGTAACCCGGTTCATTGCCGATCGACATGCCGTAGAGGCCCGCGAAGGGAGGAATGTCGGCATTGGCATTGCCGCGCAGGCGCGATATGACGGAGCCGAACGACGGGTGATGGGCGACGCGATTGACGTTCTCGCTGTAGCCGGTCATGACGAGGCTATCGGAGTGCTCATCGACGGAGACGATGGAGCGGACGCAGGCGAGTTTGTCCCACATGCGTGCTTGCCGCGAAAAATGCTCGGAAATCTGCACACCGGGCACATTGGTCTGGATCGGCCGAAACTCGCCGCGGTATTCCATCGGCGCCTCGGGCTTGAGATCGTACATGTCCATGTGCGAGGGGCCACCGGGCAGATAGATCATGATGGCGGATTTGGCAACCGTGGGCGTGCCGGGACCGCTCGCGACCGGAGACGCCAGCGCCTTGGCGCGGAGCATGTCGGCGAGAGTAAGTCCGGCGCCGAAAGCGCCGATCTTCAGAAAGGTGCGCCGCGACAGGCCATCGCAGAACGTCTGGTTCGAACCGAGCAGATTAATCATCGGTCATCCCCCCCCAATTTAGATTGTGTTAAGGCACAAGCACCGTCGATAATATTCTGCATTCACTTTGCGTGCAAGGCAAATCTTGATGCTTTTTTGCTGTAATTTCAATCCTTGCTATTGGGTTGAGGAGGGCCTTTCGGGGCAGCCGCCAGACCGAGAACTTCGATGGCCTCGACCCGGAAGCGAAGTCTCTCCTCGGTCGGCAGGTCTTTCTCCAAAGCCTCCACTGCCTTGTCGTACCAGTGTCGCGCCTGTGCCGGGTCGTCGAGACGCTGATGCGCCATGGCGAGGAAGATCCAATCCGCGAACTCGCCGCCGAAGTTCAGCGCCATCGATTTCTCCAGCGAATTGATTGCTTCCTTGAGTTCTCCCGCCCGGTATTGGGCGACGCCAAGCGTGTTCCAGTAGTTGCCGGCCGGCGCCAGGCGAACTGCCTCCCAGGCCACAGGGACTGCTTTGCAGGGATCGCGCAGGTTGGGGTCGGGACAAACCGCGAGGGACCAGGCATAACCATTGTGGGATTCGGCGACATCGGGGAAATTGTCGACAACTTTCTTGAAGCTGGTCAGCGATGCGCGCAAGGCTTTTTCCGCTTCCTTGGTTTGTTTTGCATCCCACAAAATGCTCCCCAATCTCTGCTGGCAGAAGGCGACGCTCACCTGATAGTAGCGTTGCTTTGGATACTCCCTGGCGAGGTCCTCGCGAATTTTCAAGGCTCGGCGGCAGGCGGGTTCCGCATCCGCCAGCTTGCCTCGGAGTTCGCGAACCAGCGCCACACTTTCCAGTACCCAGGCCAGGTCGCTTTGGTGAGTCGTATTCGACGGGCTTTCCTTGGCTTTCGTTTCCACCTTGGCCAGTAGGACGCGAAAGATCTCTTCGACCTCCTCGGTCTTGCCCTCGGCCGCCTTGATCTTGGCGAGATTGAGGTCGGGCGCGATCAGGTCGGCATCGAGTTCCTTGGCTTTGACGTAATCGTCGATCGCTTTCTTGCGGTTGCCTTTTTTCTGGTAGGCGTACCCTCGATTGATATGAACCAAGGCGTCCTTGGGATTGAATCGGATCGACTCGGAGTAATCGAGGATCGCGCGGTCGAACTCCAGCAGGGACGCGTAGGACAGACCACGCCATCGGTGGGCGTAACTATCCGTAGGATTGATCGCCAAGGCTTCCGAGTAGGCGGCAATTGCCGGCTGATAGGCGGCTCGGCTGTAATGCAGGTTGCCGCGGCTGACATAGGCATCCGCGTACTTCGGGTTCAGAAGAATGGCCTTGTCGTAATGGGCAAACGCCTTGTCATGCTCCTCCAGCTTGCGATAGAGAAGTCCACGGTCGCGCCAGAACAAGGGGGTTTGCGGCTCCAGCTCGATAGCTTTCGCGAAGTCCGCGAAGGCCTTGTCGTAGTCTTTCTTGCCGTTATGGCCATTCGCCCGGATGTTGTAGATCGCAGCTTCGGCGTGGTCGCGCAGTATCTCGTCACAGTCCTTGATGGCCAGTCCGTAATCCTTGATCTCGTTTCGGGCAATGGCTCGTTCCGCCAGGATTCCCCAGGCTTTGACTCCGAGCTTTTTGGCGTCGGCATGGGCATCGGAGTAGGCGTCGATGGCTGAACGATGCTCCTTGCGTTCCTTCTGCGATATTCCCAGCAGGTACTTGCTGCCCCACTCGGGCATCTTGAGCCGATCGGCTCGCGAAATGGCCTGAAGGGCGGCGGATTCGGTATCGGTCCACCTTCCGCCTACTTCGGCGAGACAGCGAGCCAAGCCTTGCCAGGCACGCCAATCGTCGGGTTCCATGAGGACAGCCTTGTCGAAATCAGCGGCTGCCGATTTCCATTTCTCCACGTCGCGTTGAGCAAGAACGCCCTGGGCAAGACCGCGTGCGCGCAGCGTCCACCATTTGGCCTTCTTGCTGTCGATCGCCGCCGAGCAATCGGCGCCGACCTCGCGCCAGTGCGCGGAAACGACCGGGCTGGCGCCGACGCCGCGGCTGTTCCAGAAGCAATCGATCCGCGGGGCGTGCATCGGCGAATGCAGCACCGCATTCTCGTAATCCGCCTTCGCGTCCTCGGCCTGCCCTAACTGAGCATGCACCAGGTGGCGGGCCAACCAGACCGCCCCATCTTCGGGGCGCAGGTCGAGCGCCTTCTGATAATCGATCAGCGCCTTGTCAAGGTTTCCCAGCCGGGCATGGGCGCGGCCGCGCTTGAAGTGCAACTCCGCGTCATCGGGTTTGCTTTCGAGCGCCCGGGTGTATGCCGTGAGCGCCTTGTCCCATTGACCAAGTTCCTCGAGGGCCTTGCCGCGCCGAAGATGCAAGGAAGGCTGAGCCGGTTCGGCGTTCGCGAGCGCATTCAGGTGTAGGAGGGCTTCCTTCCAGTGCGTGGTTTTCTCGGCGTCGTCGGCTTCCTGACGATGCCAAGCCAGCACCGTCTGTTCGGGACAGCGGAAGTCACTCGGATACTTTTCTCGCAAGCCGTTCCAGCTTTCCCGGAGCATCATGGGCGAGCATGGCACCAACCCTTTGTCCGGGTCGAGCCGATAGCCGGAGACCAGTCGAGCCAGTTGAACCAGGTCGGCGCTCGGACGCTCATCCCGCGGCAAGTCCCACGCACGCACCGTTCCATCCTTGCCGACGGTGATGACGCCGAAACCGTCCGGCGCGAAGGCCGCGTCAAACAGGTTGTCGTGATCGAGCCGGGGCGTGACTGCTTCACCCGTGGAGGCATCCCAGACGCGAGCGTATCGATCGGTCGTAGTTAGCACGCGCAGGCCATGCTCATCCGTGCTGAACCAGGCGTGGCGGAGAACGTCCTTATGTTCCATGGGCGGAGCGATGGAGTCCCCGGTAACAGCATCCCAGACCTGAGCGGTCCGATCGCCCGTATCGTTGCTGACCGTGATCACCTTGCGGCCATCTGGGCTGAAAGATGCCTCGGCGATGCGGCCTGTGTGCTTGAGCGGTCCGGACAGTTTCTTGCCCGAAGTTGCGTCCCAGACGAACGCGCTCTTGCTGCTGACGGTGACAACTTGCTTGCCGTCGAAACTGAATGCGGCGTGGCGCATAAAGCTGGGATTGGGATGACGCAAGGGGGGCACATCCAGGGCCTTACCCGTGGCGGCGTCCCACAGACGAGCCGTGTTGTCCTGGCCCGAACTGATCACCAGGTTCCCGTTGGGGCTGAATGCCGCATGCAAGGGAACGTCTTGATGCTCAGCGAACTCGCACAGGACCTTCCCGGTCGCCGTGTCCCAGATGCGCAAGTTATTATTGTTTTCACTGGCCGTTACCAATCGGCGACTGTCCGGGCTGAAGGCGGCGAAGCGGATCTCCGTGGCGTGGGTCATGGCGGGGGTCAAGGCCTTGCCGGTGTGTGCATCCCAGATTCGGGCCGTGAGCTTGTCAATGCCGAGAACCGTCTGTTCGTTTGGGCTCAGCCAGGCCTGACTTAGCGAGGCGCCTGCTTCGAGAGACGGGGAGATCGCCTTGCCGGTGGCCGTATCCCAGACGTGAACGAGTCTATTCACGCCGACGGCGACTACCCGATTGCCCGCGCGGTGCAAGGATGCCAATTTGAGATTACCCAAGGGCACCGAGCGCGGCCTACCGGTCGCCTCATCGCGGATGCGCACTGCATGGTCGTGACTGGACCAGAACAGACGGTAGCGGCCGTCCGTGCTGAAGTTCGGGTTCATCTCCCAGTAGGCCTTCGCCGGCAAAAGCAGGAGCCTCTTGGTGGTTGCCGCCTCCCAGAGTTGCGCCCCCGAGGCGCTCACACTGAGGATCCGATTCCCGTCGGCGGTGAAGGAAACGCGGTCCACCTGTTCGCCGAGCGTCGCAAAGGTCAACGGCGGGCGGGCGCCGCTGGCTTCCCGAACGACCACGACGCCGTTCTTGGCGCCCGTGACAATTCTCTCGCCGTCCGGGCTGAATGCCGCGGACAAGACATAATGGGAGGTCCGTAGCGGCGGCGTCAGTTCCCTGCCGGTCGCCACGTTCCAGATCTGCACCGACATGTCCGCACTGGCAGTCACGACCCGCGTGTCATCCGGACTGAACGCGGCGAAATATACGAATTGGCCATGTTTCAATTCGGCTAGTTGTTCTCCGGTCTTCTTGTCCCAAACCTTTGCCGACCTGTCCTTGCTGACGGTCAATACCCGGCGTCCGTCGTGGCTGAAGATCGCGCGCTGGACCAGGTCGCCATGCTTGAGCGGGGCATGGAGCGATTTGCACTTGGCCGCGTCCCATACCACCGCGGTTTGGTCGTTGGAAGCAGTGACGACGTACTGTCCATCCGCGCTGAAAGAGGCGTGGCGGACGGTGTCCTTGTGTTTCAAGGGATCACCGAGTGTTTTGCCCGTGGCAGCATCCCAGATTCGCGCTGTGCCGTCCTCGCTGGCGGTGACCACGCGCAGACCGTCGGGGCTGAACTCGGCGTTGCTGATCGGTCCGTTATGCCACAGGATCTGGACGATCTTGGAGCAACTTTGCAAGGCCGCGCTGAGTCGCAACCGGTGCATTGCGACCTTGTCAGGATGATCTTTATCGAGATCGAGAGCCTCCGCGAACCAGACGACCGCCTGCTCCGGCTTGCCGTCGTCCAGTTGGCGCACACCGTTGTTGACGTAGATACGGACGAGTTGGCGTCGGTTCTCCTCAGCCAGGTTTTTTGCTTTTTCGTAGTTGGATTGAGCATCGCGCCGTGCCAGCTCGGTGGCTGCGTGCTCCCGGCTGATGAGGATCGTACTGAACGTCAACGCGGTCACCGCGGTCAGCAGCAGCCCGGCGGCGGTTGCCACCAGTGGCCGATGCCGCCGCGCCCAGCGCATGGCTCGCACGGTCCACGGCTCTTTCCAGGCGTTCACCGGCTCGTCCGCCAGCCAATGTTCGATATCGTCGGCCAGGGCTCGTGGGGATGCATAGCGATCTTCCGGTTTGAGCGCCATGGCCTTCAAGCACACTGCTTCCAGGGGCGCGGGCACGCTGGCGTTGGCCTGGCGAGGCATGGGAAATTCGCCGCGACCGACCTTCTGCAAGACCGTGCCGACGTCGGAATCCTCAAACGGCGCCTTGTCAGTCAGCAAATAGTACAGAGTCGCGCCCAGACTGTAAACGTCGCTGAAAGGGCCCAGCAGGTCCAGGCGTCCCGCGGCTTGCTCGGGGCTCATGAACTGCGGCGTGCCAAGGGCCGAGCCTGCTTTTGTCTCGGTGCTATTGCTTGACGACGACAGCGACATTGGTCTTTCTTGCACCGTGGTCGCTGTTTCCTTCTGAGATACCAACTTGGCCAGACCCCAATCCACGACGAGCGTCTCGCCATATTGGCCCAACATTATGTTGCCAGGCTTCAAGTCCCGGTGCAGTACGCCGCGCGCGTGGGCGTAGGCCATGGCGTTGCAGACGTCGAGGAACCGGCCCAACAACTGGCGGAATGCCACCATGCGTTTACCCGGATCCCGTTGCCCACTTTCCGCTTGATGAAAGCGTTTGACGGCTTCCTTGAGGTTGTCGCCGCGAATGAAACGCATGGCGTAATAAGGCCGGCCGTCGGCGTATTGCCCGAGGCCGTAGACCGGCACGATGCCCGGATGCTCCAGACCGCCGGTGATCTCTGCTTCCACCAGGAAGCGCGCCCGGTTCTCGAGATTGTCCGCGTACTGGTTCTGAATCTCCTTGAGCGCCACCTCGCGGTGAAGCTCCTGATCCAGGGCAACAGAAACTTGGCCCAACCCTCCCTTGGCGTGCGGCCGCAGAATGCGATAACGCTCCGCGATGCCCGGCTTGGCTCCCTGGAAAGCCACAGTGTGATACGGGTCTTGCTCGTTCGACGCGTCAGGCAGCGTTTTGTTTTCCGACACGTGCCCGAGACTCGCTTGCACATCAGTGTCCGACAACACGTGCAGTTCATCCAGCGACGTATCAAGCTGGTTGACTGCAGCAAGGCTCTTTTCTGGATCGTTGCCGTGCTTCTGTAAATGCTTTTCGACCAGAGCCTCCAGAAGCGTTAGCTCATCCTGTCCGAGCGCCCCCTGATCGCGCAGAATGTGGCCCAAGGGCTTGGTCTTGTCCAGCACCCAGCCGCTCATCGACTTGACGAGCGCCTCGCGGTCGATGAAGTCCATCTGCAAGGCAATGATGCCGAACAGGAGATTGCGGTCCGCTTGAGCGCCGTGAAGCGAGGGCATCGGTGTCATCCTTATGTGAAGCGATTGGGCAGTCGACTACAGAGAATTGTCGCGTGCTGCGCTGACGACGTCAACTCAAATACCGATTCGGTGGCGGGTTGGTTTGTCGTAAGGGGCAGGTGAGGAGGGAACGTAGAACCAAGGCGAGGCATCCGATGCGTGCGTTCTCAAGGGTGCACACTTGGAGCACGCATGCTGGCGTGCATTACGTCTCGAACGCATGGAAAACCGTGGGTTGGGCAGAAACAGGTCTGGACAGGGACTTCTGAAGCCGTTACAGTATTTCTATCAGTAAACGTCGGTTCATGCAAACGAGTGATGTGCTTTCATCCATCGGTTGAATTGAGCGGACTCTGCGGCCCCACACTATTGTCGTTTACTCGGTCGCACGCTCCCCTCACAAACCCGGCAGCATCGCTCGAGCAAACATTCTTTGGAGGCTCTTTTGACCACCGCAACCTCGGTGGAACCTCGCACGGGGTTTCACGCACTCGGGCTCTCGCCCGCCCTTCTCGCCGCGATTGGAAACGTAGGCTACAAGTCACCCACCAGCATTCAGAAGGCGTTCATTCCGCGCGTCCTGTCCGGCTCCGACGTCATGGGCCAGGCTCAGACCGGCACGGGCAAGACCGCCGCGTACCTTCTCCCGTTCTTCGAGCGCTGGCGCAACACCGATCACCAGGAGCCGACGGCGCTCGTCCTCGTGCCGACGCGCGAATTGGCCGTCCAGGTCTGCGAAGAAGCCAAGAAGCTGAGTTCCGACCCCGATCTCCAGGTCTTGCCGATCTACGGCGGCAGACCGATGGACGCCCAGGTGCGCGGCCTGCGCAAGGGGGTCGATATCGTCGTCGGCACTCCGGGTCGTATCCTCGATCACCTCGGCCGCCGCACGCTGATGCTCAATAAGGTCCGCTATCTCGTTCTCGACGAGGCCGACCGTATGTTTGATCTCGGCTTCCGCGACGACATTCGCCGCATTCTGAGCAACTGCCCGCTCGATCGGCAAACGCTGCTCCTGTCCGCGACCATGCCGCCGGACATTCTCACCCTTGCCAAGAAGCACATGCGCAGTCCGATTATTCACTTGCAGATGTCGCCGAAGAAGGTGACGATCGACAAGATTCGCCAATCGTACTTCACCGTCGACAAACATAACAAGTTCGAATTGCTCTTGAAGCTAATCGAACGCGAGAAGCCCCGGCAATGCATCATCTTCTGCGAGCGGAAGATCGGGGCGCATCGGATCTACGAACGCCTCTGCGACGAACGAAAACGCGTCGCCGCGATGCATGGCGATTTGCAGCAATCGCAGCGCGAACGTATCATGAAGGCCTTCAAGGAAGGCAAAATCATCTATCTCGTCGCCACCGACGTGGTCGGCCGCGGCATCGACGTCATGGGCATCTCGCACATCATCAATTTCGATTTGCCGATGGATCCGGAGAACTACGTCCATCGCATCGGCCGCACCGGACGCATGGGTAAGGACGGCGTCGCCATCTCGTTCGTAACGATCGAGGAGGGAGACGAGTTGACGAAGATCGAGAACTTCATCAACAAGGTGATCCCCGAAGAGCGGCTTGAGGATTTCAAGGCGTACGAGCCGCGTGTCAAGAATCCGGACGAGCCCAAAGACGTGAAGCCGATCTTCGGCCGTCGCACCAAGCGGTATAGCCAGCGCGTGTAGTTTTCGCGTCTCCGTTTAGCGTTCGCAGTCCCTCTGCAAGCGCTGAACGGGATCTTGCCTTTGCCAAAAACGTCGTATTTTCTTGCCAAACCCTGTTGATTCCGCCAGTTTTTCCTTTGACTGGCCACTTCTCTCCCCTTATCCTACAACACATACAGCCCGCACAGTCCGCGCAGACTGTGCAATCACCCCAGCTCTCGGAGTCATTGGTTTTCAGGACGCCTTCGCAGACCCAGCGAACAGGCGACCTGCCCGAATGGAGAAAGAAAATGTACACCGCAGTCCTGGCAACGATGCTCGCCGCCGGCAGCGCAACGCCTGCCTGGCACAACCGTCCGTCCTGCTCGTGCTCCTGTTACGCCGGCTACAGCTATGGCTGCTATAGCAGTTGCTACAGTGGCTGTCACGGCTATCCGGGTTACCGGCTATTCCCGATCTTTCACCGCCATCACTGCCATGCTTATTATTGCAGCAGTTGCTCCAGTTGCACGAGCTACGTCTACAGCAGTTGCAGCACCTGTTCCGTTTGCAGCCATCCCGTTTATGTCTATAGCGCCCCCGGTTGCTGCACTGCGCCGGTCGCGGTCTCGACTCCCCGCGTAATCGCCGTGCCGCCGGCCGGCAATCCGGAAGTCGAGGCGCTGCGCAGGGAAGTGGAACGCCTGCGCAAGGCTCTGCAAGAGAAATCGGAAAAGGTCCCGCCGCCGAAGAAGGATACCGAGGAAGTTGTGTCTGTGGCGCCGGTCGTTTCGCGCGTGACGGTGACGCTGCCGAGCGACGCCCGGTTGTGGATCGAGAACGTCGAGTGTCCGCTCACCTCGTCGGTCCGTTCCTTCAACACGCCACCGCTGAACGCCCATCAGCAGTACTTCTACAACATCCGCGTCGAGGTCGTCCGCGACGGTCGGCCGACCAGCCAGACGCAGCGCGTCATCATCAATCCCGGCCAGGAAGTGCGCGTTGACTTCAACGGCAGCGCCGTTGGCACGGCAGCACGATAGGTTTGGAGCGAAGCCATCAAATGTTTGAAGCCTCGCGTCGCAAATGACGCGAGGCTTTTTCGCGTTGTGGTGCAGGCGGCTCGGGGCTGCACGGAAGGCTGTGCAGGCGAGCCGCCTGCACCACGGCGCGAAAACGGGCCTCCTGGCGAACGTCCGGGTTCGCGCAGGAGACCCTCGCCAGCGGACTCGGCATACCTGAAGCGGGAAGGCGACTGTTGACCGTTCGCCTTCCAGCTTGGGTTGATCTCGCAAGTTCCGGCCCCGTCTTTCGCGTTCTCCAAAGGAACAACGCCGTCCTCCTGTCTCAGTTGCGCTCGATTTGATTCCATGAGAAGAATTTAACCCTTTCTTGTGGCCTTGCCGAAATACTGGCGTGGCGCCGAATCGCGACCTACACTTGGGTGGCACTCTCTTAAAACCTCACCATGGGCTACTCATGGCGACGATCACTCCTCCGCGCAGCCTTCCGGGCCTGCACGATTACGACATCCTCAAGCTGCTCGGCGAGGGCGGCATGGGCAAGGTGTTTCTCGCCCGTCACAAACGCACCGGCGAGAGTGCCGTCGTCAAGACCATCCACGAACATCTCCTGAGCGAAGCCAAGACGCGGCAGCGCTTCCAGCAAGAAGCCGATCTGATGCGCCGATTTCGGCATCCGAACGCGGTCGCTTTCCTCAATGCCTCGCCGCCGTCGGTCGAACCGCCGTTCATTGTCATGGAATATGTGCAAGGCATCACGCTTGACGATCTGATGCAAAAGCACGATCGGCTGTTCTCTGCCCGCGTCGGTAAGCTGCTGGCGCCGTTGTGCCTGTTCTTGCAAGCCGCCCACGACAACGGCCTGTTGCATCGCGACCTGACGCCGGCGAACATCATGGTCGTTGATGCGGACACGCCGCGTGAAACGGTCAAGGTGATGGACTTCGGCCTGGCACGGCGCATCGGCTTCTACATTCCGTCGGGACAGCTCAACAGCCAGTCGAGCGCGATTGACGGCGGCACGCCCGATTACATCTGTCCCGAGCAGATCGAGGGTCGGCAGGTCGATCATCGCGGTGATCTCTTTAGCGTCGGCGTGCTGCTCTACGGCCTCTTGACCGGGCATGTCCCCTTCGAGGCCCTCAAGGACCCGAACCAGATCATGCTGGCCAACGTCAGCGAACCGCCGCCGCGCTTCGCCCACTGGCAGGTGACGAATGTCCCGACGGCGATTGAACGGCTCGTCCTCAGCTGTCTGAGCAAGTCACCCGTGGATCGGCCTGCATCGGCCCGCGTCCTCATCGAGGCATATCAACTTTCGCTTGGTCAGCGTCTGCTCGATGAGAAAGCGTTTGAAGCGTCTGCGGAAAGCGCGTTTTCGACATTGCAGGACCGCAACCGCTTCGATCCGCGCACCGTGATCGATCAGTTCGAAGCCAGCATGTTGGAGCAAACCGCCGCCATGAAGTTGCGCGGCTTCGTGGACGGCGTCGGCGGCCAGGTCGTAGAATGCGACGCGGGTGTCATCAAGGTGCGTTTGCCGCGCATTTCTGAAGCCGAGCCAAAGAAGGGCCTGTGGAGCTGGCTTACCTCGAAGCCGCAGGAGCAGATCGACTGGATCGCCCTGGAACTGCACATGACCAAGAAGCAAATCGCCACGCGCAGTCTGGTCGATATCACGGTCGTGCGGCCGCATTCGCTGGGTGAATCGATCGAGCAAGCGAAGGTTCACAAGCTATTCTGCGAACAGATCTGCCGCGAGTTGCGGGCCTATCTGATGGTCGGGCGCTGATGCCCAATCCCTCCAGTCGCTACAATTCCTACAACCGGTAAACTCCTTCACTCAGGCACGTTCCGTGCGATCATTCCCATCGGAACCGGTTTGGCAAGCACGCGCCACTGAATTACCATAGGTAGGAGAGACCCTGGAGATACATCATGAATGCGCTAACCGTGCTGCTGATCGTTACCGCGAGTGAGATGGCGCCTGGCCAAGGTCTGCCTGAGGTGCGCGTGCAGCTGCAGCCTGCCGGGCAGGACATGGTCCACAAGTGGAACGACGCGGCGCTGCAGGCGATTCGTACCGACCGGACCCCGCCGCCGGTGGCGGCGCGCAATCTGGCGATCGTCCACCTGTCGATTTATGACTCGGTGATGGCGATCGAGCGAACTTATCAACCATACCTGACCGATGCGACGGCACTGCCCGGCGCGTCGGCCGAGGCGGCGGTCGCGGCTGCGGCGCATCGTGCCCTGGTAGTGCTTTATCCAAAGCAGCGCGAGTACTTTGACGCGATGCTGCGAGCTTGCTGGGCCGACTTGCAGAAGGCGCCGGGGCGCGACGCCGGCGCCGAACTCGGGCGGTTCAGCGCCGATCGCTTGTTGGCAGCGCGCCGCGACGACGGGTCGGCCAAGATAGGAAAGTATGCGTATAAGAAGAATCAAGGATTATGGCAGCCGACCGCCCCGCACTATCGCGATGCGCTGTTGCCCGAGTGGGGCTGGGTCAGCCCTTTCGCGATCAAGAAAGGCACGCAGCATCGCCCCGCCGAGCCCCCTCCCCTTTCGAGCGCCGCCTATGCGGAGGCGTTCCACGAGGTTAAACGTCTCGGCGGCAAACACAGCCAGGCGCGCACCGAGGAACAAACGCAGATCGCCGTCTTCTGGGCCGACGACATCGGCACCGTCACGCCGCCGGGCCACTGGAACCGGATTGCCCAAGGCATCGCCAGGGAACGCGGCCTCACGCTCGCCGAAAACGCCCGGCTGTTCGCGCATCTCAACATGGCTTTGGCCGACGCCGGCATCCTGTGCTGGGTCATCAAGTTCACCTTCGACTTCTGGCGGCCGATCACCGCGATCCGCGCCGCCGAGGGGGAGGACGACGAAAAGTGGACCCCGCTGCTCGACACGCCGCCGTTCCCGGCCTATGTCTCAGGCCACAGCACGTTCAGCGCCGCGGGCGCAGCCGTGCTGGCGCAATCGTTCGGCACCGACAAAATCAGTTTCACCACGACCTCGGATGCCTTGCCCGACGTGACGCGCAAGTTCACGAGTCTGTCGCAAGCCGCCGATGAGGCCGGCATGAGTCGCATCTACGGCGGCATCCACTGGCAGTTCGACAACGTCGAGGGACAGAAGGTTGGCCGCACGCTCGGCGAGTACGTCCATCGCAACACGCTGCAAGCGCGGCCGCGCGAGGTGTTGCGGCCCTAATCGTCGCCAACCATGGTCTTGTTGGTCATTCGGCCCTGGTCGAAGGTGACCGTGATGCGGATCTGCTGCCGTTCTCCGGTTCCCCGCCACATGAACTGGCGGATGGCTGCTTTGGCCTTGGTGGCGGGCTCCGTGCCCGGCCCCAGAATCGCCTGGACTTCCTTGATCGTCATGTTGTCCTGAATCTTGTTGAAGTTGGCGCGCGAAATGCGCTCCTCCTTCGCTGACTTCTTCTTGCCATCGTCCCCATCGGTCTTGTCGTCCGGCGACTTTTTCTGCTCCATCTGCTGCTGGACGCCGCCGTCCTGCCCAGGTTTCGGGTCCTGGATGAAAGGTGTGCAGCAGCAGCAAGCAAAAGTGAACGAGCCAATCCAGGCGGCAAAGGCGCGCACGCGTTTCATCGGCAGCTTCTCCAGCGGTTTCTGACATCGTGAGAATCCAGCTATCTTAGGCTGGAACACTGGCAAATCGATGCTGTTCCCTCTGCCATCGTTCGATTACAATTGCCGTTGCGTCGAGAAACCAATGGTTCTCTGCGAGCGCTAAACGGGGACTTGCATGAAACGCTTTTTTCTGGCCGCGTTGTTGTTCACCTCCGCCATTCCTGCTCACGCTCAGCTCGACGCCCCGCTGCCGCCGCGCGTCGCTGCCATGAAGATGACGCTGCCGGCCGGCTTCAAGGCGACGCTCTTCGCCGGCGAGCCCGACGTCGTGCAGCCGATCGCGTTTTGCTTCGACGATCGCGGCCGGCTCTGGGTCGCGGAGTGCCTGTCGTATCCCAACTGGGACGGCGATCCGAAAAAGGGCAAGGACCGCATCGTCATCTTCGAGGAAGGCGACAACGGCGCCTTCAGCAAACGCACCGTCTTTGCCAACAACATCCAGAACATCTCCGGCATCAACTACGGCTTCGGCGGCATCTGGGTCTGCGCGACGCCGAACTTGCTGTTCATCCCGATCAAGGACGGCGACAAACCCGGCGAACCCGAAATCGTCCTCGACGGCTGGTCGCTGAAAGCGGGGCACAACGTCTTCAACAGCCTCACCTGGGGCCCCGACGGCTGGCTCTACGGCTGCAACGGCATCGTCGCCACCAGCTACGTCGGCCGGCCCGGCACGCCGAAGAAAGATCGCGTCCCCATCAACTGCGGCGTCTGGCGCTATCATCCGACCAAAAAGAAATTCGAAGCCGTCGCCCACGGCACCACCAATCCCTGGGGCCTCGACTTCGACGAGCACGGCGAGATGTTCATCACCAACTGCGTCATCGACCACCTCTGGCACATCGTCCCCGGCGGCCACTACGAACGCATGTACGGCGAAGACCTCAACCCGCACGTCTACAAACTGATGCCCTCGATCTGCGACCACAAGCACTGGGGCGGCGGCAGTTGGACGAGCAGCCGCGCGCCATCGAACGGCGAGCCGAGCTCCGTAAGGAGCCGGGTTGAGGATTACAAGGTCCACAGCGCCGCCGGCGGCGGCCACGCTCACGTCGGCTGCATGATCTACCTCGGCGACAACTGGCCCGCCCGTTATCGCGGCGGCGTCTTCATGTGCAACCTCCACGGCAACCGCATCAACCACGACATCCTCGAACGCAACGGCTCCACCTACGTCGCCCGCCACGCCAAGGACTTCATGCACGCCAACGACCCCTGGTTCCGAGGTTTAGCGATCCACTACGGCCCCGACGGCGGCGTCTACGTCAGCGACTGGACCGACACCGGCGAATGCCACAACTACAAGGTCGTCGATCGCACGAATGGCCGCATCTTCAAGATCACCTACGGCGACGTCAAACCCTGGAAGGGCGACTTGGCGAAGCTGAGCGATGTGGAGTTGGCGAAGTTGCAGGCAAGCAAGAACGAGTGGATGGTAAGGCATGCGCGACGCTTATTGCAAGAGCGCGCGGTAAACAAGAGAATCGCAGTGGATGCAGCCGAATTGTTGCAAAAAACACTTGAGAAAAGCACGGATGTGAACGCGAGACTTCGAAGCCTGTGGGCCTTACATGTAACGGAAGAGTTATACACGCCTGATCTCTTCAATATGGTCTATCGCGAGGCAAAGAACAGGACTTGGTTGCCTAATTCCGAACATTTCCGCGCGTGGACAATTCGGCTCATGGCGCATGAAGGCGTTACCCAAGCGATGAATACACTAGTAGACTCCAAAAACGGATGGCTTATACCGGAATTTCACAAATTGGTTCAAAGTGAGGAGTCGCCTCTGGTCCGCCTTCACTTGGCATCAAGCGCGCAGCGGATTCCAATGAACGCGCGAGTCATATTGGCATCCATCCTTGGACAGCGTCCAGAAGATGCGAATGACACCTTCTTACCATTGATGTATTGGTATGCTCTCGAACCAACGCTCTTAAATCGTCCGGAGCCGGATACGATCTTCTCGGCTCATCGCATCTCGTTGATTCGTACCTACACTGGGCGGCGGGTGACGGAACTTGGAGTCGCAGATCATCTCATTGGAACTTCACTCTTTTCCAAAATGCTTGAAGCAATGATAAAGCGTGACCAGGCGGCGTATCATCGTGATCTACTTCGCGGTATTCAAGAAGGCTTGGCGGGCCAACGACAGGTCAAGATGCCCAAGAAATGGACTGATGCTTACCCCATCCTCATCGAAAGCCCCCTCCCCGAAGTCCGCGAACGTGCCCTCGCCCTCGCCGTGCAGTTCGGCGATGAGCGGGCCTTCAAGCTCTTGCGCGACATCGCGTTGAATGAACTGCATCCCCTCAAGGAACGCGAATCGGCCCTGCAGACGTTGATCTTTCAGCAGAAGCCGGACCTGCCCACGATCCTGGGCCCGCTCCTGCTTGATAAAGAAATGCGGCGGCCTGCCATCCGCGGAATGGCAGCGTTCGACAGCGCCGAAGCAGCGAATTATATGGTACAGAACTATCGTGGTTGGGATGTCGACACGAGAAACGATGCCATGCAGACTCTGTCGGCCCGCCCCAAATACGCCCTCGTCCTCCTCGATGCCGTCGAGCAAAAGTGGATTCCGCGGGCCGACATCAATTCCATCACCATCCGCCAACTGCAAGCGCTCAAGTCGAAGGAGGTCGCCGACAAGCTGACGAAGGCAATCGGCGAAATCCGCCCCGCGTCGGCCGACAAGGCGAAGCTGATGGCGAAGTACAAGGCCGACCTAAAGCCGGACGTGCTGAAGAAGGCGAACCTGGCGAACGGCCGGGCGTTGTACAACAAGGCGTGCGCGACCTGCCACCGCCTGTTCGGCGAAGGCGGCGACATCGGCCCCGACCTGACCGGCTCGCAGCGAACCAACCTCGATTACATCCTGGAAAACGTCCTCGACCCGAGCGCCATCGTGCCGCGCGAGTATCAGGTGACGGTCGTCGAAACGAAAAAGGGCCGCACGCTGAGCGGCATCGTCAAAAAGGAGAGCGACGCAGCCGTGACGTTGCAGACGCAAAACGAGCAGGTGGTGATCCCGAAAGCCGACATCGAATCGCGCGTGGAGACGAAGGTGTCGATGATGCCGGAGGGGATATTTGAGGGCTTGCGAATCGAGGAGGTGCGCGATTTGGTTGGGTACTTGGCGAGTCCGTCGCAGGTGCCGTTGAAGAAGTAGTCGAACGATCAGCCGCGGAGCGGCGGTAGCCAATAGCCAGGGGCGAAAGCCCCTGGACCGAGGGTCCCCGCAAGGTGCAGAGCCGCGGAGCGGCGAAAGTGGCGCACCTAACACACGATTACTTACGCCG
>JACXTT010001915.1_pt1 | contig 33999 bp, 26 predicted proteins | sample 9270951 | NCBI WGS metagenome assembly JACXTT01 (sample SAMN15532306, study PRJNA645909) | rock metagenome | isolation source: weathered quartz diorite | place: Puerto Rico | collected 2017-06-21 | reverse complement strand
GCGTCCATCAACGTCTGCACGCACGCGAAGCTCCCCATGACCAGCAGCAGCAGGAAGAAGTACAGGATGGGGCCCGTATAGCGCGCGGTCGACTCGCCGCCCACCATGTCGACGAGGAGCTCGGTCACCGTCGGCATCAAGGTGTAGGTGAAGATCGCCGCTTCGAGCGCGCACCAGAAGATGAGCAGGACGAACGCGATCCAGGGCACGCCCGGGCGGAAGTAGGATTCCGTCATGCGGCCCGTCATCGTGAAGGGCATGAGCGCCACCTGGCGGACGACCTCGAGGAGGAGCTTGGCCACGAAGGTGCTGAACGTCACCACCCAGCCCAGCACCACCGCGACGAACCGGAACATCCCCACCCAGAAGAGCCACACCGCGCGTACCGCGTCCCACCACGTCAGCATCATCGTCGGGATGAACTGCGCGCGCCCCGACCGGAACGGCAGCGTATAGATGGAGAGCTGCGTGCACCAGACGGCCGCGACGGCCAGGAGGGCCGGGAACGCCAGGAACAGGGTTTTCAGGATCACGAGCCACAGGGGGCCCGGAGCGAAGAAGAAGTCCCACAGCGTATGCTGCAGGCGCGGGATCCACGCCAGCGGCGCGATCAACAGGTCGGCCAGCTGACGCCAGGGCTCGGGAATTTGCTGGATCAGATCGAACATGGGCCCCTCCTCGTATGGGCGCGGGGAACGAACTCCTATCGCTTAGCAAGCCTCCGGCCGCCCATGTAAGGTGCTGATTCCTCGACAATGGCGACCTTTTGCCGGTGGCGGCTTGGCATGCATCTCGCGCAAAATTGACACGACCGGCGGCCTGGCAGCCGACAGGCCGTCCGAGCACACGGCTGAGTGCTGAGGAGAGAGAATGCGCCGATGACGATCTCGCCCGAAACGCTGGTCGCGGTGGCGCTCGTCATCCTCGTCGGGTACACGATCTTCGGCGCCACCGGCTTCGGCGCCTCACCGATCACGATCCCCGTCCTGGCCCACGTCCTGCCGCTGCCGTTCGTCCTCTCGCTGACCGCGGTCCTCGATCTGAGCTCCGGGCTGGCGCTCGGATTCCACACGCGCCGGCGGGCGGATACGCAGGAGCTCCTGACGCTCGTGCCGTTCACGCTCGCGGGGCTCGCGCTGGGCGTGACCTTGCTCGTCAGGCTCCCCCGCGACGCGACGCTCCTGGCGCTCGGGCTCTTCGTGTGCGCCTACGCCCTCTACGTGATACTGGGGCCCCGCACCGAGCGGCGCCTGAGTCGGCGCTGGGCCGCGCCGGCCGGCGCGCTCGGGGGCATCATCGGAGCGCTCTTCGGCATGGGCGGACCGCCATACGTCGTGTACATCACGGGCCGCGTCGGGGACCCGGCGGTGCAGCGGGCCACGATCTCGCAGATGGTCATCGTGAACGTCGGGCTGCGGGTCGTCGCGTTCGGCTTCGCCGGGCTCCTCTACTCACGCACGCTGTGGCTCGCGGTGCTGCTCTTGCTGCCGATCGCGTGGGCCGGGGTGTGGATCGGCAATCGCGTGCACGGGAGCGTGCCACCGGCGACGATGGCCCGGATGATCGGCGCCACGCTCTTCCTCGCCGGCGCCGCGCTGATCGTGCGGACGTTCTAGAGCGAGGGACTCACTACCGGCCGGCCCACTTCATCGAGAGCTCGACGGGCTTCTCGTCGCGCAGCACGGTCACGCGCAGCTCGTCGCCGGGCTTGATGGTCTCGAGCACCTTGAGGACCTTGACCATCTCGGCGTTGGACGCGACTCGCATCCCCTGCACCGAGAGCAGGATGTCGCCGCCCACGACGATCTGCTGGCCCTCCACGATCCCGATGCGATCGCCGCCGCGCAGCCCCATGCGTCCGGCGGCCGAATCCTTCACGACCTGCTTGACCAGGAAGCCGCCTTCCTGCGGCACCTTGAGCGCCTGGGCCATGGCGCCGGTGACCAGCAGGAGATCGAGCCCGTACCATCGCCGATGGCCCTCGACGAGGAGTTTCTTCACGGTATTCGATGTCACGACGAAGCCGAGCCCTTCGCTGCCGCCCGACTTGGTGATGTTGTGACTGACGATCCCGATCATCTCGCCCGCACGGCTGAACATCGGCCCGCCGGAGTTGCCGGTGTTGATGACGGCGTCGGTCTGGAAGAACTCGGCCAGAGGGAAGTCGCGATTGATGCTGTCCGGCTCCCACCGCGCGCTGATGATGCCCTGGCTCAACGAATGGGCCAGCCCGTACGGCGCGCCGACGATGAACACGGGATCGCCCACCCTGATGGGGTCGGAGTCGGCCAGCTTCGCCACCACGGCTTCGGGCGGGACCGTCGAGACCTGGATGATGGAGATGTCGGCGCGCGGCTCCGAGGCGATCACCCGCGCCGGGACCGGCTCCTCGCCGAGGAACTCGACTGTGATGTCCTCCATCGAGTGCACCACATGCGCGGCGGTCGCCACCTTGCCGTCGGACGAGATCAACACGCCCGAGCCGATCTCGCGAAACCGCTCGATGCCCTCGGCGGTCACCTCTTGGCCCTTGGAGCGAATCACCACCACGGCGGCATTGACGCGGCGGTAGGCCTCGCCGAGCGTCTCGGCGCTCGCGAGCGCGGGCGCCGCGAGCAGCAGCACCAGCGCCGCCGCGACCGTGCTCGACCCGCCGCTCATGGCGATGCGCCGACGCGTGACGCCGCCGCGCTCACTCGGGCCAGCTATGCAGCAGGTAGAGCGCCTTGACCAGCGGGGCGACCGCCGTGTACGGCCCGAACCACCGCTCGTAGATGGGCACGATCCCGCCCGAGCGGTAGAGCCCGGACAAGGTCCGGTTCACCTGCGCCTGGAAGGCGTTGTCCCCGCGGCGCATCATCAGCGCGTACGGCTCGTACGAGAAGAGCTCGGCGCTCAGCCGGAGCTTCGACGCCTCTTTGGCGCCGGTGAGAAGACCAGCGAGCAAGAGATGGTCCGAGGCGTAGGCGTCGAGCTTGCCGTCCTCGAGACCCTGCAAGCCTTCCTTGTGGTCGGCGACGGTGACCATCTGCGCCTTGATGGACGCCGCGGCGAGCGCGGCCGCGAGAGCCTTGTCGGTGGTCGTGTTGGAAATCATCCCGACCCGCTTCCCGGCCAGGTCCTTCACACCGCCGATGCCCGAGGCGGTCGTGGCCAGCAGGCTTCCGCCATCGACGAAGATCATGTGGCTGAAGGCGACTTGCTCCATGCGTCCGAACGTGATCGTCGTCGACCCACACTCGAGGTCGATGCTGCCCTTGACGAGCTTGGATATGCGATCGGCCGGCGTCACGGGCACCCAGGTGATCTTGAGGTCGGCGAGCTTCAGCGATTGCTTCACGGCGGCGGCCACCTGCAGGCACAGATCGACCGAGTAGCCGGCGGGCTTACCGTCGCTGCCGAGGAACGAGAACGGCCGGGACGTCTCGCGGTGACCGAGCTGGACCGCGCCGGTCTCCTTGATCTTGTCGAGGGTCGGTCGGATCTCCTGGGCCGCCGCCGGTCCGGCCATGGCGACCAGAAACGCGAGCACCGCGGGCGCGTATCTCATGGACGCTTCCCCCAGGACGCTATCACGATTCGGCCGAGCGTGGTCGTCCCCGTCCCGGCGCGCGGTGCTACAATCCCGCCGCAAGTCTTCCCTCAAAGGAGAGTCCCATGCACAGGGCCCTCGGACTGATCACCGCCATCGTCCTGCTGGCCTGGCCGCTCGCCGCCTCCGTCCCGAACGCCCACGCGGACCTGAACGACGTGGCGAAGGCGCTGGGCGCGCCCACGGTGAAGTCGATCCAGTACACGGGGATCGGCGGCGTCTACGCGGTCGGGCAGAGCGCCGTGCCCGGGCTGCCGTGGCCGGAGTACAACGTCAAGAGCCACACGCGCTCGGTGAATTACGACACCGCCTCGCTGCGCGATGAGCAGGTCCGCACGCAGGCCCTCGATCCGCCGCGCTCCGGTGGGCTGCAGCCCATCCGCGGCGAGCAGCGGCTCAATTTCAACGTCAGCGGCGACGTCGCCTGGAACATCGTGGGCGACCAGCCGGCGTCGGCGCCGATCGCGCTGGCCGACCGGCAGTTCCAGCTGTGGGCCACGCCGCACGGGGTCGTGAAGGCGGCGATGGCGCGTAACGCCACGCAGCAGGGGCGGACGATCTCGTTCGCGGTGCCCGGCCGCTTCAACCTGAAGGCGACCGTCAGCGAGGACAACCTGATCGCGCGGGTCGAGGGGCTGGTGCCCAACACGGTCACGGGCGACATCGCCGTGGTGATCGACTACTGGGACTATCGCGACTTCGGCGGCATCAAGTTCCCGACGCGGATCCGCGAGACGACCGCGGGCTACCCGACCCTCGACCTGCTGGTGACCGACGTGCGTCCCAACGCCGCGATCGACATCCAGGCGCCCGACGCCGTACGCCAGGACCCGAACCCGTACGCGCGCATCACCACGCAGAAGGTGGCCGACGGCGTGTGGTACCTGACCGGCGGCACCCACCACAGCGTCGTCATCGAGATGAAGGATTACGTCATCGTCGTGGAGGCGCCGCTCAACGAGGAGCGTTCGGTCGCCGTCATCGCGGAGACGAAGAAGCTCGTCCCCGCCAAGCCGATCCGCTACGTCGTCAACAGCCATCATCACTTCGACCATGCCGGCGGCCTGCGGGCCTTCGTCGCCGAGGGCGTCACTGTGATCACGCAGGACGTCAATCGCGGGTACCTCACGCAGGCCCTCGGGGCGCCGTCGACCGTGCGGCCGGACGCCCAGTCGAAATCGGGACGGCAGCCGACGGTGGAAGGCGTGGGCGAGCGCCGCACCCTCACCGACGGCTCGCGTACCGTGGAGATCTATCGCATCCAGGGCATCCTGCACCACGACGGGTTGCTGATGGTGTACCTGCCCAAGGAGAAGCTCCTGAGCCAGGCCGACGCCTACACGCCGCTGCCGCCGAACGCGACACCGCCCACGCCGCCGAGCCCGTTCAACATCGCGCTGGCCGACAACATCGCGCGGCTGAAGCTGGACGTGGGCGACATGCTCCCGCTGCACGGGCGGCTCGTGCCGGTCGCGGAGCTTTACAAGACGATCGGGAGGACGCCGTAGCTCGCGTCGCAAGGCTCGTTGCGGAGGCGCTTCCGCGGGGCGCCTCCGCGACGCTATTTTCGACGCGCTCGTTTGCTGGCATCATTGCGGACCGGTGGCCGGACAAAACGTGACCACTCGACAAGCGAATGACGGCAAACATTTGATTCTGGGTTCTTCTGTGTACGAATCGCCCCTGGCACGCGTCGTGCTCTCGTTGTTCGTGGAGGCCGGGATCTTTGTTCGCGGAGGCCGGGATCTGGTGACGACGTGGGCTGGACGATGAAGAAGCTCGGGTGGGCCATCGGCGGCACGATTACCGCCGCGCTCATCGGATACGGAATCTGGCTGGTATGGAGCGATGCTCCGGCCTACCAGTTCCTGGTCCGGCTCTATCAGGACAAGCGCTTCCTCAAGCACACGCTTCGTGAGTGGGGGATTCTGGCACCGGTCATCTTCATCGGGCTGCAAGCGCTTCAAGTGATCATCGCCCCCATTCCCGGCGACCTCACCGGAATCCTCGGCGGCTACCTGTTCGGTCAGTGGGTTGGGCTCCTGTATTCCACGGTTGGCTTGACCCTGGGATCGGTGGCGGCCTTCGCGGTCGGTCGGTGGCTCGGCGCCCACTACGTTCAGCGTCTGGTGAGCCCGGACGTCTGGCGCAAGCTGGGCTTCATCGTGGAGGCCGAGGGCGTCATTCTCTGCTTCGTGATCTTCTTGCTTCCGGGACTCCCCAAAGACATCACCTGCTATCTCTTCGGTCTCAGCCCCATGCCGTTCTGGGTGTTCGCGGTCGTTTCCACTCTCGGCCGTCTCCCCAGCACCTGGGTGCTCTCGGCGCAGGGTGCTCACACGGCCTCGGGAGACTACATCCAGCTGATGTTGGTCACGGCACTGTTCGTGGCGATCGCGCTCCCGCTGTACTACTACCGCAACCGCCTCGTCGAATGGTTCCGCGCCAGACAAATTCGGCCGAATCGCGGCTGAGTCCGGCACTGCCTCGCCTCATTTCACCTTCCGTCCGCGTTTCCTGACCTGAACGTCAGGATTTCGAAAGTGCGTCGCTTGGTACACTCGCTCGCGACGAACAATGCTTCCAGTCTCGGGAGGGCCCCACCGTGAGAATCCAAGCGCGTAGACGTCTCGTGGCGGTTGCTGTCGTCGTCGGATTCATGGCTGTGGTCGCAGCTCCGTTCGCGCGACACGGCGCCGCCCAGTCGGCGCCGATCGCCGCACGGACATTGCGACAGGTCGCGACGATCGATCTTCCCGGCCCTCCCGGGCGCCGCTTCGATTACCTCACGACCGATGACGAAGGCCGGCAGCTGTTCTCCGCGCATCTTGCGGCGGGACTTCTCTATGTGATCGATCTCCGGAGCAACACCGTCGTCGCGTCGATTCCCGACGTGCCCGGCGTCGAGGGCGTCGCCTACATCGGCGAAGGCCGCAAGGTCTACACGTCGAACTGGTACGAGAACAAGATCGGTGTCGTCGACCTCGGCCAGATGAAGGTCGTGAAGAAGATCCCCACCGAGGACAAACCCGACGGTATCGCGTACGCGGCCCCTTTCCACAAGGCGTACGTCTCGGATGAGCGGGCCAAGGCCGTCGCGGTGATCGACACGCGAGAGGATCGCGTCGTCACGACCCTACGTTTCGACAGCGAGACCGGAGTGCCGCAGTACGACCACGTGGCGCGAAAGGTCTACGTCAATCTGCAGGACAAGAATGTCCTCGCGATCGTGGACCCCGGCACGGATACGGTGGTCGGCCGCTATCCGGTCGCGGGTTGCCAGGGGAACCATGGGATGGCCATCGACCCGGAGCGGCGGCGGGCATTCCTGTCGTGCGAGGGCAACGACGTGCTGGCCGTGTTCAATCTCGAGACGAACACGGTCATCGCGCGTCTGCCGATGGCGAAGGGGGCGGACGTCGTCCAGTTCGATCCGGGCCTCGGGCGCATCTATGTCGCCTGCGGCAGCGGCGCGATCTCGGTCTTTCAGATGGACGATCCCGATCGATTCCATAAGGTCGAGGACGTTCGGGTCCCCAGGAAGGTGCATAGCTTGGTGGTCGACGTGCGGACACACCGTGTCTACGCGCCGGCCGAGGAGGAAGAGGGCCGGCCCGTCGCGAAGATGCTGGTCTTCGAGGCGGTTGTCGGCCCCGCGAGCGGCGTCAGTGGGAAATGAGATGGCGCGACCGCCATGCCGGGCCTCCGCAGCTTCCTGACGTTTGCCCTCGGCGTCTCCGTCCTTTCATGGTCGTCGGCGGCATTCGCATATCGTCCGTTTGTCTCCACCGACGCCGCCGTCGCTGATCCCAAGGAGATCGAGCTCGAGCTCGGCTACTTCACGCTCGAGCGAACGAGAGACGAGAACACGTTCATCATCCCCCGGGCTGTCCTCAACTACGGGCTGTTCAAGAACTGGGAAGGGGTTGCCGAATTCGCGATCCAGCGCGCACCCGATGGCGAGCTCGACGTCATCGACCCGGCGATCTCCTTGAAGGGCGTCCTGAGGGAAGGCGTCCTGCAGGACAGTGGTCTTGTCGCATACGTCATGAGCTCCTCCTTGCCGGTAGCGGCGCCGGCGGCTGCCTCGCACCGCACGCCCGGGCGGGCAGAACATGCGAGACCTCGGCTCCCATTCCTCGCGCCCAGGTCACGAGCGTCTCGATACCCTTCGAACGCGCCAGGTCGTGCGCTTGCTCGAGCAGCGCGGCCGCTCGTGCTCTCGCTCGAGCCTCGAGGAGTCGATCGCGAATCGCGTACTCGACCCCGTAAGAGTCCGCGTCCAGGCCTTCCATCGCCCTTCCTTCCTTCCCTTGCCCGCTGGCGTTGGCTAGTGTTGTTACTCTATGAAACAATAGTTTCCTCGGTGGTCAAGCGCGACCTCCCCGCGGCATCACTTGACACTTCGATGAAACTATTGTTTCATACAGGCATGAGCTCCACGCTCCTCCTGCTGCTGGTCGGGCTCCCGCCCGGCCCGTCGAGTCTCCGCGTGCGCGTCTGGCGTCGATTGCGGTCGCTCGGCGCGGTCCCGCTCAAGCGCTCGGCCTACCTCCTGCCCGATACGCCGGAGCGGTACGAGGACTTTCAGTGGCTCGCCCAGGAGATCCAGCGCGAGGGCGGAGACGCCACGCTGATCCGGGTCCAGCAGATCGAGAACGTCGGTCAGGAGGACGTGCTCCGCCTGTTCCACGAGCCGCGCGACCTCGACTATCGACAGCTCGCCGCGCGCTATCGCAACGTCCTCAAGCGTCTCGAGCAGAAGTCGGCGGCGAAGAGCGCCCGGGTGCAGGAGGAGCTGGCGCGGCTCACGAAGGACCATCAACGCATCCGTGACGTCGATTTCTTCGGCGCCCCCGGCGGGGCGGAGGTACGGCGTCTCGAGGAGGTTGTCGCCATGCGGACCCGACGTCCGGAACCTGTGCGCCGTGAGGATCGGCCGATCCTCGATCTCACGAAGCTCAAAGGGCGGCAGTGGGTGACGCGCCCGCGGCCGCACATCGACCGCATCGCGTCGGCCTGGCTGATCAAGCGGTTCATCGATCACGAGGCCCAGTTCGTCTTCGCGCCGCCGGCAGAGTTTCCACCGAACGCGATTCCCTTCGATGCGCCGGGTGTGGAGCTCAGCCATCAAGGCGAGGACTGTACGTTCGAGACCTTGCTCAAGCGCGCACGCCTGCGCGATCGGCGCCTGGCGCGGCTGGCGGAAGTCGTGCACGAGGCGGACCTGCGCGACGGGAAATACGTCCGAGAGGAAGCGCGCGGCATCGACGTCGCGGTGCGCGCCCTGCTCGCGGCCTCGGCCGACGACCAGCAGGTCCTCGCGCAAGGCATGGCCCTGTTCGAGGGTCTGTACGCCACCACGTCGCGAAAGGGCGGATCGTGACCCTGATCCTGTCCCGCACCGACGTGCTCGATCTGCTGTCGCTTCCGGAGTGCATCCACGCCGTGGAGCGAGCATTCCGGCTGCACGCCGAAGGGCACACCCTCGGCCCGGGCGTCCTGGGCGTGCACGCCTCGGGCGGCGGCTTTCACATCAAGGCGGCGGGCCTGGTCGGCGAGCGCAGCTACTTCGCCGCCAAGACCAACGGCAACTTCGCTGATAACCCGCGGCGGTGGGGGTTACCGACCATCCAGGGGACGATCGTGCTGGCCGATGCGGCAAACGGCACGCCGCTCGCCGTCATGGACTCCGGGAGCGTGACGGCGCTTCGCACCGGCGCGGCGACCGCCGTGGCCGCGAAGTACCTCGCTCGCCCCGACGCGAGCACGGCGACGATCGTGGGCTGCGGCGTGCAGGGCGAGGTCCAGCTCGCCGCAGTCGCCGCGATGCTTCCCCTGCGACGGATCAAGCTCGTCGACATCGATCACGCGCGCGCAGAGGATCTGGCGGCGCGCGCCGCCGCCACGCACGGCATTCAGGTGGAGCCGACCAAGGACCTGCGCGCGGCCCTTCGAGAGAGCGACGTGTGTGTGACGTGCACCACCTCCCGCCGAGCATTCATCGGCACGGCAGATGTCGCGCCCGGTGCCTTTATTGCCGCGGTCGGTGCGGACAACCCGGACAAGCAGGAGCTCGAGCCCTCCCTGCTTGCTGCCTCGACCTTGGTGGTCGACGTCCTTCATCAGTGCGCCGAGATCGGTGAGCTGCATCACGCCCTGGCGGCAGGCCTCCTGACGCCGGAGCGAGTCCACGCGGAGCTGGCCGACGTCGTGGTCGGCCGCCGGCCCGGTCGGACGAGTCGGGACGAGATCACGATCTTCGACAGCTCGGGAACCGCGCTGCAGGACGTCGCGGCCGCGGTCGCGGTGTACGAGAAAGCGAGCGCGTCCGGACGCGGCACGGTGGTGAAGCTCGATGCCTGACGGGCCTTCGCCTCGGCCGGCGCAGCACGGACGCTTCGAACCCTTGCCATGACGAGGAGACGGCCATGAAGTGGGTAACCCGCGAACGCGCGCGTGTCGATCGCATCGCCTGTCCGTGGTTGATCACGCGCTTTGTCGACCCGAAACCCGAATTCCGCTTCGTCCCGTCCGACGAGGTTCGAGACGTCGCGACGCGCGAGAACGCGATCCCGTACGACATCCCGAACGTGGAGCTCGGACACCGCGGCCCGCGCTGCTCGTTCGACGCGTTCATCGAGCGGTACGAGCTGGCCGATCCGGCCCTCGCCGCGCTCGCGCCGATCGTGCGAGGCGCCGATACCGACGACCGCGCTCTCACGCCGGAGTCGGCCGGGCTCTACGCCGCGGCGACGGGCTTCCAGGCGACGAGCCGCGACGACTTCGACAACATGGCGCGCCAGTTCCCGATGTACGACGCCCTCTACGCGTTCTGCGCAGCGCAGACCGCGACGCGGGCTCGGCCGCGCGTCCTCTTCGTCTGCCTGCATGGCGCCGCGAAGAGCGTGGTCGGGGCCGCGCACTTTCGCCGGCTGGCGGCGAAACATGGCCTGGCGATCGACGCCGTTGCGGCCGGCACCGAGCCGGACCCGGGGCTGGCACCGGGCGCGGTGAAGGGGCTCGCGGCCGATGGGCTGGAGGCGACGCCGGGCCGTCCACGGCCGGTCACGCTCTACGACCTCCAGAGCGCGGCCCGGGTCGTGAGCTTCGGCTGCGACATCGTCCCGGCCAGAGGCCAGCGTGTCGATCAATGGGACGTCCCCGCGGTCGGCGACGGCTATGCCGCCGCGCGCGAGCGCATCGTGGCGAACGTCGAGCGACTGGTCGCGGAGATGGCGGCAGCGCGCTGAGGGTCAGCGGGCCGCAGCCAGGATCACGTCGGCGGCCTTCTCCGCGATCATGTAGACCGCGCTCACCAGGAACAGGCCGGGGATCCGCGGGAACACCGAGGCGTCGACCACGCGCAGGCCCTGGGTGCCGTGGACGCGGAACTCGCTCGTGAGCACACCGCCCCGATCGCGCGGACCGATCTGGCAGCTGCACGAAGCGTGGTGGCCCCACGCGTTGTTGCGGACGAACTCCTTGAGCTGCGCGTCGCTCTGGAGGTGCGCGCCCGGCAATTCTTCCTTGGCGATCAGGCCTCTGTCCAGGAGCGGGCTCACGATCTCGCGCACGAACCTGACGCCGTCCACGACCGCGTTCAGGTCCTCTTCGTGGGCCGGGTCGCCCTCGTCGAAATAGTGGAAGTTGATGTGCGGGGAAACGCGCGCGTCCGCCGAGCGCAAGGTCACCTCGCCCGCCCGGTTGTTGGTGTAGCCCTTCAGCACCGCCCACGTAAGACAGTCGAGGCTCCGGGCGGCGTCGGCCGAGTAGCTCGGGTAGTACCCGGCAAACCGCGTCAGCATCGCGAAGCAGAACAGATCCGGCACACAGCGCGCCTGCGCGGAGCGCTTGATCGTCGCCATCACGAACCCGTTGGTGGCGAAGACGCCCTCGCGCTGGGCCGCCCATCGCTGGTACTGCGTGTCCCCCTTGCCGAAGCGCGCGCCGGCCAGCACGTCCCACTCGTCCTTCATCCGGTTGACGACGCCGATCTCGTACCGGTCCTGGAGATTCTGGCCGACGCCCGGAAGGTCGACGCGCACGCCGATGCCCCAGCGCTCCAGGACTTTCGGCGGCCCGATCCCGGAGAGCATCAAGAGCTGCGGCGTGTTGAAGACGCCGCCGGCGAGGACGACCTCCCGTGTGGCGCGGACGATGCGCCGCTCGCCCGCCTGTCCGCCGGCAGCGCCGAACGCTCGATAGAGCCGCGGCCCCTTCAGATACTCGACGCCCACGGCGCGATTCCCCTCGCCGAACAGCACGCGCGTGGCCAGCGCATCCAGCTCGACCGTCAGCCGATCGGGAAATCGCTTCGCGACCTCCAGCACGCGCTCGCGCGCGCTCGTCCGCTGGTGATGGCAGGTGGTCAACGGCACATAGCACGCGCCCGCGACGTTTTCGTGCACCCGTCGCCAGTCGTTGGGGTCGAGCTGGGTCTTGATCCACCAGCGCGCCTGCTCGACCGGGTGATGGCACCGCTCGAACGCGCCCAGCGCCGCGTCGAAAAGCATGTCCTTCAGCGTCGTGCTTCTGAGCGTGGCCTGAGGAATCTCGATCTCCGTCCGCAGCCAGCCGTCCCAGCCGTGCCGGGTCCAGTTGAAGCCGAGCCTGGCGAGCCAGCGATACAGGAAGAGGCGATGGCGACACTCCTCGAGGCGCTCGAAATAGCCGCGCATGCGCTCGGCCGCCCAGGAGTGGTCCCCCGTCAGCCCGGCGATGGCGTCCCAGTCGGCGTTGTGCGGCGCCAGCAGCACGAGCGCGTTGTGGGCGGTGCAGCCGCCCAGGGTGCTGGCGCGCGGGTAGAGGACGCCGTCCACCCGCTCGCCGCCCCACTGCTCGCGATATTTGGGGTCGAGCTTCTGTCGCTCCGTGTCGGCGTAGTGGCGGACGAAGAAATTCCACGCCATCGCCTCGTTCTCGGACGCCAGGGCGTGAAACGCCGGCACGTCGTAGTCGTCGGGCAGGCGGTTACCGTCGGGATCGAGTGGATCGCCGCCCGGCAGGCTGCGCGGGTCGCCCCCGGCCTCGAGGAGCACGACCCGGTGCCCCTTCTCGGCGAGACGCGCCGCAAGGGTGCCGCCACCGGCGCCCGAACCCACCACGACGTACTCGGGATCCGCTCCGACCATCGACACGGGAATCTTAGCCCGCCGTCCTCAGGGCGATCTCGAGGGCCAGAATTTTTGCAGCGCGACGCCCACGACCGTGAGCGAGGCGCCGAGCCCGAACAGGGAGGCCGCGCGATAGACCCCGTCGAGATGCGGCAGGTCGAACAGGAACGCCTTGAACGCCGCCGCCACCAGCAGCGCGAGCGCGGCGCCGCGCCCGGCGCGCCAGTCGATGACGACGAAGCCGAAGATCAGGAGACCGGTGGCGATCACCGCCCACGCGAGCGTGTACCACACGTTCTCGGACGGCTGCGAGGTCGCGAAGTCGAAATTCAGGGCGCCGTTGGCGGAGTGGAACCAGTTCGCGATCTCGATGTTGACCAGGAACCAGAGCTCGAAGAGCCCGGCCACCGAGAAGGCCTCCTGCAGTCGGGGCACGTCGCGCCGGATGAGGTACGCGGCGGCGAGCATCGCCAGGCCGCAGACGAGGTAGACGCCGTAGACGGCCCAGCGGGCGAACAGGTCGGACTCGAACGCGAGCCGGAAGAACACCACCAGCGCCAGACCCGTCGCCCACGGCAACAACGCCGCGACACGATACCGGGTGCGGGTGAAGATCCACACCAGCCCCGTGGCCTCGACCGCTCCGAGCATCACGACCCACTTCCCCGGCAACAGCATGGCAGCGGCGACGTTGAAGAACGCCAGGGTCAGCGACAGGAGCAGCGCGACGCGCGCGCGGCGGCCGGCCTCCCATCGCGCCGCTCGCCACAGGAGCACGGCCAGGACGCCGCTCTCCGCCAGCGGCACGAGGCCGGGCCACCAGCGGTGCGGCGCGTCGAGCGCGGCCCGCGTCATCCACGCGATCACCAGCATCACGGCGCTGGCCAGACCCGCGGCGATGGACGGATCGAGCGATGCCCCGGCCCGCGGGCCGAGAGCCAGCGGATAGGCGACGAAGAGGACGTACGGCACCACGCCGATCGTCAGCAAAGCCCACACCGAGGACTGCGCCCACGGTGACGCCCCGGACGCGGTGACGACCATGGCCACGTAGAACGGGACGGCCAGGACGGCGAGCACGTGGTACCCGGAGATCCACGCCACCGCCAGGAGCGCGGCGAAGAGGACGGCGTGCAGCGCGATCACGACCGGAAGCGGTGGATGAAGCGCCATCACGGCGACGCCCGCCATGGCGACGGCGAGGGCGGCGACGATCGGCTGCTCCTGGCGGACGGCAACCACGACGACGGCCGCGAGCAGCACCAGCATCGCGGCGACGATGCCGGCCCACGACTGCGGCTCGCGCAGCGCGACCCCGATGAACACGCCGAGGAGCAGCCCCGCGAACGGCGTCACCCCGACGAGATAGACGACGACGAACGCCGCGACCCACCCCACGACCCACGGCCATGCCGCGTGGGTGTACGACACGTAGAGCCAGACGGCGAACGTGAGCAGGGTGCCGACGCCTCCCGCGAGGTGCAGCCACTTCGGCTCGTAGCGCCAGGCGATCGCCAGAAGGCCGAGCGCGACGACGAGCAGGTACGCGAACAGGACGTTGTACCGCGCGCCGTAGTTCACCTGCGCCGCGACGTAGACGGCGAAGACAAGCGCGATGTGGGCGGCCGCGATGGCGGTCCAGCGAGCCCAGGCCGGGCGGTCGTCCGGCCGCCGGTACCAGAGCGCCGCGGTCGCCACCACCGCGAACACGGAGAAGATCGCCGCGGCCAGCGGCAGGAGCCCGACGGTGACCGCCTGGAGCGTCCAGCCCCACTCGTAGAGCGCGGTCAGCACGACGCTCAGCGCGCTCAGCCACCACCAGCCCTTGCGCACGGCCAGGCCCGCGATCGCGAGGTTCAGGGCCAGGAGGTAGGCGAAGACCGCCAGCGGATAGTCGTCGGCCGACGACAGGAGGAATGCGTTGACGAAGCCGCCTACCACCCCGAGGACGGCGATGCAGATCGTCTCGCGGCGGTCGGCGAGGACCACCGCGGCGGCGGTGACCGCCAGCATCCCGACGAACGCGACGGCCAGCGGGACGAGCCCCGAGCGCGCGAAGGCCGCGTAGCACGTCGCGTAGAGGATGCCGATCCCCGCGGCGTCGAGCGCCTCGGTGGTGAGGCGGTATCGACCCGCGAGCCATCGCTCGGCCGCCACGATCAGCGCGACGCCGAGGACCAGGCCGGCCACGGTGCGCGCCCATGGCGCCCCGCCCGCGGCCCGGAACAGGAAGACGGCGCCGAGCACCAGCGCGACGCCGGCGGTCCACGTGAAGCCGTGGACGCCGATCGACATCCACGCGCGCGTCCGGAGGCTCATAGCGTCTTGAGGTACTCGAGCAGCGCGTCCTTGTCGGCCTGCGGCAGGCTCACGCCGTACTCGTGTCCCATGTTGCCGTTGGAGCGCCAGCTGACGTCGTACGGGGTGGCGACCGCCGTCACGGCGTCCCACGGTATCTTGAGACGCCGGGCCTGGTCTTCCATCGAGACGAACCCGACGTCGACCGTATCGAAGACGTCGTAGCCGCGGTAGAAGACCCGCGGCCGCTGCGCGACGGGCTTGAGCAGATCGCGCAAGGTCGGCACCGACCCGTTGTGCAGGTACGGCGCGCGCAGCCAGATGCCGTCGAGGAAGGCCGCGACATAGCCGGTCGGGTCCTCTTCCACGAGCCCCCGGCGCGTGATACCCAGGCCTTTCACGATCTGGTTCGAGCGGATGGCCGCCTGCTTGTTCCAGCTCTTGATCCGCTCGTCGTCGGTGCCGATCTCGCGGACGGGCATCACGGTGCCGGTCTTGTCGCTCCAGTGGCAGCGCGCGCACTGCGCGTCGAAGACCACCTTCCCCGCCGCCGCCCTGGCCTCATCGGGCTTGATCGGGAACGGCGGAGCCTGATAGGCCTCGAGGTACTTGGTCAGCCACTCGATCTCCTCGAGGAACTTCTGGTTGTTCGAGGGCCCGGCGTTCAGCAGGCCCAGCGCGGAATCGATGATCACGGTGTTGGCGTCCCAGCTGTCACCGGCGAAGTTCATCCGCGTGCCCGGGTTTGTCTTGTACTTCTTGAGATTCCAGATCGACGGCATGTCGGTGGGGCCGAGCGTGTCGTCGAGCGGCGATTGGGTCAGGAAGTACTTGGTGAGGTTCATCGCGTCGTCGCGACCGCGGCCCCAGTCCGGCCACTTCGGCAAGCCGTGGATCTGGATCCAGGCAAACTGGGGGTCGCGCTTCAGCAGCTGTCGACGGGTCAGTGGGATCAGCACGAACCGGTAGATCATCCGGTCGATCCACGACAGATCGGCCGCTAGATTGATCTCGTTCATCAGGGTGCCGGCGTTGAACCGCGGATCGCGCGCGCACTCGACCAGGAAGCGGAAGAACGCCTCGAGGTTGAAGGTGTGATTGGGGCCCGTCGGGACGAACCTGGGCTTGTCGTCCGGCGACAGGCGATAGCTCGCCACGTGGCACCCGGCGCAGTTGTTGGCCACGCGCTCGAAGCCGATGGTCTTCTGGGTGAACCCGATGGGCCACTCCTTGCCCTCTTCCCACGCCACGCCGAACGAGGCGTAGCCGGTGGGGCCAGGTAGCTTGTCGGGAAAGACCCGGGGCAGCACGTAGAGGATCCAGTACGGGAAGCCGGCGCTGTTCTCGGCCCCGATCGAGCCGTACATGAAGCGCTCGTCCTCGGAGGCGAACGCCGGCTGCGGCACCCCGCGAAAGAACTTGTACCAGGCGAACCAGCCGACGAACGCGAGGACGACGAAGAGCGCCACCAGCGCGATGCGCAGCCTCCGCTTCCGTTCAGGCGTCCACGCCATCATCCGGCACGCTCCTCAGAACGTCTTCAGGTACTCGACGATCATGTTCTTCTGGTCGTCCGTCAGGTCCAGGCCGTAGGGGTGTCCGCGGTTCGATCGGGTCAGCTCCCGGGTGTCGTACAGGCTGAACTGGCGGCCGTTCGCCTTCGGCACGTTGCTGACGAACCCGACCAGCTCGCCGTCGAACACGTCGTTGCCGCGATAGAACGTCGTCGGCCGGGGGTGCTTGCCCTTGCCTTCCGACTCCGGCGGGTCGAGGAGCTGGCGCAGGGTCGGGACCGATCCGTTGTGCAGGTACGGCGCGCGCAGCCAGATGCCGTCGAGCGGCATGTTGGCGTAGCCGCTGGTCTTGCGGAAGTGCGTGAATCGGTACTGGGTGCCGGCGTAGAGCACGCCCTGGCTCGAGCTGAGCGGGTAGGTGTACGAGTTGTAGTGCTCGCGATCGGTGCCGATCTCGTCGATCGGCGTGACGTGCCCGACCAGCTTGCCGGTGAAATCCTGGCCGCTCTTGCCGTGGCAGTAGGCGCAGTGCACCGCGTAGAGATCGCCACCGGTCTTCGCCTTCGCCCGGTCGATCGCAAACGGGTACGGCGGCGGGGTCGCGTCGAGCAGCCAGCGCTGCACGCGCTCGATCGATGTGTGGTCGACGGTGTGCGGGGTCGCGCCGGTGCCGAAGGCGGCGCTCAGATTGCGCTCGTTCACCTCGGTGTTGTTGCCGGTCCAGTGCAGCTGCATCGGCTCGCCGTCGTCGCGGTACTTGCGCTTGCGCTGGTTCCAGATCGAGGGGAAATCGACGGCGCCGCGGAGCTCGCTCTTCGGGAGCGCGCTGATGGTGAAGCTCAGCCCCGCCTTGGCGGAATTCCAGGTGTCCACCCGCCCCGGCCCCCATTGCTCGGTCTTGAGGGGCAGGAATCGATCGCGCAGCATCAGCAAGCGCTCGCGCATGAGGAAGACGGCCACCGGGTAGACGAGATACCGGTCGAGCAGGCCGAGCCGGCCGCCCGCCTCCCGCTCGATGGCGGGCACCAGCACGTTGGCGTTGAAGCGCTCGTCCACCACGATGTCGGCGAAGAATTTCTCCAGCAGCCCCAGATCCAGGTGCGATGCGCCGGTGCCAACGTAGACCTTGGGCGGCTTGTCCGGCGCCTCGCGCACCGTGGTGGAGTGACAGACGGCGCAGTTGAAGAACACGCGGTCGAGGCCGAGGTTGCGACGCCGCATCACGCCGACCGGCAGCTCGCGGCGCCGGCCCTGCTCGTCGTTCTCGTAGATCATGCCGAAGGCTTCGTAGCCGTCCGCGCCGTTCTGGGGCAGCTTGTCCTTGAACACGACCGGCAACGCCTTCCAGATGAAGAGCGGGAATCCCGCGTTGCGCTCGCCGCCCGTCGAGCCGTACTTGAAATGGTCCTCGATGTTGGCGTACGTCACGGGCCGATCCGGCAGGAACCGCTGGGCCAGCATGAGGCCGGCGAACAGCGGGACGCCCACCACGACCGCGAGCAGCGCCTCGAACCGCCAGCGCCAGGGATCCATCCCGGCTCAGCCCTTGAACTGGAGCGCGAAGTAAAAGAGCTTCTTGGTGTCCCAGTAGACCGGGCCCAGGTAGGTGCCCGGCGCGATCTGCCGGATCTCGTCGCGGATGTGCTTGGCCACCAGCGACGTCTTCGAGTAGTCGAGGACGATGCAGTCCTTCTTGTCGATGAGGCTCTTGCCGAGGTAGATCTCGGCCAGGATCGCCTTGAGGCCGAACGGGCCGATGTGATTGACGAGCGTCTTGCTCTTCGCGTCGAAGATCTTGCCCTGCCAGACGAAATGGTTGACGAACTCCGCGAACTCCGGCGCCCGCGCCGTTCCGGGATCGACGATGGCGGTGCCCTTCGCCTCGCCGTTCGGAATGGGGCCGGGCGGGCTCCCGGCGAAGAGCTGCTCGATGTCGGCCTGGGGCATCTTCAAGAGCTTCGAGACGTCGTATGCCATCGCATTGTCCTCCTAGAACGTCTTCACGAACTCGATGAGGGCCCGCTTGTCGTCGTCGCCGAGCGCGGGCTCCTCCTTGAAGCGGTCGGTACCGAAGTAGTGGCCGCGGTTGACCACGAAGTCCGGGCACTTGCTCAGCTCGAGCAGCGGGCCGACGAGGTCGGCGAACACCTTGCGCGCCTCCTCGTCGCTGGCGGTCGAGGGCAGCGCCTTGAGGTCCTTCCTCATCTTGAGCACCAGCTCCAGGAGCTTCTTCTTGTACCGGAGCTGCTCGGCCGGGTCCTGGCTCTCGGTCTCGAGATTCAGGTTGGCGAGCAGGTTGATCGGCGTGCCCTTGGGGATCGGGCCGATCTTCACACCGCCGTCGCCGAACAGCCACGACAGGGCGCCGCCCGGCTTGAAGAGCCCGGGGAACCATTTCTGCATCGGCCCGACGGTCTCCTGGACGACCTCGGGCAAGTAGCCGAACGGTATGTACACCCAGCTCTGTCTGTCCGTCCGGTCGATGAGGCCGGGGACCTTGTCGCCCAGCAGCGAATCGTACTCACGCCGCTCGGGCCAGAGGAGCTGCTCGATCGAGTGGTTGAACGACTCCATTCGCGCCTTCACCGACGGGCTGGAGTTGAACCTGCCCAGCCGGTTGTTCTGGAAGAACGGCGCCGTCGACCAGACGCTGACCAGCGAGGCCGGACGCGTGTAGCCCCGGCCGCCCGCCGGCATCGGGAACTGGCGCGGCTCGCCCGTGTACGGGTGATGCACGGTGATCGTCCCCACCGAGGGCAGGCTCTTGTAGGTGTCGGACGCGAAGTTGTCCCAGATGTTGCCGGCGATCGCGTTGGTCGCCAGCGGGCTGCACGCGTTGGTTTCCAGCAAGGTCACCGGCACCCGCAATTCGGTCGACAGGAAGTTGTTGTCGAGGAAGTTGTCGGCCTGGACGATGGCGCGCATCTTCTGCTTGTACTCGTCGGTCTTCGTCCAGCTCCAGTAGCGGTTCCAGCACTCCAGATAGTTGGGGCCGGCGCAGCCGCCGGGATCGACGCCCTCCGCGGGCTCCGGGGCCTTGCTCGAGTGGCAGCGCGCGCAGCGCTCGGCGAAGACCACCTTGCCGCGCGCGAGCTCTCGCTTGTCCTTGGGCAGGAATTCCGCGCTGTCCGGCGCGTCCTTCAGCCGGTGCGGATCGGTGGCCCCCGTCAGGAAGAACTTCGCCATGTCGAAGGTCTGCGCCTCGGTCGCCTGCCAGAACACCGAGTTCTTCTGGGCCACGGCGATCTCGATCGGCGTGATCGGCTTGCCCCCAGTCAGTGCGTTGAAGTGCAGCAGCCACTCCTCGCTGAACAGCCCGATGTTGAGGTAGACCCGGTTCAGCGCGCCCAGCGCGCCCACCGAGTCGGAGCCGTCCTTCAGGACCCGGGGGGTCCACACCGTGGAAGGCGGCTTGAAGAACTGCGTGAGGGGGCCGTCCTGGACGTAGTCGTTGAACTGCTTGTTCTTGAGCTCCCCGCCGCCGATCGTCTCCTGGCCCCACCGCCGGGCCAGGCTCATCCGGGCGCCCAGGTTGTAGACCGCGTTCATGGTGCGAGGATTGTTGATGCTGTCGGTCGAGACCAACGACGTGTCGAGCGTGCCCGGCCTCGAGGTCATCAAGAGCTGGACGACGAAGTTCTCCTTCTTGTATTCCCAGGCGAAGATGCGGTCGATCCAGAAGTACTGGGCGCCCACGCTCGAGCTGAGGTTTTCCCACTTCGGGCTGTTGGGGTTCACCGGCGGCCGGGTCGGGCTCGGCCCGACGTGGCAGAACCCGCACGACATGGCCACCCGGTACGGCTTCACGAGGTCGGCGCGGTTGTAGTAGTCGGAGTTTTCGTAATAGGCCTTCGGATCCCACTTCTTGGCCGCGGCCTCGTCGAAATCGGGGTTGGGAAAGAGCCGGAGACCGACGATTCCGGTCGCCCATCCGTAGTACGACCCGACGGGCAGGTTCTTTCCGCGGGCGCCGATCTTCACGCCGGGATATTTCTGCTCGTTCTCGAACGGATCGGGCGGGCAGTCGGCGCGGCGCTTGTCGAGCCAGAGACCGAAGCGCGCCGGGTCGGGAGCCGTGGCCTTCTCGAAGCACGGCTCGTTGACCAGGCCCAGGTACTCCCAGCGGTTGTCGCGGCTGGCCTTGAGGCTGGGGTGCGAGGACAGCGTCTTGAGGAAGTCGAGGGCGCCGAAGCTGACCGAGTTCATCCGGTCCCAGAGCACGTCGTTGCCGCCCGTCCAGACGATCCAGGTATTGCGCCCGCGGATTTCGGCGGGGCCGAGCGTGATCCCACCGTCCATGTCGTGGAAGTAGTCCTCGTCTGCCGCGGGGAACGACGCGGCCGTCCGCCCCGCGCGCTTCGCCTCGTCGGCGACCGTGCCCGGGCGCGGACTCTCCGCCCTGCATCCAGCCGCGAGCATCGCGCCCAACAACAGGAGCGCCAATCTACGCATCGTGCTCTCCTCGACGCCGTCCGCGCCCGGCTCTCAGGTGGGTGACAATCGAGACGACAGTGGTTGCCGTCCGCGTGAAAGGTCAAGAGATGGAACGACGGTTCCTTGGTATCGCCCTGCAGCAGCACCGTCCCAGTGGCGTGCTCGGCTCGGAGCTCGGGTTTGCCTCATTCGATTGCCCGGGGCTCACTTTTGGCAAACGCCATACCAAATGAGAGTGCTGAAAAGTCGAGCAGTTCCTCGCGGGCGCCACGGTCAAGCGGCGAAAGCCGCTCAACGGTTGAACAGCCTATTGACCACGAGGAGGCCTATAATTCCGACGATGCCTGAAGAGATCTTCAACCCGCTGCTGGACGCCAAGCCGCCGTCACACTGAGCGCCCGCGGATTGCGCCTCGCGGAGCGAGGCCGCCGGCGTGTTCGTGTCCGGCACGGATTGGTTTCTCTCGTCGAGCGTCGATCGCCGGACGCTCGTGAAAGGCGTGAGCGGCGCGGTGCTCGGACTGCTCGGCTCCGCGCTCGCTCCCGCCGCCGCGCGCGGCGCCGACCCAAACCCGCCGGAGCCGCCCGTGGCTGTCGCGCAGTCGACGGGAGGGTCCGGCTCGCTCGAGAATCGAGAAACGGTCTACGTCTTCAATGTCGGCTCGAAGGACGTCACCCTGATCGACGCCGCCAACCGGCAGGTGCGCGAAACCCGGCCGCTGGGCGCGTCGGTCCGCTGGCTGTCCAACGAGCAGACCTACTGGGACGGCAAGCGGATCTGGACCTACGACTTCCCCGACAACAAGGTCCAGGCCATCGCGATCGACCCCAAGCAGGTCGCGATCACCAGGACGATCGCCGGCCTCGGCAAGGGCCCGGGGCACAGCCTGGTGGTGCTGCCCGACAAGAAGAAGGCCGCGATCAACGTGGCGGGCGACAACCTCATCGCCTTCCTCGATCTCGAGGCCGGCCAGGTGGAAGCCACGATCAAGACCGGCGCCTTCCCCTGAGACCTCCATCTCTCGCCGGACGGTCGGTTCGGCTACACCCCGGAGCGCGAGTCGGACACGGTCTCGAAGCTCGACATGGTCAGCCGAACGCTCGTCAAGACCGTCTCGTTCCCCGCCCGGAGCAAGCCGCACATGCTGCGGGTGTCCCCCGACGGGAAGGAAGTGTGGGTGCAGACGGCCGAAGCGAACACCAACGTGGTGCTCGGCGCCGACGACCTCTCCGTGCTCGCGACCGAGCCGACCGGGAGATCGCCGGTCACGAACGCGTGGACACCCGACCGGCGATACTCGATCGTCACCAACGGCAAGGACACGATCGCCCAGGTCTTCGACGCGCGGACGTTCAAAGAGGTGAAGCGGTTGACCGTCGGCCCGGGCGGCACCAACATCGGGTTCAGCAAGGACGGCAAGACGGCTTTCATCGCCGTGACGGGCGCCAATACGGTCGCCGTCATCGACGTGCCGAAGCTCGCGCTCGACGGCCACATCAAGGCAGGCAAGGAGCCTCAGGGGCTGATCGTCCGGTAGTCGGAAAGCCCGGCCCTTGCGCCCCACCCGCCCGCGCGTAGGATGAGCGGGTGAGCCCGCGCCCCGAACCCTGGCTTCCCACGACGGCGGACGAGATCCGCGCGCGCGGCTGGGACGCCCCCGACGTCGTCTTCGTCTCGGGCGATGCCTATGTGGACCACCCCTCGTTCGCGATGGCGGTGCTCTCACGCGTGCTCGAGTCGCACGGTTTCCGCGTGGCCATCCTGCCGCAGCCCGACTGGCGGAGCGCCGCGGCGTGGCGCGCGCTCGGGCGGCCCCGGCTCTTCTATGCCGTCTCGGCCGGCAACATGGACTCGATGATCAACCACTACACGGCGAACAAGAAGCGTCGCAACGACGACGCCTACTCGCCGGGCGGCCGGATCGGGCTGCGCCCCGATCGGCCGACACCCGTGTACGCGCAGCGGTGCCGCGAGGCGTTCCCCGGCGTCCCGGTGGTGATCGGCGGCATCGAGGCTTCGCTGCGGCGCATCGCGCACTTCGACTACTGGTCCGATCAGGTGCGGCCGTCGATGCTGGCCACGAGCAAGGCCGACCTGCTCGCGTTCGGCAAGGGCGAGGCGACGATCGTCGCCATCGCCCGCCGGCTCGCCGGCGGCGAGCCGGCGGCGGCGCTCCGCGACCTGCGCGGCGTGGCCTATCTGCTCGGCGCTCGCGAGGCGCTGCCGGCGTGGCCCGGCGAGACGCTCGCCCTGCCCTCGCTGGAGGACGCGGGGCGTGATCCGATGGCCTTCGCGCGGATGACGCGCGCGTTCCATCACGAGACGAACCCGTTCAACGCCCGGCGGCTGACCCAGGCCCACGGCGACCGCACGCTCGTGCTCAACCCGCCGTGCCTGCCGATCGCCGAGTCGGAGATGGACGCGATCTACGACCTGCCGTACACGCGCCGGCCGCACCCGCGCTACGCCGAGCCCATTCCCGCCCACACCATGATCAAGGACTCCGTGCAGATCATGCGGGGCTGCTTCGGCGGCTGCACGTTCTGCTCGATCACGATGCACGAGGGCCGCGTCATCCAGAGCCGCAGCCCGCGCTCGGTGCTCGCCGAGGTGCGGGCGATCGCGGCCGCGCCCGGCTTCAAGGGGACGATCAGCGACCTCGGCGGGCCGACGGCGAACATGTACCAGATGCGCTGCACGCGGCCGGAGGTCGAGGCGGTCTGCAAGCGCCTCTCGTGCATCCATCCGACGATCTGCAAGCTCCTGGGCACCAGCCACGCGCCGACGATCGCGCTGATGCGCGGTGCGCGCGCCGTGCCCGGCGTCAAGCGGGTCCACATCGCGTCGGGCATTCGCATGGATCTCGCCAACCTCGACGAGGCGTACGTCGACGAGCTGGCGACCCATCACGTGGGGGGCCATTTGAAAGTAGCGCCCGAGCATCAGTCCGACCGGGTGCTCGCGCTGATGAAGAAGCCGAGCCACCGCGAGTTCGAGACCTTCGCCGACACCTTCCAGCGGGCGAGCGAGCGGGCGGGCAAGGAGCAGTACCTCGTGCCCTACTTCATCGCGAGCCATCCCGGCTCCCGTGTGGAGGACATGATCGAGCTGGCCGTGTTTCTCAAGCAGCACGGCTACCGGCCGCGGCAGGTGCAGGATTTCATCCCGGCGCCCATGGACATCGCCACGTGCATCTATCACACCGGAATCGATCCGCTGACGATGGCGCCGGTCGAGACCGTCAAGAAGCTTCGCGACCGTCAGACGCAGCGCGCGCTCATGCAGTTCTTCGAGCCGCGCAACTGGTTCGTCGTGCACAAGGCGCTGGTCGATGCCGGCCGGCGCGACCTCATCGGCAGCGGCCCGCAATGCCTCATTTCCGCCGCGCCCCCGCCCGAGGCGCTCGCCGCCAAGCGCCGGGAAGCCACGGAGGCGACCCACGTCCACGCCGAGGACGCAGGGACGCAGCCGACGATCGGCTACCGGCCGGGCCGCAAGGGCGCGAAGCGGCGCTAGGAACGCCAAGCGGCGACCGGAAACGGAGAATAGATATGGCAGCCACGACCACGCGCATGGGGCTTCAGATCCGCTCGACGGTGAAGAAGGAAGGCGTCGTCGAGATGTCGCTCGCGAATGTCCCGACCCCCGAGCCGAAACCCGACGAGGTCGTCGTGCGCATCGACGCCTCGCCGATCAATCCCTCCGATCAGGGGCTTCTCTTCGCGGGCGCCGACATGACCACCGCCAAGGCCTCCGGCACGCCCGACAGTCCGATGGTGACGGCGGGCATCTCGCCGGCCGTGATGAAGTCGATGGCGGGCCGCCTGGAGCAATCGCTGGCCGTCGGCAACGAAGGCGCCGGGGTCGTCGTCGAGGCGGGGGCGTCGCCGGCCGCGCAGGCCCTGATGGGAAAGACCGTCGCGATCCTCGGCGGCGCGATGTACGCGCAGTACCGCTGCATCAAGGCCGCGCAGTGCCTGGTGCTGCCGCCGGGCACCACCCCGGCCGAGGGCGCTGACTGCTTCGTCAATCCGCTCACCGCCCTCGGGATGGTCGAGACCATGCGGCGCGAGGGCCACAAGGCGCTCGTGCACACGGCGGCGGCGTCCAATCTTGGGCAGATGCTGAACAAGATCTGCCTCAAGGACCGCGTCGCCCTGGTGAACATCGTGCGCAAGCCCGAGCACGTCGACCTCTTGAAGAAGCTCGGCGCCACCCACGTGTGCAGCTCGAGCTCGCCGACCTTCATGGACGACCTGATCGAGGCGCTCGCCGCTTCCGGCGCCACGGTTGCGTTCGACGCGATCGGCGGCGGACGGCTCGTGGGACAGATCCTCAGCGCGATGGAGGCCGCGCTCGGCAGGACCGCGAAGGAATACAGCCGCTACGGATCGACCACGCACAAGCAGGTCTACATCTACGGCGGGCTCGACCGCGGCCCGACCGAATTCAACCGCGCCTTCGGCATGGCCTGGGGCGTCGGCGGCTGGCTGCTCACCGCCTTCATGCAGAAGATCGGACCCGAGGCCGCCCAGAAGCTGCGCGAGAGGGTCGCGGCCGAGATCAAGACCACGTTCGCGAGCACCTACACGAAGGAAGTCTCGCTCGCCGGCGCGCTCCGGCTCGAGGAAATCGCCGTCTACAGCAAGCAGGCCACGGGGCAGAAGTACCTGATCGCCCCGAACAAGCGCTGACCCGTTCGCTCTAGCGGTAGAAGCTCGGCGGCGCCGCCGGGTCGCGCGCCGGCTTGACCCGAAACGCCAGGCTGATGCGCGCGCCGACGGGCTCGCTGGTCTTGGGGACCCCGTGCGTGTAGTGAACCTGCGTCTCGTAGCTCATCAGGAGCAGGCTGCCGGCTTCGAGATCGACGTGGAGCACGCGCCGCGGCGGCTCCTTCGCGCGGATCGTCATGCGGCGGGTCGCGCCGAGCGACAGCAGGGCGATCGGGAAGCCGGGCACGATCTCGTCGAGGTGGTCGTTGTGCGGCGCCACGCTGTCGCGTCCGTCGCGGTAGAAGTTGAGGCCCACGCTGGTGAACGGCGCGCCGGTGAAGGCGGTCACCTTCCCGGCCGCGACGCGGATCGCGTCGGGGGCGCCGTCCGCCTCGTCCAGACGGAAGTAGGCCTGCAGGCGCGGCACGTCGACGTCGCGGTCGTACATCCGGCGCCGCTGCGTCTGCCACGGCACGGATTCTCGCAGCTCGAGGAACCAGGCCCGCGCCGTCTCGGCCGTCAGAAACTCGGGCGTGTAGGCGACCCGGCCCCGCTCGTCGTCCACGAGCACGGTCTGACCGGACCCGGCGAAGAGCGGCAGCTGCGACATCAGCGGCTCGCCTTCACGGGCGCCCGGCGCGCCGCCGACGCTCGGCGCGCCGGCGGAGCGCCCCGTTGCCGGCGCGCGAGCAGCGCGCAGGCAAGCTCGCCGAGCGTCTCGAGGCCCTTCTCGATCCGCGCGTGCCAGGCCGAGCCGCAGCTCACGCGCAGACAGTTGGCGTAGCGGTTGCTCGCCGAGAACACATCGCCCGGCACGAAGCAGATCCCCTTCTTCAAGGCCGCCTCGAAGAGCTCGCGGCTCGCCAGGGGCTTGGGGAGCGAGAGCCACAGCACGAAGCCCCCCTCGGGCCGGCTCACCCGGGTGCCCCGCGGGAAGGCGCGGTCGATGGTGCGAATCATCCGATCGATGTTCTCTCGGAACGTCCGTCGAACCCGGCGCAGATGGCTATCGTATCCGCCGGTCGCCAGGAATTCCGCCATCGCCGCCTGCTGCAGCGCCGGGCCGCACATGGTCAACGCGGACTTGCCGTCCAGGACCTTGGCCATGTGGCGGCCGGTGACGATCCACCCGACGCGGTAGCCCGGCGCGATCGTCTTGGAGAACGAGCTGCAGTAGATCGTGGCGCCGCGAGGATCCAGGGCCATGAACGGCTTGGGACGCTCCTCGCCGAAATAGATGTCGCCGTAGATGTCGTCCTCGATCAGCGGGATCCCGCGCTCCGCCAGGAGCTCGAGGACGGCCTGCTTGCGCTCGTCCGACATGGTGCAGCCTAGGGGGTTGTTGAAGCTCGAGGCGAAGAGGCACGCCGTGACCGGTGTGGCGTCGAGGGCCTTTTCCAGGGCCTCGAGATCGACGCCGCTCCCGGCGTCGGTCGGCAGCTCCAGCGCTCGGAGGTCGAGCGCTTGGAGCACCTGCAGGAAGCCGAAGTACGTCGGCGACTCGATGGCGATCGTGTCGCCGGGCCGTGAGACCGCCTTCAGCGCCAGGACCAGCGCCTCGGTGCACCCGCACGTGACGACGATGTCCTCGGGCGACAGCGCCTGGCCCCAGCGCAGCGCGCGCCGCGCGATCTCGCGGCGCAGCTTCGGATCCCCCTTGGGGACGGTGTACGTGTTGTAGTCCACGCCCTTCGTGCGCGCGGCGCGTGCCAGGAAGCGGTCCAGCCGCCCCGCGGCGAGCAGCTCGGCATTGGGAATCGCGCAGCCCAGCGGGACGAGGTCTGGATCGGCGGCGTACTCGAGAAGCTTGGGGATCACGCCGGAGACGGCGACCGTCGTGGGTCTCGCGGGCGGCTGCGAGATCGCCGGCGCCTCCAGGAGAATGGGGGCGCGCTTGGCCACGTAGAAGCCCGACTGCGGCCTCGCCTGCAGGACCCCGCGGTCCTCCAGCGTCCGGTAGGCCTGGAGCGCGGTCGAGAGACTCACCCGGCGCTGCCGGGTGATCTCGCGCAGCGACGGCACCCGCGCGCCCGGGGTCAGCGTGCCGCGGTCGACGAGATCGGTGATGAACCGCGCGGTCTCCTCGTACCGAAATGCCCGCGCCGACCCGGCCCCTCGCCCCGCGCCGACCGTTCGTGTCCTCACGCCCTCATGGTGGCACGGCTCGCGAGACCCGGCAAACTGTTCTGGTCATACATTCGATGATCTGTAACTGTTTTTCTCGATCTCGGTCTGCTAGCTTTGCGATCGTAGGCGGAGCTTCGAAGGAGGTTCGCGATGGAGAGACTCGCCTTCCAGCAAGTGGACGTGTTCACCGCGGTGCCGTTCAAGGGCAACCCCGTCGCGGTCGTGCTCGACGCCGACCGGGTGTCGAGCGCCGCGATGCAGTCGATCGCCGCCTGGACCAACCTGTCCGAGACGACGTTCGTCTGCACGCCGACCGACCCGCGAGCCGACTATCGCCTGCGCATCTTCACGCCCCGACGGGAGCTTCCCTTCGCCGGTCATCCCACGATCGGGTCGGCCCACGCCGTGCTACGCCATGGCCTGAAGCCCAGGGCCGCCGGCCGCCTGGTGCAGGAGTGCGACAAAGGGCTCGTCGACATCAAGGTCGACGACGAGCGCTTGCTCCTGGCGCTGCCCGAGCCGCGATTCCGCGAGCCGGCCGGGCCGCAGGTCGCCGCGGTCGCGGAGGCGATCGGCGTCGCGGCCGCCGACGTGCGCCGCGCGTCGATCGTCGACGTCGGTCCCGTGTGGTTCACCGTGGAGCTGGCGAGCGGCGACGCCGTCAGGGCGCTCGTCCCCGACATGGGCCGGATCGCGGCGCTGAGCCCGATCGGCATCACGGGGGTGAACGTGTTCGGCGTGTACCCGCGGGGCGGCGGCTCCGACCTCGAGGTGCGCTCGTTCGCGCCGGGCGAAGGGGTCCCCGAGGATCCAGTGTGCGGGAGCGGCAACGGCTGCGTGGCGGCGCTCGTGCGCCGGGACGGCGTGCTGAAGACGCACGCGTATGTCGCCACTCAGGGCCGGTGCCTCGGCCGCGACGGCCGGGTCACCGTGCAGCTCGACGGCGCCACCATCTGGCTCGGGGGCCACGCCGTCACCTGCGTGGAGGGCTCGCTGCAGATCTGACGCGCGATGGAGGAGTCGCGATGGCGCGGTTTCCGTCGAACGACATCATCTCGCTGATCGGCTCGACGCCTCGCTACGACCTGGGCGAGAGCGTCGGGCCGGATCTATCCCTGAGCGAGGTTCTGGGTTTTTCTCCCGAGTCGCGCTTCGGCGAGCTGGCGCTCGGCTACGGCACGGCGCAGGGTGACCCGCGCCTGCGCGCGCTGATCGCGGACGCTCACGGCGTGAGCGCCGGCGACGTCGTCGTCACCGTGGGCGGGATGCACGCCTTGTTCCTCGTCGCGTTCGTGGTCTGCGACCCCGGTGACGAGGCCGTGGTGGTCTCGCCGATGTTCCCGCTGGCGCGCAACGCCTTGCAGGCGATCGGCGCGAAGATCCGGGCTGTCTCGCTTTCGTTCGATCGCGGCTATCGGATCGACGTCGCCGACATCGGCAGGCGCCTCTCGGAGCGGACCAGGCTGGTGTACCTGGCTTCGCCCCAGAACCCGTCGGGAGTCGCCGCGCCGGCGGCGATCGTCGGTGACCTCGTGGCGACGATGGCCGAGAGATGCCCCGACGCGTACCTGCTGCTGGACGAGACCTATCGCGAAGCCGTCTACGGCGACGACGCCGTGGCGCCGAGCGCCGTCGGCCTGAGCCGGCGCATCATCTCTTCCGCCTCGCTCTCCAAGTGCCACGGCGCCCCCGGTCTGCGGCTCGGCTGGGCGATCACCCGCGACCCGGCGCTCGCCGAGCAGCTGGTCGTGGCCAAGTTCAACACCGTCATCTCGTGCTCCCCGCTGGACGAGGTCCTGGCGGCGCGCGTGCTCGAGCGCCGCGATCCCATCCTGGGCGAGCGGCGCCGCCGACTGGCCGAAGGCCTCGCGCTCACCGCCAACTGGGTGCGCGAGAACGACGCGTTCGTCGAATGGGTCCGGCCGGACGGCGGGGCCCTCTGCTGCGTGCGCCTGAGGCCGTCGGTCTTCGACGACGGCGCCGTCGACGGATTCTACGAGAGCCTGGCGCGCGAGGGAGTCAGGGTCGCGAACGGGCGCTGGTTCGGCGACGAGGCGCGGGTGTTTCGATTGGGCTTTGGCCTGCTCCCGGCGGTCGAGCTCGGGGCGGCGCTCGCGCGCGTCTCGAGCGCCATGCGTCGAATGGCTCGCGGCGCGAGGCCCGCGCCGGTCGTCGGGCTCGACTAGCGCACGACCGGTCCGGTGTCCGGCCGGTCGCTCTTCAACGGCGGCAGCACGTCGGCGGGATCGAGGCCCAGCTCGAACATGCCGAGCGTGGACAGACAGAAATCGCGCGGCGGGAACTGCACGGGCGCGACGGCGCCGTCGCGAAAGAATCGCTCGAGCGGCGACGACTTGAACAGCGCGTGGGCGCCGCCGAGCGTCATCGCCGTCCGCGTGACCCGCGTGACCGCCTCGCCCACGAAGTACTTGGCGCGGTAGAGCGCCGACAGGGCGGCCGGCGTCGGGCCCTGGGTGTCGCTGAGCCAGGCCGCGTGGTGCGTCAGGAGGCGTGCCGCCTCCAGCTCGACGCTCATCTCGCCCACCTGCCGGCGGACGTCCGGGTGATAGGCGAGCGGCTGCGTGAAGCCCGGCGGCGTGCGGCCCTTCACGTTCTCGCAGATCGCCCGATACGCCGCGACGCCGATGCCGAGATAGACGGGCGTATAGGATCCCCAGAACCAGTTGGCGCCGTCGCGACGGAACGGGAGCACGTCCTCAGTCCGCAGCAGGAGCGCCTCGTCGGGCACGAAGCAGTCCTCGAGCGTCATGAAGTCGCTGCGGGTGGCGCGCATGCCCAGGGTATCCCACACCAGATCGACCCGGCGGCCCGGCGCGTCGGGCGGGACCAGCAGAAACATCGCCGCCGAGCTCGAGGCCGCGTCGTCGGGCCGGGCCAGCACCATCACGCGGTCGGCGACGCCGATCATCGAGGCGAACGCCTTCCGGCCGGTGATGCGGTAGCCGCCGTCGACGCGCCGGGCCCGCGTGAGCGGCACCGGCGTGCCGACCAGCCCCGAGGTCGTCGGCTCGGAGAAATTGCCGCCGATGAGCTGGCCCTCGTGCACCACCAGCTTCGCGAGGCGCTCCTTGACGGCACGCGGCACCCGCGGGCTCTCCATCATCGGCCCGACGACCGAGAGGTGCATGTTGAACGAGAGCGCGGTGGAGGCGCAGCCCTGCGCCAGCTCCTCGGCGGCGAGCGACCAGCCGAGCAGGCTCACGCCGCCGCCGCCGAGCTCGGCCGGCACGTTGAGCCCGTAGAAGCCGGCCTCTCGCAGCGCGGCGTAGTTCTCGACGGGATCGCTGGCCTCCCGATCGTGCTGCGCGGCGCGGGTGGCGAAGTCGGCGGCCAGACACCGGGCGCGGTGCTGTAGCTCCTTCTGCGCCGGCGTCACGTCAAAATCCATGTTGAACCGGGCCTCTGGCTCGTCCTCGCTCAAACGCTCACTCACCGGGCCGCAGCAGGGCACGGTGGCGACAGATAGACTAACATTTGCCATCCGGACCATGACGGGCTGGACAGGACTTGTTCTTGCGTTGTCGATCGTCGGCGCTCCGACCGCGCTCGCCGCCCCACCGTCGGAGACGGATACCCTCCTCGTGGAAGACTGGACGGGACAGCCGCTGAACGGCCGAGGCGTGCCCGACACTTGGGCCGCATACGAGACGCTGGGTGGTCATCCCGCCTATGACTTCATCGTCCTCGAGATCGACGGCCGACGAGCGCTGCACATGAGAAGCAACGGCGATCACTCGACCATCGCCAAGAAGATACCCGTCGATCTCAAGGCGACCCCGTGGCTCGAGTGGGATTGGAAGGTGGTCGCACTGCCGGACCGGGCGGATGTACGACACCGAGAGACGTCGGATGCCGCCGCGCACGTCTTCGTGGTATGGCCGCGCTGGCCTTCGGCGCTGCGGTCACGCCTCATTGGATATATCTGGGATGCGAACCTGCCGGCGGGCAGCATTCAAACGAGTCAAAAGACCGGCACGGTGACCTTCATCGTCGTTCGGGCCGGCACAGCCGAGGTCGGCAAATGGGTGACCGAGCGCCGGAACGTGCGTGAGGATTACCGCATGGTCTATGGCGAGGAGCCGGAGGATCCAACGGTCATCGCGCTGTCGATCGATACGAACGACACCCGGTCGTCGTCGGAATCGTTTCTGGGGCCGATACGTTTTCGACAGGGCGAACGCTAGGAAGCGTGACCGCGGGCTCGAGTGAAATCGGCGGCTCGGGCGCGGTCGCGTTACGCGCGCGGGAGCCGGACCGTGAACCGGGTGCCTTTTCCTTCGCGTGACTCGACCGTCACGCAGCCGCCGTGAGCCTTGGCAACCCCTTTCACGATCGCCAGGCCAAGGCCGGTGCCACCCCGATCTCGGTGAGCCTGCCGGTAGGCGTCGAAGATCTTCGGCAGGGCGTCCGCGGGTATTCCGACTCCAGTGTCCTCCACCTGCAGCTCGAGCTCCGAGCCGGCGTCGATGACGCGAACGACGACACGGCCGCCGCGCGGCGTGAAGCGGATCGCGTTGGCGCCGAGGTTCACCACCAGCTGGTACAGACGCTCCTCGTCGGCAAGGCACGCGAAGTGAGCGCCGTGGTGCTCGCACGCCAAGTCCACACCCGCCTCGGCGGCCTGGGGGTGAAGCTCCTCGAGGACTCTCCCGACAAGCTGGGTGAAGTCGACCGATCGGCGTTCGAGCTCCGTGAGCTGCGTGCGCAGGCGCGACATCTCGAGGATCTGGTTGGCAAGACGGAGCAGACGGTCCGAGCTTTGCGAGACGATGTCGGTGAGGCGCTTCTGGCCTTCGGTCAGCGGAGCGGCGGCGCGCCGCTGCAGGAGCTCGACGGCGCTGCGGATCGACGTCAGGGGGGAGCGCAGCTCGTGCGACACGCTTGCGAAGAACTCCTGCTTCGCCTCCTCGGTCTGCCGAAGCTGGCTCGCCATGGAGTTGAACGAGAGAGCGAGCGCCCCGATCTCGTCGCGGCTGTCGATGACGATCGGCTCGCGAAACGCGCTCGCCGCAATCTCGGCGGTGGCCAGCGAAAGCAGATGCAGTGAGCGGGTCATCCGCCTCGTGACGATGGCCGTCGCGAAGAGCGCGAGCCCGCCTCCCCCACCCAGTGCGAGCAGGACGATGGTCCACGTGCGTGTCTCGAGGCGAGCGGCTTCAGCCTGTGCCGCAGAGGCCCGCGCGCGGGTCGCCGCCATCAGACCGTCAAGGCTCTCCCGGATCTCTTCGGCGCGCTCTTTCGCGGCGGCGTCCGTGAGCTGAAGGGCGCGTCGACGATCGCCGCGCTGAAGAAGCGCTTGCTCCTCGGCGAAGAGGAGCTGGTACGCTTGAAAGGCGGCAATGGCGCGCAGACGATGCTGCGTCTCCTGCGCGTTCAGCGGGAATTCGGCGAGGCGCTCCAAGTCGCCGGCAACCTGTGTTGCCGTCTCGTTCCAGGCCGTTGCGTAGCGGGCGTCGCGCAGCACCATGTTCCTCGTCTCCAGGGCGCGGAGGCGTGGGATGGCTTCACGGGCCGCGGCGGTCAGGCCCATCGCGGGAATCGTGCGGCTGATGATGTCCCGGTTGGCCGACACGAGACGCCCCACGGCGGCGAGACTCAACGCGCTCACCCCCATGAGCACGGCGATCACGAGCGCGGACGACAGCAGGATCTTCGAGCTGAGCCGCATGCCCGGTCTGTTCGCGGTGCCGTACGCATCCAGCCGGGACCACCACAGAAGTCGGCTCAGCGATCCCCGAACGAGATCGAAACGCGAGATACCGGGTTGCTCGCGTAGCCATCGCCCGAGACGGCCCCAGTGCTGGCCCTGGTCTCGGATCTGAGACATCGGCCTCGAGACTCCCATGACCACTACGTAGGCAAGACCGGTACCGGAAATGAATGTCCTGCAATTCCAGGGGCTTCCGGGAGCTCGGGTGCTGTTGGGCTGGTAATTCTCTAGGCGGACTGTTGAGCTTCGGTCCGGAGCGGCGATTCTCAGGCTCGAGAAAGCGTGAACCCCTCGTAGCCTCGGGCGGCGACGCCGTCGCAGATCTGCCGGTAGGCGCCGACGCCGCCGATGTACGGCATGAAGACGCGCGGCTTGCCCGGAATGTTGGCGCCCATGTACCAGGAGTTGGCCCGCGGATAGAGCGTGGCGTGGCCGATCTCGTTGACGTGGGCCACCCACGCCTCCTGCGCGGCGG
>JACXTT010001914.1_pt1 | contig 34013 bp, 25 predicted proteins | sample 9270951 | NCBI WGS metagenome assembly JACXTT01 (sample SAMN15532306, study PRJNA645909) | rock metagenome | isolation source: weathered quartz diorite | place: Puerto Rico | collected 2017-06-21 | reverse complement strand
CGGCCAGGGCGAACGCGAGCGCGGGGCGATCGATCAGCGCCGTCGCCGGGGCCGCGCTCGCCGCGCCGCGGATTGCAACGGGCGTCGCCGACGCCACGTCACGCGCGCTCGAGCGAGCGCTGGTGGAGCATCAGGTTGCGCGCATAGACGACGAGCCCCAGGCCCTGGCCGATGGCGAACACCGGATCACGGAGGTGGAGCGCGTACGCGAACAACGCGACCCCGCCGAGCAGGCTCAAGACCCAGAACAGTCCGGGGACCACGACGCGCCGCCGGCGCTCGGACGCCAGCCACTGCACGAGGAAGCGCGAACCGAAAGCAAGCTGCCCGCCGAAGCCGATCACGTACCAGTAGAGCGGCGAACTGAACCAGTTCGTCATGAGTTCTCCTCACGGGTCGCGGGCGTGACCAGCCGTGACTTGAGCCAGCGTACACCGGCCAGATCGTAGAGCCCGCGCCACAGGCGATCCGATACGCCGTACTTCGAGACCCCATGGAGGCGAGGGCGGTGCGCCACCGGAACCTCGACGATCCGCGCACCCCGAAACTGACACAGCGCCGGCAGGAATCGATGCACTCCCGAGAATACCGGCAAGCCGAGCAGCGCTTCGCGGCGGTAGGCCTTGAACGAGCAGCCGATGTCGGTGATCGAGTCGCCCAGCACGCCTCGGCGCACCGTATTCGCGATGTTCGACGACAGCCGGCGCGCTGCCGAGTCCTTCCGCCGCACGCGGATCCCCGAGACCACGTCGGCGTGATCGAGCGCCCCGAGCAGCTTCGGCAAATCGGCGGGATCGTTTTGAAGATCGGCGTCGAGCGTCACGATGACGCGGCCGCGTGCCCGAGAGATGCCGGCCACGAGCGCGCCGCTCTGACCGCCGCGCCGTAGCAGCAGCACCGCACGCACCCGCCGGTCGCTGCAGGCCGCGGCACGGATGCGCCGGTCGCTGCCGTCGTCACTCGCGTCGTCCACGAGCACGATCTCCCAACTGCGTCCCGAGGCGTCCAGCGCGGCTCGCAGCTCGCCGACCAAGGAATCGATGCTCTCGAGCTCGTTGTGGACCGGAACGACCGCGGACAGATCCAGAGTGCCGGGTTCAGGCGGAATCATCAGCAGGTCGAGGATTGCAGACCATGGCGCAAAGGGCCAGCCGCGGCCCGTGCGAGCAGTTGAGTGGCGGCGCACGCTGTGCTACACGCACGTCGTGCACGGTCTTCGCCCGCAGGGACCGCGGGCCGCCGGGCGGACGTTCCGCCGGCGCCGCGCTCCCGCCCCACTCGAGCAGCTCGCACTCGACCTCGCAGCCGGCGAGCCCCGGTGGACGTTCTCTCGCTTGATTCGAAGCTCGCCGCACCAGCCGCGGGTCGTCGAGCGCCTCGATTACGTGCGTCGCTTCTTTCCCGAGCTCGACGGGCTCACCGTGCACGTCGGCCGCGCGCTGCGCCGAGACGTGCTCGGGTGGGGGTCAATGGACCCCGCGCGCCCTGGGATCTGGGTGCGCACGCGCCGGCTCGCGTACTTCACGATCGCCCACGAGCTGACGCACCTGCTGCAAGCACGCGGCCTCGTCCCCGCGGGCGAGCGAGCCTGCGACCTGTGGGCCCTGGCGCGGTCGCCGCTCGTGATCGACGCGCTGCCGGGCTACCTCAAGCTGCCGCGCGCCCTGCGCTCTCGAGGTGGCCTCGAGCCGCCGCTCGCCTCGACGATGCACCGGCTCGCGCGCGAGGCGATTGCGTGGCGCGAGGCGGGTGATCGCCGCTACCTGGCGGCGTTCGAGCGCGAGCTGGCGCGAGTGTTCGTCCCCGGCCCCTGGCGCCGCGGCGTGCCGAGGCCGTCCGCCGACGCCGCGACCCTGCCGCTGGACCTCGGCGGATGAACGAACCGCGTACGGCCGCGTCACCGCGCCGCGTGCGCGTGGCGGCGGGAGTCACTTGGCGCGGGGACGAGATCCTGCTCACGCGGCGTCCTCCCGGCGGACCGCTCGGGTCGTTGTGGGAATTCCCCGGCGGCAAGATCGAGCCCGGCGAAACGGCGGAGCAGGCCCTCGTGCGCGAATTGCAGGAGGAGCTGGGCGTCGTGGCGAGGCCGATGCGCGTGCTAGCGACTCGGCTTCATGCGTACGAGGACGGGCTCGACGTGGAGCTGGTGTTCGTGGAGTGCGCGCTGGACTCGCACGCGTTCGCGACCAGCAGCGCCGTCACCGCGACGCGATGGGTGCGTCCCGCGGACGTCCGGCCGGACGAGGTGCTCGAGGCCGACCGACCGTTCCTCGCCGCCTTGGCGACGGGGGAGTTCCGTCCCGAACCGGATTGCCGATAGAATCGCCGCTTCGAGGCTCACGCGACGCGAGGTCGAGATGTCCGATCTGTTACCCCAGGGTCTGAGGTTCCTGCAGTTCGGCTGGTGGATTTCCCACGCGCTGGCGATCTGGCTCATTTACACGTGGGCCTACCGCAAGGGGCGACGGGACGAGAAGAACGCTCGGCTTCAGGGTCCAGGCGAGCGTCCCAAGGGCTGACGCCGTCGCCAACGGACCTCGTCGCCGACTGGCGATCGGACGAGTGACTCACGTTCGCACCCCTGACCACGCGTTGAACCGATGGAGGCACCATGAGAGGACGCATCGAGATCTTGCGAAGGGTGATGGGGATCGGCCTCGCGTGGGGCATCGCGTGGACGGTGGTCGCGATGATCGTCGTCGTGATCATCGGCATCGCGGATCCCGCCAGCATCGGCCCGGGCGAAGGTCCATGGGGGGCGACCGCCATCTTCGGGCCCATGGGGATTTTCTCGGGAGTCGCTTTCGCCATTCTCCTCTCCATCGTGGGTCGCGGCACCGTCCGTCCGGATCTTTCGCTGGCGCAGGCGGCGGGATGGGGGATTCTCGGCTCCGCCATCGTGCAGCTGGCTTATCTCGGTCACGGGGACGAAGGTCTCGTTGCCAACGTCAAGATGGCCCTGGTCTTCTGCGTCTTCGGCGGAGCGGTGGCGACGGTGTGGCTCGGAGCGGCGCGGATTTGGGCGCGCCGGAACTAGGTCTCGCTCGCGATGTTCGTGCGCTCGGCGTTCGGCGCCGTCGCTCCGGCGGCTTGATCCACCCGTCGGCTCTCCCGGCTCATCGAGAGTCGGCAAAGGGCCTTGGTCTGCGATAGATTCCGTAGATGCCGCTGACCCCCGGCACCCGCCTGGGTCCCTACGAGATCGTCGCGCCGCTTGGAGCGGGCGGCATGGGCGAGGTGTATCGGGCGCGGGACACGCGGCTGGCGCGCGACGTCGCGATCAAGATCCTCCGCGAGCTGCACGGGCCGGGCCAGAGCGGGATCCGCGCCCGGTTCGAGCGTGAAGCCAAGACGATCTCGAGCCTCAACCACCCGCACATCTGCACGCTGTTCGACGTCGGGCGCGAGGGCGAGACCGACTACCTGGTGATGGAGCTTGTGGAAGGGGAGACGCTCGCACGCCGAGTGTCCAGGGGCGCGCTGCCCGTTGCCGACGTGCTGCGGCTCGGCACCCAGATCGCCGACGCGCTCGACCGCGCCCACCGCTCGGGTGTGATCCATCGCGACCTCACCCCGGGCAACGTGATGCTCTCGAGGAGCGGCGCCAAGCTGATGGACTTCGGTCTGGCGCGCGCCGCCGTGCGCGGGTTCGCGGGCGCGAGTCGCGACACGACGGCGGCCCCGCTCACCGCCGAGGGCACGATCGTCGGCACGTTCCAGTACATGGCACCCGAGCAGTTGGAAGGACGAGCGGCCGACGCGCGCTCGGACCTGTGGGGGCTGGGCTGCGTGCTCTACGAGATGGCGACCGGCCGGCGCGCGTTCGATGGCGCCACGCAGAGCAGCCTGATCAGCGCGATCATGCGGGACACGCCGCGGCCGCTGGCGGAGCTGGCGCCGATGGCGCCGCCGGCGCTCGATCGCGTCGTGAAGCAATGCCTGGCCAAGGATCCGGACGACCGCTGGCAGACGGCGGGCGATCTGCGGCGGGAGCTGTCGTGGATTGCCGAGGACTCGAGCGGTTCGTGGGCGACGGGCCGAGCGGGCGACGCGAAGCGACCCGGTGTGTGGCCGCAGGCCGCGATCCCGTGGGCGGTCTCGGTGGCGCTCCTGCTCGGACTCGCTTGGGTCAGCGTGCGCGGCGAACACGGCGTGGCTCCTCGAGCAGGGCCAACGCGGTTCAACATCGAGCTCGACCCGGGGGTGCAACCGAGCTTCACGCCGATCGTTCGCCTCAGCTCCGACGGCCGACAGCTGTTCGTCACGGCTATGGTCAACCGACGCGAGGAGGTCCTTCACCGTTCGCTGGATCGGACGCAGATGGATGTGATCCAGGGCGCCGGCCAAGGCGACCAGGGGACCGGCAACAGCAGGCCGTTCGTTTCGCCGGACGGAAGGTGGGTCGCCTACGCCAAGCAGCGGAAGCTCTGGAAGGTTCCCGTCGACGGCGGGCCGGCGATCGAGCTCGCCGTGGCCGATTGGGCCGGGGGGAGCTGGGGCAGGAACGGCCGGCTCGTCTACACCCAGGCGTACAACACCGGTCTGTGGATGGTGAGCGAGGGGGGCGGCGACGAGCGCATGCTCACGAAGCCGGACACGACGACGGGCGAGCTGGGCCACTGGTGGCCGCAGTTCCTCCCCGACGGCGACCACGTCCTGTTCACCGCCTATCGAACGCCGATCGAGCGCGCCACGATCGAGGTCCTTTCGATCAAGTCCGGCAAGCGGAAGGTGCTGCTGGCGGGTGGCGTCTTCGGCTTCTACGTGTCCACCGGCCATCTGCTGTTCGCCGTGGGCGAGACCATCCGGGCCGTTCCGTTCGACCTCCGCCGGCTGGCGGTGACCGGAGCGGCCCTCCCGGTCGTCGACGGCGTCGCCATGAACCCGACCGACGGCGCCGCGGCGTTCGACGTGTCGGAGAATGGGACGCTCGCTTACCTTCCCGTCAGCTCGTACGTCACCGAGACCGACGTCGTGCTCGTGGACCGTAAGGGCAATGAATCACGGGCCCTTCCGGCGAGCGATCGTTACAACCATCCGCGGCTCTCTCCCGACGGAAGCCGCATCTCGGTGGACATCCGTTCGGCCAACTCGCTCGGCGACGTGTGGGTGTTTCAGGTGGGCCAGGTGGGCGGGACGCGAGTCACCGCGGAGGGCGGACGAGACTTCGGCGCCGAGTGGTCGCGCGACGGCCGAGAGTTGATCTACAGCAGCGAGCACCCGTACTTCGATCTCTACCGCCGGGTGGCGGATGCGAGCCGGCCACCCGAACCGCTGCTGACCGGCACCTACGATCACTACACCGGCTCGGTCACGCCCGATGGCCAGCGGTTCGCGTTCGTGCTGTCGGTCCCCGGTGGCGAGGAGCTCTGGACGGTTCCGCTCAAAGGGCCGCGGAACGCCGCGCGGTACTTCGCGAACGGTTTCAACCTCGCCCACCCCAATCTGTCGCCGGACGGCCGATGGATGGCTTACGATTCGGACGAGTCGGGCCGTGTCGAAGTGTTCGTTCAATCCTACCCCGACCCACTGCAGAAGCGTTGGAAGGTCTCTGCGGCACACGGATCGGAGCCGATGTGGACACGCGGTGGGCGGGAGCTCGTGTACCGCAACGGCGACAGCGTCATGGCGGTGAGCATCGACCCCGAAAACGGCCGCAGCAGTGGGCCCAGGCTCCTGTTCGCAGGACCGTACCCGGACAACCCCGGGTGGACTCGGCCTCGCAGCTACGACGTCACACCGGACGGCGAGCGCTTTCTGATGACGAAGCTGCCGGGCGAACAACCCCGGCCGCGGATCGCAATGGTGCTGAATTGGTTCGACGAGCTCCGGACCAAGGTTCCGCGCTGAGTGGTCGAGCCGTCCGCCGCGCGCCGCTTCGCCTTCAGTTCCAGTTGTCGACCTTGACGTCGTTCGGATCCGGGGCTCCCTTTCTGGTCTCCAGCAGCGACTTCAACTCATCAGGAAGACGGCCCACTTGGTGCAACCTCGCGAATCGTAGCTCGTTGCATCCAGTGCATCCGCACCGCAAGGCGAGGGCTCGCAAACTTCGGAGACTGGTTTTTCAACGAGAGCGCGCAAGGCGCATCGCCCCAAGTGAATACGTACATCGCCCCAGCGAGTTACGACGCTGGGGCGACGTGCTTCTAGGGGACTCGAGAGGACACGAGAGGGCGCGTTGGGACTTTGAGACGGTAGCAAACGGTAGCAAGCGAGATCCCTTCATGATCCCTACGCGCCTGCCCGGCTCTGTCGAGGCTCAGACTCTGGAGCTATGCTCCCGTTGTGCCCCACCTCGAGCATCAGCAGACGATGAGCGCGATGCGGCCGTTGGTCTCGGGGCTGCGCATGCTCGGCCACGATCCGGCACCCAGCCTCCGCTCGGTCGGGATCGAGGAGCGCCAGCTCGACAACCCGGACGCGCCCATCTCCATGCACGCCGTCATAGGGTTCATGGACCATGCATCCCGCACGACGGGCGACGCGAACATCGGGCTCCATCTGGCCGAGCACGCTGAGTTGGACTCCGTCGATATTCACGCGTACGCCATGCTCGCGAGCGCGACGCTCGGCGACGCCTACCGCCGGATGGCCCGATATCACCGGCTCCTGCATCCGACCATGCGCATCGAGGTCGAGATCGACGGCCCGGCCGGGATCGTTCGCCAGGTGATGCCCGGCGGCGTGGGGTCGCCACGCCACCTCGCGGAGTTCCTGGTTGCCGGTTGGGTGCGTTGTGGCCGCGTGGTGACGGGCCGGAATTGGAAGCCCGATCGCGCCCTGTTCGCACATGCGTCCCCGCCCGAGACCGGGGAACACCGGCGCTTCTTTGGGGCGCCGGTGGAATTCTCGATGGGGCAGAACGCGCTCGTGCTCCCGGTCGCCCTGCTCGAGGCGCCCTGCGTGCGCTCGGATGCCGGGCTGGCTCGGATCCTCGACCGATACGCGACCGAACGGCTGGCTCGCACACCCCGCGAAGGGAGTGTCGCAGATCACGTCCGCAACGCACTGGCGGAGGCGCTCGATGGCGGAGAGATCGGCGCGTCCGCGATCGCGTCGAGGCTCAAGATGAGCGTGCGGACGCTGCACCGAGCACTGGCCGACGAAGGCACGGCGTTCGGCGACATCCTCACGACCCTGCGCAAGGAGATCGCCATTCGGCAGCTCGCCGATCCGCGCGTTTCGAGCGCGGAGGTCGCATTCCGGCTTGGATTCTCGGAGCTGAGTGCGTTTCAACGCGCGTTCAAGCGCTGGACAAGCCAGACGCCGGCCAAGTTCCGCGCTGCCCACCGCCGCCAGCAGGCCTGATCCTCCCGCTTCCCCCGCCCATCCCAGCATTTGGCGCTCGCGGTCAATCATTCCGGCCGCGACGGTCAACGCGCCCGGGCGCCCCCTGGAGTCCAATCGTTTGGCAGCGACGAAATGCGTCGCGCACGAACGAGAGGCGCTCGTCGGTAAGGCGCCGAACGGGGAGTCCGACGATGAAGATGATCTCATTGGAGAAGCGACTGGTGAACACCGCCGGCCACAGTCGCAGTGTCGCCGAGCGCGCGGTGCGCATCCTGAGCGACGTGCCGCACCAGCCGGGAGAATCGTACCTCGACGTGGGATGCGGCAACGGGGCCGCCGCGGTGGCGGTCGCGGGGGCCTACGGCCTGGTGGTGACCGGTGTGGACGTGGATCCGGACCAGATCCGTAGCGCCCGCGAGGCAGCGGCGGGAAGAACAACGATCCGATTCGATGAGGCGGACGCCGTCCAGCTTCCGTTCGCAGACGAGTCGTTCGACATCGTCGCGACCTACAAGACGCTTCACCACGTGCCGGAATGGGAGCGGGCGATCGCCGAGATGGTCCGCGTGCTCAAGCCGAACGGTCGGCTCATCTACACCGATCTGGTCGTCCCACGCTGGTTCGCAGCGATCGGGCGACGTGTGGCCGCCCGGCAGGCTGGCTTCGTCACTCGCGACGCGCTCCGATGCCTGGTCGAAGCGCAGGGACTCGGAATCGTCCGGCAACGATCCTCGGGTGCGGTGCTCGAGCTTGTCGGCAGGCGCCCGCCGGGGTACCGGCAGTGTGATCGTGCAGGAGGAGCCTGCCGGCGCTCTGACCATGCCGAACGGAACACCTAGACACTCGTTGTTGGGGATTCGTGCACGTCACACGCGCATGAGGAGGTCTGTCCAATGCAATCGACCAATCGACGTCCTGGCCTGCTCGTCCGAGTGGGTTGGTCGGCTCTCGCGCTGATCGTGGTGTTCTATGGAGCATTCGCGCTCGCGAGGGGTTTCTCTGAGGTCCTGTTCATGATCGGTCTGGCTCCGGAGGTGAAACATCGCGCCACGCCGCTCGTGTTCGCAATCCACGCTCTGGTTGGTGCGGTCGTGCTGCTCATCGGCCCCCTTCAGTCGGTCCGGTGGATCCGCCGGCGTGCCTCGTTGCGGGTCGGGTTGGGGCGCACCTACGTGATTGCCGTATGGATTGCGAGCATCACCGCCATACTGGACGCGCGAAGCTTCGGGGTGAGCACGGCCGCGAAGGTCGTGTTCGATGCCGTCGCCGCGCTCTGGTTCGCCACGACCACGATCGGGATGTTCCGCGCTCGCGCACGGCGTTTCCCCGAGCAACAGGAGTGGATGGTGAGGAGCTACTCACTGTCCCTGTTCTTCGTGACCTTTAGCCTGTGGGCGCCGGCGTTGGCACGCACGCCGCTGCCGCCGGCCGTCAGCTATCCGTTGGCGGTGTTCTTGAGTGGGGCACTCAACCTGGCCATCGCGGAGCTCTGGATTCGTCGGAGACGGAAGCTCGCACCAGTTGCTGTACGGCCGCCTCGCCTTCCGCACATGGCACTGGCTGAATGAGACCCGGGGCGCGCGCGCGGCGATCAAAGGTCAGGTGATTTCACTGGCTCATCGACCGGACGCGCTCGAGTGTGGCGCTCGGCGAACTGCAGCGTCGTAAGCGCGGACCAACGGTAGCAAGGAATGTGGCGCCGTTCGCGTCGTCCCGTGCCGGAAGCCCGCGCCGTGTGGTTCGTTGGGCCGAGAGGACCCAGCTTGCAAGGCGAGGGTCTTCTCGGCCCTTCAGCGGCTGGCATCCCTCCGCTCATGCGCTATACCTCTCCGGCCCACATGCCTTCGAGGCGGCATAGCCAAGTGGTAAGGCGAGGGTCTGCAAACCCCTGTGCCCCTGGGGGGCGCCGGCCGATAACTCCGGGACCATGCATCTCTCTCAGCTCCCGATCCTTGCGACGCTCGCGCTGGGCGCGGGCCCGTGGCTGTTCGTCCGGTCGTTTCGCGACTTCCGAACGAGGCGGCTGATCGAGAACACCCCAACGGCGCGCATTCGCTCCATGGCCATGGGGTTGGTCGAGATCAACGGGTCGATCGTCCAACGCAGCGAGCACATGGCCCCGTTCTCGGGGCGTGCGTGCGCGTACTGGCAGGTCGACATTTCGACCCGCGGACGCAACAACACCTGGACGATCGTGCATCGCAACGCCTCGGGCAGCCCGTTCTTCGTGCGCGACGAGACGGGGCTCGCGCTCGTCTATCCGCAAGGGGCGGAGTGCCGGGTCCAGCATCAAGTCGAGGAGACCTGCCTCGGGATCAATCTGCCGGAATGCTACTCGCAGTACATGGACCAGCAGCACTTGGCGTTCCGCCACTTGTGGCAGCTGTCGACCCTGCGCTTCCGCGAGCGGATGCTCGAGGAGGGACAGACGATCTACGTGCTCGGCACGGCGGTGCCGCGGCCCCAGGTGGCGACGGTCTCGCAGGACGCCGAGATGGCGGCGACGGGCACGGACGGTCCGCACGAGCGGCGGATCCGCGAGCTCCAGCACGACGCCGTGGCGCTCGTACGGCTCGGCGAGAGCGAGAAGGTGTTCATCATCAGCCAGCAGTCCGAACGGGACCTAACGCTGACCCTCGGACTGCGAGCCTGGGCCGAGATGCTCGGCGGTCCCGCGCTGACGTTGTTTGGTTTGGGGTATTGGTTGCTATTCCTCGCGAATCAGGGACGACTTCCTGGATGACCCGGCCGCGGTCGGCGGCCTGTTCGATGCGATGAGGTGACCCATGCACGTCGGAGAAATCCTGATCACGGTGCTGCTGTTGTTCGGAGCCGTCAGCGCCGTCGGCTACGCGCTGATGATCTACAACGGGCTGGTGGCGCTCAAGAACAACATCGCTCGCTCGTGGTCGAATATCGACGTGCTGCTCAAGCAGCGGCACGACGAGCTGCCCAAGCTGGTCAAGACGTGCGAAGGCTACATGCAACACGAGCGCGCCGTGTTCCAGCAGCTGGGTGACGCGCGTGCCGGGCTCATGAAGGCGCGAACGATCCCCGAGCGGGCTCAGGCCGAGAGCGCGCTGACTCAGGCGCTGGGGCAGTTCTTCGCCGTGGCCGAGGCCTACCCCGACCTCAAGGCGAACCAGAACTTCATGCAGCTCCAGAACCGCATCAGCGAGCTGGAGAATCAAATCGCCGACCGGCGCGAGTTCTACAACGACGTCGTGGCGACGTTCAACACCCGGCTCGAGCAGGTGCCCGACAAGTTCATCGCCGACTGGTGCCATTTCACCGCGGCAGAGCTGTTCAAGGCCACCGAAACGGACCGCCAAGACGTTGCGATCGAGTTCAAGATGTCGGCTTAGCTGCGCGCGCCGGCGCGGTTGCCCGTGGACCGCGGCGCGTGTAGCGTGTGATTCACCGGCGATGGTCCACCGGAGCCGCCCACCCCATGGGCGGCTCTGTCGATTGCCGGGCCGTCCCACGGAGGGAGCCGCGGGAGCATCGTGAGCACGCTGACTCAGACCGACCTCGCCGCGGCGCGCGGCCGCATCGAGCCGATCGCGCCGCTCAAGCCCGTCCGTCTGGCCGTGGTTGGGCAGGGGCGTGCCGGGATCGTGCACGCCGCCGTGTCCCGGGCGATCCCGAACGTCGAGCTGGTCGGATTCGCGGAGTCGAACGGAGCCGCTCGCGAGGCCGCCCGCGGCGCGGGATTCAGACTCCCGGCTTATGACCGGCTGACGACGCTGATCAAGCGCCAAAAGCCGGACGCGGTGATCATCACGGGCGCCCATCATGCGCGCCCCGCACTCGTGCGCCAGGCGCTGGACGCCGGCGTGGCGGTGCTCACGGACCGGCCGTTGTCCGCGGCGCTCCACGAGGCGGAGTCGCTCGTCTTGCTCGCGCACGAACGCCAGGTGCCGCTCGCGTGCACGCACGCGCTCCAGTTCCACCCGGTGTTTGCCGAGGCATCCGCCGTGCTGGCGAGCGGCATGCTCGGCGCGCCGAAGCGGGTGCGCTGCTCGACCTACCGTTCGCGCGTGTTCGACGCCGCACGGCAGGCCGCGCTGGCCTCAAACGGCGCGGTGGGTGGGGTATTGCTGCACGAGGCGGTCGACGCGCTGTTCTACGTCATCGAGACGTTTGGCGCCCCCAAGCAGGTGCGCGCCACGGCGCAGCGCTTGTTCGGGACGCTCGAGGACGAAATCCACGCGATGCTGACGCTCCCCACGGGCGGCGAAGTCGGCCTCGACGCGTCGTGGAGCGTTCCGGGTTACCCGGCGGCCGCGACGGTGCTTGAATTCGAAGGTGAGAACGGCAAGCTGCTGGCGTCCGACGACGCGCTCGAGCTGGACGTCATCGAGGAGCGCGGGACGTTCCGCTCAGGCCACACGCGGCTCGGGCTCGCGGACTTGACGCAGCACGCTCGCTTCGACCTGGACGGCGAGACGCCGTACCGGATCAACGCGGCGTTCCTGGCATGGGTCGCGGGAGGCGAGCCGCCCATCCATCGCGCGGAACGGAGCGTGCGCGCGGTGCGCGTGATGGACGCCCTCTACACCTCGGCCCGGGGCGGCGGGGCCGTCGTGCCGCTGGCCACCTCGTGAGTCCGCGTCGCGCCACGGTCCGCCCGACGAGCGCCGCCCCGCGGCTGCTGCTCAGCATGCGTTCGCTGCACGGGCCGACGCTCGCGACGCGCGACCGATTGCTCGAGGTCGTGGCGCGCTACCGCGAGCCCGAGAGCCTGGCGGTGACGCTGGCGAAGGCCGTGGCGGTGCCGGTCGACGGTGTGTTCACCTGTAACACGCCCGCGGTCCGCGCGGCGCTCGCGGAGTTGAATTCGCCGGTGCCGCTGGTCGTGATCGTGCCGGCGCTGACCGAGTACGAGCGCCAGGAGCTGGGCGCCGAATTCGAGCGTGTGATCGATGCGAGTCGCGCGCGGGTGCGCGCGGCCAAGCTGGGCAATACGCTCGCCGGCCTGTGGCGCCCGGCGATGTTCGGGCGTGGCGACTTCGCGTGGCGGGTGCCCGTGCTGATCGAGTCCGAGCTCCGCGGGCTGCCGCGTCGGCGGATTCGCGGCGTCGTGCTGGACGCGTGGTTCACGGACCTGGCGCTCGCCGCTGGCAACCGGCGGATGTTCGAATCGTTCAGCCGTTACGTCCGTCGCCGGATTCGCGTCGCCGCGGGGTTCGAGACCCGCAACCTGGGCACGCTGCTCGCGCAGCTCCGCGAGTGGCAGATCGAGCCCGATTTCGTGGCCGGCCCGATCAATCCGAGCGGCCTGCTCATGAAGCCGAGTCCCGAGGAGCTGCTCGCCGAGGTCCGGCGCGGCCACATCCCCGTGGTGGCGCGCGAGCTGTGCGCGGGCGGCGTCGACGCGCTCGATGCCGCCGCCGCGTTCGCGCACGAGCAGGGCGCGTACGGTCTCGCGCCCGACATCACCGAGATGGACGACGTCGGCGCCGAGCTGAAGGCGCTGATGCGCGAAGCCGTCGGAGTCTAGCGGCCTAGAACTCGGCCGCGTCGTGCGACGCTTGCGCGGCCCGCCGGCCTAGAATCTCACCCGCGCCAGTGCGAGGCGAGGGCGCCCATCGGGTCCCACTTCGGGCGACGGCACGCCGGCGCGCAGCGTCCCGTCTTTGAGCTCGAGCGCCGCGGTCGGCTGTGGTCGCCGCGTCACCCACCACAGCCCCATGCCGAGCCCGAGGAACGTGCCGCCGGCGAAGCTCCAGCGGACGATGTCGCCGTCGTTGGAGTTGCCTTTGTCCGCCACCGCGATTGCGGATCCGAGTACGAGCCCGGCAAGGCCGCCGTAAATGACCGACTTGGCGACCTCCTTCATCGGATTCTCGTCGCCGTGGCGCTCGACGTTCACGGATGCGTGCGCCGCCGGCGCCGCGAGCTGCACGAGCAGGGCGCCGCACGACAGCGCGGCGGTGATGCGCTTCATGAGTATTTCCTCCTGGCGTGCGGATGGCGCCGCGCAGGCGCGCTCCGAACGTCGCGGGTCTTGGGGAGCCCGTTGCTTCTCGTCACGTGCCCGGGTTCGCGCGGCGGGTGCGCACCGAAACCCGCTCGGCGGCGATGTCGGGGCGCTTCGGGGCGCGCTTCTTCGCGGGCGGCATCCCGTCGTCCAGAGTCTCGACATCGACCGCGTCCTCGACCGGCGGAATCATCGTCTCCTCCGCCGGCTCGCCGCCGGAATCCTCCTCCGACCCGTCCTGCGCGTCGGCTTCGGCGGTTTCCTCGGCCTCTTCGATCGGGACCGGCTGCTCCTCCAGCGCCAACTGAATCGCCTGCTCCACCCGCTCGACCGGGGCAAAGATCATGTGGGTTCGGACCTCGACCGGCACGTCCTCGAGATCGACCTGGTTGGGCGTCGGCAGGATCACGGTGGTGATCCCGGCGCGATGAGCGCCGAGTACCTTCTCCTTGATGCCGCCCACCTTGAGCACCATGCCGCGCAACGTGATCTCACCGGTCATGGCGATGTGCGGGCGCGCCTTCCGCCGCGTCATCAGACTCACCATCGCCGTCGCGAGCGCCACGCCGGCCGACGGGCCGTCCTTCGGGATCGCTCCGGCGGGGATGTGAACGTGAATGTCGGCGCGGGTGAAGATCTCGGCGTCGATTCCGAGCGTGTCGGCGTGTGAGCGGATGTAGGACAGCGCGGCTTGCGCCGACTCCTTCATGACGTCGCCGAGCTGGCCGGTGAGGATCAGCCCGCGCTCGCCGGGCATCGCCGTGGCCTCGATCGTCAGCACCTCGCCGCCGACCGGCGTCCAGGCGAGCCCGAGCGCGGCGCCCGGTTCGTCCAGCAACGCGGCCTTTTCGTCCTCGAACCGCGGCGGTCCCAGCAGCTCGCGCACCGTCTCGGGCCGGATCTGCTTCTCGGCCTCCTTGCCCTCGGCGGCGCGCTTGGCCGTGCGCCGCAGCAGGTTCGCCAACTCGCGCTCCAGGTTGCGCAGCCCTGCCTCGTAGGTGTACTCGCGCACCACCTTCATCACGGCGGCGTCGGTGATCTCGATCCCCAGCGACTCGAGGCCGTTTTCGCGGATCGCCTTCGGGATCAGGTGCCGCTTCGCGATCTCGAGCTTCTCGCGGTCGGTGTAGCCCGTGAGCTCGATCGCCTCCATGCGATCGCGCAGCGCGGGCGGCACGGGATCCAGGTAGTTCGCGGTGGTGATGAACAACACCTGCGACAGGTCGAACGGCACGTCGAAGTAGTGATCCACGAACGCGACGTTTTGTTCCGGATCCAGGACCTCAAGCAGCGCGCTCGAGGGATCACCACGGAAGTCCATGCCGAGCTTGTCGACCTCGTCCAGCATCATCAGCGGATTGCGCGTTCCGGCGCGGCGGATGCTCTGGATGACGTTGCCCGGCAGCGCCCCGATGTAGGTGCGACGATGGCCGCGAATCTCGGCTTCGTCGCGCACTCCGCCCAGGGACACGCGCGCGAACTTGCGCCCTAGCGCGCGCGCGATCGAGCGGCCGAGGGACGTCTTGCCCGTTCCCGGAGGTCCGACGAAGCACAGGATCGGCGAGCGTGCGTCACGTTTGAAGCGGCGCACCACCAAGTACTCCAGGATCCGCTCCTTGATCTTGTCGAGCCCGTAATGGTCGTGGTCCAGCACCTCACGCACGTGGGCCAGGTCGAGGTTGTCCTCCGTCGTGAGCGCCCACGGCATGTCGCACAGCCACTCGAGGTACGTGCGCGACACGGTGTATTCGGCCGCCTGGGGCGGGATGCGACCCAAGCGCGCGAGCTCGCGATCGGCTTCCTTGCGCACCTCGGCGGGCATCTGCGCCTTCTCGATCTTGGCCTTGAGCTCCTCGATTTCGCGCTGCGAATCGTCGGTCTCACCCAGCTCCTTGCGGATCGCGTCCATCTGCTGGCGCAGGAAGAACTCCTTCTGGTGCTGATCGACCGACTCGCGGACGGACTGCTGGATCTGCTGTCCGACCTCGAGCACCTGCAGCTCGCGCTGCAGGATCTCCGCCAGGGCCTGCAGTCGCTCACGCACGTCGATCAGCTCGAGCAAACGCTGCTTGTCCTCGGTCTGGAGGTCGAGCAGGGAGGCGATGAAGTCGCACAGTCGACCCGGATGGTTTTGGTCGCGCGCGGCCTGCACGGTCTCGTCCGGGATCGTCGGCGACAGAGCGACGACTCGCTCGAATTCGCTCACGACGGTCTTCGCCATGGCTTCGGTCTTCAGGTCCTCGACCAACGCCTCGCCCAGGACCTCGACCTCCGCCGTCAGGAACGGCTCCGTCGCGGTATAGCGCACAGGCTTGATGCGGTCGATGCCCTGTACGAGCACCGTGAACTGGTTCTCCCCGGTGCGGATCATGCGAAGGATGATGGCCAGCGTGCCCACGCCCTGGATGTCGTCGGGGCCAGGAGTCTCCTGCGACGCGTCCTTCTGCGCGATTACGGCCAGCATGCGATCGCCCGACATCGTGTGCTGCAGCAGCTGCACGCTGCTCGGCCGCCCCACGTTCATGGGAAGGATCGCGAACGGGAACAGGACCGTGTGCCGCACCGGCAGCACGGGCACCGTGCGCCGGTCGCCGGGCCGGAACGACTTGACGCGTGCGCCTTCGGGGCCTTCCGTCAGGGTCGCCGCCGTGGCGGGATCGAGCCGCAACAGATCCGCCGCGGGGGTGGGGACGGGCTTGGCGCCTGGACCCGACGTCGCCTTCGCGCGGCGGCGCCCGGTGCTCGGGCGCGAACGCTTCGGGCGAGCCGATTCGGCGGCGCGCGGGCGCGCGGACGCCCTGCGGCGGTTGGTCTTACGGCGAGGTGTCGTCACCGGTTCCCTTCCCGAGGTGGGGTCATTTGCTCTTTTCGTGTTCGACTTCGATCCGGCGGCGACCGGTCATCGGCGCGGGGACGAGATGGATTTCGAGCATGCCGTCGCGGTACTGCGCTTCGACGCGATCGGGATCGGCGTCCCACGGCAACTCCACGATCCGGCGGAACTCCCCAAACAGGATTTCGGCCAGGTGGTAGTGCGCGCCGCCCGGCTCGTGCGGGTGTTCGCGGCGCCCGCTGATCTCGAGCGACCGCGCTTGCAGGCGCACGCGCACGCGCTCTCGCGGCACTCCCGCGAGCTCGACGATTACGCGCGCGGAGTGCTCCGCGACGACCAGGTCCACCGCCGGCGCCCATTCCGGCTCGAAGAAGTGAGTCGAATGGTGGCGCTGGTAGACGAGGTTACGGAGCAGGCGCTCGACGTTGCGCTGCAGCGTTCGGCGGGGGTCTTCCGGATCTAAGCTCATTGGAGGGGCTCCCAGCGGCAACTCCTAATGAGCCTAGCGCAGCCCCGGAGGGGGGGCAATCATCTCTACGGCGGCGCGATCGCGCTCGCGGCCCGCGCCCCTGGCCCCGGCGTCAGATGCTCCTCGAAGAACGTGGCGATGCGCCCCTCGAGCCGGCGACGCACGTTGGGTTCCGGTACCATGTGCGTAAATCCCGGCAGCGGCAGGAATTCGAAGTGCTTGCCCGCCCGGAACAGCGCGTCGCACAGCTTGAGGCTGTGCGTGAAATACACGTTGTCGTCGTCGGTGCCGTGGATGATGAGCAGCGGGCGCTCGAGCCGATCCACGTAGGTCAGGATCGACGCCGCTTCGTAGCCGCGACGGTTGAGCTCCGGGAGGTCCATGTAGCGCTCGGTGTAGTACGTGTCGTAGTCACGCCATTCCGCGACCGGGGCTCCGGCGACGCCGGCCTGGAACACGTCGGGCCGGCGCATCACTGCCATCGCCGAGAAGTAGCCGCCGAACGACCAGCCGTAGACTCCGACGCGCGTCAGATCCATCTCGGGGTGCGTGGCGCCCAGTACGCGCAATCCCTCCACCTGGTCGGCGAGCGGGATGTCGATGAGGTTGCCCTTGATGGCGCGCTCCCAGTCGCGGCCGCGATACGGAGTGCCGCGACCGTCCAAGTTGACGACGACGAATCCGCGATTCGCCAGCCACTGGTCGAGCAGATACGCCGCCCGCGAGCGGGTGACGACCACGAAGTACGGGCCGCCGTAGACGCTGAGGATCACCGGATACCGGCGACCGGGCTGGAAGTCGGCCGGGTGCAGGATCGCGGCGCGGTACTGCCGGGGTCCGACGGTCGTGAGCTCGACGTGCAGCGCGATCCGGGGCTTCTCGGCGACCGATCGAAGCTCGCCGATCGGCGCTCCCGTCGCGTCCATCACCGTCCTTATCGGCGCTCCGTCGAGGCGATCGAAGGTCCGCACCCAAGCACCGTGATGCTTTGCGAACACGGCGGCGTAGACGCCCGGCTCTTGCGTCACGCGCTCGATCGCGCCGGCCGCGGGGTCGAGCGGCACCCGAAACACGTGGGCCTCGGTCGGCTCCGTGCCGCCGACCACCCAGGCTTGCTGCCGGGCCTCGTCCCAGTGCAAGAGCTTTCGATAGCCGAACCCGGGCGGCGTGAGGGTCTTGAGCCATCGGCCGTCACGGGCGTGCAGCTCGAGCTGCCAACTCCCGCGCCGTTCGGTCGACCAAAGAAACGCTCTGCCGTCTTCACGCCACACCGGCATCTTGTCGTCGAGGTTCAGCCACGCCGCGTCGTGCTCGCTGAGCAGCGGGCGAGTGGATCCGTCGCGTTCGCTCGCGGCGAGCAGGATCTCGTCCGTCTGGCGACGGTTTTGGATCAGCAGCGTGAGGGGCGCGTTTCGGCTCCACGTGACCGCCGCCAGGTAGGGGTAGCGCTCGCGGTCCCATCGCACCCACGTCGTCGGCCCGCCGTCGACGGCGATGATGCCGAGCCGCACGTCGGCGTTCGTCGTGCCGGCACGGGGGTACCGCGAGACGTCGGCGTCCCGCTCGGGGTGCATGGGGTCGAGCGTGTGCAGCAGCTCGACGCCGCCGGTACGCGTCTCCTGGTAGGCGATGTGGCGGCCGTCGGGGGACCACCAGTAGCCGTGGGGGCGGTCCATCTCCTCCTGCGCCACGAACTCGGAGACCCCGTGGCTCAGCGTGTCGTTCGCGCCCTCCGTGAGCCGGCGCATCCGCCCGGAGTCCACGTCGTAGACGTACAGGTCGTCGTTCCGGACGCACGCCACCGACGAGCCGTCGGGTGAGATCTGAGGATCGATCGGGAAGCCCGGCCCGCCGCTCAACTCGCGAGCGGTGCCCGTCGTCCGCTCGACCACGAACAGCCGGCCCGCGAGCGGAACGAGGATGCGGCGGCCGTCTTCGCTCAACGAGTAGGCGACGATTCCACGCGTCGCCACGCGTTGGCGCTCGCGTCGCGCGCGTTCCTCGTGGGGGAGTCTCTCGTTCGCCCCGCGCAGCACCTGCTCGGCCGTGAGCAGCACCCGCTCCCGCCGCGTGGCGACGTCGAACTCCCACAGGTCGTTGACGAAGCTGCGCGCCCCGGAACGGAGGAACAGCACCGCCTCGCCGTTCGGCGTCACGTTGACGTTGGACGGCTGGCCGAGCCGAAAGCCGAGCGTGGCGGAGTACTGCTCGAGGAAGTCGCTGTCGGGCAGTGCGGCTCGCGCGGCGTGATCGGCTACACGGGAGGCGGTACGAGGAGCGGCGTGCGCCGCCGGTGGGTCGCCGCCGAGCACTCCACCGAGCACGCCGAGGGCCGACGCCAGGACCCAGCGCCGAACCCACTCCACGCGTTCACCTCCGCTCATGGTGGACGACCTCCCTCGACGCTCGGCGCCCGCAATCCGCGAGCCGAGCCGTTCATTCCGGCGGGTTGCCGTGGCGTAGTGTGAAGCAGGCGGCAGAGCGGCTCAAGCGCACGTTTCACCGCTGCCCGGCGAACCCGCTACGATGGCTTCGCTCACACGACGCGTGGCCGGCCCGTGGCCTGCTCGTCCCGCGATGGCGCGCGCCGCGGGCCGTCCCCGCGCGGTGTTCACGGAACCCATGCCGCGCACCCGACCCACACGCCCACCCCGACGCCCACCCGGCCGCGGACGAGAATACGCGGCCATCGCGCTCGCGTCGGCCGCGGTGATGCTCTACGAAATCGGGGTGACGCGGATCCTGAGCGTGGTGCTCTGGTACCACTTCGCGTTTCTCGCCGTGTCGCTCGCGATGCTCGGGCTCGGGGTACCGGGCGTGTGGTTCGCCCTGCGCCGGCCCGGCGAGCGCTCGCTCGAGCGCGCGCTGATCGCGGCGGCGGTGGCGGCTCCGCTGTCGATCGTGGTGCTGTTCCGCTACGGCGGACCGCTCCCCGAGCGTACCGCCTTGGCCACGGTGTGCATCCTCGTGCCGATGCTCGCGCTCGGCGCCGCGGTATGCCTGCTGCTGCTGCGCGCGCGCGCCGGCGCTATCGGCCGCATGTATGGAGCGGACCTGCTCGGCGCCACGGCCGCCGCGCTGGCGGTGGTCCCGCTGATGCACCGCGTCCCGACGCCGCTGATCGTTGCGGGTTCGGGGCTGCTCCCGGCGCTGGCGCTCGCGGTGCTGGGACGGGCCGGGGGCGCGGTTCTCGCGACCGTCGCCGTCGTGGTGCTCGCCGCATGGCCGGATGGGCTGCGCGTGCGATACGGGAAGGTCTACTCCGAAGAGGGGCTCGAGCTGCTGTACGAACGCTGGACGCCGACCGCGCGCCTGACCGTGATCTCGACGCCGTTCCATCAGCGTGCCTTCGGGTGGGGCATGGGGTCGCGCTACGTGCCGCGGCGCGTCGAGCAGGTATGGCTCGAGCAAGACGGTGCCGCCGGCACTCCGATCACGCGCATGACGGGTGCGTCCGGCGAGCTGGACCACCTGGTCTACGACGTGACGAGCCTCGCCGACCAGCTCCAGCCGCCGGTGCGCACGTGCGTCATTGGCGCGGGGGGTGGGCGCGACGTGCTCGCGGCGATGGGCAGCGGCGCGCGGGACGTCGACGCGGTCGAGCTGAACCCCTACATCGTGCAGCTCGTTTCGACGCGCTTCGGCGAGTACTCGGGCGACGTCTACCACACCCGCGGGGCGCACGCGGTCGTCAGTGAAGGTCGGTCGTACTTGACGCGATCGTCGAAGCGCTACGACTTGATCCAGATCTCGCTGATCGACAGCTGGGCGGCCACCGCGGCCGGCGCCTACGCGCTGTCCGAGAACTACCTCTACACCCTCGAAGCGTACCGCCTCTATTGGAATCGACTCACGCCGACGGGGATGTTGTCCACCAGCCGCTGGGTGACGTCGCTCGAAGCCGTGCGGCTGGCAAACCTGGTTCGTGAAGCGCTGTCCCGCGAGCACGTCGCGAACCCGAACGCCCACCTGGCCGTGGCGCAGGGCGGCCAGGTGGCCACCGTCCTCGCCGCGCGCGAGCCGTTCACGGGCGCACGGCTCGATACGCTGCGAGCCGTGTGCGAGCGGCGCGGGTTCGCGCTGCTGTGGCCTCTGGATGCCTCGCACTCGGATCCCGGCGACGTCGGGCTCGTGCTGGATCGCGGCCCGGAGTCCTTTCGCGCGCGCGGGCTCGACGTGTCGGTGCCCGTGGACGACCGCCCGTTCTTCTTCCACAACGTCGCCGTGTTCGGCGGGCAACCGAGCGCGGACGTCACCTCGTTCCTCAACAACGCTCGGGCCGTGCTCGTGTTGCGGGGGCTCATGGCGGTCGTGACGCTGCTGGCGGTGGCGTTGTTCTTCCTGCCGTTCGCGTTGCGTGGAGCACTGCCTCGCGAGCCGGGATTCTGGCGCGGAAGCGGCTACTTCGCGGCGATTGGACTGGGGTTCATGCTGGTCGAGATTCCGGTGATCCAGCGGATGATTCTCTATCTCGGTCACCCTAGCCACGCGATCACCGTGGTGCTGGCGAGCATGCTGCTGGGAGCGGGGCTCGGCTCGCTCGCGTCGGGCAGGCTGCGTGCGCCGGCGATCGCGGTCTGGGCGGCGTTGCTCGTGGGAGGGATCGCCGCCGCCAACGCCGGGCTGCCGCACCTCGTCACGGCGACGATCGGCTGGGCGTGGCCCGCACGCGTGCTCGCGGCAGGCGGCATCGCGGGCGCGCTCGGGTTCCTGATGGGCTTCGCGCTCCCGCTCGGCATGCTGCGATTCGGAGACGTCGGCAAGCCGTGGTTCTGGGCGGTGAACGGGGCGTCAGGCGTGATGGCGAGCGTGTGCTCACTCGGACTCGCGATGACGCTCGGCTTCGAACGCGTGGTGTGGTGGGGCGCAGGCCTCTACGCGCTCGCGGTGCTGCTGCTCTCGGCTCCGTCTCGGAGCCCCGCCGCGGCGGAGCGTGCTCCCGAGCGCGCGATGCACTAGATTGCGCGGGGGGCACGCGACCCGCTGCCCCGCACCGCTCCCGTCCATGGAGGGACCGTGTCCATACCCGCCGAGCCCAGAATCTCCCGCGCAGCGGCAGCGCCTGCCGACCTCCCGCGTGACTTGTTCCACGCCCCGACCGACGCCGACCCGCAGCGGGTGCTCGAGACGGTGTTCGGCTATCGCGAGTTCCGCCCGGGCCAGCGACGGATCATCGACGCGGTGCTCGCCGGGCGCGATTGCATCGGCGTGATGCCCACGGGCGCCGGCAAATCGCTCACGTTCCAGGTGCCGGCGAAGCTGCTGCCGGGCGCCGTGCTCGTGATCTCGCCGCTGATCTCGTTGATGAAGGATCAAGTCGACGCGCTGGTTCGGCTCGGGTTTCGGGCCGTGGTCCTGAACTCGACGATCGACTTCGACGAGCGGCGCCGCCGACTCGCGGCGCTGAGACGCGGCGAGCTCGAGCTGGTGTACGTGTCGCCGGAGGGGCTCGAGGGCTCGCTGCGCTCGATCCTGGCGACCTGCCGCGTCAGCCTCGTGGTCGTGGACGAGGCCCATTGCATCAGTCATTGGGGGCACGACTTCCGGCCGGCGTACCGCAGGCTCCAGAACCTCAAATCGGAGCTGGGAGAGATCCCGGTGCTGGCGCTCACCGCCACGGCCACACGCCGCGTCGCGGGCGACATCATCCGCCAGCTCGGCATGACGAGACCCGACGGCTTCAAGGGCTCGTTCTTCCGGCCGAACCTGTTGATCACCGCGCACCGCAAGGGTGGCAACGCCGGCGTCAAGCGCAACACGCGGCGCGACATCCTCGGGATCATCCGTCGCCACCACGGTGAGAGCGGCATCGTCTATTGCCTGAGCCGCAGCGGCGTCGAGGGGCTGTCGGCGTGGCTCGTGTCGCAAGGGGTGCGCGCCGTCGCCTACCACGCCGGACTGGGCGAGGTCGAGCGAGCGCGCAACCAGGACGCGTTCGCGCGCGACGAGGTGGACGTCGTCGTCGCGACCGTCGCGTTCGGCATGGGGATCGACAAGAGCAACGTGCGGTTCGTGATCCACCGCGACATGCCGAAGAGCGTCGAGGCGTGGTACCAAGAGATCGGCCGCGCCGGGCGCGACGGGCTCGACAGCGATTGCGTGCTGCTCTATTCGTGGGCCGACGTCATCGGCTACGACGCGTTCCTCGATTCGATCGAGGACGCCGACGTGCGCGAAGAGACGCGGCGCAAGACGGTCGAGATGTTCCGACTCGTCGACCGCGGCGGATGCCGGCATCAGTCGCTCGTCCGCTACTTCGACGAGACGCTCGATCTGTGCGGCCGATCGTGCGACGTCTGCCGCGGCTCGGGGCTCGACGCGCTGGTTGCGCCGGCGCTGCCGCGTGGCCCCACATCGGCCGGAGCGACGCGCGGCGCCATGGGCCACGATGGCGCAGCGATCGCGAATCCCGAGTTGTTCGAGCGCCTGCGGGCGCTGCGCAAGAGACTCGCGGACGCCGAAGGCGTGCCCGCCTACATCGTGTTCGGCGACGCCACGCTGCGCCAGATGGCCGAGCGCCGGCCGCGCTCGCGCACCGAGCTGCTGCTCGTCTCGGGCGTGGGGCCGGCCAAGCTGGAGCGCTACGGCGACGCGTTTCTCGAGGTGCTGCGGGACGGCTCCTGAACGGTCCACGCAGTGCGGGGATGAAAGTACCTCAGTGCCACGCGTACCCGCTCCTCGAGCGACGCCTCAGCGGCGGTCACCAGCATTTCCGAAGGGAGTCGTAGGCCGTTACCGTTGGACAGCTCGGTTTGCTCTTGGACGGCTTTCCATAGTGCCCGCGTCAACTCGTGATGCGCCTCGCGCTCGCGCTCCGTCAGGGCGCTCATGTTGCAGGCGAAGCCCTCAGCTCCGGCGACCGACGCCTGGGATCGACTCTCGTGGGTCCACAGCTCGGAAACTCCGCGACCGCGCACGAGGTCGTCCACGACCAGGATCAAGCGGTGGTCATGATCGCTGTACAGGACCTCTATATTGACACCCGCCTCGGCCATGCGGCGTGTGAGCAAACCGAGTTGACCGGGTGCGTCCTGCCTCAACCGTTGAACGAGCACTTCACGTTCGGCGAGGACCGTGATGCCGGCCGCTTCCAGGCCCGGCGTGCCGCGGCGCCGTCGGCGAACAGGAAATGAGCGGCGCCCTTGCCGTCCACCACCCAAGCTCCTCCGCCTTCGATGCTCACGACCGCGCGCCCCAATGCCTCACCCATGTCAGCGAGCGCGCCGGGTCGGTTTTCAAGGGCGATCGATAGATCCTTCATGATGGTTTCTCCGAGCCTGCCTCACCGAGCAGCTCCGGCATCACCGCGTTCGACCGCGCGATCCTCGCGAACAGGTCGGCGGTGTGCGTGCGCTCGCGGCACTCGGGGTCCCGCAGCGCATCGACCCGATACAGTCCGAAGCGGCCGTGCCAGCCCTCCGCCCATTCGAAGTTGTCCATGAGCGACCAGTGCAGGTATCCGATCACCGGCAGGCCGCGGTCGATCTCACGGCCAAGCCCCGCGATCGATTCCACGAGCGCGCGAGGGCGCAAGCGGTCGGACGCGTCCGCGAAGCCGTGCTCGGTCACGAGCACCGGCGCCCCGACGAGCGCGGCCCGCCGGGCGGCGAGCGCCAGCCCTTCCGGGTACACCTCCCAGCCGAGGTCGGTGAGCTCGGCGCCGCGGCGCGCCACGTGGGGGACGCGGCCGGCCGCGTCGACCCTCCAGCGCGTGTAGTAGTTGAGCCCGATCCAGTCGAGGCTCCTTTCCAGCTCGGGCACGGTGCGATGCACGCCGCGGGCGCCGGGGATCGCGAGCTCGATCCGCCCGCTGACGGGCGCCTCGAGCACCGCGTCGTTGAATACGCGATTCTCGAAGTACGCCCGGAGCTGGTCGATCGGCGACCAAGCGCGCAACGGCTCGAGCTGGACGTAGTTCTTGGCGAATCCGACGCGCGCGGCGCGCCCGTCACCGTCCGCGTCGGCTCGGTCTTCCGCGTGCAGGATGCGGTAGGCGCGGCCGTGGGCTTCGAGCTGGTTCGCCATGACCCGGAGCGCGGCCGAATCGTCGCGGCGCTGAGGCGGCCACACGCCCTCGGAGTAGGCGCGGAACGCGAGCACCTCGGGTTCGTTCACCGTGCACCACCAGTCGACCTCGGCGCCGTACTCGCAAGCGCAGAAGCGCGCGAATCCGGCAAAGTGGTCGATCGTCTCGCGCGACTCCCAACCGCCGAGATCGGCGATCCACGCGGGAACCGTGAAGTGCATCAATGTGACGACGGGGGTGAGGCGATGGCGCTTAAGCGAGGCGAACACGTCGTGGTAATGGGCCACCGCCCCCGGCTCGATCCGGCCGCGCTCGGGTTCGATGCGGCTCCACTCGATCGACAGTCGATGCGCGTTGTGCCCGTCGGCTGCGGCGAGCGCGAAGTCGGAGTCGAAACGCTGGAAGTGACGGCAGGCCTCGCCGCTCTGGAGCTTGGGATCGACACCCGCGCTGCGGTGCTCCCAGCGCCACCAATCGTTCCAGCGGTTCCCGCCTTCCACCTGGTGCGCCGACGTGGCCGCCCCCCACAGGAAGCCGGTGGGGAAGCGAATCGCATTCCCTTGCGTCACGGAGAAGTCCTCCCTCGACGGTTTCACTATACTCGACCGTTCATGAGCCAGCCGGGACCACGACGGTGATCGAGGGGCATGGGGGCGGCGAAGCGGGCGGCGCCAGCGCGAGCGTGGCCGCCACGCTCGATCCGGGCTGGCGGACGTGCGTGAATCCGGCGTGGCTCGAGGGCTGGGCTCCCGGACGCTTCGATCTCGGCGACGGGTTCACCGAGGTGGTGGCGATGGGGCAGGGCCCCGCGCTCGCCCTGGTGCCGCCGCTCCCCGGCTTCAAGGAGGCGTGGCTCGCCGTCGCGGCGCGGCTCGCGCGGTCGTTCCGCGTCGTGACGTTCGACCTGCGCTGCCGGTTCCCGGCGAGGCCGTCCTGGGACATTCTCCTCGCGGACTTCGAGCGCGTCCTCGACGCTCACGCCCCGGGCCCGGTGTTCGTGGCCGGCCATTCGATGGGTGGGGCGTTGGCGCAGCAGTGGGCTCTCGCCCGTCCGGAGCGCGTGCGCGCGCTGGTGCTGTCGAGCAGCTTCACCCGCATCCGCGACCCGGTCGGCAATCGCTACGCCCGCTACATCGAGCAGCCCCTGGTGATCGCGAGCCAGCGCATGCTGCCCGCGAACGCCGCCCGCGCCGTGGCGCGCACGCTCGCCAGCCACGGGCGCTGGGTGTACGACGCGCGCTGCGACGACCGGCTGCTGGACTTCATTCGCCATTGCATGCGCCACGCCCGCTACGACATGGTGCGCACGGCGCTCGACCTCGTGATGCGGCACGACACGACGGCGCGCGTGTCGAGGGTCCGCGCTCCCACGCTGCTCGTCGTCGGTGAGCTGGAGAGCGTGTTCTCGCGACCGGCGACCGACGAGCTGGCGCGGCTGATCCCCCACGCCGAGCTGCGCGAGTCGCCGAGCGCGAGCCATTTGCATCCGCTGTCGAGCCCTGATTGGTTCGTGCGCACCGTGAGCGACTGGCTGCGCGCCGTGTGATAGCGTCCGGCGCGATGTCGCCCCCGTCCTGGCGCGATCGCCTGCTCGATCGGTTCAGCGCCCTCCGGCACCGCAACTTCAGGATCTACTGGACCTGCCAGCTCACGTCGCTCGTGGGCACCTGGATGCAGAGCGTGGCGCAGAGCTGGCTGCTTCATCGACTGGAACCGGCGCCGTTCGCGCTCGGGCTGCTCAACTTCCTCCAATTCCTGCCGGTGCTGCTGCTGTCCGTCTGGGCCGGCGTGCTCGCCGACCGCGCGGACAAGCGCCGGCTGCTGCTCGCCACCCAGAGCGTGGCCCTGATCCAGGCGGTGGTCATCGCGGCGATCGTGACGGCGGGAATCGTCCAGCCTTGGATGGTCTACGCGCTCGCGCTCGTCTACGGAGTGTTCAACGCCTTCGATCTGCCGGCGCGCCAGTCGTTCCTCGTGGAGCTCACCGGCAAGCAGGACCTGTCGAACGCGATCGCGCTCAACTCCGCGGCGTTCAACACGGCGCGCATCATCGGGCCGGCGGTCGCGGGGCTGCTCGTCGCGGCGCTGCCGGGATGGATCCAAGCCGCCGGGATCCGCAGCTGGTTTCACACGCCGCTTGTGGGCGAGGCCGGATGCTTCTGGATCAACGCGCTGTCGTACGTCGCGATGCTCGTGGGCCTGTCGCGCATGGATCGAGTCGCGCGCATTCCACCGAGCGGCGCGAGCCCCGTCGCTCACCTGAAGGAGGGCGTGCGATACGCGTTCCAACCCGGTCCGATCCGCAACCTGCTCGTGTTGCTGGGTTTCATGTCGGCCCTCGGGTTCCAATACATGACCCTGCTGCCCGTCTACGCGCGCGAGATCCTGCGCGGCGACGCCGACGCCTACGGCCTGATGGCCTCGGCGTTTGGCGTGGGCTCGCTCGCCGCGGCCGGGATCCTGACCCGCCGCCTCGACCGCTGGGACCTTCGCCGCAACCTCCGACTGGGGCTGCTGTCGGCCGGCGTCGGGCTCGCCGTCTTCGCCTGGTCGCGGGCCCTGTGGTTGTCCCTGGCCATGGGATTCCTCGTCGGTTTCGGGCTCATCCTCTACGTGGCGAGCACCAACACGATGCTCCAATTGAGCACCGAGGACCGCTACCGCGGCCGCGTCATGAGCCTCTACACGCTGATGTTCGTCGGCATGGCGCCGGTCGGCTCGCTCGTCGCGGGCACGATCGCCCAACAGGCGGGCGCCCCGGCGGCCACCTCGTTCAGCGCCTGCGTTCTGTTGCTCGGCGCGCTGTGGATGTCGTACCGGCTCCGCGCCCTGGCCGCGCGGGAGGTGGCTCCACGGCAGCCCCCGGAGCCCATCGAACCGGTGGCCTGAGGCCCGGTGGCAGGTGGTACAATCAAGCGCTTCGCCTTGGCCCATGCTCCGGCGCCGGGGCACGCCCGTAAGTCGAACTCTCTGGCGGTCAAAGGTAGGTCTGTGCCCGGATTGTCCACGGCCTCGTCGTGCCTCCCAGCATGAAGACCCCCCGCGCGTTCGAGCTGCTTGCGGTGTTGCTGGCGCTGGGGGCCGTCCCCGGGCCGGCGCCCGCTGCGGGCCGGACCGCGAGCGCCGCTCCGATGGCGGCGCGTCCCGCTGCGGTCCTCGCCGGCGCGGACCTGGTGCTCGAGAAGCGCCATACGTCCGCGTTCGTGGTGGGCCAGAACGGGAGCTACGACCTCCTCGTCCGGAACGTCGGTGCCGATTCGACGACCAGGACGACGACCGTGCGTGACACGCTCCCGCCCGGCCTGACGTACGTCTCCGGATCCGGTGGCACCGCGGGGTGGACCTTCAGCCCCTCCGGGCAGGTCGTGCGGGCGGACCTGTCGGGCCTCCTCGCGCCGGGTGACAGCGCCGACTTCACGCTGACCGTCACCGTGGGCCCGGCGGCGTTCCCGGCGATCACGAACCAGGCGTGGGTCGACACCACCGGAGACACGGATCCGACGAACAACGGGGCGTCGGATTCCGCCGCGGTCACGGGAGCGCCGGATCTCACGATCGACAAGCGGCACACCGCGCCGTTCATCTACAAACAGCAGGGCACGTACACGTTCGTCGTGACGAACGTGGGGACGGCGGCGACGTACGACACGGTGGCGGTGCGCGACACGCTGCCAGCGGGGCTCACCTTCGCGAGCGGCGGCGGTTCGGGCTGGGTCGTGAGCGGCGATTCGACCACGCAGCTGGTGATCGCGAAGTACGCGAACGCACTCGGCGTGAACGACAGCTCGACCCTCACGGTGACGGTCAACAACGGGGCCCAAGCCGTTCCGTTGGTAACCAACGGCGCCACGGTAAGCACCGCAGGGGACGCGAATCTGGCAAACAATCGCGACACCGATCGCACGACCGTCGCCGCCCCCGATCTGTCGATCCAAAAGTCCCACACCCTCGGGTTCGTGGTGGGCAGGAACGCGGCGTATACGATCAGCGTCCGGAACGTCGGCGGGCTCGCCACCAACGGCACGTACACGGTGACCGACACGCTGCCCCAGGGCCTCACTTACCGCAGCTCGACCGGGGCGGGATGGACCGTCGACATCACGGGGAACATCGTCACGGCCAGTCGCTCGACGCTGATCGGCCCGGGCGCATCCTCGGTCATGTCGCTCACGGTGGCGGTGGGGCCCGCTGCATTTCCAGCGGTCACGAACCGAGCCACCGTGAGAGCCACCGACGACCTGAACGGTTCCAACGACCGCACCAGCGATCCCACCACCATCTTCGGTGCGCCGAACCTGTCGCTCGACCTGCGGCACACGGCGCCGTTCACCGTCGGACTCCCCGGCAGCTATCGATTCGTGGTGCGAAACGTCGGGTCCGCGACGACGACGGGTGCCGCCACCGTGCTCGACACCCTGCCCGCGGGCCTCACGTACGTGAGCGATTCGGGCGGCTGGAACGTCAACTGGAATCCCGGCAATCAGGTGCTGACGGCCACGTACCCCGGCTTCATCTCCCCCCCGGACAGCGTCACGTTGGACGTGACGGTGGCGGTCGGCCCGGCCGCGCTACCCGCCGTGACGAATGCCGCTTTGGTCACGACGTCCACCGACTACGACCCGACCGACGACCGCGACGTCGATCCGACCGCCGTCGGCCTGGCGGTCGACGCGTCAATCGACGTTCGGCACGCGACCGGCTTCACGGTCGGGCAGACCGGGGTCTACACGATCGAGGTCAAGAACGTCGGGGCGTCGCCGACGATCGGGCCGACGACGGTTCGCGACACGCTGCCGGCAGGGCTCACGTTCGCGAGCCTCGCCGGCGCGGGGTGGTCGGCGCCGGCGCTCAACGGTCAGGTCGTGACGACGACCTTCGTGGGGAGCATCGCCCCCGGCGACACCACGACGTTCGCGCTCGCGGTGAACGTGTTGCCCCCCGCCGTGCCGGGGGTGACGAACGTCGCCAGCGTGAGCACGCCGGGCGACGTCGACGCGAGCAACGATCGCGACACGGATCCGACGGCCGTCGGCGGCGTCCCCGACCTGACGATCGAAAAACGGCACGACACGCCGTTCGTCGTCGGGCAGCCCGGCGCCTACACGATCGTCGTCAGGAACATCGGCAGCGCCGCCACCGTCGGAATGACGACCGTCCGCGATACGCTCCCGCCCGAGCTCACCTACGCCGGCGGCAGCGGGGCGACGGGGTGGAACGTTCCGGGGCCGATCGGCCAGCGGCTGACCGCGACCTATTCTGGGGTCCTCGGCGCCAATGGAGACAGCACGAAGTTCAGCTACAACGTCATTCCGAAGCCGGCCGCCGTCCCGGGAGTCACGAATTTCGCCACCGTCTCCGACGGCGGCGACGTGTCTCCCGCCAACAATCGCGTGGGTGACTTCACGGCGATCACCGGCATCCCCGATCTCGCGCTCGAGAAGCGGCACACGACGGGTTTCCGGGTCGGGCAGCCCGGCACCTACACCCTGGTCGTCAGGAACATCGGCACCGGACCCACGAGCGGCACCGTCAGCGTGCTGGACACGCTGCCGGCGGGGCTCTCCTACGTGGACGGGTCGGGACCGGGCTGGACCGTGGGAGCGAATGGGCAACAGCTCCGCGCGGACTACGCCGGCGCGATTGCGCCGACCGACAGTGCGAAGCTCGCCGTCTCGGTGAGCGTGCTTGACGCGGCGGTTCCGTCGGTGACGAACTTCGCCAGCGTTACGGGAGGCGGCGACGTGACGCCCGCGAACAACCGCGCCGCCGATCCCACCACGGTCGTCGGCCTGCCCGATCTGACGATCGACGTGCGGCACGTTGGGCCGTTCCGGATCGGCAGCACGGGCTCGTACGCGATCGTCGTGTCGAATTTGGGCACGAGTGCGACCACCGGCTTCGTCACCGTGCGGGACACGTTGCCTCCCGGGCTCACGTACCTGTTCGCGGGTGGTCAGAGCTGGTTCGTGGGGGCGACCGGCCCGATCGTCACCGCCACGCGAATCGTGCCCATTGCACCGGGGGACAGCGCGCAATTCACCATGGCCGTGACCATCGATCCGGCGGCGCTGCCCGCCGTGACGAACTCCGCGACGGTCGAGGGCGGCGGCGACGCCACCCCTGCGAACGACCGCGACGTGGACGTGGCGGCGATCACCGGCCAGGGCCGGCTCGTGATCTCGAAGCGGGCGATTCAAACGGAAGCCGAAGTGGGCGGTGTCGTGGACTACGCCGTCCGCGCGAGCAACGTCGGGGAAGCGCCGGTATCGGGAGCCGAGATCGCGGACGTTCTGCCCATGGGTCTGCGTTACGTGCGGGGCACCACGCGCTACGGCGGGACCCCCGCTGCGGATCCGGCGGGGGCGCCGGGCCCGGTGCTGCACTTCGGCCTCGGCACGCTGGCGAGCGGCGCGACCGTCGACGTCACCTACCGCATCGAGGTGGGCCCGGGGTCCGAGCTCGGCTCGGGCCTGAACGTCGCCTCCGTCAGCGGCTTCGATGTGACGCTCAGCCGGACGATCGTCTCGAATTCCGCATCGGCCAGCGTGCGGATCACCCCCGGTGTGTTTGGCGACCTGGGGGTGATCGTCGGCCGGGTCGTCGTCGATTGCGGGGCGGACGCCGCGCATGGCCAGTGCCTCGGGATCCCCGGGGTGCGCGTGGTGCTCGAGGACGGCACTTCCGCGGTCACCGACGGCGAGGGCAAGTACTCGTTCAACAACGTGCTGCCGCGTCTCCACGTGTTGCGGGTCGACGAATCGACGCTGCCCGCGGGGGCACGTCTGATGGCGATCTCGAACCGCGGCGCTGGGAGCGGAGTGTCGCAGTTCGTGGACCTGAAGCGCGGCGAGCTGCACCGCGCCGACTTCGTGGAAGGTTCGCGATCGGCGCAGGTGCTCGACGCCGTGAGGGAAAGACGCCGCGGTGCGGAGGCCTCGGGCTCGAAGCCGGACAGTGCCGGCGGCGGCATCGCGGGCACGCCACAGGCCAACGGCGTTCCCGGACTGCTCGCCCTGGGCCTGCTCAACGCGCGCCTCGACTGGCACGGCTTGAGCCGCGCCCGGCTCGAGGGTTCGGGCCGCGACCGCTTCGAGGACGAGCTGCACGACCTGTCGCATCGCTCGGACGACGGCCGGTTCGAAGCCGGAGGACGCGGCGCGCTGTTCCTGAGCGGCACCGTGGCCGAGAGCGTGCGCGTCGTGCTGCGGTACGACAGCGAGCGCCAGCCGGAGCGCCGGTTGTTCCGCGACATCCGGCCGGACGAGGGTTATTCCATGCTGGGGGACGCGTCCGAGCACGGGTTCGAAGCCCAGTCCGCCGGGCGGTTGTTCGCGCGCGTCGAGCGCGGCACGTCGTTCGCGATGTACGGCGACTTCGCCACGCCGTCTCCACCGGAGCGCGCGTTGGGTGCGTTCTCGCGCCGGCTGAACGGTGGGCTCGGCACGGTCGTCTTCGGATCCGCTCGAGCGTCCGCGTTCGCCTCCCAGGGTCACCAGCACCAGGTCGTCGACGACTTTCCGGCGCAGGGGATCTCGGGTCCGTACACCCTGTCGCAGCCCGACGGCACGCTGGGCAGCGAACAGGTCGAGATCATCGTCCGCGATCGCAATCAGCCCGCGCTGATCCTGCGCCGCGAGCCCCAGGTGCGGTTCGTCGATTACACGCTCGAGCCGTTCACGGGGCGACTGGTCTTCCTGCACCCGATCGCCAGCCTGGACGAGCGGATGAATCCGGTGTTCATCCGCGTGACCTACGAGAGCGCGCTCGCGAGTCACGCGTTCTGGGTCTACGGTGGCGAGACGAGCGTCACGCCGCTCCAGGCGCTGACCGTCGGCGGCGCCGTGTCTCGGGACGAGGATCCGCTGGCGCCGCGCGGGCTGACGAGCGGCGACGCGACGCTGCGACTCGGGTCCGCGCTCACGCTGACCGGCGAGGCCGCGCGCAGCGACAGCGGGGGCACCATCGGGGGCGGCGTCAAGTACGGGCGCGCGAGCCGCGTCGAGGCGGTGATCGCGGTGCGCAAGCTGTCCGCCAAGCTGCGGGCGCTGAGTACCGACATCAACTACGACAACCCGTCGGCCGGGATCGCCTCGGGCCGCGAGGAGCAGGGGTTCGAGCTGAAGGGCGAACTCGGCCGCGGGGCCACGCTGTTCGGATCCGGAATCCTCACGCGCGACCTGCGGACCCGGGGGCGCCGAGACGGCATGCAGTTCGGCCTCACCCAGGCGTTCCCGCACGGGATCAGCGCCGAGGGCACCTGGCGCACGTCGGAAGAGGGGCGGGTTCCGGCGTCGCCTCTCAGCCCCGGTACGATTCCCAACAAGTCCAACACCCTGGGCGGCAGGCTGACGCTGCCGATGCCGTGGCTCAAGCAGAGCTCGGTATTCTTCGAAGGCGAGCAGGACGTCACGTGGTACAACCGCCACCGGCTGGCGCTGGGCGGCGACGTGCGACTCACCGACAAGACCCGGCTGTTTGCTCGTCACGAGAACGTCGCTTCGCTGTCGGGGCCGTTCGCGCTGAACGACTTCCAGCAGCAGGAATACACCGTGGTGGGCCTGACGAGCGACGAGCTGAAAAACGGCCACGTGTTCAGCGAATACCGGCTGCGCGATGCGGCGGCCGGACGCGAGGCCCTCGCCGCGATCGGCCTGCGCAATCGCTGGAAGCTGAATCCGGGGTGGTCGGCCGACCTGGGAATCGAGCGCAACGTGATCGTGCGTGGCGGCTCCGGCGCCGGCACCGCGGTCACCGGCGCGCTCGCGTGCACGGGAAGTCCGATGTGGAAGGGCACGGTCCGGGCCGAATGGCGGCGCCAGGACGGCAACGACCAGTGGCTGAGCGGTGCCACGGCGGAGCACAAGCTGTCGCGCGACTGGGCGGCCCTCGGGCGCACGGAATTGTTCCGCGACCTGACCCAGGGACGCACCGACAGCCGCTCCCAGCTCGGCTTCGCCTACCGCGGCGTCGAGACGAACCGGCTGAGCGCGCTGATGCGCTACGATAACCGCGTCGAAAACGACGACGAGCCGAGCCGATTCCGTCGCGTGTCCCACGTGGTGTCGTCGCACGCGAACTGGCAACCGGTGACGCGGCTCACGCTGTCCGGACAGTTGGCCAGCAAGTGGGGCATCGAGGATCACGACGAGCTCGTGTCGCGCACGGGGGTCCGGCTGCTCGCCGGGCGGGCGCTGTACGACCTCACGCCGCGTTTCGACGTCGGGGCCACCGGCCGCAGCGAGTTCGGCGGTGGAAACCGGTTCGGAGTTGGCGGCGAGCTCGGTTGGCTGGCGGCGCGCAACCTGCGCCTCGCGGGCGGCTACAACGTCTTCGGCTTCCGCGACTCCGAGATGTCGGGCGCCGATCACACGGATTCGGGTCCCTACCTGGACTTCGGATACAAGTTCGATCC
>JACXTT010001913.1_pt1 | contig 34019 bp, 26 predicted proteins | sample 9270951 | NCBI WGS metagenome assembly JACXTT01 (sample SAMN15532306, study PRJNA645909) | rock metagenome | isolation source: weathered quartz diorite | place: Puerto Rico | collected 2017-06-21 | reverse complement strand
ACTACTGGGTGCCGGAACTCCTGTGAAGGGGCGTTTTCGTTTCATGGGCCTGACCAAACTGGTAATCCGGGGCGCGCGCCAGCACAACCTCAAGAATATTGACGTCGAAATCCCCCGGAACTCCCTCACGGTCGTTACCGGCCTCTCCGGCTCCGGCAAATCTTCGCTGGCTTTTGACACCATCTACGCCGAAGGCCAGCGCCGCTATGTAGAATCCCTTTCTGCTTACGCGCGCCAGTTCCTAGACCAGATGGAACGCCCCGACGTGGACGTCATCGAGGGGCTCTCGCCTTCGATCGCCATCGAGCAGAAGACCACGACGCGCTCGCCGCGCTCCACCGTCGGCACCATCACCGAAATTTACGATTACCTCCGCGTCATCTATGCCTCGGTCGGCGTTCCGCATTGCCCGAACTGCGGCAAGCCCATCACGCGCCAATCCAGCGAGCAGATTGTCCAGTCCATCCTGCACGGGGAACTCTGCAAACCCGACGACCGCATCATGATCCTCGCGCCCATTGTCCGCGGCCGGAAGGGTGCTTACCGGAAAGAACTCGAAAAATTCGCACAAGACGGCTACGTCCGTGTTCGAATCAACGGCGAACTTTTTCCGATGGACGAGCTTCCGGTCATTGATAGGCGTAAGAATCACACTATCGAGATCGTCATCGACCGCCTGCTCGTCAAACCAGGTATTGCGGCGCGCCTCGAACAATCCATCGCTACTGCGCTGAAACTCGCAAGCGGTCTCGTCACTGTCGCCATCGTGGGCGGCAAGGAACACACCTTTTCGGAGAAGCTCGCCTGCCCCGATTGCGGCATTTCCGTTCCCGTACTAGAGCCGCGCTCGTTCAGCTTCAATTCGCCCTACGGAGCTTGCCCCGCCTGCAATGGTCTCGGCTCGAAATACGATTTCGCCCCGTCCAAAGTCATCAACGATTGGAGCCGCCCGCTTTTCGATGGCGGCCTCGGCCCGGGCTCGGCTTCCGCGATTCTCAAGCGCACACTCGAGCTCGGCGCCTACGCACACGGCTTCGATCTCGAAACGCCGTTCGAGAAATTCCCCGCGCGCATCCAAAACATGCTTCTCTACGGCTACCCGCCGTCCAACGGCCGTGGCCCTGCGGGTGAAAATGGCCCAGCAACGAAAAAATCCAAATGCGAAAAAGGCTTTCGCTTTCCCGGCATCCTGAAATTTCTCGAGCGAAATTTCGAAGAGTCCGGATCGGATACCTACCGCGAGTGGATGACGCAGTACATGTCCGCCACGCTCTGCAGCGTCTGCCACGGCAAGCGGCTCCGCCCCGAATCCCTCGCGGTAAAACTTGCCGGCTGGTCCATTGCCGATTTCACCGCGCTCTCGATCAATTCCGCGCGTGCCGCGGTGGACGAAATGCTCGCGAAGCTGACCGCCCGCCAAAAAGAAATCGCCGCGCGTCCCCTCGAGGAAGTCGCCGAGCGCCTCGATTTCCTGCTCGCGGTCGGTCTCGGCTATCTCAGCCTCGATCGCTCTGCTGCTACACTCTCCGGCGGCGAAGCCCAGCGCATTCGCCTCGCCACGCAAATCGGCTCACGCCTCCGCGGTGTTCTTTACGTCCTTGACGAGCCCAGCATCGGCCTGCACGCCCGCGACAACGATCGCCTTCTAGGCTCTCTCGAACATCTTCGCAATCTTGGCAACACAGTCCTCGTCGTCGAGCACGATGAAGACACCATCCGCCGCGCCGATTTCGTCGTTGACCTCGGCCCAGGTGCGGGCAACGCCGGCGGCTACCTCGTCGCTCAGGGCAAGCCGGCGCAAATTGAAGCCACCGCAGAGTCCCTTACCGGCCAATATCTCAGCGGCACCGCGAAGATTCCCGTCCCCGAAAAACGCCGCAGCCCCAACGGCAAATCCATCCAGATTCTCGGCGCCAGCGCTAACAATCTGAAAGACGTCGACATCACGCTTCCGCTCGGGGTGCTCACCGTCGTCACCGGAGTCTCCGGCTCCGGCAAGTCCACGCTCGTCAATGACATTCTGTATCGCGCCCTCGCGCAGAAGCTCTATCGCTCTTCGGAAGCCCCCGCCGCTCATCGCGAAATTCTCGGCGCCGATCAGATCGACAAAGTCATTGAAATCGATCAAGCTCCAATTGGGCGCACGCCGCGTTCGAATCCCGCCACCTACACCGGCGTTTTCGCCCCCATCCGCGATCTCTTTGCCATGCTCCCCGAATCGCGCGAGCGCGGATACCGCCCCGGCCGCTTCAGCTTCAACGTGAAGGGCGGCCGCTGCGAAGCCTGCCAAGGCGATGGCCTCCGCCGCATCGAAATGAATTTTCTTCCCGACGTTTACGTGATGTGCGAAGTCTGCCGCGGCCGCCGCTACAATTCGGAAACGCTCGCTGTTCGCTATAAGGGCCACTCCATCAGCGAGGTTTTGAATTTGCCTTCTTCCGACGCGCTCATGCTCCTCGAAAACATCCCCCAAATTCAGCAGAAACTCGCCACACTCGTGGAAGTCGGACTCGGCTACGTCACCCTCGGCCAGTCTGCAACCACGCTTTCCGGCGGCGAAGCCCAGCGCATCAAGCTGGCCCGCGAGCTTTCGAAACGCCAGACCGGCCGTACGCTCTACATTCTCGACGAGCCCACCACCGGCCTGCATTTTGACGACGTTCGAAAGCTCCTCGACGTTTTGCAGCGTCTCGTGGATCTCGGCAACACCGTGCTCATCATCGAGCATCACCTCGACGTCATCAAACAAGCCGACTGGGTCATCGATCTCGGCCCCGAAGGAGGCGAAGGCGGCGGCCGCATCGTCGCTCAGGGCCCGCCCGAACTCGTCGCCCGCGCCAAAAAGTCCTACACCGGCCAGGCCCTCTCCCGCGTCCTCGGCATCTCCGACAACGGCAATGCCAAGTAGCTAAAGTACAGAGCCGCCTGACTTGAAATACCCTGACCAGGAGAAGGCAAAATGACGCGGCCGGATATTTGGATTGGCACTATTGAAATTAGTTGGAGCGATGAGAAGGCGCCCACCGTATTCAAGCCCGCATTCACTGTGGTCACGACTTGGGCGGCCAGCCCAGAAGAGTTCCGTGAAAAGTGCATCCGGATGTTAGAGAGCTACGGATGGAAGCTACTAGACGTTGCACGTGCTAATCCTGTGCCGGACAATGGCGAGTTCAGCGAAGAAGTCGAAGACATGTTGGAAAGAACCAGAAACAATCCAAACGCAATTATCTACGGCACCTTTTATTCTTACCCAGTGATGTAAAAGGCTCCAGTGACCCGAGCGCACGATCAACGCGAAAATCGGAACTGGTCCACTACTCAATCTCGCCTTCGCTTGGTATTGCGCTCCGTGCGCGCTAGAGTATCCCCTGCTCCATGAGCATCTACTCCATCCACCCCGTCACGCTGGGCGCGGTCCATACCTACCCGCTCGCCTCGCGCAAAAGCAAAATCAGTGTCCACGACTTCGCGAGGCGCTCTGCCGCGAACATTTCGTTCACAAGATTTCTCGATTCACTCCCGAATATTCTCGCCGCCAAAGATCTCCGCCACCTCCTCGCCGCAATCTACAGCGCGCGTAAGCAGCGCAAAGCCCTCCTATGGGGCCTCGGCGGCCACGTCATCAAAGTTGGCCTCGGCCCCATCCTGATCGATCTGATGAAACGCGGCTTCGTCTCCGGCATCGCTATGAACGGCGCCGGTCTCATCCACGATTTCGAAATCGCCCTCGCCGGCAACACTTCCGAAGACGTCGAAGCCGGGCTCGGCGAAGGCCAATTCGGCATGGCCAGCGAAACCGGTCAGTACATCAACGAAATCGCCAAGGTTTCGCACCGCATTCGAATCGGCTACGGCGAAGCCGCCGGACAATTCCTCTCGAGTGGCATCCTCGACGTCAAGCACGCCGATTCCAGCGTCCTTATGGCCGCCTACAAACACCGCATCCCCGTCACCATCCATCTCGCCATTGGTACGGACATCTCCCACATGCACCGCTCCGCCGATGGCACCGCGCTCGGCGCCGCCACGCACTACGACTTCCGCCTTTTCTGCGCCCTCGTCGAACAAATGCATCCTGGCGGCGTCTATCTCAATTGGGGTTCCGCCGTCCTGCTCCCCGAAGTTTTTCTCAAAGCCGTTTCCGTGATCCGCAATCTGGGTGTCCCGCTCCGCCCCATTACCACCGCGAACTTCGACTTTATTCAGCACTACCGTCCGTTGCAGAATGTAGTGAAGCGTCCCACCGCGTCCGCGCACGGCAGCCGCGGACCTGAATCGCACGGCTACGCTATTACCGGCCACCACGAGCTGCTCTTGCCGCTCGTCGCCGCCGCGCTGGTCGCTGGCTGGCCAAGGAAATCGCACCCTGGAAAACGATGACTCTCTTCGACGACAACCCGCTGAAACCGCCCGATGAGAATCTTCCCACGCAGCTTGCACCGGACCAGACTGCCGAACTCGCGCCGCCGGAACCGCTCACGCCTCCGCTCGCCGGCGACCCCATTTCCTATGCCGCGCTTACCCCTGCTACCTACGCAAGCTCTTCTCTTCCTGAAGACCTGCGCATTCCCTGGTCTTGGGTGCATCTCGTGGTCTTTCTCGTTTTCGGCTTCGGTAGCCTGGTGATCGTCCAACTCGGCGGCGTCCTTTTGCTTTCCGCGAACAAGCACCTCTCGCAAAAGCAATTGCAACAACTGATCGAATCCAAACCGCAATTCCTCGTCGGCACCAATATACTCTGGTTCGCTCTCATATTTCTCTTTCTGTATGTGACGCTCTCCGTGCTCCGTGGTCTTCCTTTTTGGCAAACGTTAGGCTGGAAAAAACTGAACACCGACCCCATTGCCAGCAAAGGAAGTCCGTCGATGTATTTCTTTTCCGGCTGCGGCCTGGCTATCTTTGTCGCCATCGCCAGTTCGCGCATAAAGAATGTGGACCACGTCCCCATCCAGGAACTTTTCAAGAGCCGCACAGGCGCCATGTTGCTGATGGCCATGGCCGTATTCGTCGCGCCGCTCGTCGAAGAAACTGTTTTCCGTGGCTACCTCTATCCCCTTTTCGCGAAATCCCTCGGTGTCCTCCCCGGCATTCTTATCACCGGAGCGCTCTTTGGCTTGATGCACGGAGCGCAGCTCGGCTGGACATGGGGCTTAGTCGCACTTCTTACGCTCGTCGGCGTCATTTTCACTTTCGCGCGGGCCCGCACCGGCACAGTCGTCGCCAGTTTCCTTCTTCATCTCGGCTATAACTCCATGATCGCCGTCTTTTCCTTCATCGCCACCAAAGGCTTCACGCAAATGCCGATGGGTAAGTGATGGATTCGTCTTGGCCGTCCACCTTCGCTACAATAGGACTATCTTCAGAACGCTGCCGCTCCTTTTTGTCATTCTGAGCGGAACGGCCCGATTTTGTCTTGCGCCCCGGTTTGTGGGGCGTCGAGTCGCGCATTCGAGGAATCTGGACCTAAACACCGGGTCGACTGCACAGCACTGAGACCGAGGATCACTTTAGATGTACGTAGCGCAACCCATCCAATGGACCGACCGCGGCGTGGTCATACTCGACCAGCGTCTCCTCCCAGCCGAAGAAGTCCGCTACACCTACACCGATTACCGTCAAGTCGCCAAAGCCATTCGCGAAATGGTTATTCGCGGCGCGCCGGCAATCGGCGTCGCCGCCGCCATGGGCGTGGCACTGGGTGTTCTGCACTCCTCCGCGCAATCCGTCGAAGTGCTCCGCCCGGAATTCCAGGAAATCTGCGACACGCTAGCCAAAACCCGCCCCACGGCCGTGGATCTCTTCTGGGCCCTCGAGCATATGAAGCGCCGCTTCGCCGAACTCACGTCGCAATCCTCCGACCTCGCTAGGATCAAGCAAGCCATGGTCGAAGAAGCCCAGCAAATCCATCTCGAAAAACGCGCCACCGACGAAGCCATCGGCCGCTTCGGCGCCGAATTTATGCCACGCGACGGCCGCGTCATGACCCAGTGCAACGCCGGCGCGCTCGCCACCGGCGGCATCGGCACCGCCCTCGGCGTCATCCGCGTCGCATTCGAACGGGGAAAGAAACTCCACGTCCTCGTGCCGGAAACGCGTCCTTATCTTCAGGGCGCGCGCCTCACCGCCTGGGAACTCCACAAAGGCGGCATCCCGCTCACGCTCATCACCGACAACATGGTGGGTCATTTCCTGAGAACCGGAAGCGTCGGCGCCATCGTCACCGGCGCGGACCGCATCGCCGCCAACGGCGACACTGCCAACAAAATCGGCACATACCAGATCGCCGTCCTCGCCAAAGAAAATAGTGTCCCTTTTTACATCGCGGCACCCGTCTCCACATTCGATCTCTCTATCCCCGACGGCGATCACATTCCTATCGAAGAGCGTTCCGCCGCCGAAGTCACTCATCTCCAAGGCGTTCGCATCGCTCCCGACGTCCACGCCGTCCATCCCGCCTTTGACGTCACGCCCGCGCGCTACATCGCCGCCATCTTCACCGAACGCGGCGTGGCTCGCGCCCCCTATGACGATTCACTCCGTGCTCTTGCCGCGGCCCCTCAATCTGCCGCCACTGCCCGCACCTAGGGGCACAATACCAATTCACCTGAGCTCATCGAAACGGGTGTGCTCTCTGTGGCCGCAACTCGAGCTGGTACTTCAAGTCTTATCTTCCCAAACGGGAAGCGAGCTGCGTCGCGCACCGCCGTCCCTATATCTTTTCTAGTTTTGTTTTATGGAAGGTCCGGCCTGCGTGATGCTTCCGGGAAGCAAGTCCGTCTTGATCGTGATTTTCTGCTGCGCCAGCAAATTGACCTCTGTGTCAAAAGCTTGAAATCCGGGAAGGGCGATCTTGATCCGATGCTTCCCGGGGCTGACGAGCATCCCATGCCCTGCGCCGCTGAATTCACCGACGGTTCCGGCGAAAGCATCGTCCACAAAAACAGCGGCTCTCTCCGGCGTGACTTGTAGCTTGATCTGAGATGTGACTTTTGGAAACTGCGTCCGTGGATCCTTCAGCATGACGACTTGCAAGACGATTCTCTTGCGTGGTTCCACAACCACCTTCTGCCTGAAATCCGTATATCCGGACTGGCGCACGGCAATCTCATGTTCACCGGGCAGAAGCAGGATCTTGTTGTCATCCTTCAACTCATTGACGTAGCCGACGTACTGTCCATCGACCCAGACTCCGGATGTTTTATCCGCCTTGGTCTTTCCGACCAATTGCAGCTCACCTAGGACTTGGCTTTGAGCGTGGGCCGCGAAAGGGATAGTCAGTCCGGACAAAGCAAAGCAGAAAGCTGCTTTGCGCATTACGTGATACATTTTCATCTTCAACCCCCAGGAAAGCTTTGTTTGGAATCCCGAATCGCCTGGGAACGATTCGTTCTCCCCCGAATAGGCTGCCTCTTATTCTAACCACAACTGAGAGCAACCGCGCGGGTTTCTCTGCATGCCGGTTCGCTAAGAAGTCGAGGCTCAGCGCCAGATTTCCGTCGTCAAATTCCCCGACTTGTAATTCCGAACGGAGCAGGCCGACTTTTCTAGCCCTTTCGGTCCTGCGAAAGGGTCGATCTGCGTAGAGAGGAATCTCTCCTCGCCTTTTACTCGCGTCGCTCGCTCTCCCACCGCTTGACCTTCCCCCGATTCTCCGATAGCCTCGCGCTCAATTCTCCGGCCGCTCACTTACTCTTCCAAGGAGGCTGCGCATGGTTTCTCTCATTGCCCTGTGGCTCCCCATCCTGCTGTCCGCTGTGATCGTGTTTATCGCCAGCTCCATCATCCATATGCTGCTGCCGTATCACCGCAGCGACTACCGGCAGCTCCCCGACGAGGACAAGCTCCTCCCCGTTCTGCGCGCTGCCGGCTTGCAGCCGGGTCTCTATCATTTTCCTTTTTGCACGCATAAGGACATGAAGTCGCCTGCCACGCTGGAAAAGTTCAAACAGGGACCGGTCGGGTTTCTGACCATGTATCCTAGCGGTCCGCCGGCCATGCCGAAGTTCCTCGGCCTGTGGTTTGTTTATTGCCTCATTATCAGCATCTTTGCCGCCTGTCTCACGAGCTACTCCGTTGCGTTTGGCGCGCGCCACCCCGTAGTGTTTCGCGTTGCGGGCACCGCCGCCTTTATGTCCTACGGCCTGGGACCCGCGGTCAACAGCATCTGGAAGGGTCAGCCTTGGAGCGTGACCCTCAAAGAAGTCTTCGATGGACTCGTCTATAGCATGCTGACCGCCGGCGCCTTCGGTTGGCTCTGGCCCCACTGACTTTATCGCCTGGCGTCGCGCTTGGACTCAACGCCGCGCGGCAGCGCAATGGTTCCTAGTGCCTGTCATCATCGAAAAATTCCTCCTTGTTAGTGGCTGCAACTATTTTAACAACGGCAATTAGGAATGTACTCGCCTCGCCGCATTGCGTAACCTGAGGCTTTTTAGAATCTTACGAGTATTGAGTCACTGCGTCGGTCGCAGTACTGGTACATGAATTTCGATTAGTTTTTCACCAACCCCTGCAAATTTTACCGGTTTCTCTCCATCTGCGCGGAGCCGGGCTTCGAGCAAGCTGCCTTCACATTCGCTGTATGCCATTGAATTCTCAGCCCCTACCAGATTCAGTGCGAGTTTGGAGCAAAAGTTGCCCTTTCATCGCTGGGACCACGAACCCAACCCGACCAGCCCGCTCGAAATCTAAACCTGAAGTTTGCGTCGAAAAAAGACATGCGCTGAAGGAGGCGCCGCAAATGACTCACACAAAGTGTTTGATCGTTCTACTTGCGGGCACAGTCGCTCTGGGGCCATTGTCGTCCGCAAAAAATCCGGCCGAAGCAAAAACGGAACAGGATCGTCTTCAGAACGCAGGAAAAGTCATCCAGGAAATCCTCAATGTTCCTGACGACATTCCGAAGGACCTGCTCGACAAGGCCCGTTGCGTCGTCGTAATGCCGTCCGTGTTGAAAGCCGCGTTTGTTGTTGGCGGCAGTTACGGCCGCGGCACAATGGTCTGCCGCACCGGCGAGGACTTCACCGGTCCTTGGGGCGCGCCAGCCATGTACGCGCTGGAAGGCGGTAGCATCGGTTTGCAGATTGGCGGAGAAGCCACCGACTTCGTTTTTCTCGTCATGAACGATCGTGGCGCAGGCAGCCTGCTTCATACCAAGGTAAAGCTCGGCGCGGACGCTTCCGCCGCGGCGGGACCGAAGGGCCGTTCAGCTTCCGCGGACACTGACGCCTACATGCGCGCGGAAATTCTGAGCTACTCCCGCGCAAGAGGCGCGTTTGCCGGTATCTCTCTCGAGGGCTCGACGCTCCGTCCCGATGAAGACGCGAATCGCAAGCTCTACGGCAAATCCACGAGCGCCGCCAAGATCATCACGGAATCGGATGTGGAAGCTCCAGCGGCCGCGCATGACCTAATCGCGTCCTTGCAAAAGTCATCTCCTCAGCTCAAGCGTTAGAACCACTCGTAGCAGCCCAGCCTTTGCTTGCATCCACCCGCAGGCCAGCAAACCTTAACGCCCAGCCCAGGAGGAAACTTTGTTCTCAGACCACTTGATTACTATCGCCGGCAGAAGCGTCATCATCACGAGTCACGACATATTCATGATGCTTGTATCTGTCGTGACCGGACTGTTGTTCTGGACTGCGTTGTACTTCAGCCGAAGACGAATCATCGTGCTGAAGAGGTCCAGCGGAACCGACCAAGTTACTCTCGAGTTGTCCCGCATCGCGGACGCGCTCGAGCGCATCGCCAATCGTCCCGCGGATGACGCGATTGCAGCCGCATCGCGGCGTCAACAGCAGACGCAAACGCCCCCGCAACGAGAATCGCCAGGTATCTCCTATTCCATGTTTGGTCGCTAGACGACCATCTGCGCATCGGCGTGATCGCGCGCCCTCTCCTACCGTCATCCCGACCGGGGCGGCTGGCTTTTTCCTCTGCTCACGAACGCGAGCGCCGGCCGGGCGGTGGAGGGATTTGCTTCGCCTGATGCCCCACCAAATTCCCGCCAGCACAGTGTCGCAATTCTTTTGAATCGCACCGCTCCGCAAGTCCTTTTCCACGGCTCAACTTGAACCCCACTGTATCCCTGCTGGCATTCCATTACTTAAATATAGTTTATATATCTGGGGACGATTTCCCATGAACTCGACCGCCCTTCCTCGGTTCTGCCGGGAAGGCTGGTTTTTGTTTTCGCAGGCCCTGTTGCGGAACCGAACGTTCGCGGATAATACCATACAATAAATATCTTGTTTACTTACTTAAGAGGTAGTAGCCTGTCTGTCGTTCAATTGGCCTGTAGTTCGCTCCCGGTTCCCGACCCTGGTTTTCCATGTATTTGGCAAGGAGAGCTTTCGCCATGACTCACGATATTCGAACAATTCCCGCTCTTCCACAAGTTCGCAACATCCGCCCGGCCACAGAAACTACGATCAAGCTGACTCCTTTTGATCAGAGGGAGTACCGAACACTGATCGAAGCGCGCGGCGAAACGCTCCGCCGCGTGGTCACCAAACTGAAGCCCGCGCTGGATCTTTCAAATGCATTGGACGCAGGCTGTGGAGTCGGATTTTTTTCGCAGGTGCTCGCGGAGTGCGGGTTGAATGTCTGCGGTTTCGATGGGCGAGGGGACAACGCGGCGGAGGCGCGTCGACGATTTCCGCAGATTCCCTTCGCTGAGGCGGACATTCAAGACCGGGCAATTTTTGAACTCGGGAGTTTCGATTTTGTTCTCTGTTTCGGGCTGCTCTACCACCTGGAAAATCCCGTACTTGCGATTCGAAACTTGCGCGCGCTGACCCAGAAATGCTTGCTCCTCGAGAGCATGTGCTTGCCGGAAGAGCAATCGACAATGCTCTTGCGCGAAGAGCCGCGTCAGCGGGATCAGAGCCTGACCGACATGGCCTGTTATCCGAGCGAAAGAAGCCTGGTGAAAATGCTTTATCGCGCGGGATTTTCCGCAGTCTACCGGGTGACGCCACTGCCGGAGCATGACGATTTCCGCGAAACATTGGACCACTTGCGGCGGCGGACGGTTTTGCTGGCAGCTTTCGAACCGATCGATGTGGCGGGGTTCCGCCTTTATCCGGAACCGTTCGAAAGCGAAGACCCGTGGGCAAAGAGGCCCACGGCCCGGCCTGCATTGCCGCGGCGCATCGCGCGATTCATCGCCAGCCCGAACCGCACGAAATACATCACGCTGGCGCTGCGCGCGCGCCGGCTATTTCCGGAAATGCCGATTCCGCTGCGATTGCACTTTGGCGCATGGTGGCTGGCGGAAAAAAGCGCAATGGATCATGAGCTCACATACGGTGAATTCGAACCGGAGGAAATGAGCTTTGTGCAGAGACTTCTGTGCCCGGGAATGACTGTCCTGGACGTGGGAGCGCACCATGGATTGTATACCCTGCTGTTTTCAAAAAAAGTTAGGGGGAAGGGGCGCGTAATCGCGTTCGAACCGTCGCCGCGCGAATGCCGGCGGCTGGAAAAACATTTGCGGTTCAATCGCTGTTCGAATGTACATATCGAGCGCAGCGCGGCAGGCAGCGAAGCCGGCGAAGCGGATTTGTACCTAGCCGATGGATTTCAGGATTGGTGCAACAGCCTGCGGCCTCCGGCGCTGCCAGATTCCACGAGCACCGTGCGCGTGAGGGTGTGCCGCATCGATGATGTTCTCGCAGAACAAGGCGTTTCGAAGGTAGATTTCATCAAGCTCGACGTCGAAGGAGGAGAATTAGCAGCCCTGAACGGCACGACACGGCTCCTGCATGGAGAATCGCGGCCGGCAGTTCTGGCTGAGGTGCAAGACGTTCGAACGCTGCCATGGGGCTATCCCGCACGGGAAATCCTTCAATTTCTGATTCGAATCGACTACCGGTGGTTCGCAATCGTTGCGAAAGGCATGCTGCTGCCCATCTCCTGCGAGCAGGAATCGTACGAAGCAAACCTCGTAGCGTTACCAGTGGAACGCACCCAGGAATTTCTCAGGCTTCTGGGACAGGAGTAGGGAGCTCCATCCGTTGCCAAAGTGTGAAGGGAGTTTTTCCAAGGTATTCGTCACTCGTTCCGGCCAGAGCTGCGCGAGATGCGTGAGGTGATTAGGAAATGTTGACGTTTTTCACGACCGGGAAGCCATTTCGGGGCCATAGCGGCATCATCCAGCGCAACGCGCTGAGAAGCTGGCTGCTGCTAGACCCGGACGTCGAGGTGATCCTCTTTGGTGACGATGAAGGGACGGGGAAAGCCGCGCGTGAATTGGGCATATGCCACGAGGCGCACACGGAGAAGAATGAGAGCGGTTCGAACCGGATGGATGGCATGTTTCTGCGGGCGCAAGAAATCGCGCGGCACGAGGTTTTGTGCTACAGCAACTGCGACATCGTGTTGATGCGGGATTTTTGCGAGGCGCTGGGGCTGGTCAAGTCGGCGCGAGCGCAGTTCCTAATGGTGGGGCGCCGCTGGGATGTGGAGGTCAACGAAACTCTCGATTTTGGACGGAACGACTGGGGAGCACAACTGCGCGGCGCGGTATTGCGAGAAGGGAAGCAGCGAACTCCTGATCACATTGACTATTTTGTTTTCTCAAGAGGAATTCTGGGAACGGATCTGCCACCGCTCGTCGTTGGGCGAGCGCTTTGGGATAACTGGATCGTCTCGAAAGTTCTGGAAGCGAGACAACCGGTTGTGGATGTTTCGGCCGCGGTGATGGCCGTGCACCAAAACCATGATTATAGCCATGTATCCCATGGCAAACAGACGGTGTACTACGGAGAAGAGGCTGGCAGGAATTACGAATTGGCGGGCGGATGGAAGCATTTGAGAACGATCGCGGATGCCACAGAAGTCCTGACTGAAGATGGGTTGAAGCCCAATACGTTACGGCATTGGGCAGCGTTGAAGCGTTACCTGCTTCAGGCGTGGCGCGTGATTCTTCATGACGCGATCCAGCCGGCGTGGTTTTTCTTCCTTGGCATTACGCGGCCGGTGCGGCACGCGCTCGGATTGCGGAGCGAGACGCTGCGCCGTTCGCGCGAGAAAGTGTAGTTACGCTGGGGAGTGCAAGCATGAAAGCTCCTTTCTTTACAGTCCTGATCGATACCTACAACTACGGACAATATTTAGAGGATGCGGTGGCGAGCGCTCTGGCACAGGATTTTGCAGCGGAAGAGCGCGAGGTTCTGGTGGTGGATGATGGTTCGACCGATGATACTGAGGAGCGTTTGCGGAAATTCGGACATGCGATTCGGTATCTTCGCAAGCCGAATGGCGGGCAGGCTTCCGCGTTCAATTTTGGCTTCGAGCACGCACGCGGCGACGTCGTTGCACTGCTGGACGCCGATGACGTTTGGCTGCCTGGAAAACTCGGACGCATCCAGGAAGCGTTCAAGCGCAATCCAGCAGCGGGGATGGTGTATCACCGGGTGAAACTCTGGAGCGGCAGCGGTGCAAGCTCAGATGATACGTACTTCGTCCCCGTTTCCGGACGCGTACCAGAAAGCCGGCGAGCATTGTTGCTGTATCCAATGGTGGGAACGTCGTGCCTGGCGTTTCGACGGGAGGTGCTAAAAGAGTTGACGCCGGTCCCAGAGGCACTGCGGTCGCAAGCGGATGCATATCTGACGGCGCTGGTCATTTTTGTTGCACCGGTAGCGGCGGTGCCGGAGTTTCTTGGGAAGTACCGCTTGCATGGTGCAAACCTGTTTCAGACGGATGACAAGCGCCCGTCCCGGAGCCAAATCGAACACCGGATGGCCATGCGAGCAGTCCTGCTCTCAAGCATTCAGGGCTGGCTGAAGAGCCATGGGCATGATCTGCGCTCCACGGATCTTCGCGCCTACCTGAAGCAGTGGATGCAGGCGCAAGAGCGGGATAGGTTTGAGTTGAGCGCGCCGGGCCGCGGAAGGTTTTTCCGGTACTTGCTGGATTCCCCGCGGACGTACGGTGAGATCATGACGGCACGGCATCGCGCTTACAGCTACTTGCGCTCGTTTGCCGCACTGTTCTTGGGCTATCATCACTTACACGTTCTTGATGATTTGCGAATGAAGCGCAAGCAATGGTTCACTTCTTCCGCGAAGCAGCGTAGAACGGCGGAAAAAGAGAACGCATTGGCGGCAAAGAGTTAAACTGTAGTGATGGCATCACAACGCGCAATGAGCGCGAGGATGTTTCCGGCGGGTGAGAACAACAGCGATAAAGGAGCTGTGTCCGCCGCTCCCTGTCCTGCCTGCGATGAACCAGTACGCAACGCTACACTCGAGAAGTACGGAAAACATGAGCGGTTTGCCTGCGCCGCGTGCGGCCTGGAATTCTGGGAACCACGCGAGATGCCGGATGCGCGCTGGTACGAGCAGATATATGGCGGCAGGGACGAAGAGCTGCTGCCGCTTGAACCGGGGCACAAGTATTTTCTTGAGGATGCGGCCGCTCCGCGCGGCGTGGAACTTTTGGATGTGGGATGCGGGACCGGAAATTTTCTAGCGGCGGCGCGCGACGCCGGCTATCGCGTGACGGGGATTGAACTCGATCGCAATGCGGCGCGCTTTGCAAAAGAGCGGCTTGGATTGCAAAAAGTTCTGCCACTGACCATTTCAGAATTCGCCGCGCAGAATCCGGGCGAGAAGTTTGATCTGGTTACATTTTTTGAAGTACTGGAGCACCAAGCCGCGCCCGTGTGGTTTTTGAGAAGTGTAAAATCCTGCTTGAAGCCGCGAGGGAGCATTGCTCTGAGTGTCCCGAATCGCGAGCGATGGCTGGCCGGGCCGGACGTTTTGGATTATCCGCCGAATCATTTTTTGAGGTGGAATGCCGCAGCTTTGAGAAAGTTTCTGGAAATGCAGGGATTTGAAGTGATGGCCATGAGGGAGCAGCCCGCGGGTGTTGTGCACACGGCGCAGATGATCAACATGGCGTTGCGCACGGGAATGACACAAACGAAGCCCGGGAAAACATTGCGGAGTTTTCGCGACGTGATACAGATGGAGCGGGAGCAGGCGGAGATCGCGCTGCAAACAAAGCCCGGGATGCGGCAACGCGTGCTCGAAACACTCGGCCGAATCAAGTTTGCGACTTGCTTTCCTTTGGCGGTCGCGGCAATTCCCTACGTTCGAATGCGCGGTTACAAAGGGACGTACCTGTACTGTCTGGCGCGGAACCGCGACTGAGGATTTTCGAGGAGCTGTAATTTGCCAAAACAGTTTGCCAGCGTGCTGATTGATACCTACAACCACGAGCGCTTTATCGAGAAAGCGATTGTGAGCGTGCTCGAGCAGGATTTTCCTGCTTCGGAGCGGGAAGTCATTGTGGTGGATGATGGTTCGACGGATGGCACGCCGAACATTGTGAAAAAGTTTGAGCCGCGCGTGCGATTGCTGCGCAAGAAGAATGGGGGGCAGGCTTCAGCATTTAATGTAGGTATTCCCGAATGCCGGGGGGAGATCATCGCGTTTTTGGATGGAGATGACTGGTGGGTGCGGGAGAAGCTTAGACGTGTTGCCGAAGTCATGGCAAGAGAATCGTCCGTAGGCATGGTTGGTCATGGGTTCATCGAAACCTACAACAACGGTGACCAGCGCGTCATCGCTGAGGATCAACCGAAACGGTTTCGACTCGACTCCGTCTCTTCGGCTGACATTTTCCGCTGCAACCGCGGCTACTTCGGAACAAGCCGGCTGGCTCTTCGGGCGGAGTTAGCGCGTAGAATTCTGCCCGTACCTGAGGCATTGGTCTTCGAAGCTGACGAATATGTTTTCACTGTGGGAGCCGCGCTCTCGGAAGCCATCATTTTGAACGCGGCACTCACGTACTACCGCATTCACGGAGCAAATCTTTTCTTGTGCGCGGGCTCAAGCCCAACCGGAGAGCGCAAGAAAGGGCGCGTCCTCACCGCCCTTGTTGAGAGTCTTCGCAATACGCTGCGTTCGCTGAAGGTCCCTAATGATGTTGCAGTCTGCTTTCTCGAACCCGTGAGTGCGGAAGCGGCGTCCTATCGTCTAAAACTCGATGGCGGCTGGTCTTGGGAGACATTCCAAACAGAGTCGGCCATTTACCGGATTCAACACCGGAACGAGCCCTGGAAAAACAAGGTCTTTCGGGCGCTTACGATGGTCCCGGCACTGCTTCTCCCGCCGCGCTGGTTTTACACCGGCCGCGAATGGCTCGGCCGCCAGCAATTTTACAAATACTCGCGCAAGATGTTACTGCCTCTCCCTTCAGTGGGGAAGACCATAAGACGAGAGGGCGCAGAAATGCCTACCCCACCGCGAGAGACGGCTTCATGAGAAGGAGCGTTGGCTACGAATGAGCAAGGCGACTTCGCCGAGCATGCCGGTGCTGTCAGCCGCGCGTGCACGTCTCAAGTCCAGGCTGCGAGAATTCTGGAATTCTCAGATGTTGTATTGGGACTTGATGACAGAGGAGATTGCTGGCAGCTCCGGGAATCGTGCTAGGGCGGCATCTTTCATCCCGGAAGGCAGTCGAATCCTGGATATGGCGTGTGGGAGCGCTTCGAACTGTGTGTGGTTGCTAAGCCGGGGTGAATATTTTGGAACAGATGTCTCACTGAGCGGCCTAAAACGGGCACAGCGTTCTGAGCTTCGCCTAACATGTGCAGATGCCGAAGCGCTTCCGTTTGCGGAATGTTCCTTTGATGCGGTTCTGTCGACGTATGCGCTCGAGCATTCCGTAAACCCCGTGCAAATGCTACAGGAGCTGGTGAGAGTGGTTCGACGCGGCGGCCGAATTGTACTTCTGGGACCGGCTTGGGATTTTCCTTTCTGGTATCCCAATTCTTTGTTGACCAGAGCGCGGAGCGTTTCCTGGCGGCTGCGGTACACCGTAAAGAGATTTGCGGGCCAGGTGAAGTCGCTACTGGGAGGGCGGTCACCATACTTGATAATCGAGGAGCCAGACGCATTCACGGAACCCTTTGTGTACGATGCAGACGCTGTGTACGTGGTTTGGAGTTACGAAGTGATCCGGCAAATGAAATGTTGGGGGTGCAAGGTCGTTCACGTCGAGGTTGATAACCAGCTACTTGGCTCGAATTCACTAGTGAGGCCGGGCAAGCGATTGTTGATGTTGTTGCCTGCTTATCGACACGCGGGTAGCACTTTGCTGATGGTCTTCGAACGATGATCGCGAAAAGCATGCATATTCTGTGGCTCAGTGTTAGGGAAGACCTGTGGAAGGAGATCAAGGGGTTTGCAGACGCATTCCAGCGGTGCGGAGCCCAAATTGTTTTTGTGGGACCAGGGACACCACGAAATGTGGACGTTCAAGAGCTGATTGCGAAATGTGGCGAGCGTCCAAAATTGATTGTTCACCCTGAACCATACTGGCCGATCCTCCCGCGTGGACTGACAGAAATCGATATTCCGACGTTGGGCTTTCAGACGGATGTGTATGCCTATACGCACCGCCGCTTTCTCGTGTCCATGCTGTTTGATTACGCAGTGCTTTTGCACCCGGGGTTCGAGGAAGTTTTCCGGGCTGCCGGGCATCCTGCGCCTGTGACGCTTCCACTGGCCGTGGATCCAGGAGAGTTTTACGATTCGAAGGAAGAGCGCGTGTTTGAGATTTCGTCGGTCGGCCGCACGAACGCCTTGTACAAAACGCGCCAAGCGGTGCTATCGAAACTATCCGAGCAATTCAAGATGAATGAGTGGTCAAAGCGCTACGAGCCCCAGGAAGTCTCTCCGGTGTATCGCGCAAGCAAGATCGTCGTGAACATTCCGCGAGACGACTATTTGATTGATGTCTCAATGCGCTACGCGGAAGCGATGGCCTCAGGGGCGCTTTTCCTGACCCGGGTGCCCAGTGAAATGGCGGCGCTTGGCTTTGAAGAAGGTGTCCACTATTGTGGCTATCGCGATCCGAGTGAGATCCCCGGGATCGCGCGAAAATACTTGAACGACGAAGCCTTGCGTTTTCGCGTCGCGCAAGCCGGCCGTGAGAAGACTTTGCGCGAGCATACCTATGACGCGAGAGTGGCGTGGTTGCTGCAACGCCTCGAACAGGACAACGGAAAGCTGTTTGCTCCGGCACGGGCTTGGACGACTTCGCAGGTAAGTCTTGCTTATTTGGACTACTTTTCTAACAACAAACTATTTGATTGCGCTGGAGAGGAATTGCGCGAACTCGTGAGGCGTGCCAGCCCGGAAACTCTCCGGGCGCTAAGAATCTATGGTCGCTCTCGAGCCTCATGGATCCGGAATTGGATCAGGCAGTGGTAATGCTTAAATTGGCGAGTTGCATCCCAACCTTGACTGGCCAGAAGGTTGTAACCCTGGGCAGGAGTTGCCTTGGGAGAGATCGTGGGTGGTTTGGCGCTGAATTCAAGGCAAATCGCTTGAGGCTACCGTGGCCTGCATGATTTGCGAATCCGACAGGGCACAGCCTGTTTGGCGGCAAGGGAATATGCGCGTCGACGAGTGCAAGGGTTGTGGCGTCTTCTTCGCAGCCGACCGGCCGACGGAAGAAGAGATGATGCGCCTATACAATGGCCACGAACTGATCGGGGAGCGCCCAGATCCCCTAACGAAAGAAGAAGGGCAACAGCCTGCCTGGAAAATGGCGGAACATGAGCGGCTTCTCGATCGTCTCGCCCGGTGGGGAATGAAGAGTGGGACGCTTCTCGACGTGGGCTGCTTCGGTGGGGTTTTTATCAGGAATGCAAGGAATCACGGGTTCGAGTGCGTAGGCGTCGAGCCGAATGAAGATGCATACTTGCATTTGCGCAATGCGCAGGGATTTGAAGTGGTCCACGGGAATCTGAAATCGGCGCACTTCGACGCGGGGAGTTTCTCCGTGGTGAGCTTTCTAGATGTCATCGAACACATCCCCGATCCCGTGGGCGAGTTGAGAGAAACTTTTCGCATCATTCGCCCCGGAGGATGGCTCATTCTCACGACGCCCAACGTGAGGGGACTTCCGCAGCGAGTAGTCAAGACACAGCGATGGTTCACCGGACGGCCATTTTGCCCGATCGACGACGTACCGTGGCACCTCTGGGGATTCACGCGTGCGAGCTTGGCGCGCTGCGTGGAAAAAGCGGGGTTTATGATCAAGGATATGAGCTGGTTAGAGCCCAGTCCTCTATCGACCAATGAGGGCGCTGGTTCCACGGCCACGAAGCGTTTCGGATTAAGGCTTGTAGCGGAAGCGAGCAAGCGATTTGGGATGAGCGACCGGATGGCGCTCTTTGCGCAGAAACCTCTCCACGGGTAAGGTTGGCAGGTTCAAAACTGAGCCGTAAGCGACGACTGGGGGTCGCGCTTGTGAATGTGAACGAGATGATGCGGCGGGATTGGGACGACCGCGCACGTCGCGACGCGTTCCACTACATCGCTAGCTGGAAGCGAGATTGGGACATCGACAGTTTCTTGGCTTCCGGAGAAAGCGACTACCTAACCTTGGTGTCGCCGATGTTGGAGCGATGCGGCGTCTCAGCAAATGGTGAAGTCATGGTTGAGCTGGGTTGCGGCGCCGGACGCATGACCCCGAGCTTCGGACGCCGGTACGAACGCGTCGTGGCTCTCGATTTATCTGCTGAAATGCTACAGCGCGCCCGCCAGATCCACGCAGAGCAACAAAACATTCTGTGGCTGCGGGTGGACGGAGCGGATCTTGCCTGCTTGGCGAGCGGGTCGGCAGATTTTCTGTTTAGCTACCTCGTGCTCCAACATCTGCCCACAGAAGAACTCGTATTCGGCTATATCCGGGAATTCCTGCGAGTGCTCCGACCAAGCGGCATCTTTCTGTTTCAATTCAACGGGAGTCACAAGCCAACAATGAACTCGCGCGGGCGCCTGGCTTGGGGCGCGGTCGACGCGTTGTGGGCAGCCGGACTGGTATCTGTCAGCCGAACTGCGGCCAGGCTCCTGGGATTGGACCCTGCGGCTGCGGGCAAGAGCTGGCGCGGCGCAGCGATTGAAGCCGCCCGAATTGTGTCCGTGTTGTGCTCGAATGGCGGCGAGATCCGCGAACTGGCAGGTGAAAACACGCCGATGGCGTGGTGCTGCGGCGTGAAGAAAACTGGTGCCTGATCCAAGATGCTGACGCTTGGGATCAACTACTCACAGATGCACGACTCTTCCGCTTGCATCGTACGCGACGGCGAACTCCTGTTTGCCGTGGCGGAAGAGCGTATCAGCAGGCTGAAGCATGACGCGGGCTTCCCGAAAAACGCCATTCAAGCGTGCTTGGATTTCGCGCGCGTACGCACCGATCAACTGGACGAAGTTTGTTTCGGCTGGCAGCCCCCAGGGCCCCTTTTCAGGCACGACTTGAAATGTCTGGCGACGGCAAAGTACCCCATCACTTATGCAGGTCTGAGGAACGGCACGGTTTACTTTCTAAGTATGCTAAGTCAGGGTGGAGGGGCAAAGCTGTTCGAACGTGAATTTGGCAAGGTGAAAGCTCCCATGCGTTTTGTCGATCATCACCTCGCGCATGCGATCAGTGCGTATGCTTTTTCGGGATTGGACGAAGCGGCCGTTGTGGTTATGGATGGCCGCGGAGCATGGGAAGCAACGACGATTTGGCACGGGCGCGCCGGCAGGCTCGACAACGTGCTGACGATCCCGTTTCCCGATTCCGTAGGCCATTTCTACAGCGAATTCACGGAGTTTCTCGGCTTTCATCGTAATAGCGACGAGTGGAAGGTGATGGGACTGGCGCCCTACGGGAAGTCGGGAGTGGACTTGTCGGCGTTCATCGATCTGAAAGTGTCACCGTACCGAGTTCACTCGAGGCAACTCGCCGGTAACGGTTCGACGCCCTTCGCCAGCATTACAGCGCGCCTCGGGCCAGCGCGTGCGCCGGAGAGTGACATTGACGATAGGCATAAGAATATCGCGTATGCCGTGCAAGACATGTGCGAAACCGCGATGATGAACGTTGTGAAGATGGCCATCCGGAAAACGGGTTGCCGCAACGTTTGTCTTGCCGGAGGCGTGGCGCTGAATTCGAAAGCCAACGGGAAAATTCTCGTATCCGGGCTGGTGGACCAGTTTTTCGTACAGCCGGCTGCTTCCGATGAAGGGGTTGCTCTCGGCGCGGCGCTGGCTCCGTATCTTGACAACAACGCGAGAGTGCCGATCAAAGCGATGAGGCACGGGTATTGGGGGCCGTGCTTCGACGACGGCGACATCGAAAGCGCGCTGAAGACCTACAAGTTGCGTTATACGCGGGTGCTCGATCCGGCTTTCGCCGCCGCGGAGCTGCTCGCGAACGGGAAAATCCTTGGATGGTTTCAAGGGCGCATGGAGTTTGGCCCGCGCGCGCTGGGGAGCCGTTCCATCCTCGCGGATCCGCGCGATCCGGAAATGAAAGCCAAGGTCAACAATGCGGTGAAGTTCCGCGAGTGGTGGAGGCCGTTCGCGCCTTCGTTCAAAAAGGAGGCGGCGGACGAATACCTGGAGAGCGCGACGGACTCGCCGTTCATGATTGTGACGGCGCAGGTGCGGCCGGAAAAACGCAGCGTGATTCCTTCGGTGACGCACGTCGATGGCAGCGCGCGGCCGCAAACCGTCGAAAGAGAGATCAATCCGCTCTATTGGAGACTCATCGATGAATTCGGCAAGCGCACCGGCGTGCCGGTGGTCATGAACACTTCATTCAATCTGCGCGGCGAAGCGATCGTGCATACGCCTACAGATGCGATTCGAACGTTCTTCAGTTCCGGCATGGATGCACTCGTGATTGGCAGTTTTCTCGTGGAGAAATAGCGTGAGCTCGTCGAACGGCCGTCTCGCTCAGCTTTTTCTGCAGTATGCATCGCCCCTGGCGGGGTTGCGCCGGCTGCCCGTCGTGGGTCCCTGCCTCAGTTGGGCAAGTCGAAGACTCGTGCCTCGCGATTCACTGACCTGGGTGCAAGTCCAACGCGGCCCCGCGCGGGGGCTGTGGCTGCGCTTGAATCCTCGCACCGGCCGCAGCTACTTCGAAGGCGGCAGCGAGCCCCAAGTGCAAAACGCTCTGCAGCAGTACCTCCGTCCCGGCATGATTTTTTACGATATTGGTGCGAATATTGGTTTCTTCTCGCTTCTTGCCGCGCGAATCGTCGGGAAAGATGGCCGGGTCATAGCGTTCGAAGCCGATCCGGAGATTGCTGCGCGCCTCCGCGAACACGTTATACGCAACGATTTTCGCGCAATTTTCGTTGAAGAAAAGGCCGTGTGGTCTGAACCCGGCACGGTTTTCTTTGCGCGCACGGATCCTGCGACCTCACCCGACCGGGGGCTTGGCCATGTCGTCGAGACCGGCGCGGAAGATACGATCCAGGTTAATGCCGTGTCGCTGGATGAGTATGTGCAAACTGTGCCGGCGCCGGATTTTGTGAAGTGTGATGTGGAAGGCGCGGAAGTGGAAGTGTTTCGCGGCGCCGAAAGTTTGTTGACTGAGAAGCGTCCTGGCATCCTTTGCGAAATGCACGGCGACGCAAATCGCCGACTGCTTCTCGAAGCGTTCGCCCGTTTCGGTTACACCTGTAAATCGCTCGACGAACACCACGTGCTGGCGCTGCCGCAATGATTCAGAAGTGCGCCGCATGAAGCAACAGAAGCAAGCTTTGCCGCATCGGAATCCAGCAGAACCGCGAGTCTCAGCGACAGAGCGCGTCGATCAGGACTTCTTTCTTCTTCTCCGCGAGCTGGGTCAAGACATCGAGTGATGCGACATAGCCACCCACGGCGGCGGCCGCCAGAAACACAAAGGCCTCCGCAGGGAGCCAGGGATTTCCTATCCAGCGCCCGGTGATCAGAATCACGGCCGAAATTGCTCCCGTCAAAATCTGCGAACCAATTGCAACGAGCACGGCCATTCCCGATTGACGCTGGCCACGCATCTGGCCGAATTCGAGTTTGCGAGGAAAGCTGAGCGAAGACCAGTTCGCTACGGTGAGCTGACCAACGATAGTAAAGAGTACGGCCGCGATAGTGGCTACGAGGCGGGGAGGCGAAGGCAAGCCCACACGCCAGGCCAGCATGGCCATGGACAAAGTGATTTCCAGCGTTAGGACCGAGACCAGCATCAGGTTCTTTCCTACGAAGACATTGCGAAAACGGAGCGGCGCGGTGAAGTAGGTCTGAATGCCTCGGCCTTCGTAGGCGAAGCAGTTGTAGGCAGGCGCCATAAGGATGAGGATGAGATAGGCCATCACGCCGGGGAAAAACATTTCCGCGGAGACAACATTGCCAGAGAAGGTCGGGTGATTCCCCGCGAACTGCGAACTGAGAACCAGGACCAGCAATGGGGGCATCAATAACGCAAGAAACGCGAAACCATTGCGGGTTAGGTAGCAAAACTCTTTTCGAACGACCGCCGCCACCTGGGGCGAAAGTAGACTCAAACCATCGGCGCCACTGTCCTTGCTTGCAATTCTACGAACGAAGGCCAGCGCTGGCGCCCCAGCTTCGCTGGGCGCTTCGCCGCGATATTGCGCGGCGAAGCGCCGCCACAAAAGCGTGCTGAAAAAGAACAGGTAGAGCAAGAGCCCACCCAAAGCTAGAAGGAACCCTGCCGCATGAAGTTGCGAGATTGCCGCAATAGAGCGGCCCGCGAGGGCGGGCGGGAACAGAACTAGGCAAGGCAAGAGACGCATAACGAAGGGCCGTGCTTCCGCGCCGTAGCGTTGTAGGAGCGGATTGACGAAATTCAGTGAAATCATCGAGAGGACAAACAGTCCCAAGAAGATCTCGCGAGTCCTGCGCCGGGACAACAGTTTCTCCAGCCACGAACCGATCAATCGTTCCAGCGTCACATTGAACAGCACGAACACTGTGACGATCAAAACCATGGCCGGCAAAATACTTGGTTTAGCTACCGTGGCTCCAAGGGTCATAGACAGAAGCCAACAGACCGACGCAACCGCGGAAAAATCAGCGAGCCCATAGGCCAAACCGATGACGTAAAATGCGCTGAGGCTCAACGGAAATCGCAAAAGCGTACGAAACTCGAAGCTCACGCCAAACCCCGCGACAAGAACCGGGAAGACCTGCCAAAAAAAGAAAATGCCCCAGAAGAGCAAAGCCATCCAATCCGGCCGGCCCTTCGAAAGGAAGAAGTACGCACCAACGTAGAAGGCAAAGCACAATCCGAGAACAAAAACTCCGCTAAAGACACCGGCAAAAATAAGACCGATCAAATCGAGGCGATTGTTCTTCTTTCGAAGGCTGTTTCGAAGGATTTGCCAGCGGAGTCCGGCAACCAGGCGAATTTGTTCGCCGATTCCTGTGGTGCGCGTTACATCAGCCACGAGAGTTCCTCGAGCTGCGGGCGAGACGCGCCTTCCTGGCCGACGATCGAGAGGAAGATCTGTTCGAGCGTGGTTTGACTTCCTTCCGCGCCCGCGATTCCAGCGCGCAATTCGTCCAGCGAACCCTGAGCGACGAGCCGCCCCTTATGAATGATGGCCACGTGGCTGCACAGGCGCTCGACAATTTCCAAGACGTGAGAAGTGAGGAAAATAGTTGTGCCGCGTTCCGTCATCCGCGCGAGCAATGCCTTCAGCGTGCCGGCGGCGAGCGCGTCCACCCCTTCAAAGGGCTCATCGAGAAACAAAATGCGCGGCCCATGGATGACGGCGGCAGCGAGCGCCAATTTTTTCTGCATCCCATGCGAATAGTCCGCGATCATGGTCTTGGGGCGGTCCGCGAGCTGCATGAATTCCAGCAACTCCGCAGAGCGCCGCTGCGTCGTTGCGTGGTCCAGGCCGTACATGCGGCCGACGAAGTGCAGGTACTCGGTCCCCGTCAATCGCTCAAAGAGGCCCATCCCTTCAGGCACCACGCCGATCTGCCGTTTGACTTCGACCGAGTTCGCGGCAAAATCCAAGCCTAAAAGCTGCATGCTCCCAGAGGTGGGAGCCAGCAAACCCGTCAGCATCTTGATGGTCGTGGATTTTCCGGCGCCATTCGGCCCGAGAAAACCAAAAAACTGTCCGGCAGCAACCTGGAGATCGATGGCCTCGACGGCGGTGAGATCCCCGAAAGTCCGCGTCAGCTTTTGCGTCCGTATGGCTATCTCCGTCATCATATCTCCCTGTCCCACGTCGAAATCAGAAGCAAAACTCTAACACGAGTCTTGCGGCGCTTCGGGGAGCACACCCTTTGAAAGCCGGGAATCGAGAATCTGTCAGGAGGGTTTGGCAGGTTTCGCCGAAGTGCTGGTGAGTTGCAGATCTTTGGCGGGGAAGGCCGCCAGAACTGCAGGCAGTTCCACGCGGAAAACTGCGCCGCCTTCCTGACGGTTGTAACAGAAAATCTTTCCGGCGTGTTCCTGGATGATGCCAAAGCAGATGCTGAGACCCAGACCCGTGCCTTTGCCGACGGGCTTCGTCGTGTAGAAAGGATCGAAGACACGATGCGGCTCCTTGATGCCGGGACCGCTGTCGGAAAACAAAACCACGACGTTGGAGCGGTCTCGGATGGTTTTGACGGTAAGGACGCCGCCATTGGCCGCTTCCATGGCATCCAGAGCATTGCTGATGATGTTGAAAAAGACCTGCATCAATTGATTGCCATCGCCGCGTACGCCGGGGAGAACGGACTCGAGTTGCAATTCCACCCGCGTAGTAGCGGAGCGCAAATCGAGAGCGCGGAGCTGCACGGCATTGTTCACAACCGTGTTGATGTCCAGGAGCGTGCGCTCAGAGGGAACTTGCCGCGCGAAGCTCAGGAGATTGCCTACCAGAGTTTTTGTACGGCGCGCCTGATCGCGTATTTTTGCGGCGGTCGCACGGGCCTTTTCCGGAATTGTCGAGTCGTCGGCGAGCAAATCCGAAAATCCAAGAATCGCTGCCAATGGATTGTTGATCTCGTGGGCCGCGCCCGCGGCAAGCTGGCCAAGAGAAACTAGCTTTTCCGACTGCACGAATTGCGCCTGCAGCCGTTTCAGATTCTCAACGGATTGTTGTGATCGAGCGAGCAGCCGCGAGCGGTCGCGGTCGGCCATGTGCGTTCGCAGGAATACAATCAAGGCTAGCGGAAGGGCGGCAACGAGGGTGGTCATCAGCCGGAAATCGCGCACCTCCGCCGTATCGTGGCCGTATCGCAAGGTGTAGATCGCAAACAAGGGGAGCGAAATGACGGCGGCCATTGCCAGCCGCGAAGCCCAGACACTCCTTTCCTCGCCACCGGAGTTCGGCTCAGAGTCGTAATAATCGCCCGCAGGAGCGTCCAGCCTGTCCCGAAGTTGATAGGCAATCACCCCCGCTACTGCGAACCACAGGAAAGAAGAAATCAAGGGAATATCGTATAGACTTCCCGTGTAATATTCTTTCACATCCGCGGCCACATCGAGCGCCAGCGAAGCAAGCATGTACAGGGTAACGGCTCCGAAGAGGTTGGCGTAAACCGTCCGCCAGGCGCCGCGCGTCCGCAGTGCGAGAATGCCGAATCCCACGACGGCGACCATGTTTTGAAAGTTTGTAACGACGTTGTAATTGTGGTTGTACTGTCCCAGCGAAGGCGTCGCATACATCCAGGGCAGCACGCTGAAAATATAGAAAAACGTCCACCACATTAACAGCAGCACAAAATCCAGATACCCAAAGCGGAGGCGATTCTCTCCACCCCTGCGATGCGGAAGCAACGCGAGCGACGCCATGAGCGGGATGCCCCGCAGAAAGAACACAACGTCGCCCGGATACAGGTCGGGGAGCGGCCTATGTTGATAGACCTCGTAGTAGGTCCATTGGAACAGCCCGAACATCCAGAGTGTGCAGCTCAGGGCAATGAGCATCCAGAAGAGGTTTCTTCGCCAGTGAGGCGTTCCTGCGTTCAGCAGTAAGCCTGCGTTCGCTAGCAGCGGCACGACACACTGCACCAAGTTGCCAAATGTCAAAAGCGATGCCGAGCCGCGGGGAAGCGACAGTGAGACTGCCGTATAGACGATGAGGATGAGCAACCAAATCCCCAACATCCAGGCGATTCTGCGGGAAGAAGACATACGATGCGTCTTTCTAGTGTAGGCGTGCAGAGGACGGCCAGGAGCGGACAATCACGCCGGACTTGCCCAATAATAAACGAAGATCGGCCCGCTATTTCGCACAACAAAGGCAGCCAACCGCGAAGGTCTGGCGGAGGAGGAGGGATTCGAACCCCCGAGACCCTTTCGGGTCTAACGGTTTTCAAGACCGCCGGTTTCAACCGCTCACCCACTCCTCCGTTTTTAAGTATAGCGTACTCTGTGGTTTAGACTGCCAATCTGGGATAGTTCGGAATTTTGATCTGCAAAACGCGAACGCGCTTACACCGTGGAAGATGCGGTCCTCGATCTAGCGGTTGCGGGGATTCTGCTACTCTCCCAGAGTCCGTACTCGCAATCGTCGGATGGGAATCAAGCCACCAGCAAATTCTCTCGAGAGAAAACACATGATCGAAACAGTGACCTCATCGTTATGGGAAGATCTCATTCACACCCAGCGTTGGGAGGAATTGCGCGCCAGATTAACGGCAACCCATTCCTCCGATATTGCGGAAGCGCTGGGTCAAATCCATGCGAAGGAGCAAGCGGTTGTCTTCCGCCTCCTGTCACGCGACCACGCGGCTCAGGTGTTTTCCTATCTTCCAGCTTACCGACAGGAGGAGTTACTTCGGGCACTCTCCACCGACGAGGTGAAAAGCGTCCTGGATGGGATGCCTCCCGACGACCGCACGCGCTTCTTCGAGGAATTGCCCGCCGCGGTTACCCGGCAGCTGCTGGAAGTGCTTTCTCCCGAAGAACTGAAGAACGCGCGTCAGCTTCTGGGCTATCCGGAGCACAGCGTCGGGCGCTACATGACCCCCGACTACGTAGCCATCCGCCCGGAGATGAAGGCCTCGCAGGCTTTAGAGCACATTCGCAAAGTAGGACGCGGAATGGAAACGCTCAATGTCATCTATATCCTCAATGAGTATGGAAAGTTGTTGGAAGACGTGCGCCTGGGTTCATTGGTTCTCGCAGACCCCCAGACCGTGGTTACGGCGATCGCAGATCCTCCCCTCGTCTCATTGCTCGCAACGGATGACCGGGAACGCGCTCTGGAGTTATTCGAAAAATATGACCGTGTAGCTCTCCCCGTCACCGATGCGCTCGGGAACATGCTCGGCATCGTCACCGCGGACGATATGCTCGATATCGCGGAATCGGAAGCCACCGAAGACATACAGAAACTGGGCGGCTCGGAAGCCCTGGACGCCCCGTATACGCAAGTGGGACTCTGGTCCATGATTCGCAAACGCGGCGGCTGGCTATCGGCACTCTTCCTGGGCGAGATGCTCACGGCAACCGCGATGAGTTTTTTTGAAGGAGAGATCGCACGTGCCGTGGTCCTGGCGCTTTTCGTTCCGCTCATCATCAGCAGCGGCGGCAATTCGGGTTCGCAAGCGGCTTCGCTGATTATCCGCGCGTTGGCGCTTCGGGAATTGATATTAAGAGATTGGTTCCGAGTATTCAGAAGGGAGCTCATTGCCGGACTCACGCTGGGTTCCTTGCTCGGCTTAATCGGCTTCTTTCGAATCGTCGCCTGGCAGCATCTCCACCTCACGAATTATGGACCGCACTATGTCCTGCTTGGTTTTACAGTCTGGGCGAGCCTCATCGGAGTAGTCATGTTCGGAACGCTGGCGGGAAGCATGTTGCCGTTCCTTCTTCGTCGTTTGGGATTCGACCCTGCCGCAAGCTCGGCTCCTTTCGTAGCCACCCTCGTGGATGTTACGGGACTTTGCATTTATTTTCTGGTTGCATTGGTCATTCTTCGGGGCACTTTGCTATGAATCGAGGCCGTCGAACTTTTTGCCGGAGGATGGGCTTTGGCAGCGCCAATGCTCTGCCCGGATTCTTGACGACTCTGTCATTCACATCGCAAGCTATCTTTCCTGGCGTTTCTCGCATCAAACGAACAAGGTAGAATGTTTTTGCTGCATGAGCTATCAAACGCGCCCTGATCTCAGGCAGAGTCTGCGAGCGGGAATGACTGCAAGCAACATGCTTTGCTTGCGGAGGAGTGGACAGGAAAAGGACCATCACCGGTGCAGACTTCTCAAATTCTTCAAGCTTGGGACAAGATCCTCAAGGGTGAACCACCCTCGCTTTCCATAGAAATCACGCGTGAATGCCCTTTGAAATGTCCCGGCTGTTACGCGTATGACGACGCGCATCTCGGCGGCAGGCAGACCTTGCGCGACCTGAATGACCGAAGAGGCCAATCCCTGGTGGACGGGGTTCTTGAAGTTGTCGACCGGTTGAAGCCTTTGCACCTGTCCATCGTCGGTGGCGACCCACTCGTCCGCTATCGCGAGCTGGAGGTGCTGATTCCCCGGCTCTTGGCACGCGGAATCCACGTGCAGGTTGTTACCAGCGCTTTCCGAGCGATGGGACCGACGTGGGCCAGTCTGCCGCGTCTGCACGTTGTTGTATCCATCGATGGGTTGCAGCCGGAACACGATGTCCGGCGAGCGCCGGCAACCTACGAGCGCATTCTCAAGAACATCGCGGATCAAAGGATTACGGTCCATTGCACGGTCACAGGTCAAATGATGAAGCGGCCGGGATACCTCGCTGAATTCCTGGAGTTCTGGGCGCCGCGCCCGGAGGTCAAAAAGGTATGGTTCAGCTTATTCACTCCTCAGGTTGGAGATCGCATGCCGGAAGTCCTGAGTTCCGACGAACGTGCGCGGGCCATTGCGGACATGGTGGAATTGCGAAAGCAATATCCGAAACTGGACATGACGGAGGCAGCGATTCGGCAGTTCGCCTCACCGCCGCACAGCCCCCAGGATTGTGTTTTTGCGCTCACGACCCAGACGTTATCCGCAGACCTTCAGACAAAGATCACTCCCTGTCAGTTTGGCGGGAATCCTGATTGCGCGTCCTGCGGATGCTTCGCGTCCATGGGCTTGGCCTCCATAGCCGCGCACAAGCTGGGAGGAATGCTCTCCGTCGGGACCATTTTCAAAGCCTCCTTCAAGATTGGCCAGAAGAGAGCGAAGTCCAAAGAGGGGTATCAAGCCAAAGACGCACTAAGGATTCTGCAAGTGAAAGAAGAAGCGTGCGTCAACCAGGAACACAGCAGGAACTAGTTTGCAAGGCCTTCAGCCTCATCAAATTTTTTAGCCGCTATTCGACCGAATGGTTTTGGTGGCGACAGATTTACAATTGCCGGCTGGAAGCGGTGTAGAGCGCGGTATGGATTGAATTCGCTTCTACCGTAACGGCGCCGGTCTGGGATCCTTCGAGATGTGCCCAATCAAAATCTTTGAGCCGATTCTCCATCGCAGTTCCCTCTCGAGGGGGTAGGAGGAGCAGGTGCTTCGAAAGAACTTCACTTCGCCGGCCCGACCGCGCAACGGCCGTGACGGAGCGGAAGCCACTGAGGGGCCAGCCGGTGCGCGGGTCAAGAATATGACTCAAGGTATGCCCGCCGGCCTCAAACTGCCGCTCCGAAGTTCCGGAAGTTGAAATCGACCAGCCTGGCTTGAGGATAAGATATACCGGGCATTGCCTCACGTCGCCCGGGTGGATAACTCCAATCAGCCATTCTCCGAACGCCATTCCGGTTTCGTTGAAGCAATTCTGCACCGTCGCGGGTGAAACAACTTCCGACGCGCAGATCGAGCTCCCGCCCAAGTTTACAAGTGCCGCAGAGAACCCTTGCTTCTGCAACAGGCGCGCAACTCGTTTGACCGCATGACCTTTTGCCAGCCCTCCAAAATCGAGTTGCATCCCCTGCCTGAGAAACCGCACCGTTCGCATGCGCCGATCCAGACTCAATTTGTTGCCGCCCACTATCTCTTGCGCTTCCAAAAGTTCCTTCTGCGAAGGCATGTGGGGTTCGCCTTCGCGGAATCCCCATGCTTTCATTAACGGCCCCACAGTCACGTCGACCGAGCCGCCAAACTGCCGCCAGGCTCTAACTGCATACTGCGTCAGGTCAAAAAACTCATCGCTCACCTGCACCGGGCCGCTTTCTGCATGTCCGTTTACGAGCGCGAGTTCGCTTTCGTTGCGATAAGCGCTGAATACTTGCTCAATGCGATCGATCTCGCCGAATCCAATCGCAAAGGCGCGGTGCGCTTCGCCGGCAGAACGGCACCAAACCCGAATTTCGCAAATACTTCCCATGGCATACCGGCTCTGGCGGTACAAGTCCAAACTCCCCTGGGAATCGGCAGATATTAAGACCGGAGACATGGGAAGTGGCAGCGCGAACTGGCTAGCAGGTGCCAATTTGTAGCGAGCTTCACCGGGATAAAAAGCGTCCAACAGAAAAAGAGCTCGCTTCACACCCCGCGCCACCGCTTTCGAACTCAGCGTTGCGCCCGTATAATTGATGATGTCCTCGTCCACGCGGATGGGGTTGCGCAGGGTCTTGCCGCGAAACTGATTGAGAAACCGTTTCTCCTTCACTTCCCAGCCCCGGTTTTCGCGGAACACCATGATCACCACTTCCGTGACCTTGCCCTCAGGACTCATTCCCACCATGAACGTGATCGGTTCGGTCTTGCCGATTTCATTTACCTGGATGGCGTACTTCTCGGCTTGTCCGGCCTGCGTGGCAATAAAGAAGGTGTAGGAGGATTCCGGGAAACGAAGATTGCTGGAACGCTCCAGTTTGGTCCTCAGCGCTTCGTCGAGAGTCATGTGCTCTTTCCGCACGACCGCTCTTTCTCCAAGGACGATCGCCAGCGCCTGCGCTTCGTTCAGGTAGATTTCTCCCGTGGCAGGCACTGCGCTTGCCGCCATCGCTGCGTAAGCCGTCAGCCATGCCGCTCGTTTGGAATGAGTCGTTACCATGGGCGAAAGATTCCTGCGGGATTGGCTCCCAGCGTGAAGTGTATTCTAGAAAACATATGCGACGGAGCCTGTAAACCCGTTTTTCCCGTAGTCGAGATGTGGCAAGGGATTGTTTCCGAAGTCCGCTCCGCCGATGCTCCCGGCAATGTTCGGCACGGGCCCGAACGTATGGTTCAAGATGTAGTTCAGCTTGAAGATCACGCTCGGCGCAGGCGCAATGTTGAAACCGAGAGTCGTTCTTCCCTGGTTTAGATAAAAGTCGGATAACGTGCGGTCACGCCGAACGGTTTCGAAGCGCACCACCGGCATCACATACGCGCCTTCATCAAATAGTTCCCGGTTTCGGAAGAGGCCTCTAAAAAACTTGTAGCCCGACTCGACGTAAAAGCCATCCTGTCCCGGCGTGCTCTGCGCGACGTAGTCGGAGAGAGCCGCGATCGACAGCGGATCATTCGGATTCACGGCGGGCGGCGCCGGGCTTTGCCGAAGAATTCCCGCGCCAACTATGTTCGAGCGGCCGTATTCTCCGTTCAGCACAAACGGGCCATGCTGATAGGCTGCGTCGAACATGACAATAGTTGCAGACTTTTCCGGATCACCCGCATTGGTGAACTTCCCGGCGTAGCTAGAAACACCAAATTCAAGCCCGAGGAACGGCGAGAACCCAATTCGCCCAGCGACTGCTTTGCTGTTTCGTGTTGCTTGAAACGCAATCAAGCCTGGTTCGGCAGCCGAAGCCTGCCCCAACAGCCGCGAGAACGGCGTCGCTTCGCCATCCCCATTGTGTGCCTGCATTCCGTTCAACACGTCCGCTTCGTAGAACAACTTCATCTCGCGTGGCAGCCGGAACACTCCTCGAACGCCGATACCTGCATCCCGGTACGCCGTGGGCACGATGAATTGGTTAAGCAGCGGCCGCAGCGTGGCGATATTCAAATTCGAATCGTGGTAGGTATTGAAGCGCCCCAGAGCGGGCACGATAATTCCGCCGCGGAAATTGAACTCCGGGCGAACTCGCCAATCGATGAAAGCCTGCTCGATATCAATTTCGTGGGATCCGAGCTCATATTCGATCTCGGTGTTGAACACAATGTTCTGCTTTTGCGACAGCACCGCTCCGATGCCGAGGACAAGGCGCGTGCTCTGAAACGTCGATGTCCCTCCGCCATCCGCGCGCTCGGATAGCGATGGCGTTCGAAACTGGAAATCACCGTAACCTCCAACGGTCACCCGGTCCGTGCGCAAGAGATTTCCCGCCCCGGACAGGTCTCCGCCGTGGGCCTTTGTTGCAATAGCCACTCGGGGGTCGTCGGACCTTCCGGTGTACTGTGGCACGCCCGACTCTCCAGGAGCCCGGGGCTCCCCTTGCGGAACGATACCGCTGGACGGAATTGCCGGTTGCACGGCTGCCGCGGGCTGCGGCGTCGGCACGCTTGCGGTTTCGGACCCCGCGGCGTGCGACTCGAGCAGCGCGTGCAGGCGCTTCAAATCCTCCCTTAACTCGCCGACCTCCTGCCGCAATTGGTCAACTTCCTTCGAGACTGAACTCCGTTCTTGCGCAGATCCCTCGCCGGTCTTTTGCTGAGCTGCCAGGGCGCTGCCGGAAATCGCAAAACAAAACAGAAGAGTCAGCCCCGAGGCCAAGCCTGCTTGCAGGCGAAGCCCGGCTGTCCAACTTCCTTTGCACAGATAGTTCTTTTCTACTGTGAATACGCCCGCAGCAGCGCAGTTGCGTGTGACCATCCGATCCTCCATGAGATTGCGAACCCGGCCCCCGCCACTGCCGCGGCGGGGACACCACTCCAACACCATCGAACTTCAGACCCTGCGCTTGAGCTGTCGCCAGCGCACTCAACTATCCTCGCTAAATGCAAAGTAGTTGCATCTAGAACCGCGCAATTCTTGTCTCTCTAAGCCACGGCGATTCGCAGCCTACTCCCTCAGTTGTTTTCTTCCGGACATTCTTCGCACGCGCCTCGATCCGGCGCGTTCCCATTGGCCCGTTGCTTGAAGAGGTACATCACCACTCCCGTCGCCAGCATCACCAGCCAGACGAGCGTCACCGCATCCAGGAACAACGCTCCCGCTACCCCGAACATCCTTCCGGAGTGAACATCGGCCACAACAATGTCAGCCCGAACTCCGCTGCCACCGTCCTGCGGTCGATACCCTGCAGGAAGAATCTTTCGCGTCAAACTGTGCTCATCCAGCTTTAGCAGCGTACTGTGCTGCAGCAGAAATCCCGTCGT
>JACXTT010001912.1_pt1 | contig 34031 bp, 38 predicted proteins | sample 9270951 | NCBI WGS metagenome assembly JACXTT01 (sample SAMN15532306, study PRJNA645909) | rock metagenome | isolation source: weathered quartz diorite | place: Puerto Rico | collected 2017-06-21 | reverse complement strand
GCCGACGAGATCATCGTCGCCTGGGGCATGAACGGCGAGATGCTGCGCCCGGAGAACGGCTACCCGCTGCGGCTGGTGGTGCCGGGCGTGCAGGGCGTGTCGTGGGTCAAGTGGCTGCGGCGTCTGGAGTTGGGCGACGCGCCGTGGAATGCCAAGGACGAGACGATCCACTACGTGGACATGATGCCGGACGGCCTGCTGCGCCAGTACACCTCGATCCAGGAGTGCAAGTCGGTCATCACCACGCCGTCCGGTGGACAGCGGCTGGTCGGCAAGGGCTTCTACAACATCAGCGGGCTGGCCTGGTCCGGCCGGGGCAAGATCCGGCGCGTGGATGTATCCACCGACGGCGGGCGCAACTGGCGCACCGCGCGGCTGGAGTCGCCGGTGCTCTCCAAGTGCCTGACGCGCTTCAACCTGGACTGGGTCTGGGACGGCGGCCCGGCCATCCTGCAGAGCCGCGCGATCGACGAGACCGGCTACGTGCAGCCGAAGCTGGCGCAGTTGCGCGCGGTGCGCGGCACGCGCTCGATCTATCACAACAACGCCATCCAGAGCTGGCAGGTGGCACAGGACGGCGAGGTGTCCAATGTGCACGTGGACTGACCGCGCCCGCGCGCTGATGCTTGCCGGCGCCTGCCTGGCCGCGCCCGCGCTGGCGCAGACGGCGGCAAAGGCCCAGGCCGAGCCCGGCGCATCCGCCATCCGCACCGCCCGCACCGAACTGGGCCGCACCGCCACGCCGGCCGAGGTCAAGGCCTGGGACATCGACGTGCGGCCGGACTTCCAGGGCTTGCCCAAGGGCAGCGGCAGCGTGACGCAGGGCCAGCGCGTGTGGGACGGCAAATGCGCCTCGTGCCACGGCGACTTTGGGGAGTCGAATGAGGTGTTCGCGCCGCTGGTCGGCGGCACCACGTTTGATGACATCCGGCGCGGCCGCGTGGCGGCGATGACCGGCAACCAGCCATACCGCACCACGCTGATGAAGGTCAGCACGGTCAGCACGCTGTGGGACTACATCCGACGCGCCATGCCGTGGAACGCGCCCAAGAGCCTCACCGTGGACGAGGTCTACGCGGTCACCGCGTACCTGCTGAACCTGGGCGAGATCGTGCCGGCGGACTTCACGCTGTCGGACGCCAACATCAGCCAGGTGCAGGCGCGCCTGCCCAACCGCGACGGCATGACGACGAAACACGCCATGTGGCCGGGGCGCGGCGGTCAGCCCGACACGCACAACACTGCCTGCATGAAGGACTGCGCCACCGCCGTGAAGGTGGTGTCGTCGATGCCGGATTACGCACACGGAGCGCACGGCGACCTGGCGCAACAGCAGCGCGGTTTCGGCCCGGTGCGGGGAACGGGCGCCAGCGCGGGCAGTGCCGCCAGTGACGCCGGCGCCGCGCCAAGCGCTGCGATGGCGCCGGGCGCGAAGCTCGCCGGCCAGTATCAGTGCGTGGCCTGCCACGCGCCGGATCGCCGGCTGGTGGGGCCGTCGTTCGCCGAGATCGCCAGCAAGTATCGGGGCCAGGATGCGCGCGCCGCGCTGGCGGGCAAGATTCGGACGGGCGGGCAGGGCGCCTGGGGCAGCGTGCCGATGCCGCCGCAGCCGCAGGTGCCCGATTCCGACCTGCAGACCGTGGTGGGATGGATTCTTGAGGCAAAATAGCGCGCTGGCCGCGGAAACAGAGAACAGATGCCCCGGGGCGGCCAGCGTTTGCCGCGCAGGCGGGCCAGTCCGGCTTGCGCGGAACCTTGCCGTTCCCCACGGCTATTCAATGCTTGGAGCACAACAATGAAGCAGTTTGTCATCGCAACGCTGATGCTGGCCGGTGCCGCATCCGCCCACGCGGTCGATGCCGCAAAGGCACAGGAGATCGCCAACAAGAATGCCTGCATGGGCTGCCACCAGGTCGACAAGAAGCTGGTTGGCCCGTCCTTCAAGGACGTCGCGGCCAAGTACAAGGGCGACAAGAACGCCGTTGCCACCCTGACCAAGAAGGTCAAGGCAGGCGGCTCGGGCGTCTGGGGTCCGGTGCCGATGCCGGCCAATGCCGCCGTCAGCGATGCCGACCTGAAGACCGTCGTGGAATGGGTGCTGGCTGGCGCCCCGGCCAAGTAAGGCTCGGGCGTGCATTCTCGCGGGCAGGCGGCCGTGGCCGCTCGCCCGCGACCATCACAATGCGCCCGGCCATGTATCGGGCGCGACCGGTACCGCGATTTGCAGGACCGCAGGGACACAGTGGGAACGGAGACGCAGGAGAGCAAAGAGAGATGAATTCCAAACGACGAGAAGTACTGCGGGTCACCGCCGTGTTGTCGCTGATGGCCGCCACTGGCCTCATCAGCGAGGCGCAGGCGGCCGAGTGGAACAAGACCGCATTCGACGGCAAGAGCGTGGCCGACGTGATCAAGGCGCTGGGCGGCAGCGGCACGGAAAAGAGCACCGCCATCACCTTCACCGCCCCGGACATCGCCGAGAATGGCGCCGTGGTGCCGGTTGCCGTCACGAGCAACATCCCGGATACCGAGCAGATCGCCATCCTGGTCGAGAAGAACCCCAACACGCTGGCGGCCGATTTCGTGATCCCGGCCGGCACCGAGCCGTTCGTCTCCACGCGCGTGAAGATGGGCCAGACCTCGATCGTGTACGCCGCCGTCAAGGCCGGCGGCAAGTGGTACGTGGCTTCGAAGGAAATCAAGGTCACGCTGGGCGGTTGCGGCGGCTGAGCGCCGTCTTTCTCGCATCCGACACGTTCACACCTAGATTTTCCGCTGCGCCAGGGTGCGCGGCGACAGGAGAAAGCAATGGCAGACCCGATGCGCGTACGCGCCACCGAGAACGGCGGCGTGGTCGACGTCAAGATCCTGATGAAGCACGACATGGAAACCGGTCAGCGCAAGGACGCGGCCGGCAAGACCATCGCGGCCTGGCATATCCAGACCGTGGTGGCACAGTGCAAGGGCAAGGAAGTGTTCCGCGCCCAGTTTGGTCCGGCGGTGTCGAAGGACCCGTTCCTGAACTTCAAGTTCAAGGGCGGCGCCAAGGGCGACAAGGTCACCGTGACCTGGATCGACAACCGCGGCGACAAGCGGACCGACGAAGCCACCATCGCCTGACCAGGCCCCGTACTGCGGACCGGCCCGTCCTCTGCTAAGGTTCAGGACGGAAGCCGGACCGGCTGGGCGCGCGTTGCGCCAAGGGCCCGGCGGCGAGGATCATCATGCGGCGAGCATTTATCAAGGCATCGGCGGTGCTGGCGGCCATCGGCCTGTCGGCCAGGGCTGCGGCGCAGGCCGCGCCGGCAGGCAAGGGCGGGCGCGTGAAGGTGGTGTACCAGTTGTCCGAAGGGATCGACCAGGCCGTGCGCGCGATGGCGAACCTGCGCAACCACCTGAACGCCGCGCCGGACACGAAGATCGTGGTGGTGGCGTTTGGCTACGGCGTGGATTTTCTCGTCGAGGGTGCGAAGGATTCGCGCGGCAACAGCTTCGAGGCGCCCGTGGGGGCGCTTGCCGCCTCCGGCGTGGAATTCCGCGTGTGCCGCAATACGCTGACCGCGCGCAAGATCGCGGAGTCCGGCCTGCTGATGGAAGCCAAGGTGGTACCGGCCGGCGTGGTCGAAGTCGCCCGGCTGCAGTTCGACGAGGGCTACGCCTACATCAAGCCCTGATGTGACATGACCGGGCGGCCGGGCCAGGCCGCCACCCCAGAATCAGAACGGTCCGCCGCGTGGCGAGGCCGCGAGGAGAAGCCCCATGACATCATTCCGTCGCCCCGCAAGCGGCGCCAAGCTGGCGGTCGCCGCCACCACGGCCGCCGCCGCGTTGGCTGCGCTGGCCGGCGCGACCCTGGCGCAAGCCCAGGGCAGCACCGCCGACGAAATCGCCAAATACCGCCAGATGCTGGCCGAAGGCAATCCCGCCGAGCTGTGGGAAGCCGCTGGCGAGGAACTGTGGAAAAAGCCCGCCGGTCCGAAGAACGTCTCGCTGGAACAGTGCGACCTCGGCAAGGGGCCCGGCGTGACCAAGGGCGCCTACACCGAACTGCCGCGCTACTTCAAGGACGCGGGCAAGGTGATGGACCTGGAGCAGCGCCTGGCCTGGTGCCGCGTGACGCTGCAGGGACTGACCAAGGACGAAGCGATGAAGAACCCGTTCGCGTCTTCCGGCAAGCCGTCCGACATCGAGCGGCTGGTGTCATACCTGACCGCCGAGTCGCGTGGCGTGAAGATGAACGTGCAACTGACCCACCCGGAAGAGCAGCGTACCTATGCGCTCGGCCAGAAGATGTTCTTCTACCGCGGCGGCGCGTATGACTTTGCCTGCGCCACGTGCCACGCCGTGGACGGCCAGCGCATCCGCCTGCAAGACCTGCCCAACCTGCTGACCGAGAAGGGCGCGCAGGCGGCCTACACCACGTGGCCGGCGTACCGCGTTTCGCAAGGCGAGGTCCGCACGATGCAGCACCGGCTCTATGACTGCCTGCGCCAGCAGCGTTTCCCCGAGGCCGCCTACGGCTCCGACGTCATCACCGCGCTGACGATGTTCCTGGCGAAAAACGCCAACGGCGGCACCTACGATGGTCCCGCGATGAAGCGCTGACCGGGGAGACGACACATGACACAGCACATCCAGAACAAGGCGGCCACGGCCGCCGCGCTTGCGGCTTTCGCCACCTTCGCAGCCATTTCCTTCAGCGGCGCCGCCTGGGCGCAGGACAGCGGCAAGCCCACGCGCGCGGCCAAGGGCAAGGCCGCTGCCGTCACGGTCAGCACCGCCGATGTCCGGCAAATGATCGAAAGCTCGTTCACCTCCAAGGGCCCGGCCACGGTGGAAGGCGTGCTCGACCAGGACGCCATGCAGAAGACCTGCAGCCAGTATCCGGACCGCTCCAAGGTGCCGGCCGCCGTGGCGAAAAAGGTGGAAGCCGCCGAACTGCGCCAGGTGAAGTATCCCGCCGGCCAGGCCGACCACAACTGGCTCGGCGACTGGAAGGAGGGCGAGAAGATCGCCCAGAACGGGCGCGGCATGCAGTTCACCGATCCGGTGGGCGGCGTCAATGGCGGCAACTGCTACGCCTGCCACCAGATGACCAAGGCCGAGATTTCGTTCGGCAACATCGGTCCGTCGCTGTACCAGTACGGCAAGCTGCGCGGCAATTCCGAGGCGGTCATTCGCTACACCTGGGGCAAGATCTGGGACTCCAGCGCCTATGCCGCGTGCTCCAACATGCCGCGCTTTGGCCACAAGGGCATCCTCACCGAGCAGCAGATCCGCGACGTGATGGCGCTGTTGCTCGATCCGGCCTCGCCGGTCAACCAGTAAGGCGCTGACGGTGTCCGGCGGGTTTGCCACGATCTCGCGCGCCGCGCGCCCTGTCAGGCGGGCAGCGGCCGCCGTGCTGCTTGGCCTGGCTGGCCTGAGCGGCCACGCAAGCGCGCTGGAGGTGGGAGACACCGTGCGGCTGCCGGACGTGCAACTGCTCGATGGCCGCACCGTGCCTGCGTCGCACTGGGCCGGCAAGCCGGTCGTGGTGGAGGTGTGGGCGTCTTGGTGCCCGTTCTGCACGCTGCAGAACCCGCGCCTGCAGAAACTCTACGACGCCGCGCGCGGCACGCCATTGCAGGTACTGACCATCAGCATCGACAAGCATCCGCAAGAGGCCGCCGCCTATATGAAGTCGCGCGGCTACACCTTTCCGGCGGCGATGGATTCCGATGCGCTCAAACGCGCGATCGGCCCCCGCAAGGGCCTGCCCGAGCTGTACGTGATCGACGCGCGCGGCAAGGTCGTGCAGAAGGAAGTGGGCGAAATGCTCGAAGACGACGTGGCCGCGCTGGCCAGGCACGCCCGGCCCTGAGCAGAAAGCTGGCCGACAAGATGCTGGACGTTCGCCGGCGCAAGCCCCGGACGCAACTGGCGCAAAATCTCCACAGGAAGAGACCATGAACCGACGCGAGTTCCTGCAGGTGCTGGCCATTGCCGGCGCAGGCGGCATGACATTCCCCAGCCAGGACGCCGCCGCCGCGCAGTCGGCCCGCGCCATGTACGACGTGCCGCGCTTCGGCAACGTCCACCTGCTGCACTTCACCGACTGCCATGCGCAACTGCGCCCGGTGTACTTCCGCGAGCCGAGCGTCAACCTTGGCATCGGCGACTACGCAGGCAAGCCGCCGCACCTGGTCGGCGACGCGCTGCTGCGCCACTTCGGTATCGCCCCGGGCAGCGCGCAGGCCTATGCGTTCACCAGCCTGGACTTCGCCGAGGCCGCGCGTCGCTATGGCAAGGTTGGCGGGTTCGCTCACCTGGCCACACTCGTCAAGCGGCTCAAGGCCAGCCGGCCCGGCGCGCTGCTGCTCGACGGCGGCGACACCTGGCAAGGCTCGGCCACGGCGCTGTGGACCAAGGGGCAGGACATGGTCGATGCCGCGCTCGCGCTTGGCGTAGACGTGATGACGCCGCACTGGGAGATGACGCTCGGCGCCGAGCGCGTGAAGGAAATCGTCGACAAGGACTTCAAGGGCAAGGTCTCGTTCCTCGCGCAGAACGTCAAGACCAGCGACTTCGGCGATCCGGTCTTCGATCCCTACGTGATCCGCCAGATGAACGGCGTGCCGGTCGCCATCATCGGCCAGGCCTTTCCGTACACGCCGATCGCCAATCCGGCGTACTTCGTGCCCGACTGGACGTTCGGCATCCAGGAAGAGAACCTGCAAAAGGTTATCGACGAGGTGCGCGGCAAGGGCGCGCAGGTGGTGGTGCTGTTGTCGCACAACGGCATGGACGTGGATTTGAAGCTCGCCTCGCGCGTGCGCGGACTCGACGCCATCCTCGGTGGCCACACGCACGACGGCGTGCCGACGCCGGTGCCCGTGAAGAACGCCGGTGGCACCACGCTCGTCACCAATGCCGGCTCCAACGGCAAGTTCCTCGGCGTGCTGGACTTCGACGTGAAGGGCGGTAAGGTCAGCGGCTTCCGCTACCGGCTCCTGCCGATCTTCGCCAACTACCTGCCGGCCGATCCCGCCATGCAGGCGCTGATCGACCGCGTGCGCGCGCCCTACGAGAAGCAACTCGGCGAGGTCCTGGCCGTCAACCGTGGCCTGCTTTACCGTCGCGGCAACTTCAACGGCACGTTCGATCAACTGATCCTGGACGGCCTGATGGCGGTGCAGGACGCGCCCATCGCCTTCTCGCCCGGCTTCCGCTGGGGCACGACGCTGCTGCCGGGCCAGGCCATCACGGTGGAACACCTGATGGATCAGACCGCCATCACGTACCCGTACACCACGGTCACGGACATGACCGGCGAGACCATCAAGACCATCCTGGAAGACGTGGCCGACAACCTCTTCAACCCGGACCCGTACTACCAGCAGGGCGGCGACATGGTGCGCGTGGGCGGCCTGCAATACACCATCGACCCCAAGGCCGCCATGGGCCGGCGCATCAGCGACATGCGGCTGGCCGGCGTGCCCCTGGATGCCGGCAAGACTTACAAGGTGGCCGGCTGGGCCCCGGTGGCCGAACAGGCCCGCCAGGCCGGCGGCAAGCCGATCTGGGACGTGATGGCCCAATGGCTGCGCACCAACCGCGAGGTAGCCGCCCGCCCGCTCAACGTGCCGCGCGTGCTGGGCATGGACGGCAATGCGGGGATGACCGCCTGAACGGCAGTAATGCCCCGGTCCTACCAGGGGTTTGCCAGGACTTCGGGGAGGATTGAATCCGTAGCGAAAACTCGGCTACAATCGTCCGCTACGGGCCGATAGCTCAGCTGGGAGAGCGCTGCGTTCGCAATGCAGAGGTCGGGAGTTCGATCCTCCTTCGGTCCACCAGAACATCCGTACTTTGAAGCCTTGGAAACCTGACGTTTTCCAAGGCTTTTTTGTTTCTATCGCTTTGATTTCATTGCGGTCGTGGCAGATCCACTGGTGCCAGCGCGCAGCCGAAGCGCGCATTCTGGCAGTCGCCGGGACATTGGGTGATGTGGCTCTATCCCGAAGAACTTTGCCTCCCGGTGAAACAAACTCGGGACAGGCCCAGCCGTGCCGCTACCTCGCCGACAGGGTGGCAGCGCTCGATCACCTGACGCGTCGCCTCGATCTTGAACGCTTCCGTATATCGCTTGCCGCTCATGACACCTCCTTGCGCCTCATCGTGAGGCTCACGGGTGTCCAGGGTTTCGGGGGCGATTCAGGACCAGCGTCAAAAAGCAGTGGAACGCTTCTCGCCGCCCACACACGTAGTGTTACGATCACTTCCGCTGCCGAAGGGCAGAAACGGGAAGATCAACCGAGCAGCCCTGTGCCCGACCATGGCGCCTGGTGCGTTGATCGAACGCCAAATCGGAGGGGTGGCAGAGATGGATCAAATCTTACAGGGCCTCAATCCCTGGCTTGTAGCCGGCATGATCGCAAGCGTCGTGGCAGGTGTCCTTCACCTCGGATGTATCGCGTTTGGAGCGCCGTGGTACCGGTTCATGGGGGCGGGCGAGGGCATGGCGCGCATGGCTGAGGCTGGGCGTATGTACCCGACAGTCATTACATTCGCGATCGCGACGGTCCTCTTCGTGTGGGCAGGGTATGCGCTGTCCGCGGCCGGGATGAGCCTGCCATTGCCCGGGGTGCGTTGGGTCGTCTTCGCGATGACAGCCATCTACCTTCTGCGCGGTATCGCTGGCTTCTTCATCAATGTGCCGCAGTCTGGCCGCAGCCAGGCGTTCTGGTGGTGGAGTTCTTCCATTTGCCTGGCGATCGGCCTCGTGCATGCGATTGGGCTGCAACAAGTCTGGCGCAGCCTCTGATGCTTCAGGCCCGCCACGATGACGCTTGAAATTTTGGGGAAGGACGCCTGATGCCGCCGATCAAGACGGTAACGGTTCAACGGACGTCGGTTGAGGACCGGGCACCTGTCAAGGGGTATCTGCTGCGGCCGCGCGGCACGCTGTACTGGGGCGGGGCTGGCTTGGATGGGGGCTATATTCTGCAGACCGCGCAGGCTTTTCAGAAAGCCGGTATTGCCTCATTTCATGTCGGCCCGACGAACTCTGCGACGAAGACCATCCTTGGTGACGGCGGCATGTTCATCGATGCGTTGCGAGCTGGCCTGACGGTTCGATACGAAGATGACGGCGACTGGGACATAACATCCGGGATGGACGGAGCGGCGACCCAGTTCAATCTGATCGGCTACAGCTATGGCTCGCTGCTAGCGGCGCAGACAGCCAACTACTACGCCAACCAAGGGCACATCGTTGATCACCTGGTGCTGATTGGCAGTCCTGTCGACGCAACGTTTCTGGCCAGGCTGCGCGCCAACAAGGGTATTCGCAAGGTGATCGTTATCGACCTGAAAGAGCATGGCGACCCAATCTATGCCGGCATGTCGCAATGGGGGTTGGCGACAGCCGCACCGAGACTGGCGGCGCAAATGAGGGCCTACAAGGGGCAGGGTCACTTCTACTACGCGCATGTCACTGAAGAACTGCCGGCGCGCCTGGACAAACTGGCCCAGCGGATCATGGGCGAGGGGGTCAGATGAGCGCGGCGAGGTGGCTATTTCTGTTGCCAGCGGTACTCCTTCCAGCGTCTTTCGTTGGCCTGGCGCTCTACTACCTGGTGACGACGCCAACACAGGATGACTTCTTTGTTGGCCCGGCGGGAGCCGCTACCGGTGTCGTGCTGTTGCTCGATGTGCTATTGGGCGTCGTGGGACTCGCTGGTTTTCTCTACTGCCTCTGGACTGCTCCGGTCGAGCGCCGGGAGTTATGGCTGATTGCAGGGTTGTCGACGCTTGCTTCCGCCGCAGCCTATGGACTGGCCATGCACATTCTGCGGTTTGGGTATCGACTCCACGTATGATCGTTTCGACCGACCCACAAGCCGGCGGTGCACATGCACGCGCCGGCCTGCCGTTGGGTTACTACGTGAAATCCCCGTCGATCAAACCGAAGTCAGTTGTCGCGGGCTGAAGCAGAACACGACGTTCCGCTGATGCGGGGACGGCGGGGTCTTGGTGTCGTTGAGCCAGTCATCCCAGCTTTCGATGAACTTGTTGGCGAGCTTTTCCGCGGTGGAGCGTTCCCAGATGTCGCTCTTGAAGGTCAATTCGAGGATATTGACCTCGATTTCGGTCCTGAACTTGTCCTGCGGCGCGCCCTTGCCGGTGCGGTGATGACCCAAGAATTTCGCAGAACAGATAACAAAAGAATTCAGCACAGATTCTGATTTGTCTGATTGATTGCCATAGCACGCTGCGTCCAAATGGACGGAGGCAACGCGGCGATTCAACGCGCTGCCTGCTCTGGTCATCAACCTTGGGAATCACGAATGCTGGAACTGCGACAAAACACATCGCCGTACCCGCGCGCTAGTGTCAGCGCGCGTACGGCCCGCGGTGGGTGGGTGGACACTCTCACGGGAAAAGGCCCCACGCGGGAACGAGGGCCGCAATGACCAAGGCCGCCATCCGCAACGGAGATCCGACCACGACGCGTGGGTTTGTCATCGCGCATTCCTCAACGATTCTGGATGACAACAAGCGAGTTGCCCTGAGCGGCGATCATGCGACGTGCGGTAAATGCAAAGGGTTCGCATCCGATCCACGGGACCGGCCAGGGCATATCGGAGCAAGGGCGAAAAGTCGTCGTCGAAGGCGACTTGGTGATGTGTCCATGCAAGAAGAACCGGGTTCTCAGAGGTAGCAATCCGGGAATCTTTCTGCACTCCGATGCTGGCGCGGCTATCGCGGCCCGCGCCAGCATTGCCGATACCGCAAGCCCGGTGCCTGTCGCCACCACCTTTGATGAAAGGGTCCGCGCCGCCGCGCAGCGCGCCTCGCTCGAGGGCTACCCGTACTACATCGAGACGGGGGACGGGCGCATATACAGTGGGTGTCTTGCCGCCGATGGCAAGCTACCCCGCATCGACACTGGCGCAAGCGCCGATGACTACACCGTGTATTGGGGCGACGAAGCCCTTGCGAAACAGGATGGAGCCTGAGCAATGCCGAACAAGAAAACCGTGGTTCGGACCAATTCGACGCCGAATTCAGTCAAGGATGTGCAACTGAAGGCAGTGACATTTGCTGAGTTGTGGGCCGCATACCCGGAAGGAACTCCCTATGTGGACCCAAAAACGGGCGACGTGCCGAAAGGCTTTGAGAATCAATGTGCCATAAGGTTGAGCGTAACGCTGCACAAGGTTGGCATTGAAATGAAGTCTTTCAGCGGAAAGGGGCAGATTCGTCTCGCTGGATTGCGTACAGCTGTGCTGGCTGCCGAGATGGCCGACTGGCTCAAGCAAAAGCCTATGGCGGGCATGGGACGAACAGAGAACATAACCGGGGCGGACTGGCAGCAGAGAATCAAGGGCCGAACCGGAATCATTGCGTTCAAGAACTACTGGCAGCGTGACGGCGAATCCAATCCATCAGGTGGACACATAGACTTATGGGATGGTTCTCGATTGACGTCAAATAGCATTCGCGGTGCCCTGACAAACTTCCTCCGTTTCACCGTGGGATCAAACACGGGCTTCGGAAGCTATTACGATCTAGGAAAGTCTAAAGAAATTGTCTTTTGGGAGGTGAAGTGAAAAGGATCGGTAGTGCCATTTTTATGGCAGGGGCCGGCTTACTCGTTGGCGTGTTCTCATCTGCGGCACTGCTGGCTTTTGCGCCGCAATGCGGTTATGACTGCGAGAGCAACAGGGTAGGATTTTTTGTGCTAACGGAAATTAGCTGTTTCGCGTTATTTTTATTGATTGGATATCTAGCATTTAGAAAATCGGCACCAACGATTAGGCAACTGCTGACTGTCTGCGGTGTAGCCTCGCTGGTAGTGCTTGTACCCAGTTGGGCGAACTATGTCTGGAACCTACAGTCCCGCTATCGCCAATTGGAGGCGGAGCAATCACCGAAGCCCTCGGTAGATTTTGCCCATATGGTGATAGCCACCCGAGCCGTGCCAACTGCTACCGTAGACTCTTCAGTCGAAAGTCGACAAAAAATCGCGCCGTGGGCAAGATGTCTGGTCGGGACCGTTGACTGCATGGGGAAGCCACGGCGAGCACAAATGCTGTGTAAAGGGGGGGTCGAATATGTCGATGAGGAGCACTGGAATGCGTTCACTCCGATTCCCACCGAGAACTTAGCGGGAATTAGCCCCTTGCCGTCAATGAAAGACCTTTGTACCGCACCGCCTTAGGACACACCAGCGATGCTGGCTCGGCGGATCGTGAGCGAGGGCGTCAGAGTGGCTATTCCTGATGCCGGCGGCACTCCTACCGATTTCATTGATTGGCTTGGCGCTCTACTACCTAGTGACGGCGCCAACAAAGGATGACTTCTTTGTTGGCCTGCCGTTGGGTTACTACGTGAAATCCGCTCGAATCAGACCGAAGTCAGTTGTCGCGGGCTGAAGCAGAACACGACGTTCCGCTGATGCGGCGAGGGCGGGGTCGTGGTGTCGTTGAGCCAGTCGTCCCAGCTTTCGATGAACTTGTTGGCGAGCTTTTCCGCGGCGGAGCGTTCCCAGATGTCGCCCTTGAACGTCAGTTCGAGGATATTGACCTCGATTTCGGTCCTGAATTTGTCCTGCGGGGCGCCCTTGCCGGTGCGGTGATCGAGTTCCATCTCCATGAAGGTCTGCGCGAGCTGGACGACGATATCGCGGCTGTTGCCAGGGGCGTGCAGCGAATTCTGCACGAACAGGGTATTGGTGTTCTTTTGATTGACGCGGCTCGTGCAGGCCTTGGCCAAATTGACAATACTCCGCTTGATTTTGTCCTTGTCCTGCTCGGTCACGCCGTCGTACAAATCGACGACCTTGTCGATCAGCGAGTTGTAGTTCGACTCCTGGTAATGGACTTTCTTCGTTTCCGCCTGTGTCGTATTGAAATACGGCACTTTCAGGATTTGCTCGACGAAACGCTGAAAGCCCTGCGCATTCTGCGCGCTATTCGGGTCGAGCGGGTTCCATCCCGAGCGCGTTTGCGACAAGCCCAGGATGCTTGACACGGCATTGGCCGTCGATTCGGTCAGCAGGTCGACAATGGTCTTCTTATCCCCTTTTTCGATCGCCACATCCAGCGCCTGGCCCTGCCGCGACGCTTCGGGAGCGCCATTTCCCATGGCGACGGAGTTCTGCCCGGACACGCTGGAGCCGCCAGCCAGACTCGGCCCCGAGGGGATTGTCAGTCGCGACAGCGTTTGCTGGGCCGTTGCCGCGCGGCTGGTGTTCTCTTGCTGATCGAGCCAGCTCACAAAATCATTGAGGTGCGAGAGTGAATTGCTCACGATGGTCTCCTGTATCACTGATGCGTCGCACGTAGAGAGCGCGGCGGTCACGGCACGGGTTTCCGGTGCCGTGAAGGAAAATGAATCGATGTCACTCGAATAGCGACAACGCCATATTCGCCGCAATGGGAAATTGGCCAAATTATTCCGGCCATTCAATCTGAAAATTACATTCCCGAAAAAGACCTGATGACGGGTAAATACAGAATAATTAATCCCCCCATGCCGAGGTGCTTGCCTGATTCCTGCGCGGCAATGGCTGTCGGGGTTCAATCAATCTAGTATTCCGAGGGGGCTGTGGCAAATGACACTTCTTTACGTCAGTGATTAGCCTTCTTTTGCGGAAAACACCGGATATCCCCCTCTTTTGGCGGGGGGCAAAGCGGTCATCCATATTCGGCGGGCAATGCGGTGGCACGAATTTCATTGACTCGCCATGGATTTACTTTCGCGTGCTGCCGCGTTCGACAGGTTCACCCATGTTCGCCAGCATCTCGGCGTCACCGCCTGGCATCGACCCCCATTCGGGTGAATGCGGATTTATCAAAAATGACAGAATATTGCGCCTGCATCACGTCGGCGGCGGACCCGGCATGGGAAGAGCCATTCCAACCCGGGCGCGCGTGACGCAACGTAGCGATCCAAATCAGGAGAAGAAAAGTGTTGAACAAGAAGAAGCAGCTTGGGCAGGCATTCCGTGGTCTTGCGTGCGCGATTGCGCTGGCGGTCGGGGCGTCCGGCGCGCTGGCCCAGGGCAATGACGGCACCCGTGCGGAAGTCGAGCAGGCCTGGAAACTGGCGCAGGCCACTGCCAAGCCAGGGCCGGCCGAAATCAAGCTGGGCGATCAGGCCATGCTCAAGCTGCCGGCGAACGAGGTGTACATCCCGCAGCCGGCGGCCGGGAAGTTGATGCAGGCAATGGGCAACTCGGCCGACAGCCGCATGCTGGGGCTGGTGATGCCGACCGATGACGACAAGAACTGGATGGTTGTGGCCGAGTACGAGCCGTCCGGCTACATCCGCGACGACGACGCCAAGGACTGGAACGTCGACGACCTCTACAAGTCGCTGAAGGAGGGCACCGAGGAAGGCAACGCGGAACGCGTGAAGCGCGGGTTCTCCGCGCTGGAGATCACCGGCTGGGTGGAGCGTCCCCATTACGAGGCCACCACGCACCGCCTGGTATGGTCGATGGCCGCGCGCGACAAGGGGGCGCCGGACGACGCGCCGCAGACGATCAACTACAACACCTACGCGCTGGGCCGGGAGGGTTACATCAGCCTGAACCTGCTGACGGACAAGAGCCAGATCGACGCGGACAAGCCGGCCGTGCAGACCCTGCTGTCCAACCTCGATTTCTCCGAGGGCAAGCGCTATGCCGACTTCAACGCCAGCACCGACAAGGTCGCGGAGTACGGCCTGGCGGCGCTGGTGGCCGGGGTCGCGGCCAAGAAGCTCGGGCTGTTCGCTGTGATTGCCGCGTTTCTGGCCAAGTTCGCCAAGGTCATCATCGTGGCGCTGGGCGGTATCGGCTACGCCGCGATCAAGTGGTTCCGCCGCAAGCCGGCCGATCCGGCGCAGCCGCAGTAAGCATGCCCCACGGCATCGCGATGTCGACGGAGGCCGCGTGACGAAGCTGCTGCTGATCTTGTTCGGCGGACTCAAGCTGGGCAAGTTGCTCACGACGGGCGGGACAATGCTGCTGTCCGTCGCGGCCTATGCGCTGGTGTACGGCTGGCGCTATGCCGCAGGCTTTGTCGGCCTGCTCTTCGTCCACGAGATGGGCCACTTCATGGCTGCGCGTCGGCGCGGCCTGGCGGTGGGCGCGCCGACGTTCATTCCGTTCGTGGGCGCGTGGATCGAGCTGAAGGACCAGCCGGTCGACGTGGAAACCGAGGCCTATGTCGGACTGGCCGGTCCGGTGGTCGGCACGCTCGGGGCGCTGGCCTGCTACTACCTGGGCCGCGGCATGGACAGCGGCCTGTTGCTGGCGCTGGCGTATGCGGGCTTCTTCCTCAACCTGTTCAACCTGATTCCGCTGTCGCCGTTCGATGGCGGGCGGATCACTGCCGTGCTGTCGCCGCGCATCTGGCTGCTCGGCGTGCCGGTGCTGGTCGGGTTGTTTCTGTGGCGCCCCAGTCCGATCCTGATCCTGGTGGCGGTGCTGGCCGCCCCGCAACTACTGAAGGCGTGGCGCTACAACCCGGATGCGCCGGAGAACCGCGCGTACTACGCCATCTCGGCGGAGGCGCGTCTGACCTATGCGCTCTACTACCTGGGCCTGGTCGCCTTCCTGGCGATCATGGTCTTCGAGCTGCATGGCATGGTGCCGAGCGCGCGCGTCAACGGACAGACGTTCGGAAGCTGACACCGGAAGGCGGTCTTCCTACGGACAAGGCCAGCCGGTTGGGCTGGCCTTTTTTCTGGCACGGCAGCGGCGAACTGCCGCTTTCGCGCTTACCGGTATCCGCTGGCGTCGGCGGGCTTGCCGGCGTCGAACACCTCCACCATGTACCGCCACGCATCCGGTCGGGAGCCGTCCAGATCGGTGAAGCCATAAGCCGTCGCCAGTTCACCGCTGGACACCGACTGGCCGTTCCAGCGCGCGTGGTCAGGGTCCGCGGCGAGCGCCGACACGGCGCGGCCAACAAAGCGCGGCGTCTCCGAGATCACGAAATGCGGCTGCGTCGGGATCGCCTCGCGCCAGTTGTCTTCCCGAACGCCGAAGGCCTCCAGCATCATCTCCGAGCGCATCCAGCCGGGCGTGAGCGCCACCGACGTCGCGCCGTGCGGCGCGAGATCTCGGGCGTGGGCCCAGGCCATGCGGGTCACCGATGTCTTGACCAGGTCATAGAACGGGTTGTTCCGATAGTGGTCGGCGTTGTAGGCCGCGGTGCCGTCGGTCATCTCGACGAGCAGGCCACCGGGGCGCGCGATCAGCAGCGGCAGTGCGAAGTGCGCGGTGATCAGGTGCGTGCGCACGCCCAGATCCAGCAGGCGCAGGCCGTTCTGCAGATCATGCTCCCAGACCGGCTTGCTCCACTCGAAGAGCTTCTCGCCGCCCCACACGTCGTTGACCAGGATGTCGAGGCGCCCCTGTTCGTCGCCGATGCGCGTGACCAGATCGCGAACCTGCTCGGGGACCAGATGGTCGACCTGGACCGCGATGCCCTTGCCGCCGGCCGCGGTCACCAAGTCCGCGGTGTCTTCAATGGTCTCGGGCCGTCCGTACTCGGACGGCTGGGCCCGCGTGGTTCTTCCCGTGACGTAGACGGTGGCGCCGCGCGCGCCCAGTTCCACGGCGATGCCGCGCCCCGCGCCCCGTGTCGCGCCCGCAACCAGGGCGATTTTTCCTGCCAGTGACATGTTTTTCTCCGCGAACCTGATTCATCGGGTGACGCACAGCGCGCTACCCGGTAGAATATGTGAATGTATATTCGGTTATAAATTGAAGTCAAGATGCCCAGACCCAAGACGATGCCGGACCATGCCGTACTCGACGCTGCGCTGGCGCTGATGCACGAGTTGGGACCAGACGCCCTGACGTTCGCCAGGTTGAGCCAGGCGTGCGGGCTGTCGGCCGCCACGCTCGTGCAACGCTTCCGGACCATGACCGAGCTGCGCCAGCGCGCCTTGCTGCATGCGTGGGACCACCTGGACGAGACCACGGCCGGGCTCGCGGCTGACATGCCGCCAACACCCACGGGCGCGGTCGAGATACTGGTGGCGCTGTCCGCCGGCTTTCACGGCGCGGAGGCATACGCCAACGGACTGCTCCTCTTGCGTGAAGATTTCCGCGATCCCGCACTGCGGGCGCGGGGCGTTGCCTGGCACGCCGCGTTGTCCCAGGCGCTGGAGCATTGCTTCGCGGGAACGCCCGGCGCGCCATCCGGCATGGGCCGGCTGATGGCAGCGCAGTGGCAAGGCACGCTCACCTGGTGGGCGTTCGATCCGCGAGACGCGGTGACCGATCATGTCCGCGATGAGATGCGCCGTTTCGTTGCCGCCATGTCGGCCGGCATGACGCCTTCGCACGAGGTGTCGACGCCGGGGTAGCACGGACGCGGCACGCGGCGATTCCCGTGCCGTGCCTCGATGCTGTGGTGCGGATGCCGCTGCCTGTGTGCGCAGACATTCACGTGCGCGCCCTTGCCGAATAGCCGTTTCTTGAAATCACTGCAAACAATTGTGCTGTCCGCTTGTGGCAGCAATGGCGTCCGGTAGCATCCGGCCGCCATGACTTCATTTATCTTCTCAGCCATCCTGTTGACGACCCGCCGGGCATGGAACGTACCGTCGGCTCCCGACGCCGCGCGCGTCGATGAGCGGTGCGCGCCCCTGCCTCTTGTGTTGGCCGGAAAGCGTGGGTGGCGATCATGAGGCTTGGCTACCAAGGAAAGATCGTTCTCGGCTCGGCCATTGCCGCCGTCGTGGTGATCGGTGCCGTACTGGGGTTTCAGCACCACGCGTTCCGCGCGTCGCTGCCGTTCTCGCCGGCGTTGCCGGGGTTCACCGATGCGGCGCCGAAATTCGCGGGGCAAGGTTGCGCGAAAGACTGCACGGCGAACCTGCAGGGCTACGAAACCGCGATGCTGATGGACATGCGGCGCGCGGCCAATTGCGAGAAGCGATACCAGGGCGCCTATCGGGAAGGATGCCTGGCCCGCGTGAGCGAGCGAAGCCCGGCGCGCGCAGCCCAGCCGGGCGGCGCGAAACCCGTCGCGCCCTGACCCGGCCGCGCTGCCGTCAGCTTCCCGCGAAGTACCGGCGCTTGATGTCGTGCTCCGAGCCGGCGCGGAAGTGCGTCGGCACCCATTGGGTCCAGTCCTCGAACAGGTCTTGCGGCCGCCACGTATTGAATGCCGCCGAGCCGAACTGTTCGATGTGGCGCTTCACGGATTCGCGGAACCGGTGGTGCGCGAACACGCGCATGAACTCCCCGAAGTAAATATCCGCCACGCGCTTGTCGCCGCGGATCAACAACATGTTCTCGTCGTTGTCGTCCACGCTGGCCTCGCTGAAGTTCGCCGAGCCGGTCAGGGTAACGGGCTTGTTGCCGAGCGGATCGATCAGCATGAACTTGGTGTGCACCCAGTTGACGTTGACGCCAAGGGCGCTGCCTTCCTTGTGCCAGCCGTCGATCCAGTCCACGTAAATTCTTTCTCCCAGTGCCATGCCGATGTTCGGCTTGCGCCGGATGCGCTCGATGTCGGCGATCGCCGCGGCGCGCGACGCGGGCGTGCCGCCGTTGACGTATTTGTCCAGCAGCGCGAAGCGCAGCACGCCGTCCGACTTGTCGAACACCGGGCGGAAGTCCTTGACGATGCCAAACGGGAAGGTCATGAACAGCGGCGCGGGATCGTCGGCCAGGGCGATCCACCAGTCGAACACGCCACGACCGCGATGCGGCGAGAAGATCGGCGTGATGGCGTCGCTATCGTCCGCGGGCGGCAGCGGGTTCTCGGCTTCCGCCCAATCCTTGATGGTGTTTGCGTCGGGATCGGCGTGGAGCGTTTGCCAGTAGTCCAGGAAGCGCGCGGCCACCGTGGCGTCGCGGACCACGTGCCCGACATTGAGTTGCCCGTACAGCGCGTTGCGGCTGATGTTGGTCGATCCGGTCCACACGGACACCGGCTTGCCGTGGCGGGACAGGACGATGAACTTGTTGTGCATCAGCTTGGCGTTCACGCGGGCTTTGCTCAGGCGCCTGAGCTTGGCGTCGCCGATGACCTGCTGGTTGGTCGTGCCGGTCTCGTCGTCCAGGCCGTGATAGACCAGATTGACGTCGGCGCCGGCCTGGCTGGCGGCCCGGAACGCGGCGAGCACGTCGGCCCAGGGTTCGCCGGCTTCGGGCAGGTGCAGCTCGAAGATCGCCGCGTGCAGGCTGTAGGAATCGTCGCCGGCCTGCGCGATGTAGTCGAGCAGCGCGGGCACCAGGTCGCGGCCAAGCCAGGCGTAGGCCGGTGCGCCCGCTTGGTCCAGCGTCTGCCCAGGGAAGCGCTTGGTAAACGCCTGCGAGGCGATGGCGCCGCGGTTGAAATGCACGTCGTGGCTGCCGCCGGAGAGCGGCTCCGTCTCGATGTCGACAACGGTGTCTGGTTTCTCGGTCAGCTGGCCGGGCTTGCCGAACATCGGCACGACGCGGTAGCGATAGCGGTAGCCGGGCTTGGCCGTGTAGTCGGCCCACTGGAACGCCTGGAACGGGTGCTCGTGGCTGCTAGCATCCTCGTAGCCGGTGGGTGGGCGGATGCTCGGAAAGGTCTTGTTGCCGCGCAGCCAGACCGTCTCGTCCTCGGTCAGGTCCGTGCGCTGGATCGCAAAGCCCATCAGGCCGTTGGCATCGGCCTCCTTCATGTCGAACGCCAGAAAGACGACGTGCGTCCCGCTGATTGCCCTGACGTTCACGAACCCCGACTTGGTCTTTCGCATGCGTCTCTCCTGGCCCACGGTGGAAGGTGGGCGCAGGGGTAGTCGGCACGCGCCCGTCCGTATTGGACCGCAGACGGCGGAAAAAAGGCGTCAGACGAAGGGGGGTGGTTGCCGCCGCGCAACGGCGGGAACGACGGATGGCAGCCTGTCATCGGCCTGCCATCCATTGACTGCGCTGGCGGCTATGCGGCCCAGGCGCCACTGGCGGCAGTGCGGCGCGCGTAGTCCTCGAACGTTCGCGGCGCACGGCCGAGCACGCGTTGCACACCGTCGGTCACGGGTGCATTGCGGCCATCCTGCAGCGTGGTCATCAGGTACAGCAGCAGGTCGATCCACGTCTGCGGCACCTGCGCCTGCTGCAGCCCGGCTTGGAAGGCTTCGGCCGTGATGGTTTGCATGCCGATCTCGCGGCCCGTGGCGCGGCCGATGATGCCCACGGCCTCGACGTAGGTGATGGCACGAGGACCGGTCAGTTCGTACAACTGGCCGGAATGGCCCGGCTGCGTCAGCACGGCGACGGCCGCATCGGCGATGTCCTCGGCGTCTATGAAGGGCTCGGGCACCGGTCCCACTGGCAGCGCCAGCATGCCCTCGCGCACGCTGTCGGCCAGGAAGCTTTCGCTGAAGTTCTGGTTGAACCAGCTGCAGCGCAGGATGGTCCAGTCCGCGCCGGACTCGCGCAGCGCCTCTTCGGCCTCCTGCGCCTCCACCTCGCCGCGCCCGGACAGCAGCACCAGCCGCCTGGCACCGCTTTCCACCGCCTGCCTGAAGAACGCGCGCACGGTTTCCAGCGCGCCGGGCACGGCCAGGTCCGGCTGGTACGCCACATAGATGGCCCGCACGCCATCGAGCGCCGCCGCCCACGTGGCGCGGTCTTCCCAGTCGAACGGTGGGCTGGCCGAGCGCGAACCCGCCCGCACCGGCCGGCCCAGCGCCTGCAGGCGCGCCGCGATCCGGCTTCCCGTCTTGCCGTTGGCTCCCAGGACCAGCGTCAGGCCCGATTCCACATGGTTCTCCGTCATGGCGATCTCCTTTTAAAATGTGAGTGTTGCTCGCTTTTTAAACATGATAGATACTCACGTTCAGAAGTCAAGCGACGGAGAACGCCATGCCGCAAACCAATGATCTGCCTGCCATGCCGCCGGAACCGGCCGCGCGCCGCGCGCCGGCCCAGCAGCGAAGCCGCGAGCGCATGGAGCGCATCCTGACCGTGGCCACGCAACTGATCGCGCAGAAGGGCAGCGAGCAGGTGAAGATGAGCGAAGTGGCGGAGTTGGCCGGCATTTCGATCGGCTCGCTCTACCAATATTTCCCGGACAAGGCGGCGGTCATTCGTGCACTGGCGGAGCGCTACGCAGCAGAAAGCCGCCGTTGCATCGAGGAGGCACTGGCCGGGGTGCAGGATCAGGCGGGGCTGCTCGCCGCTTTCGAGGGACTGTGGGATCAGTACTACGAGATCTGTCTGGCCGAGCCAGTGATGCGCGACATCTGCGCCGGCATGCAGGCCGACAAGCGGCTGGCGGCGCTGGAGCTGGCCGAAAGCCGCGAGTGCGGGGCGCTGCTGGCCGCCGCGATGCGGCGCGTCCATCCGCAGGTCGACCCGGCGCGCATCGATGCCTGCGCGTTCCTGATCTGGCAACTGGGCGAGTCCACCATGCGGCTCGCCATCGGCCAGCCTCGCGAGGAAGGGGATGCCCTGGTGGCGGCCTTCAAGCGCATGACGTTGCGCGAGATCGCGCAGCCTTCCTGATTCGCGGAATCCAGCGCGGGAGCGGCGTTCATCCGGCCAGCAGCGCCACACCACACGCCAGCAGCACGGCCGTCCAGATCCAGTCCAGGTTGATCCAGCCGGTGCGCAGGAATCCGACCCCGATGCGGTCGTACACCACCAGCGAAACGGCCCCGACCGCCAGCAACATGGTCGCCGTGTGCAGCCCAAGCGCGAGCAGCGCGGGCGCGATGGCCATGGTGGCGCCCGCCGAGCCGGCCGTCGCGCACAGCGGCAGCAGCGCCGGCACCAGCATCAGCCCGGCGCCGTGCATGCCCGCCATCAGGAACGACCACAACGCCAACCCCGCCATGCCCGCCTGCATGCCGACCCGTGGACGCATGCGGTGTCCCCGCACGGCGTGCCACCCGGCCCACGCGATCAGCACGATGCCGCACAGGCGGGCCAGCGGCGCATGATCGACCACGTGGCCGAGCGCCAGCGCCGCCGCGACGCCGGCCGCGGCGGCCAGCGCATGACCCAATGCGATTGGCAGCAGCGACAGCAACACCACGCTGCGCCGCCCGCGGTGCAGGCCAAGTGCGACGGCAAACAGCCATCCCATCGCCGGGTTGATGCCGTGAAAGAGCCCCAACCCCGCGATGGCCAGCCACGGCCACCACGCCGCCCAGTGCGACGCGCCACCATCGGGTCCGAACACGCCCACCACCGCCTCCGCTTACGTCATGGATAGCAATACGAGTCCGACGAGCAGTCGCCGCCCTGCAGCCTGACCTGGTGCGGGCGATGCCCCTTCGGCCAGTCGATGAAAAAGCGCGGATCGAACGCCACGCCGCCGTCGGGCGCGGCGTCGAGCTTCACCATCCAGCCGTCGATGCCGTCGGGATAGAACTGCGGATCGACCGCGCCGTAGAGCGAATTGGTGAAGTACACGCGCCGGCCGTCGCGGCTGACCTCCACCATCTGCGGACCGCCGTTCAGCGCGCGGCCCTTGGCGCCGGGATGGGAGGCCCGCGACACGATGCCGCCGATGCGCACCCGGCCGGTTTCCCGGGGCGCGAGCGGATCGGAGACGTCGTACTGGATCAGATCCCCGGTGCCCCAGCACGACACGTAGAGAAAGCGGTCGTCCATCGACAGGTCGATATCGCTCACCAGTGGCGGGACGGCGCCGAAGGACTTGAGCATGGGCGGCAGCTTGTCGGCATCGGCCGGCTCGGCGGGAATCGTGATGACCTTCCTGGCCGCCCACTTGTCGCCGTCGCGGTACCAGGTCCAGATCGAGGACGACAGGTCCTTCAGGCTGATGACGCAGTTGACGAAACCGTAGGCACGGGTCGGATCGTGCGCGGGCCGCAGCTCGAACACCAACTGGTGCTCCTCGCCGAAGTCGATTTCCTGCACGTGCCGGCGCCGCGTGAGATCCCAGAAGTGCAACCGCCGGCCGTAGCGCGCGCCGAGCAGCAGCTCCGGGACCAGGCCGTCCTCGAACATGTCCGGCGTGCCCCATTCGCTGGTGACCAGCGTGTCGTGCCCCAGGTGCCACCAGCCGTCATACGCGAAATGCTGCGGGCCGCGGTCTACTTCCCAGCGCCCGAGCGGGTCGAAGGTTTCCGGATCCAGCAACAGCACTCCGCCCGGCCCCCTGCCTTCGGCATTGCCGAGCGCGGTCACATAGATGCCGCCGGGGCCGCAGTGCACGGTGTGCGGGCGCGAATACCCGGTGCGCTCGGCCAGCGTCTCGGGCTCGATGACCTTGACGATCGCCGGCCGCCACGCGTCGGGCCGCGTATCCAGGATATAGATGCGCGACGAGCGCAATCCGGGCACCACCAGGTAGCGCCGCTCCATGTGCGGATGCGGGGCGCTGGGGCACAGGCACGACGAGCACGCGTTCCAGCCGAAGTGGTGCAACTCGTCGCCGGTATGCGGCATCCACACCCGCCTGACGATGGTGGCATAGCCAGGCGACGCCGGATCGACATCCACCACCGCGATGCCGTCGGGCTGCTTGCGCGTGGGATCGAACATCGCCACATAGGCCAGCCCTTCCGGCGGCGCCTTGGCCGCCAGACGCGGGGACGGATAGAAACTCGGATCCGGCTTCCAGGTGGCCATGATGCGTCTCCTCGCTGCCCACAGGCATTGAAATATAGGACACCCTGCCGGTATCGGCGCGACGTGCGCGAAGCGAGACAGCGCGGCGGTCCGCCAACCGGACCCGGGGGGCGGCAATCGTCGCGGGAATCCGATACGTCTCATGCCAGCGTCAGGGCGGAAGTGCTACCGTACGGGACTGCCGCCCGACAGGCCCCGGACGTCAGGCCCCAACTGCCACCGCATTCACTACCGCATGCAGACCGATCCGCCGAACCCGCTTCCCAGCCACACGGCACGCGATGACGAACTCGCCCGGCACCTGGCCGGGCGGCGCAGCACGCTGGTCAGCGTCGTCGTCAATGTGTTGCTGAGTACCGTGCAGGCGGTGGCCGGGCTGCTGGCCGGCTCGCAGGCGCTGCTGGCGGACGCGCTGCATTCGTTCTCCGATCTGGTGGCCGACTTCGTGGTCCTGTTCGCCGGCCACCACAGCCGCAAGGGGCCGGACGCCGATCATCATTACGGCCACCGCCGCTTCGAGACCGCGGCGTCGCTGGCGCTCGGCGCGCTGCTGCTGGCCGTCGGCGTGGGCATGCTGTGGGCGGCGGTGGGCAAGATCCAGCATCCGGAAACCATGCGGCCGGTGGGGACGATCGCCCTGTGGGTGGCGCTGGGCGCGCTGGCCGCCAAGGAACTGTTGTTCCGCTACATGCTGGCCGTGGCCGAGCGCGTGCGCTCCAGCATGCTGGTTGCCAATGCGTGGCACGCGCGGTCCGATGCCGCGTCGTCGCTGGTCGTGGCGCTTGGCATTGGCGGCAACCTGCTCGGCTATCACGCGCTGGACCCGGTGGCCGCGCTGGTGGTGGGACTGATGGTCACGCGGATGGGCTGGAAGTTCGGCCGGGAAGCGCTGGACGACCTCATGGACCGCGCCGCCGACGAAGAGACCGTGCAGGCGCTGCGCCAGGCCATGCTGGAAACCCCCGGGCTGGCGGGACTGCACGACCTGAAGACGCGCAGGATGGGCGACATGATCCTGATCGACGTGCACCTGGAGATCGACGCCGACCTGACCGTGGAGGCCGGCCATGCCATCGCGCTGGAAGCCCGCCGCCGCGCGATGGCGCATGATGACGTGCTCAACGTGATGACGCACGTGGACCCGGTGCGCCGGGCGGCCGGCACGCCCGAGCAAGCCCGGGCCTGAGGCTCAGCGCATCTCGCTGCGCCGGTACAGGCTGAGCGCCACGGCCAGGAACGCCAGCACGCCCGCGCAACTCCGGTTGAGCCAGCGCATCACGCGCGCCGAGAAGGTTCGCATCGCATGCTGGCCGCCCAGCGCGTAGCCGGTCATCAGCACGCCGTCGATCACCGCGGTCACGAGCGCCAGCGTGATGTACTGCGTCGCCACGGGGGCATTGGGGTTCACGAACTGCGGCAGGAATGCCGAATGGAACAGCAGCCCTTTCGGATTCGACAGTGCCACCAGCAGCGAGCGCAGGAAGGCCGCACGGCCGTCGCCAGCACGCGGCGCACTCCCCGGTGTCGGTCCGGCGGCAGCATGCAGCGCCTTGGGGTTGGCACGCCACAGCGCCCACGCCAGGTACAGCAGATACGCCGCGCCCACCCACTTCACCGCCGCAAACAGTTGCTCGGACGCCAGCAGGATGGCGCCCAACCCGCAACCCACCGCACCGACCAGAATCAGGTCCGACAACGCCGCGCCGGCGATGCCGCAGGCGGCCACCCGCATGCCGTGCGTGGCGCCATTGTTCAGCGCGAGCAGCGTGGTGGGGCCGGGCGTGATGATGACCGCGGAGACGGCAATGACGTAAACGAACAGTGTCGTGCTATCCATGGAACCTCCGTTGTGCCCAATACCGGTCGGTCGGGACGTGCCTGCGCGCCGGACCACCATTATGGCGCGGCCACAGGGCGTGTGCGGGCACCCGGCCCTGTGGACATCCCGGCCAGCGGCTGGGGATAACCGCATGAAAAGGCTGTGCCCCGGCTGGGGGCGGCTTGTGGGACGTATACGTACAACCTGAGAGGGTATCGGGCCGACGTATACGTAACCGCTGAACTGTCCCACGTATACAGGGTATTCCCTAGGCAGTTATTCCTCGCGGCAACACACTGATTTCAATGAGAAAACCCGAGTTATCCACTGCCGGAGGCATCGTTTACCTACTACTACTATTTATGTATACGTAAACAATACTAAAGATCGTAATCGCACTATTTCAGGAATTGAGGCCTGTGGGTTAACGTGGCGCCTCGCACGTATACGTCGCCCGCATGTGGGCGGCGGCTCCTCGCGGCTGCGCCATGACTTCACTTCCCGGTCACGCCTGCCGTTATTTCCGATTTATCCACAGGCGCATTCCAAGTCCGGGCCGCCACCGCGCGCATGACCACCGACCACGACAACAGCCAGCCCGTCACGCTGGCGTGGGCTTTGGCCCTGACTTTCGTCACCTGGTTCGCCGAGGGCGTGCTTTCCATGGTGCTGCGCCCCTGGCTGCTGCGGCTGGGGCTGCAACCGATGGCGGCGGCCAGCCTGATTCGCGTGGTCTGCTTCGGACTGGTGTTTACGGCAATGCTCCACGGCAGCGGCCTGCGCTACCGGCGCCTGTTCCATGAAGGCTCAGCTTCCGCGGTGGCCACGCTCGGGGTGTTGAGTGGTCCGCTGCTGCTGACCGTCCCGCTGATCCTGCTGATCGACGGGCTGATCATGGGATGGCTCGTCGCCGTCTGGCCGATGTCCGGCGCGGAGGTGGGCATGTTCGGCGAGATGCTGGACGCGGGCCTTGGCAACTGGATCCTGGCCTGCCTGATCGCCCCGGTCATTGAAGAGATGTTCTTTCGCGGCGTGCTGCTGCGCGGGATGCTGAAGGCCTACGAGCCATCCGATGCGATGGTCTATTCGGCCTTTGTCTTTGGCATGGCGCACCTGAATATCTACCAGTGCGTGATCGCGTTCCTGATTGGCCTGCCGGTGGCCGCGCTCTATGTGCGCACGCGTTCGCTGTGGCCCGGCATCGTGCTGCATGCGGGCGTCAATACCGGCGTCATGCTCCTGGCAGCGCTCGGTGGCCCGGATGATGGCCGCGCGCCGCTTGCCGTCTGGGCGGTGGCGGCGGTCTGCGCCGGGTACGGCGGCTGGACGCTGCGGCGCCTGCTGTGGCCGCGCGGCGCCGCAAGTCCGCTCAATCAGTGAAACTGGCCGGTGCCCGCCGTGCGGGCAATTCGGCGGACTAACGCGGTACCTTGAACGCCTTGCGCGCCCGCAGGGCCTCGGTACGCGCCCAGCAGCCTTCCATATGGTCGTTGACGAGGCCCATGGCCTGCATCAGCGCGTACATGGTGGTGGGGCCGACAAAGCGCCAGCCGCGCCGCTTCAGGTCCTTGGACAGCGCCGTGGACTCGGGCGAGATGGCCATCGTGCGCAGGACCTCGGGCGTCAGCATGGCGGGGCGGCTGGCCGGGTCGGGCTCGAAGCGCCAGAAGTAGGCGGCCAGCGAGGACTCGGTTTCCAGTAGTTCGTGCGCACGTTTGGCGTTGTTGATGGCGGCCTCGATCTTGCCGCGATGGCGCACGATGCCGGCATCGTTCAGCAGTCGCTGGATGTCGCGCTCGGTGAAGCGCGCGACCTTCTCGATCTCGAAATTGGCGAACGCCTTGCGGAAGGACTCGCGCTTGCGCAGGATGGTCAGCCAGGACAGCCCCGCCTGGAAGCCCTCCAGGCACAGCTTTTCAAAGAGGCGCCGGTCGTCCGCGACTGGATAGCCCCATTCGTGGTCGTGGTAGTGGCAATAGTCTTCCAGCGTGCCGCACCAGCCGCAGCGTACCGGGTCTTGCTGCCCGGACGGGGTTTTCGTCATGCCAGACTGCTCCTTGGAGGTTCGCCGTGCCCGTCACTGTGGGCCGCATCGAGCCCGAAGGGCGTGAGCGTCCGGCGCATTTGCTACGATCATGCCCGGATAAACGATTTTGCGGAAGGTTGGAAACGGACATGCAACTGGCGACGATAGACGAAGAGGGCTGGGAACTCGATGACGGCGAGGTCATTGCCGCTGCCCACCCCGACACCTTCTGGCTGCCGCCGCTCGAGCAGCGCGAGGCCCTGCAGCCGGGCCAACTGGTCAAGCTGATTTTCCGCATCCTGGTTGCCGATGAGGCCGGCAACGAGGAAATGCATGTCGAGCGTATGTGGGTGATCGTCACCCGCCGCGACGGCAACCTGTACACGGGCGAGTTGGACAACCAGCCCTACTGCACCGACGAGATGAATCCGGGCCTGCCGGTGGCATTCGAGGCGCGGCACGTCATCAATATCCACGACGAGGAGGAGGGCGGCGGCGAAGGCGGCGACTGACACACGCTCGCCCTGGCGCCCTTAGCAGGCGGCCTCGAACGTCTCGCCCCGGAACACCCGCACGGCGCCGCCGCGTGCCACCTCGTGGTGTAGTTGCCGGCGCTGCGCGCGCCGGGCGCCGTCGTCCTGCTTCCCGCGCTCCGCGAGCCGGTGGGCGATCCACAGGATGGCGAGCCGCTTGTTGGCATGCTGGCTGCGCTCCGACTGCACGCGCACGCTGATGCCGGTTGCCACATGCGTGGCGCGCACAGCCGATTCGGTCTTGTTCACATGCTGGCCGCCGGGGCCGGAGGCGCGCAGGCTCTCGAAGCGGATCTCGCCGGCCAGCGCGGGCGCCGGCGCGGCGCAGCGCGCCACGCCGATGAACCAGTTCTTGCGCGGGTGCCCGGGCCGGTAGGGGCACGTCCACTGCACGGTGCCGGCCCAGCGTGCCGCCAGGGCGTCGGCGCCCGCGCCCTCCAGCCCGACCAGTGCCGAACGCAGCGTGCCCGCGCGCTCACCGGCCTCCTGTTCGACGAGGTTTGCGTCGACACCCGCGTCGCCGGCTTCCCGCAGCAGGCGGGCAAGCGCCCTGGCGACCGCCAGGCAGCATTCAGCCGGCCCCTGCGCGGCGGAGAGTTGCAGCAGGATCATTCGCAGCACCTCCCGCGCGTCTTGTAGGTCAGCACCGGGCGCAGCCGCGCCAGCACGGTCAGCAATCCCGCGTCGCGCAGCGCCATCACGACGCTGTCGATCTCCTTGTAGGCCTGCGGCGCTTCCTCATAGATCAGGTCGCGGTCGGCGCAGATCACGTGGCTGCCCAGGGGCGTGCGGGCGAGCTGCGCCGCGCTGAAGCGCTGCACGAGCCGGTCCTTGCACTCGCCGCGCATCCACTTGCGGCCCGCGCCGTGCGCCAGCGAGCAGAGGCTCGTGACATCCGGATGCGGCCGCACCAGGTAGCTGTAGTCGCCGCGCGAGCCGGGGATGACCACCGGTCCGGCGTCGGCCGGCGTGGCGCCCTTGCGATGCAGCCAGCCGGTCTCGCCGTCGACGGTGGCCGGCGAGACCAGGTTGTGATGCACATCCAGCAATGCCCGCGCGTTGTCGTCGCGCAGACGGTTCAGCATGCGCCGCGCGATCAGGTTGCGGTTCGCGCGCGCAAAACCCAGCGCCTGCGCATGCCGGGCGAGATAGCCGTCGGCCGCCGCGCTGCCCGCCTCCAGGCCATCGTGGCCGAAGGCGTCGACGTGTTCCCGCAGGATTTCCTGCCCGAGCCCGCGCGAGCCGCTGTGCACGAGCAGCAGCAGTTGGCGCGTGTCGATGCCCAGCGCGGCCACGCCGTCGGCGTCATGCACGGTGTCGACCTGTTGCAGTTCGGCGAAGTGATTGCCGCCGCCGATGGTACCCAGCGCGCGCACGTGGGATGCGCCCAGCGGTTGCCACGGCGCGATGTCCTCGCGCCACGCATCATCGAGCGGGCCGTCGAGGTCGCCGAGCCGCTTGTCGAGCTTGTCGACGGCGTGTTTATCGGCCCGCAGGCCCGTTTGCCACAGCGCCATGCCGCAGCCGATGTCATTGCCGACCAGCGCCGGATAGAACCGGCCCACGGAGAAGAATGCGGCGCCCACGGGATAGCCGCGGCCCGGTTGCAGGTCCGGCATGGCGACGACGCGCCGCATGCCCGCGAGTGCTGCTGTGGTTTGAAGTTGTCGGATCGCGTTGCCTTCGATCCAGGTGTCGTCCGAAGCGATCAGGGAGACGCCGTCGAACAACGGCACGATGCAGTTGCCCATATGCCCATCCAAAGTTGGAAGCGGAAGAAAAAATCCGGGAGTGGCAGGCCGAAGCCGGGCAATGCTGGCTTCCCGCGAGCGCGGGAAGAGAAGAAACGATTAGCCCAGGTGCGTCCTGCAAGGGGTGTTCAGGTGCTTCATGATCAGATCCTCCTTTGCAAGTGATGGGTTAAGCGAAGTGACGTAGCCTACGCCCGATGACGGCGCGTGGCAAGCAAGCCGTCGCGGCGAAGCGCGCCGGGGGTGGCTTGTGCGATACACCCCCATGCAAAAAGGCCAGCCCGAAGGCTGGCCTTTTTCCGCGATGCGGGCGGGCGGCGGCGCTTACTCGAGCCGCTTGCCGGTGCGGTCGTGCATGAACGCCAGCGCGACGAAACTCACCGCCGCAGCGGCGATCACGTAGTACGCGGGGGCGAGCTTGTTGCCGCTCGACTCGATCAGCCAGGTGACGATCAGCGGCGCAAAGCCGCCGAAGATCGTCACGGCGAAGTTGTACGCCAGCGACAGGCCGGTCGAGCGCACCTCGGTCGGGAACTGCTCGGCCAGCACGGCCGGCGCCGGGCCGGTGAAGGCCGCCAGCAGGATGCCCAGCACGATCTGCACCTGCAGCAGTGTCTGCGTGCTCGGCGAGACATTGAGCCAGTGGAACAGCGGATAGGCCAGCGCGCCGATCATCAGCGCCACCGTGCCCAGCATCCGCTTGCGGCCGACGCGGTCCGACAGCTTGCCCATCAGCGGGCACAGCACCAGGATGATGGCCCCGCACAGCGCGGTCGACTGGAACGTGGCGCCCAGCGGCAGGCCAAGCTGCTGCTTGGCGTAGGACGGCATGTAGAACACCAGCACGTAGGTGCAGACGGTCCACAGGATCGTGACGCCAAGGCCGGCGAGCACTTCGCGCGGGTGGTCGCGCAGCACCTGGGAGAGCGGCGAGAACTTGACGTGCGAGGCGCGGCGCTCGGCGCGCTTGGCCTCGAACTCGGGCGGCTCGTGCAGGTGCGAGCGGATGTACATGCCGACCGGGCCGATCAGGAGGCCGAACAGGAACGGGACGCGCCAGCCCCAGGCGTCGACCTGGGCCGGGTCGAGGCCGTTGATCACCAGCGCGCCCATCGCCGCGCCAAGCATGAACGAAATGCCCTGGCTGGCCTGCTGCCAACTGGCGTAGGCGCCGCGCTCGGCATCGGGCGCGTGTTCGATCAGGAACGCGGTGGCACCGCCGACCTCGCCGCCGGCGGAGAAGCCCTGGATCAGGCGGGCGACCACGATCAGCGCCGGCGCCCACAGGCCGATCTGGTCGTAGGTGGGCGCAAAGCCGATGATCGCCGTGCCAAGTGCCATCAACAGGATGGTCAGCGTCAGCGCCGCCTTGCGGCCCACGCGGTCGGCGTAGACGCCGAGCACGATGGCGCCGACCGGGCGCATGAAGAAGCCCACGCCGAACGTCGCAACGGTCAGCAGGAACGAGGTGAGGTCGTTGCCGGTGGGGAAGAACAGCTTGGCGATGATGACCGCGAAGAAGCTGTAGACGGTGAAATCGAACCATTCCAGGCCGTTACCGATCGTGGCGGCGATGATCGCCTTTCGTCGGGTCGCGGCGGAAATGTCCTGGGTTGGGGCGGTGGTGGCAGGCATTGGGATTGGGGTTTGGCTTTGGAATCGTGACCGTGCCCGGACCGCAGTGCAGCGGAAGGCACAGCGCCTGCCATCTTAAGCGATTCCTTACAAACCGTCTCGTCGCGCCCCGCTCAGAAGCTGGCGGCCAGCCCCAGGGAAAAACCGGAAACGTTGTTGCCGAACACGTAGCGGAGCACGGCGCGAACGCGGGTGACGAAGACCTCGTGCGCGCTGGTGTCCAGCTCCAGCCCGGTGCCCAGTGTCGTCAGGGAGTTGAAGCCCAGGATGCCGGTCTGGCTGCCCATGTAGCGCGAATGGGACAGCTCCAGCACGTAGCGCACGGGCCGGTCAAAGGCGTGCAGGCCGGTAGGCGCGCGCCAGCGCGCCCACAGGTTGGCGGTCTGGGCCGAGGCCGTGCCCGAGACGGCCGCCGTGGTGCCGCCAAATGTCTGCAGGTGGATGTTGGTGTAGCGCAGTTCGACGTCGATTTCGTAGTTCTCGCGGTAGTGCTCCCAGTCGAGCATCACCGAGCCGCCCAGGCCATAGGCATTGAGCGTGCCGCCCTTGATGAAGTCGAGCTGGTGGTCCGTGATGTGGTTGACCGCGGCTTCCGCAATGCGCAGGTCGCTGGAGACGTTGCCGAGCGACGCGTTGAGGATCGGTCGGAACACCAGTTCCTTGTTGGCGGTGATCGGGAAGTCCCAGCCCACGCCGATGGTGCCCGCGAAGGTGTTCCACCGCGTCGGCAACAGCCGCGACTCCGTGCCGTCGCTGGCGACGAAGGTGGGATCGTAGCGGCTGTAGGCGATCGAGCCTTCCAGGTACAGCGGGAACGACTTGCTGATCGTGAAGCCGCCGCCGAGCTGGGTCATCATGATGCCGGGGTCGCCGCTGCTCGCATTGTTGATGGACAGCGAGCTGGAAGTCAGGTCCGGCACCACCGAGTACGACATCAGCGACAGCACGCCGTTCGCATATTTCTTGACGTTCGCGCCGGTGATAACAAGGCCTGGCGAGTTCTGTGCGTAGGCTGGAATGGCGGCAAGGGTGCCGGTGCCGAGAACGGCGCAGGCAGCCAGGGGCGGGACGATCGCGCGCGCGAGGCGCGCCGGCAATGCAGGCATGCGGGAGGCGTCGGACGAAATGCGGGGCCTAGAAAGCCGGAGGGGCGACTATGTTGCACCGCATTCTAGCGGCGGCCCTCTGCGCTGGATATTGAAAATAATCGGTGGCGAGGCGCCGCCGATTCAAATGATTTCGGAGGCGGAAGGGCAGGCGAACGCGGGCGCGGGATCAGCCCGCGCGATGATGCTCGTGGCCGGTCGGCTTGGCCGCGTCGGCGGAGGAGGCCGGGGAACCTGGAGCGCGCGCGGTTCCTGGCGGTCGGCGCCGGCGCGTGAACCACAGCCACGCGGCGCTGGCGACCCAGCCGGTGACGAACAGGGTGTCGCCGGCGTGATTGAGCAGGGCGGACGCTGCAGGAGTGCCGAATACGGCAGCCAGCATCTCCGCCGGCAGGCGAGCCATGATCCACAACAGCACCGCGGGCATGCTGCCATAGACGCCCGGTTGCCACCACAGCGCGTGGGGCAGGCTTGAGCGACGAGAAGGGCGCATGGCCACGGTGTTCTCCAGCGGGATGCGCGCGGGCATCCGGGTCGGGCATGGTGGACAGCGCGCCTGTGGCCAGCCTTGCCGCGCTTGGCCGGACGCGCTTCCTGCCAGCATCATAGGCCGAATCGCCGGGCCGTGTCCTTCCCCCAAATGGGATGTGTGCGCCACCCAACGGATGCCGTGGTTCGCAAGGCGTGGGGTCCGCCCCTTCCTTCAAGTTTTTTGCATGACGTGTCCGCAAATGCCTGCCGCCGCGTGCCGTCTTCTTTGCCACACTGATACTCGATACGCAAACCACCTGAAGGCGACCCTCATGCTTCCCGCCATTTATGTTTCGCACGGTTCTCCGATGCTGGCCATCGATCCCGGTCCCACGGGCGAGGTCTTCGACGAACTCGGCGCGCGCCTGCGCGCATCAGGACCGCGCGCGGTCCTGGTGATCTCGGCGCACTGGATCTACAGCACGCTGGCGGTCGGCACGCGCGCCCGGCAGGAGGCCTGGCACGACTTTGGCGGCTTCCCGCGCGAGCTCTACGCGCTGCGCTACGACGCCCCGGGCTCGCCCGAACTGGCCGCGCGCGTGAAGGTGCTGGTCGAGGGCGCCGACGTGGAGGGCGCCTGCTTCGTGGGCGAGGATCCCGATCGCCCGCTCGACCACGGCGCCTGGATGCCGCTGCGGCATTTCTTCCCGGAAGCCGACGTGCCCGTGGTCCAGCTGGCGCTGAACCCCTACCTGCCGCCCGCTACCCAGATCGCCATTGGCCGCGCGCTAGCGCCGCTGCGCGACGAGGGTGTGCTGGTGATCGGCTCCGGCAGCTTCACGCACAACCTGCACGAGGTGTTCGGCGGCGGCCGCCGCGCGCAGCACGGTCCCGAGACCGAGCCGTATGTCGATGAATTCCGCGCCTGGATGATCGGCGCGCTGGATGAGGCGCTTGCCACCGGCGACACGCGTCGCATCGCCGACTATCGCGCGCAGGCGCCGCACGCCCAGCGCGCGCACCCGACCGACGAGCACCTGCTGCCGTTCTTCGTGGCGCTCGGCGCCGCGCTGGGTCCGCCGCAGGCCGGTGCCGCCGGCACGCCGGCCGCCGTG